>Ga0299914_10000628_pt1 | contig 21757 bp, 18 predicted proteins | sample RVTome_10_FD_201361 | JGI IMG/M metagenome (GOLD analysis project Ga0299914, IMG submission 201361) | Soil microbial communities from uranium-contaminated site in the Upper Colorado River Basin, Wyoming, United States - RVT153D57 (version 2) ...
TCGCCTCCGTCGCCGGCGCTTTTCCACCGAGGGCGTCCCCGCCCAGACGAGGAGCAGCAACCCGACGACGAGCGCGCCCGCGGCGGCGGCGAGCGCGCGGACGACGCCGACCGGGACGTCCTGCCGGCCGCCGGCGTGCCATGGTGACCCGCCGCTTGCCAGCGCCACGAGTGACACCAGCAGGAGCCCCACCGCGATGGCAGCGATCGCTCGCACGTCGCTGAGAGGTCTGACCGGCACGGCTAGATCATCGTCGATTCGCCAGGGCTGCAGCCCGGCTCGCGCTCCACGGCAGCGGCGGAGACAACCTGAACGGGCTCGTACACCACGAACGGGGACGCTACTCCGACGCCTCCGATCCCGTGCGCTACGGCGTCAGCGTAGTCCCGGCACAGGAAGGCGCAACGCGGGCAACCGGCGAGGCGCGAAGGCTCAGCTCTGCGCCGGAAAGATCCCCTGCAGCGCGATGATGTAGGTCAGGCCCAGGTAGGGCTGGCGGTTCTCGTGCTGATCGCCGCTACCCGTGCGGCCGATCATCGCCGGCTTCATGCGCACGTTCTGGCTCGCGGCGTACGCGCCTCCGCCCGCCGGGAACGCGGCGGCCGGGCTCTTCGTCGTGGCGGCCGCGCTGCTGGCCTGCACGGGGTGGGCGTGCGCCGGAAGCTGGCGCGTCGTCAGCTTGACCGTCTCCTCCCCGCCCGCCGCCCCGAGCGGGTAGTCCGACCCGGCCGGGGCCTGGCCGGCGCCGACCGCGACGCGCCCGCGCAGGTCGGGCAGGGCGAACGTCGTCCGTCCGTCCCCGCCGTAGTACGTCCCCAGCAGCGCGAAGAGCGACTGGTTCTGGTTGATCGGCAGCAACTGCCCCGCGCAGATCGCCCAGCCCTTGGGAGCGAAGTTGAAGGCGACGAGCCGGATCTCGCCGATGAACGTGTCCATAACCCGCTAGCCGGTGGTCGGCGCGGCCCGCCTGGGCAGGACCCAGTCAGCGCGCGCGAAGTGGCACGTGTACCCGTTCGGATACCGCTCGAGGTAGTCCTGGTGCTCGGGCTCGGCCTCCCAGAACGGCCCGGCCGGCTCGACCTCGGTCACGACCTGCCCGGGCCAGAGGCCCGAGGCCTCGACGTCGGCGATCGTGTCCTCCGCGACGCGGCGCTGCTCCTCGTCGAGGTAGTAGATCGCCGAGCGGTAGCTCGTCCCGAGGTCGTTGCCCTGACGGTTCAGCGTCGTCGGGTCGTGGATCTGGAAGAAGAGCTCGAGCAGGTCGCGGTACGAGGTCTGCTCGGGGTCGAAGAGGATCTCGATCGCCTCCGCGTGCGTCCCGTGATTGCGGTAGGTCGCGTTCGGGACGTCCCCGCCCGAGTAGCCGACCCGCGTCGACACCACGCCCGGCCGCTTCCGGATGAGGTCCTGCATCCCCCAGAAGCACCCGCCCGCGAGGATCGCCTTCTCGACCGAACCGCTCATCACGCACCTCCTGATCGGACTCCGGGGTCACTGTACCCGCGGCGCGCCGAGCCGCCGAGCCACGCTTCCGGCGGCAGCCACTCCCCGTCGCGCATGAGCAGACGCCCTGCGAGCTCGTTCGCCTCGCGCCACGCGCGGATCTCGGTCGGCGTCACGCGCAGGTACACGTACTCGTTCGGCTCGGCGCGCGCGTCGAAGCCGGAGTGCTCCGAGTGCGCGTCGGCGGTCGCGTCGTCGACGCCTTCCGTCACCCGGCCGTCGACGAGCACGACGTCGCGAGTCGGGCCGACGCCGATGCGCGCGACGCCGGCGCGCAGGAGGTTCGTCGCGGTCGGAGACGAGCGCGGCGTCGCGAGGACGAGCGCTGCGCCGTCCCAGTAGAACGAGAGCGGGACCAGATGGGCGTTCCCCTGCTCGTCCGCGCTCGCCACCCAGCAGTCGACCTCGGTGCGCAGGAGCGCGAGCGTGTCCGCCCGGCGCTTCGCACGCGACCGCGGAGCCGGCATCAGGCCGCGATCCTCTCCCGCAGCGCGTCGATCTGCGCGAAGTCGGCCTTCGCACCCTCCTCGACGCCGTCCTGCATCGTCGTGTCGCGCTCCACGGTCGTGGCGAAGAGCATCGTCTGCATCCCGGTACTCCCCCGACGAGGCCGAAGGCGGACCAGGGTTCACTATAGGAGTTCGGCCCTGCGAGGCAAGACCGCCGCGCCGGCAAGTGGGGGCTGAAGCTGCCAGAGAGTCACAGGGCTCTTCAGTCAGCCGTCGAGGATCGTCAGGTCGAGCCGACGGAGGCGGTCGGGGTCGGCGAGGATGTCGATCGCGACGATCTTCCCGCCCCGGACCGTGAAGCCCCCGACCGAGAACGGCTCTCCGTCGTGGGTGGAGACGGCTCCGACGACGCCGTTCACGAGCGCCGGCCGGACGACGAGGCCGAGGCGCGAGAAGTGGAGCGCCTCGCCGGCCACTGTCGCCGCCCCGCGAGCCTCCCTCGATCCGCCCGGGAGGGCACCGAGATCCACGCGCAGCACGACATCCGGGTCCAGCACCGCGAGCAGCCCCTCGAAATCACCGTCGCGCGCGGCCGCCAGAAAGGCGTCGACGACCTCCCGCTGGGTGTCGAGGTCGGCGTCGGGAACAGCGTTCTCGCCCTGGACGCGGCGGCGTGCGCGGCTGGCGAGCTGGCGTGTCGCCTCGGGCGAGCGGTCGACGATCGGCGCGATCTCGTCGAAGGGGACGGCGAAGATGTCGTGCAGGACGAATGCGAGCCGCTCGGGCGGCGACAGCGTCTCGAGCACGACCAGGAGCGCCAGGCCTACCGAGTCTGCCAGCAGCGCCTCGTGCTCAGGGTCGGTGCCGTCGGCGCGGTCGACGATCGGCTCGGGCATGTGCACGCCGAGGGGCTCCTCGCTGCGCGACTTGCGTGAGCGGAGCATGTTCAGCGACACGCGCGCGACGACGGTCGTCAGCCAGCCGCCGAGGTTCTCGACCCCGCTCGGGTCGCTGCGGCTCAGCCTCAGCCAGGCTTCCTGGACGGCGTCGTCGGCCTCGCTCAGCGAGCCGAGCATCCGATAGGCCACGGCTCGCAGTCGGGCACGGTGCTCCTCGAATCGCTCGGCCAGCCAGTCGCGCTCGTCCACGGTCACGTTCCTCCTTCCCATGGGGTCATACATCCAGACCCGCGGACTCATGCGGATGTGACAACGAGACACGGAAAGGAGACCACGATGCGAGTCTTCGTCGCCGGCGCGAGCGGTGCCATCGGCACCCGGCTCGTGCCACAACTCCTCGAGCGCGGCCACACGGTGATCGGCACGTTCAGGTCGGCTGCGGGCGCCCAGCGAGTCGCGGCTCTCGGAGCGGAGCCGATCGCGCTCGATCTCCTCGACCCGCGCGCCGTGCGCCGGGCCGTCCTCGACGCCGAGCCGGATGCGATCGTCCACCAGGCGACCGCCCTGGCAGACGTGCGCTTTTCCCGGCGCCTGGACCGCAGCTTCGCCCGGACCAACCGGCTCAGGAGGGAGGGCACCGACGCGCTGCTCTCCGCCGCGCGGGAGGCGGGCGTGCGCCGGTTCGTCGCCCAGAGCTTCGCCAACTTCCGGTACGCGCGCACAGGCGGGCCGGTCAAGGCCGAAAGCGATCCCCTCGACCCCACCCCGGTCGGCTCGATGCGCGAGACCAGCGCGGCCATGACCTACCTCGACGAGGCGGTCACCGACGCCGGCGGGATCGCGCTTCGCTACGGGAGCTTCTACGGCGCCGCCAACGACGGACTGCTCGAGCCGGTGCGCAAGCGGCAGTTCCCGATCGTCGGCGCCGGCGGGGGCGTCTCCTCGTTCGTCCACCTCGACGACGCCGCCGCAGCCACCGTGCTCGCGCTCGAGCACGACGGCCCGGCCACCTACAACGTCGTCGACGACGAGCCCGCCCCGGTCCGCGAGTGGCTGCCGGTGCTCGCGGAGGCGCTCGGGGCCAAGCCGCCGCGCCGCTTCCCCGTCTGGCTCGCGCGGCTCTTCGCGGGCGAGGCCGCCGTCATGCTGGGGACCGAGGCCCGCGGCGCCTCGAACGGGAAGGCCAAGCGCGAGCTCGGGTGGACGCTGCGCTACCCGAGCTGGCGGCAGGGCTTCGCCGCGGCCTACGCGAAGCCGAAGGCCGCGCGGGCTCCGCGAGCGGCAAGCGGCCCGTGGCTGGCCGGCAGGAGCCGGCGAACAGCCCCGTAGGCGAGAGAGCGAGAGCCCGACGTGCGGGCTCTCGCTCTCGGATTGACGTGCCGCTGCCGCCCGGGTCAGGGTCGCCCGGCACCGGTCGGCGCGGCCGGCTCGAGGCTCGCCGGGCGCGCATCCACCCTGTCTGTGGTGGCCTGCTCGTCGCGGGCAGGCCGGGCCCGCGCCAGGTCGAGGAGGATCACCGTGAGGTTGGCGCCCGCCACCGAGCCGGCGACCGCGGTCAGAAGCGCCAGCAGATCCGTTGCCGAGTGGAAGCCGAGCCAGGCGCCGAGGAGGCCGCCTGCGAGCGCGGCCGCGAAGCCGATCGCCTTCGTCTCGGCCGGCTTCTCGCGGCTCGTCCACGCCAGGTAGACGCCGAGCCCGACCGGCAGGCCGGCGGAGAGCGCCGCGAGGAGCTCGTCGTCGAGCGGCACGCCGGGCATCGTCGTGATGGCGATGAGGACGCCGGCGAACCAGCCGCCCAGGCCGAGGACGACGGCCCACACCGACCGGAGCACCGTGCCGGCCTTCCGCCCGAACCCGCCCCGCTTGCGCACGCGGCGGGCCATCCACAAGAGCGACAGGGGCACGAGGAGCGCAAGGCCGACCATCGTGCCGGCGATGCCCTTGGCGAGCGCCGTCTGCGTGACGTCGGGCGTGAAGTCGACGGCCTGCGGCTCGTAGAGCGAATCGTCGACCTTGCCGGTGGCCAGGTACGTCGTGATCAGATGGGTGCCCGCCTCCGGCTGCTCCGACCAGAATGTGCCCGAGTGGCCGAAGCCGGGAAGCACGGCCTGGCGGCCGTTCGGCAGGTGCGGCAGGAGCTCGTCCGTCGCGGCTTGCGGAGGAGTCGCGAAGTCGAGCTCCCCACCGATGAGGAGAGTCTCCACGTCGGACGTCCGCACGCGGTCGTACTCGTCCTCGCCGGTCACGGCCGGCCAGTTCTCGGCCAGCGCGCCGTTGCCCCAGATGAACGCGGTGGCGGCGTCGCCGAGGCTCGCGTCGGGGTTCCGACTGCCGGAAGAGAAGGACTCGGTCGCCGCCTGGGCGTCGAGCCTCCCGGCGGCGGCCATCTGCCCCCAGACGAATGACTTCGGGAACGCCATGTCGGCCAGGAGCGACTGGAGCCAGAACCCGCTCGCGTCGCCGTCGGCCGCCGCGAGCCAGGAGCCCAGCGTCATCGGGGCCGAGATCGGCGCCGCCTCCGAGCCCGACTCCACGAGCCCGTAGAAGGAGGCGATGCGGACGTTGCCGTCCTTGATCGGCAGGAAGAACCAGCGGTCGGGGATGTCCGCCGCCGTCTTCCCCATCGACGCTGCGAGGTCGTCGGTCTGCTTGCTGCAGCTCGAATCCTCCGCGCAGAGCCCGGAGTAGCGGGCGATCTGCTCGTCGGTCGTCTTGCCGTCCCAGAGGAAGCCGCCGGGCGGGTTCACGGCGAGCATCACCGACCGGTGGATGCTCTCCGGATAGCGCCAGGCGTAGATCATCGCGGTGCGCGTCCCGGCGCTCTCGCTCAGGAGGTCGATGCGCTCGTACCCAAGCGCCTCGCGTGCGGCCTCGAAGTCGTCGACCTGCTGGGCCAGGCCGTAGCCGGCCAGATCGACGCCGTCCGCGGTCAGCCGGTCGGCGCAGGCCCGGTAGGCGTCGCCGTAGGCGCGGAACGACGTCTCGCCGAGGAAGTCCTCGGAGCGCTCGAGGGCGGAGACGACCTCGGGGCAGTCGAGCCGGACGGAGCCGTCGACGCCCCGGTAGCCGACGAGGACGACGTCGTGGTCGTCGGCGAACCGGCTCGCGTTGGCGAAGTCCATGTTGGTCTTGCCGGGACCGCCTTCCAGCCTGAAGATCGGCTCGGCCGGGCTCTCGGACCTGGCCTTGATTCGGGTGATCGGCAGCGCAATCAGGCGCGACTGGGGGTCGGCCCGGTTCTCGGGGACGACGAGCGTGCCGCATTCGGCGGCGTAGGTGCCGTTCTCGGTCGCGTAGTCGCAGTTCTCCAGGACCAGGTCGCCGGCCTGGGCGCCCGTGGGCACGGAGACCGGGTCGGCGTCGGGCGCGAGCCGGAGATAGGCGAGGCCGAGCACCGCCAGCGTGATCAGCGAGAGGGCGACGATCCGGGCGGGGGTGAAGGTGCGGGTGTTCATGACTGCTCCTTTTCTGGTCGCGTTCATGCCTCGACGCTACGAGCGCAGTAGTCACACCGCCTCGTCGGAAGGCCGGATTCGACCTGGCACCGGGCGACGATTCCGCCTCCTACCGAGGTCGGAGACGCGACCGGCCCCGCGCCCCCGGTCGGGGGCGCGGGGCCTGCGCGGGAGGACGCGGCGGACTAGCGACCGCTCGGCACTGGGGTGACGCCCCGCGGGGCCTCCTCCTCGTGGGAGAAGCGTGGGAGCCACTCGAGCCAGCTCGGCAGGTACCAGTTCCAGTCGCCGAGCAGCTTCATCGAGGCGGGCAGGAGCACTCCGCGGACGATCGTCGCGTCGAGCAGGATCGCGGTCGCGAGCCCGACGCCGAACTGCTTGAACATCAGCATCGAGAGCGTGATGAAGACCGCGAAGACGGCGACCATCACGATCGCGGCGGCCGTGACGACGCCGGCGGTCGACTTGATCCCGTGCGCGACCGCCTCGTCGGTCGTCAGGCCGCGCTGGACGGCCTCCCGGATCCGGCTCAGGAGGAACACGTGGTAGTCCATCGAGAGCCCGAACAGGATCACGAACAGGAGCAGCGGCACCACCGGGTCGACCCCGGCGGTGGAGCTGAAGCCCAGGAGGCCCTTGCCGACGCCGTGCTGGAAGACGAGCACCAGCACGCCGTAGGCGGCGCCCACGGAGAGCAGGTTGAGCACGATCGCCTTGGCCGCGATCACGGGCGAGCGGAAGGCGACGAGCATGAGCGAGAAGGCGAACACGAGCACGAACCCGACGACGAGGGGCAGCTTCGACGTGATCTCGTCGGAGCTGTCCTTCCACTGGGCGGTGAGGCCCGTGACGCCGGCCTCGGCGCCCGGAACCCCGCCCACGGTGTTCGGGACGATCTCGTCGCGGAGCACGGCCAGCGAGGCGTTGGAGACCGAGTCGGCTCCCTTGCCCTCGATCGGGATCGTGATGTCGGCCACCGTGCCGGCATCGTTGACGACCACCGTGATCGGCTCGTGCATGCGGCCGGTCGCGAGCGCCCGCTCCTGGAGCCGCTCGATGGCGGCCCGCATCATCGGGGCGTTCACGTCCGGGGCCTCGACGACCACGTTGGCCGGCAGGGCCGTGCCCGGGAAGGCCTCCTGCATGCGGTCGTAGGACTGCACGACGGGAAGGGACTTCGGGAACGTGTCGGGGCCCGGCTGCGCCATGCGGAGCTGGAAGGCGGGAAGCGCGAGCGCCACCAGCAGCCCGCCGGCGAGCACGGCCGACACGACCGGCCGGCGCAGGACGCGGTCGACGATCGCGCCCCAGATCCGGCCCTCGCCGTCGTCGCGGCGGAGGCGGCCGACGAGGGGAACCCGGCCGCGGTCGACCTTGTCGCCGAGCCTCGAGAGCAGGGCGGGAAGCACGGTCAGCGAGCCGAGCATCGCGATCGCCACCACCATGATCGTCGCGACGCCGAGCGAGGCGAAGATCTCGTTGCCGGTCAGGAACATGCCGGCCATGGCGACGATGACGGTGAAGCCGGAGACGAGCACCGCGCGGCCGGAGGTGGCGGCGGCGATCTCGATGGAGTCCCGTCCGCTCCGACCGGCGGCCCGCTCCTCGCGGGCGCGCCGCAGGTAGAAGAGCGAGTAGTCGACGCCGACGGCGAGCCCGATCAGGAGGACGACCGCGCCAGCCTGCATCGCCTCCGGCACGACCCGGCTCGCGACGGCGACGAGGCCGAAGGTCGCGAAGACGGCGGTCAGGGCGAGGAGCAGCGGGATCCCCGCGGCCATGAGCGCCCCGAACGCGAGGACGAGGATGACGAGCGTGACCGGCAGGGACAGGATTCCCGCCTTCCCGAGGTCGTCGGCGAACGCCGTCTCGACCCCCTTGGCCGCGCTGGCGTCCCCGAACTCCCCGATGAAGAGCTGCGGGTGAGCCTCCTGCGCGGCGTCGACCTGGGCGAGGACCGGGTCGATCTTCTCGGCAGCCTCGTCCTTCGCGCCGCGGATCTCGAACTCGACGAGCGCGGAGCGGCCGTCGGCGGAGACCTGGCCGGCGTTGCCCTGGTCGAGCGGCGAGCGGACGTTCTGGACGACGGCGAGCCGCGAGATCCGCGCGACGACGTCCTCGACCGCCGCCGTGAAGGCGGGGTCGGTCGCCGAAAGCGAGCGGCTCTGGACGAGCACGCTTTCGGCGGCCGGCCGCTTGAAGCCGGCCTCGAGGATCCGATCCATCCGGCCGGACTCGCCGGGGCCGGCGGTGTTCGGATCGATCGTCTTCGTCCCGGCCATGCCACCGAGAGCGAAGGCGACGAGCACGAACGCCAACCACCCGAAGGTGGCGGTCTTCCAGTGGTCGGCGCTCCAGCGACCCATCCGGGCCGCGAGGTTCTGAGAGGTGGCGAGGGGGGTCATGGCGTCACGTCCTTTCGTGGTCGAGTGCATGCCTCGACGCTATGAGCGCGGCCGCGGGACGGCCTCGTCGCCAGGCGTGATTCGCGCTCGTACCGGCCGACGATTCGGCCTCCTACTCAGGTAGGAGGCGACCGACTCCGGCGTGGAGTACGTTCACGGCGTGAGGAGGCTCTCGCTGCTCGTTCGCAGGCGCGGATTCGACGCGCTGATCGTGGTCGCGGCCGTCGCCGGCATGCTCGGGGTCCTGCTCCGGCGCGACGACGCGGACGCCCCGAGCGCGTCGCTGTGGTTCTCCGTCCCCGCGATCGCACTCATCGTGCTGCCGCTGCTCGCGCGCCGTCGCTTCCCCTTCGCCGCGCCCGCCTCCGTCTGGCTTCTGAGCCCGGCGCTCTCCTTCGTGGACGGGCAGCTGATTCCGTTCACGGCGAGCATCTCCGCCGTCGGCCTGGCGGCCGCGTTCCTGCTCGGCAACCTCCGCAACAACGCCGAGGCGTGGCTCGGCCTGGCCCTCGCCCTCGGCGGCACGGCGATCATCGTGTACAACGGCACGGACCCGAGTCCGGCCGAGTTCTTCTTCGTCCCCCTCTTCTTCGGGATCGGCTGGCTGGCGGGCTATGCCGTCCGGGAGCGCGCCGAGGAGGCAGAGGCGGCGGAGGTGCGTGCCACCCAGGCAGAGCGGGAGCGCGAAGCAACGGCGCGCGTCGCCGTCGCCGAGGAGCGCGCGCGCATCGCGCGCGAGCTCCACGACATCGTCGCGCATGCCGTCAGCGTCATGGTGCTCCAGGCCGGCGCGGTCCGGCACAAGCTTCCGGAGGAGCTGGCGGAGGACAAGGATGCGCTCAGAGGCGTCGTGCGGACGGGCCGGGCGGCGTTGGCGGAGATGCGCCAGCTGCTCGGTGCCATGCGCCACGACGGCCAGGAGGCCGAGCTGACCCCCCAGCCGGGGCTCGACGGCCTCGACTCCCTGCTCGACGAGGTCGGCCGCGCCGGGCTGCCCGTGCGGCTTCACCGTGACGGCGAGCCCGTTTCGCTTCCCCGCGCGATCGACCTCTCCGCGTACCGGATCATCCAGGAGGGCCTCACGAACGCGCTCAAGCACGCGCGGGCGAGCCGCGCCGACGTGACCGTTCGCTACGGCCCCGACGAGCTGCAGATCGAGGTCCGCGACGACGGCATCGGCACCGCGACGAGCGACGGCCTCGGCCACGGGCTCGTGGGCGTCCGCGAGCGCGTCAAGATCTACGGCGGCGAGATGACCGCGGGACCTGCAAACGGGGGCGGCTTCGTCCTCAGCGCGCGCCTCCCACTGGGCGACGACCGGCGATGAGCATCCGCGTCCTCGTCGCCGACGACCAGTCGATGGTCCGCGCCGGCTTCCGCATGCTGCTCTCCGGCGAGCAGGACATCGAGGTGGTGGCCGAGGCGAGCAACGGGCTCGAGGCGGTCGACAAGGCGGCCCGCTTCACCCCGGCCGTCGTCCTGATGGACATCCGCATGCCGGAGCTCGACGGGCTCGAGGCGACGCGGCGGATCCTCGCCGCGGACTCGCACGCCCGCATCCTGATCCTGACCACGTTCGACCTGGACGAGTACGTCTACGAGGCGCTCGCCGCCGGCGCCAGCGGCTTCGTGCTCAAGGACGACCCGCCCGAGCAGCTGATCGCCGCGATCCGCACCGTCGCAGCCGGCGACGCGCTTCTCTCGCCCACGATCACGAAGCGCGTGATCAGCCGGTTCACGCACATGCCGCGCCCCACGACTCCCAAGGGATTCGACGAGCTGACCACGCGCGAGCAGGAGGTCTTCCGCCTGATCGCCGCCGGCGACTCCAACGCAGAGATCGCGCAGAAGCTCTTCATCAGCGAGACCACCGTCAAGACCCACGTCACGCACATCCTCCAGAAGCTCAACCTCCGCGACCGGGTCCAGGCGGTCGTGCTCGCCTACCAGACAGGGCTCTTCGCGGACGAGCCGCAGCAGGCGGCAGGCGGCGAGGACGCGGGCGGCTGAGGACGCCGGCGTCGGGCGGCCGACGTCCGGTCGCTGGCGCATGATCGGCCGGGCGATGGCAGCCGCTTCCGCCCGCAGGAGCCGCCGGTGTTCTTCCGGCTGAGCACCGCCGAGCTCGCGCTGATCATCTTCGGCATCGTGCTCGGCTCGACGCTCCTGGGGACGTTCATCGGGCGCAGCCTGCGGGCACACGCCGAGACGCTCCGCGAGCCCTTCGGCGTCCTCCAGGCGGCCCTCCTCGGCCTCGTGGCGCTCATCCTCGCGTTCGGCCTGACGATGGCCGTGGGGCGCTACGACCAGCGGCGCTCGGCCGTCGTCGAGGACGCAAACGCGATCGGGACGACGTGGCTGCGCGCGCAGACCCTCCGCGAGCCGATCCGCACCGAGTCGCTCGAGACGCTGAAGCGCTACACGGACGCCGTGGTCGTCTACTCGGAGACGGTGCCCGGAAGCGACGAGGAGCTCGCGGCTGTCGCCGAGGCGGAACGGCTGCAGCGGTTGCTCTGGGGCCTGGCCGGGGAGGCGCTCGCCGGCTCGCCGGCGGACAGCGCGCCGCGGCTCTACGTCGAGACGCTCAACGAGATGATCGACGAGGAGACCGTCCGCATCTCGGCGCTTCAGAACCGCGTCCCCTCCGCCGTCCTCTGGATCGAGATCGTCGGCGCCGCCGTCGGCCTCGGACTGCTCGCCCTCTACCTCGCCATCCTCTCGCGCGGCGTCGTCACGGTGATCCTGGCGGCCGCGTTCGTCTCGGTGCTCCTCCTGGTCACCTTCGACCTCGACCGCCCGACCCGCGGCTTCGTAACCGTGCCGGACACGCCGCTCGTCGCGCTGCGGGCGTCGATGGAGCTTCCTCCGGCGGCCGAAGGCCCGTAGACGCCTACAGGTCGCGCTCGTAGTAGAGCATCCTCGGCCCGTCGGGCGCGCCCTCGCGGTTGGTGAAGCCGGCGCTCTCGTGGAGGGCGCGGGCGGCGACGTCGTTGGTGCTCGTGTTGAGGTCGATGTGCGCTGTTCTCCGCACCCGCGCCTCGTCCATCGCCGCCTCCAGGAGCGTCCGGCCGATGCCCTCGCCGCGGCGGTCGGGGACGACGTAGAGCTCCTCCAGGTAGGCGTCGAGCGCGCCCGTGTAGAGCGAGGGACGGAAGCGCAGCTCGGCGAAGCCCTCCGGGCCTTCCCCGGCGAGGAGAACGACGACCTCGCCGCCCTCGAGCAGGGGCGCAGCGCGCTCGGCGATCACCTCCGCGGAGGGTGTCGGGTCGCCGAACTCGGTGTTGAAGGCGTGCAGGAGCCGCCCGAAGGTCGGCGCGTCGGCGGCGCCGGCGAGCCGGATCGGAATCCGGGCGGCCGGCGTCACGGCTCCGGTTCGACCCGGCGGATCACGGCCTTCGCGAGCTCGAGCACCGGGACGATGGTGACGGCCACGCCGGCGACGAGGAGCCAGGTCTCCGCCGAGAGCGGCTCCGTCCCGAACGCGTTCTGGAGGAAGGGCACGTTGATCACCAGCGCGAGAAGCAGGAGCTCCCAGGCGATCGCGAGGTTGAGCCACCTGTTGGCGAACGGCCGCTCGAAGACCGATCTCCGGTCGGAGCGGAAGCTGTAGGCCTTGAAGAACTCGATGAGGACGAGCGTGGCGAACGTGATCGTAATCGCCTCGTCGAGGCTGGTTCCGGACGAGAGCTGCCAGGTGAAGAGCCCGAGCGTCACCAGGCCCGACCACGCGCCGCCAACCGCGAGGAGGGTCACCACCGGCCGCGTGAAGATGCCCTCCCTCCTGCTGCGGGGCCGCCGGCTCATGAGATCCGGCTCGGCCGGGTCGACGGAGAGCGCGAGCGCGGGCAGTCCGTCGGTGGCGAGGTTGACGTAGAGGATCTGCACGGCGGTCAGCGGGAGCGGACGCCCCAGGAACGACGCGCCCAGGAGAAGCGCGATCTCGCCGAGGTTCGCGGCGAGCAGGTACATCAGGTACTTCTTGATGTTGGCGAAGACGCCGCGACCCTCCTCGACCGCGGCCACGATCGAGACGAAGTTGTCGTCGGTCAGCGTCATCGCGGCGGCCTCCTTGGCGACGTCCGTCCCGGTCACGCCCATGGCCACGCCGATGTCCGCCTTCTTGAGCGCCGGCGCGTCGTTCACGCCGTCGCCCGTCATCGCCACCGAGTGCCCCTTCGCCTGGAGCGCCGTGACGACGCGGAGCTTGTGGACAGGGGAGACGCGCGCGTAGACCTGGATCGACTCGATGTCGCGCTCCAGCTCGGCATCGTCCATCGCCTCGAGCTCCGACCCGGTGATCGCCCTGCCGTCGGTGAGGATGTCGAGCTCGCGGGCGATCGCCGCGGCGGTGACCGGGTGGTCGCCCGTGATCATCACCGGCAGCACCCCCGCCTGACGGCAGCGCTCCACGGCCTCGCCCGCCTCCGGACGCGGCGGGTCGATCATCCCGACGAGGCCGAGGAGCGTGAGCTCGTGCTCGGCGTTCTCGTGCGTCGCCTGCGAGCGGCGGGCGATTGCGAGCACCCGCAGCGCCTCGCCGGCGAGCTCCCGCCCAGCGTCGAGCACGGCGGCGCGCCCGGCGTCGTCCAGCTCGACCTCCCCGGCGTCCGTCATCTGCCTCACGCAGTCGGCGAGCAGCACCTCAGGAGCGCCCTTCGCGTAGGCGGCGACGCCGTCGTCGGTCCGGTGGAGAGTCGTCATGCGCTTGCTCTCGGAGGTGAAGGGGATCTCGTCGACGCGCGGGAACGCGGCCTCGAGCTCGGCCCGGTCGAGCCCCAGCTTGGCAGCGGCGACGACGAGCGCCCCCTCGGTCGGGTCGCCGCGGACGTGCCAGCCCCCGTCGCCCCCGTCGCGGAGGAGCCGGGCATCCGAGGCGAGCGCCGCTGCCCTGAGCAGCTCCAGCACGCGCTCCGGAGGCTCGACGGGCGTCCCCTGCCTGAGCAGCTCCCCCTCCGGTGCGTGGCCCGCGCCCGAGAGCTCGAGGAGCTCGCCGGCGACGAGGAGCTTGCGCACGGTCATCTCGTCCTTCGTGAGAGTGCCCGTCTTGTCGGTGCAGATGACGGAGACGCTCCCGAGCGTCTCGATCGCCGGAAGACGGCGAACGAGCGCGTTGCGCCGCGCCATCCGCTGCGCCGCAAGCGTGAGCGAGATGGTGACGACGGCCGGGAGAGCCTCCGGGACGACGGCCACGGCCAGCGCCGTCCCGAACAGGAGCATGTCGAGCAGCGGCTCGTCGCGCACGACGCCGAGGCCGACGACGAGCAGCACGACGACGATCGCCGCGCGCGCCAGCAGCATCCCCACCCGGTCGAGGCTCAGCTGAAGCGGCGTCTTCGCCCGCTCGATCGTCTCGAGCATCCGCGCGATGCCGCCGAACTCGGTCTCCATGCCGGTGCCGACGACGATCGCGCGCCCGCGCCCGTAGGCGATCGCGGTTCCCGAGTACAGCATGTTCGTCCGGTCGCCCACGGACAGGTCGGCTTCCTCGAGCGCGGCCTCCCCCTTCTCCACCGGCAGCGACTCCCCCGTCAGCGCCGCCTCCTCGACCTGGAGGTTGACCGCCTCCATGACCCGCCCGTCGGCGGGGACCCTGTCGCCGGCGTGCAAGAGGAGGACGTCCCCCGGGACGAGGTCGCGGGCTGCGACGTCGATCTCCTCGCCGTCCCTGAGGACGACGGCCGTGGGAGCCGCCATGCGCCGGAGCGCCTCGATGGCCCGCTCCGCCCGGAGCTCCTGCACGAACCCGAGCACCGCCGCGAGGAGCACGATCACGCCGATCACGATCGCCTCGGTCGCGTGTCCCAGGACGATCGAGAGCCCGACCGCCACGAGCAGGATGAGGATGAGGACGTTCTTGAACTGATCGAGGAAGATCCGCCAGGGCGCGACGGCGGCCGCAGCCTCGAGCTCGTTGGGCCCGTGCTGCTCCAGCCGGCGCCTCGCCTCCGTGCCGGTCAGGCCCTGGTCCGGCCGCGTGTCCAGCCGAGCCGCGACCTCCTCGACGGCGAGCGAGTGCCAGGGGCTGGGACCGGCCGCGGGGGCCTCGGCGGCCACGGACGCGGCCGTCCTAGCCATCGGCTGCCGGCGACTCCGGCTCGCTCGGGGCCCGGTGCTCGACGACCAGAACGGAGCAGCGAGAGGCGTGCACCACCCGCTCGGCGAGGCCGTCACGCCGGCGGCCCCGCCGCGGGGCGCGGCCGACGACGATCAGGCTGTGGGCCGTCGACGCGCCGACAACCGCGTCGAGGAGCGACCCCGGGTGGAGCAGCGCGTCCTCGCGCTCCGAGCGGAGGACGCCGAGATCGACGCCGTCCGCGAGCCCGATCGCGGGGACGACCTCGCGCCCCAGCCGGTCGGCCAGCGCCCGGGCGGCCCCCTCGGCCGCCAGCGACTCGCTCGAGCCGTCGACGCCGACGACGATCCTCTCTGGGGGCGCCGGCCCCCAGCCCGCCCGGGCGACGAGGACGGAGCAGGGGACATCGCGCAGCGCCTCGACCTCGTGCCCGCCGAAGGTGAGGGCCCCGATCCGGCGGTGGGGCCGGACGCCGACCGCGATCAGCGTCCCGCCGCGGCGCTCGCATTCGCTGCAGAGGAGGGCGACGAGGCTTCCCGCCGCGAGCACCGCGTCGTCGGCGTCGACGAGCTCGAGCGCGCGCTCGAGCTCCGTCGACGTACCCGCGAGGAGGTCATTCTCCGCCTGGGCGGCGAAGAGGCCTGCATGCGTGGCCTTGTGCCGCTCGACGGCCGCAAGGAGGACGAGCCGACCGCTCGGAGCGCGCAGCACCCCCGCCTGGGCGGCGGCGACGAGGCTCTCGTCGGTCGCATCGATGCCGACGAGGACGGTGTCGAAGACGGCGGGACCAGCCAGGATGCGGTTGTCGGGCTCCCGGGCTCTACGTGGGGACAATTGCTCACCTCCGAAGGAGTCGCTGCCGAAGTCCTTCGTAGGTCTTTCCCGCCCGTGCCCGGGCCGCTCCGCCGGGCCAGATGGCCGGAGTGACGACGCAACGCCTGGGGATACTCCCCTACTTGCCGAACACGATACCCGGTCCGGGCGACGTCCTAGGTACGGACGCCGCGAAAGATGGGTAGCGCGCACCGATGACGGGGCTCTCGCGCACCCCTACCGTCTCCCTCGATTCCGACAACAGGGAGACACCCATGACTCAGATGATCGAAACCGCCGCGCCGGACCTCGGCGCGGTCAAGCAGAAGCAGCAGGCGGCCTGGGCGAGCGGCGACTTCGCCGTCGTGGCCGCCCGGATCGTGCTCGTGGCCGAGCACCTCTGCGACACGGCCGACCTGCGCGCCGGCTGGCGCGTCCTCGACGTCGCCACCGGGAGCGGCAACGCCGCGATCGCCGCCGCGCGGCTCGGCTGCGAGGCGGTCGGCGTCGACTACGTCCCCGCGCTGCTCGAGCGCGGCCGCGAGCGCGCGGCCGCCGAGGGCCTCGACGTCGAGCTCGTCGAGGGCGATGCCGAGGATCTGCCCTTCGCGGACGTGTCCTTCGACGCGGTCACGTCCGTCTTCGGCACCATGTTCGCCCCCGACCACGCCAAGACGGCAGCCGAGCTCCTCCGCGTCTGCCGGCCCGGAGGCACCCTCGCGCTGGCGAGCTGGACGCCGGACGGCTTCATCGGCCAGCTCTTCCGGACGGTGGCCGCGCACGTGCCGCCGCCGGCGGGCGTGCGGTCGCCGATGCTCTGGGGGACCGAGGCCCATCTGCGCGAGCTCTTCGGCGCGGGGATCCGCTCGCTCGAGGTCGCGGAGCGGACGTTCACATTCCGCTTCCGCTCGGCCGACGAGTTCGTCTCGTTCTTCCGCACCTGGTACGGCCCGACCCTGAAGGCCTTCGCGGCCCTCGAGGGCGAGGCCAGAGACGCGCTCGAGCTCGACCTGATCGCGCTGGCCAACCGCTTCGACCGGCTTCCCGGCAGCGGCGCGATCGCGATCCCGGCCACCTATACGGAGGCGGTCGCGGTCAAGCAGTAGCTCGGGGACGGGCAGGGGCGGCGGCGGCGCCGCCCCTCCTCCCCCTCAGGCGCGCTCGACGAGCCGAAGCTCGGAGGCGCGCCGCGCGGCCTCCCGCCGCGAGGTCGCGCCGAGCTTGCGGAGGACGGCGGCCACGTGGTGCTCGGCCGTCCGCTGAGAGACGACTAGGCGCTCGGCGATCTCCGAGTTGGTGTAGCGCTCGGCCAGGAGCTCGAGGACTTCGAGCTGGCGCGCGGTGAGGCCCGCCGGGTTAGCGCGGGTCGCCTCGCGCGGCCCCTGCGGGACGCGCAGCCCCAGGTCGCGCAGGCGCCCGGCGGCCCGTTTTGTCAGCGGCCCCGCGCCGAGCCCGCGGGCAATCCCGAGCGCCTCGGCCAGCGCCTCCTCGTCGTCGAGGAGCGACAGCGCGAGCGCCCGGTCGTACGTCCACCCCACCTCGCCGAAGGCGTCGGCGGCGCCCGCCCAGTCGCGGCGGAGCATGGCCGCGTGGGGCGCGGGCGCGTCCCCGTCGACGTCGACGTCGACGTCGAGCCCCGCGACGACCGCCCAGGCGGCGATCCGCGTGGCGAACCGGCCCGGCGGCCTGACCTCCTCGAGAAACTGCTCCAGCCGGGCCGCCGGGAGCGGCAGCCCGGTCGTCAGCGCCCACTCCGCTGCCAGCTCGAGGACCGGTCCCATGCGCTGCGCCTCGCCCGTGCGCCCGGCCTGGGCCTGGACGTCGGCTAGCCTCTCCGCGGCGTCCTGGTCGCCGCGGCGCACGGCCAGCTCGGCGAGGACGGTCTTGTCGAGGAGTTGGACGACGCTGATGCCCCGCTCGAGCTTCTCGCGGATGACGCGCTCCGCCTCCTCCCACTCGCCGGCCCGGAGGCCGAGCCAGGCGACCATCGTCGCCACGTAGGAGCCGAGGTTGTGCACCTCGTGCTCCTCCGCGTACGCGAGCGCCTGCTGCTCGTACCGGAGCGCCGGCTCGGGCTCCACCGACCACATGAGCGAGAACCCGAGGTTCCCGAGCGCGCGCATGGCCTCCTGCCGGTCGCCGGCCGCGTCGGCGACCGCGTGCGCCTCGAGGAGCGTCGACCGCTCGCCGGGGTCGAGCATTATTCTCGCGCTCCCGATGTTGACGAGCGCGTGCGCGCGCGTGCGCTCGTCGCCGAGCCGCACGGCCAGCTCCAGCGCCCGCTCCCCCCAGGCGAGCGCCTCCTCGGCCTGCTCCGCGAGCATGGCGAGCTGTGAGAGCCCGCTGTAGGCGCGCGCGAGCTCGACGGATTCCCCGAGCGGCTCCAGGATGGCGATCGCCTCGGCCGCCTTCTCCCGCGCGGGAACGCCGTCGCCCGCGTACCAGTGAAACCGCGACAGCATCCGCGTGCAGCGGCCGACGGCCTCCTGGTCGCCGAGCTCGCGATAGATTCCGGCCGCGCGCTCGATCGCGGCGAAGGCCTCCTCGAGCCGGCCGACGACGTACGCGGCCGTGGCGAGCTCCTCGAGCACGAGGGCCTGCTCGCCGAGCGGCAACCGGTCGAGGAACTGCGAGGCGCGGCGATAGTGGGAGTACGCGACCTTGTTCGCGTCGAGGGCCGCCGCCCTGCGCGCGGCGACGAGCGCGTAGTCGGCGACGACGTCCTCGGCGCCGGCCGCCTCCGCATGGTGGACGATCTCCGCCGGGTCGGCGTCCGCGGCCAGGAGGGCTGCGAGGATCTCGCGGTGGAGGCGGCGCCGCGCCGCGATCGGCAGGCTCGACCTGAGCGCGTTGCGCGCCAGCTCGTGCCGGAAGTGGACGTACCCGGCCTCGACCTCGAGGAGCTGGCGCCGCTCCGGCTCCTCCGCGGCGGCGGGCCACCCGGGCATGACGGCATCGAGCACCGCGGTGGAGACGCGGTTCGGGACAACGGAGACGAGCTCCACGAGCCGCCTCGACGACTCGTCGAGCCGGGACGCGCGCCCGAGGACGGCGTTCGTGACCGACGGCGGGATCTCGTCGGCCGTGCGCGCGGCGAGCAGCTCGGTGACGTAGAACGGGTTGCCGCCGGTCGCGGCGAAGACGACCTCGCCGCCCTCGCCGGCGAGCGAGGCGACGGCGGTCTCGGACAGGGGCGCCAGCTCGAGGAAGACGTCGGGGCGCGTCGCGCTGACGGCGGCGTGGACGGGATGGTCGGGCCTCGCCTCCCCGTCCCGGCACGTGAGGAGCAGGAGCACGGGGAGCGTGGCGATTCGCCTGGCGAGCACGGTGACCACGTCGAGCGTGGCCTCGTCGGCCCAGTGGATGTCCTCGAGGACGAGCACCGTCGGCGGCGGCTCGCGGAGCTCGGCGAGGAGCAGGCGGTGGATCTCCTGGGGGGCGGCGCCGCCCTCGAGGGCCTCCTCCAGCGGGCCCGACACCGTGCCGGCGATGTCGTGGACCGGCCCGAGCGGCCGCGGGATCGAGAGGTCGTCGCAGGTTCCCACCAGCACCCGCGTGCCGGATCCGCGGTCGCGCAGGAAGCGGTTGACGAGCGAGGTCTTGCCGATGCCGGCCTCCCCGGTGACGACGATGATGCGGCCGTCCCCGCCGGCGGCCGCGCCGTGCGCCTCGGCGAGCGCCGAGAGTGCCTCGTCGCGCTCCAGCAGCTCCATGGGGCAACGATAGATGCCGGCGGCCCCGGGGCGATGAGCCCGGCTCGCGCTGGCTAGGACTCGGCCCGGGACTCGAGCGGCTCGACCCCGAGCCAGCGGCGCTGCTCCTCGGGGTCGTTGGCGAGGCGCTCCGCGGTGGTCTCGGCCTCGATGTGGCCGCCGACCATGATCAGCTGCCGCTCGCAGACGGAGGTGGCGACACCGAGGTTCTGCTCGATGAGGAGCAGGCCCATGCCCTCGAGGACGAGCGACTTGCACGTGCCGATGAGGTTCTCGACGATCGTCGGGGCGAGCCCCTCGGAGGGCTCGTCCATCACCAGGAGCCTCGGATTCAGGAGGAGCGCGCGGCCGATGGCGAGCATCTGCTGCTCGCCGCCGGAGAGCTGCGTGCCCGCGACCTTCTTCCGCTCCGCCAGGCGGGGGAAGAGCTCGTAGACCTTGTCGATCGTCCAGCGCCCGTCCCGCGAGCCGACCATGCGCAGGTGCTCCTCGGTCGAGAGCGACTGGAACAAACGGCGCCCCTGGGGCACGTACGCGATGCCCCGGTTCGTGATCTTGTAGGAGGCGAGGCCCACCATCTCATCGCCCTGGAACCTCACCGAGCCGGTGACGTGCGCAGGCGGCATGCCGACGATGGCGTTGCAGAGCGTCGTCTTGCCCATACCGTTCCGCCCCACCACCGCGAGCGGCTCGCTGCCGACCTCGAACTCGACGTCGTGGAGGACGTGTGCCTGGCCGTAGTACGCGTTCAGGCCGTGGACCTTCAGGAGCGGCTCAGTCGTCGCCACGGTGGGCCCTTCCGAGATACAGGTCGTGGACGAGATCGTTCTTGCGGATCTCCGCCGGCGTGCCCTCGACGATCACCCGGCCGTCGTGCATCATCGTCACCCGCTCGGCGACGGTGAGGGCGACGTCCATGTCGTGCTCGATGAGGATCAGCGTGACGGCGGGATCGAGGGCGAGGAGCAGCTGGGTGAGCTGCTCCCGCTCGCCGCGCGAGAGCCCCGACGCCGGCTCGTCGAGCATCATCACCTTCGGGTCGGTCACCCTGGCGAGGCCGAGCTCGAGCTGCCGCTGCTCGCCGTGGGAGAGGGAGCGGACGAGCGCCTTCAGCTGGTGGCCCAGCCAGACCTTCTCGGCCACCTCCCTGGCCCGCTCGCGGTACTCGCGGTCCTTCCCCGACGGCACGGGACGCAGGCGGCCGCCCTCGCGCCCCACGATTGCCAGGTACAGGTTGTCCTCGACGGTCAGGCCGAGGAAGAGCCGGGACTTCTGGTACGTCCGGGAGAGCCCGAGGCCGGTGCGGCGCCGGGCCGGCTGGTTCGTCATGTCCTCGCCGAGGATCTCGATCGTCCCCGACGACGGGCGGAAGTCGCCTGCGACGAGGTTGAAGAGCGTCGTCTTCCCCGCCCCGTTCGGGCCGAGGACCGCGCGCCGCTCGCCGCCGACGACGTCGAGGTCGACGTCCTGCACCGCCTGGACGCCCCCGAAGCGCTTCCCGACGCCGCGCAGGCGCAGGACGGCCTCGGCGGGCTCCGGCTCTGTGGCTGTGGTTGGGGCTGTCTCGGTCATCTCGGCGAAGTGGGGCCGGGCGCCGGCCGCTCGCTGCGGCCGGCGCCCGGTGTTTCCGTGCTAGCTCGCTTCTACTCCTCGATCAGCTCCTCCGTGACCTCGCCGTCGGTGACGACGCGGATGTTGTTCTCCCACGGAAGATCCACGTCCTCGCACGGCGGCTGCTCGCGGCCCGGGGGCGGGCTCTCGGGGGTGAACAGGCCGCCGAACGTCTGGTCGACGTTCGGCACCATGCCGACCACGACGGTGGTCGGGTTCCCGTCGTCGCCCTCGACGATCTGGAGCGGGTACTGATCCTGGATCGCCTGGCGGTTGTCGTCCAGGAGGACGACGCCGCCGGAGCTGACGACGTTGTCGTCGGAGTCCGTGACCTCGTAGCCGGACATCATCTCGGTCGGCATGTTGTCGGCGAGCGTCGCCAGGTCGCCGCCGGAGGCCTCGAGGCCCTGGATCATCGCCCAGGCTGCGATGAAGTAGTTGTAGACGAACCCGTCGGCTGCAGGCAGCTCCGGGTACACGCCGTTCATGACCGCCTCGTACGCCAGCGCCTGCTCCGTCTGGAGGCCCGGCCCCGTGCCGAAGCCGCCCACGTAGGAGCCGACGAGCCGAGGAGCGACTGCTTCGAAGTTGCCGAGGAACGCGAAGAACAGGTTCCCGGAGTGCTGGTCGGCCTGCAGCTGCCCGTACTGCTGCTCGAACGCCTGGAGCGCGGCGCCCGTGCCGGTCCCGCCGACGACCCAGAAGTAGCCGTCGACCTGGTCGGGCGGCGGCAGCTGCTGGACGAACGACGAGTAGTCGGTCGTGCCGAGCGGCGGGAAGACGCGCGAGGTGATCTCGCCGCCGACGCCGCAGAAGTCGGCGATGATGCCCGCCCC
>Ga0299914_10000629_pt1 | contig 21751 bp, 23 predicted proteins | sample RVTome_10_FD_201361 | JGI IMG/M metagenome (GOLD analysis project Ga0299914, IMG submission 201361) | Soil microbial communities from uranium-contaminated site in the Upper Colorado River Basin, Wyoming, United States - RVT153D57 (version 2) ...
GGCCGCGGCCGATCGCGCTGCCACCGTCCGAGCCCGCGGCCGTCGCGGCCCGATCAGGCGCCGGCGAAGCCACGCCCGGCTTCAGCCTGCAGACGCCGCGTCCGGCCCCCGCACCCGGGGCGGGGCAGGGGGAGCGGCCCGCGCTGGCCGACATTGCCGAGCTGGTGCGTACGCTCCCCGCCGAGGACCGAAGCCGCCCCGCGGCGCCATTCCAGGCGCCGCCGCCGCGTTCCGCTCCGGCCGCCGAGGCTCCGCGGGCTACGGCACGGCCGGCGCCCGCGCGGCCGGCCCAGCCGGCCCATCCCAGCCGGCATTGGGTGCAGATCGCCGGCGGCGCCAACCGCGCCGCCCTGCCGCGCGAGTTCGCCCGGCTGCGCGAGCAGGCGCCCGCCCAGCTCGGCCGCCGCGCGCCCTACACGGCGGCGTTGCGCGCCACCAACCGGCTGCTGGTCGGGCCGTTCGGGAGCGCGCGCGAGGCGCAGGAGTTCGTCAACCAGCTCGCCCAGCACAATGTCGCGGCCTTCGCCTGGGCGAGCGAGGCGGGCGAGGAGATCGTGCGCCTCCAGGCGCGGTGAGTCTCGCGGAATTGCGCGCGGCCGGGCTGGCGATGCCCGCCGATCTCGCTGGACTCGTTCCCGATCAGCCTTGATCGAAACCGAGCCAGCAAGCTTTGTCTTGCCGTGATTTCCGAGTAGCCGGATGATTCCATCCGGCTCGAAATCACTCTAGATGGGCTGCGATGGCCCTCGCCCCTTATGCGTCCGATCCGGCCCGCTCGCGCGGGCGCCTGCATCGCGAGGAGTCGCGCGCCACGCGCGGGCCGCGCGACGCCTTCCAGCGCGACCGGGACCGGATCATCCATTCGATCCCGTTCCGGCGCCTGCGCCACAAGACCCAGGTGTTCGTGGCGCCCGACGGCGATCATTTCCGCGTCCGCCTCACCCACAGCCTCGAGGTCGCCCAGATCGGCCGCACGATCGCGCGTGCGCTGGGCTTGAACGAGGATCTCACCGAGGCTTTGTGCCTCGCCCACGATATCGGTCATCCGCCGTTCGGCCATGCCGGCGAGGAGGCGCTGCAGACGGCAATGGCCGAAGCCGGGGGGTTCGATCACAACGCCCACACCATTCGGCTGCTGGCCCGGCTCGAATGCCCTTATCCAAACCATTGCGGCCTCAATCTCAGCTGGGAGACGCTGGAGGGCCTGGCCAAGCATAACGGCCCGGTCGCGGCGCCGGCCTGGGCGCTGGCCGAGGCGGATCGCGAATTTCCGCTCGACCTTTCGACCTGGCCGAGCCTCGAGGCGCAGGTCGCCGCTCTGGCCGACGATATCGCCTACGACAATCACGACGTGGACGACGGGCTGCGCGCCGGACTGTTCACGCTCCAGGATCTGCTCGAAGTGCCGCCGATCGCCCGCGCCTGGCGGGCGGTGCGGTCGCGCTACCCCGATGCCGAGGAGAAGCGCCTCGTGCCGGAGCTGGTGCGCGAGCAGATCGGCGTGATGGTCAACGACCTGCTCGACGAGACGCGGCGGCGGATCGCCGGCGTCGCGAGCGTCGACGCGGTCCGCGCCGCGGGACGTCCCCTGGTCAGCTTCTCGGACAGGATGCGGGCGGAGGAGCGCCAGCTCAAGGCCTTCCTCCACGACCGGATGTACGAGGCGCCGGAGGTCGAGGCAGTGCGGGAGGAGGCGCAGCGCGTGCTCGCCCGCTTGTTCGCCGCCTATCGCGCCGAGCCCGCCCGTCTGCCGCCGGAATGGCGGCCGGCCTCGCCGGACCCGGTGACGACCCTGCGCGCGATCGGCGACTTCGTCGCGGGCATGACCGACCGCTACGCCATCCGCCGCCACGAGGAGGTGATCGGCCCGGTCGATCTGCCCGAGGGATTCTGAGTCCGCGCGGCGCCATGACCAGGATTCTCCTCATCGGCGGTACGGGGCTGATCGGCGGCCTGCTTGCCGACCGTCTGTCGGAGGCGGGCGGATATGAGGTCCATGCGCTGGTCCGCCGGCCGACCGGACGGCGCTGGGCGGAACATGTCGCGCCGCCGGAGCAATGGCCCGAAATCGCCCGCCGGACCGGCGGCGAGATCGCCATATCGGCGCTCGGCACGACGATGCGCGCCGCCGGCTCGCGGCCGGCCTTCCGCGCCGTCGACCATGGCATGGTGGTGGCATTTGCCGGTGCCGCGCGCGAGGCCGGAGCACGGCACATGATCGCCGTCTCGTCGGCCGGCGCGGATCCGGCGTCGCGCTACTTCTACCTGCGGACCAAAGGCGAGACCGAGCAGGCGCTCGCGGCGCTCGCCTTCGACCGCCTCGACATCGTCCGGCCCGGCCTGCTGCGCGGACCGCGCGGCGGCGACCGGCGCCCGGGCGAGCGGCTCGCCATCCTGCTCAGCCCCCTGGCCAACCTCTTCCTGCGCGGGCCGCTCGATCGCTACGCGGCGATCGACGCGGCAGAAGTGGCCGACGCCGCCGCGTGGCTGGCGATGCAGGAAGATCCCGGCGTCTTTCGCCACCACAATCGCGACCTCGCCCGGATGGCGCGCGGCTGATCTTCAAATCGCCCAGGCCATCGGCTACAGCCGCGCCTCCTCTCGGACGGAAACCATCGTGACCCTCTACGCCCGCTTTGCCGCGCATCTGCATGCCGCGCTCGACGCCCTCGAAGCCGAAGGCAGCCTGGCGCCCGGCGTCGACCGCGCCGCGGTCGCGGTCGAGCCGCCGCGCGACCCTTCCCATGGCGATCTCGCCACCAATGCGGCGATGGTGCTGGCCAAGCGCGCCGGCACCAATCCGCGCGCGCTGGCCGAGCGCGTCGCGGCGAAGCTGCGCGAGGCAAGCGAGGTCGAGTCCGCCGACATGGCGGGACCGGGCTTCATCAACGTCCGGCTCGGCCGCGCGGTCTGGGAGGATGAGCTTCGCGCCATCCTGGCCGACGGCGTGGATTACGGCCGTTCCGACCTGGGGCGCGGCCAGCGCGTCAACGTGGAATATGTCTCCGCCAACCCGACCGGGCCGATGCATATGGGCCATTGCCGGGGCGCCGTGGTCGGCGACGCGCTGGCGACCCTGCTCGAATATTCCGGCCACCGCGTCACCCGCGAATATTATGTCAACGACGCCGGCGGCCAGGTCGACGTGCTCGCCCGATCGGCGCACCTGCGCTACCGCGAGGCGCTCGGCGAGAATATCGGCGAGATCCCCGGGGGCTTCTATCCCGGCGATTATCTGAAGCCGGTCGGGGCGAAGCTTGCGGCCGAGCATGGCGACCGCTTCGTCACGGCGCCGGAGAGCGAATGGCTGGCACCGTTCCGCAAGGTCGCGGTCGCGATGATGCTCGAGCAGATCCGGTCGGACCTCGCCTTGCTCGGAATCCATCACGACATCTTCGCGTCCGAGGCGGAGGTGCACGATCGCGGGCTAGCCGATCGCGCGCTCGACACGCTGCGGGCGCGCGGCCTCGTCTACGAGGGCGTGCTCGAGCGGCCGAAGAGCCTCGATCCGCACGACGAATGGGAGCCGGTCGAGCTCACCTTGTTCCGTGCCACCGAGTTCGGCGACGACCAGGACCGGCCGCTGAGGAAATCGGACGGCAGCTGGACCTATTTCGGCGGCGACCTGGCCTATCATTTCCAGAAGGCCCAGGACGCCGACCAGCTGATCGACATCTGGGGCGCCGACCATGCCGGCACGGTCAAGCGGATCAAGGCCGGGGTCGCGGCGCTGACCGAAGGCAAGACGCCGTTCGACGTCAGGCTGGTCCAGATGGTGCGGCTGCTGCGCGCGGGCGAGCCGGTGAAGATGTCCAAGCGATCGGGCAATTTCGTCACCTTGGCCGACGTGGTGAACGAGGTCGGCAAGGATGTCGTCCGCTTCACCATGCTGACCCGCAAGGCCGACGCCCAGATGGATTTCGATTTCGCCAAGGTGGTCGAGGCGTCGAAGGACAATCCGGTCTTCTACGTCCAATATGCCCATGCCCGCATCGCCTCCTTGGGGCGCAAGGCGGCCGAGGCCGGCATCGACATGTCGGCGCCGGCGGCGCTGTCGCGCCTGGAGGAGGACGAGCTGGACCTCGTCCGGCTTGCCGCGCAGTTCCCGCGCATCGTCGAGCAGGCGGCCGCCTCGCACGAGCCGCACCGCATCGCCTTCTACCTCGGCGACCTGGCCGGGGCGTTCCACGCGCAGTGGAACAAGGGCAATGACGATCCCGGAAAACGTTTCCTCCTGGCACAGAATCCCGAAATGACACGCGCCCGGCTGGAACTGGCGAACGGGATCGGGCAGATTGTCCGCAACGGGCTGGCGTTGATGGGGGTCCAGGCGGTCGAGGAGATGCTCTGATCGACCGCTGCCGGCCGAAGCGAGATTAGCTGGCGCTGCGGCGTCGGGGGAGACCGGACATGACGGACGACGCGCGCGGGGAAGAATATGGCGAGGACGATCGCCTGCCCTGGCTGGAGGCAGTCGAGGAGGACGAGGAGCCGGCCGGTCCGTCGGTCGCCAAGCTGATCGGCGCGATCGTCATCGGCCTGGTGGCGATCGGCCTCATCGTCGGCGGCCTGTTCTGGCTCGGCAACCGCAATCGCGCCGGCGGCGACGGCGAGATCATCGCCGCGCCCGAGGGCGACTACAAGGTCCGGCCCGCCGATCCCGGCGGCATGAACGTGGCCGGCGAGGGCGATACCGCTTATGCGGCGAGCGAAGGCGCCGAGCTCAAGGGGCGGCTCAACACCAGCACGGTGCCCGAAGCGCCGGTGGCGCGGACCCCGGCCCGGCCCCAGACTCAGACTCAAACGCCGCCGCGGCCGCAGGTCGGCCCTCCGGCCCGGTCCCGGCCGGCTCCGGCCCCCGCCGCGCGCGCGCCCGCGCCCGCCGCGCCGGCGCCCGCCGCTTCCGGGGCGACGATCCAGCTCGGCGCCTTCTCCTCGCAGGCCGGCGCGCGGCGCGCCTGGACCGCGCTTTCGGGGCGGTTCCGCTACCTTGCGCCGCTCAGCCATTCGATCGTTCCGGTGCAGGCCGGCGGCCGCACCCTCTACCGGCTTCGTGCCGGCGGCCCCGACGCCGCGGGAATCTGCCGGCGGCTGCAGATCGCCGGGGAGGATTGCGCCCTGGTCGGCTGATGCCGGCGGCGGGTTCATCTCAGATTCCGCACGCTTCCGGTGAGGCGCGACCGGGGCTAAGCCCCGATCCATGCTTCCCGCCATCTTCGGCCTGACCGGCGAGACCCCGACCGCGGATGAGCGCGCCTTCTTCGCCGAAGCCTCGCCGGCCGGATATATATTGTTCGGCCGCAACTGCGCCGACCGGGCGCAGCTGCGCCGGCTCACCGACGCGCTACGCGCGCTGTCCGGCCGCGCCGACGTTCCGATCCTGATCGATCAGGAAGGCGGCCGGATCGCCCGGCTGGGGCCGCCGGAATGGCCCGCTTTCCCGGCCGCGGCGCGCTTCGGCGCGCTCTACCGCAAGGCGCCGATCAGCGCGATCGAGGCGGCTCGGGTCAACGCCTTGGCGATCGCCATCCTCCTCGCCGAGGCCGGAATCAACGTCGATTGCGCGCCGGTGCTCGACCGGCTTTGCGAGGGCGCGCACGGAATCATCGGCGATCGCGCGCTCGGCGCCGAGCCGATGCAGGTCGCCGCGCTCGGCCGGGCGGTGCTGGAGGGGTTCGAGGCGGGTGGCGTCTGCGGCGTGATCAAGCATGTTCCCGGCCACGGCCGCGCCGCCGCCGACAGCCATTGCGAGCTTCCGGTCGTCGACGCGGACGAAGCGGAATTGATCGAGGATATCGCCCCGTTCGCGGCGCTCGCCGACGCGCCGATGGCGATGACCGCCCACCTTCTCTACCCGGCCTGGGACGGGGAGCTTCCAGCCACCATCTCGCCGACCGTGATCGGCGAGGTGATCCGCGGCCGCATCGGCTTCGACGGCCTGCTCATGAGCGACGATATCGCCATGGCGGCGCTGTCCGGTCCGTTCGCCGGTCGCGCGAAAGCGGCGATCGCCGCGGGCTGCGACCTCGTCCTGTTCGGGGCCGGCCGAATAAAGGACAATGTCGAGATCGCCGCCGCCCTCCCGCCGGCTTCGCCTGCGGCCCTGGCCCGGCTGGACCGAGCGATGGCGCGCATAGCCGGCAAGGTCTCCACCCAGACGTTCGAGGCGCTGATCGAAAAGCGCGACGCCTTGCTGGCTTATGCCTGAGACCGGTCCCGCTCAGCCCGATTTCACCGTCCGACAGGCGCGCGGCGCGGACTGGCCCGAGGTGGCGATGCTGCACGCGCTGAGCTGGCAGTCCGCTTATCGCGGCATCTACCCCGACCGCTTCCTCGACGAGGAGGTGGTCGAGGATCGGCGCCGCTGGTGGCGCGGGATGCTGCCGGAAATGGACGGCGAGGACGACGCCGTCTTCCTCGCCGAACGCGGCGGCAGGACGATCGGCTTCGCCTGCATCCGGCGCAAAGCCGATCCCGCCGGTCCGCTGCTCGACAACCTTCATGTCCATCCGTCGTGCAGGCGCGGGGGCATCGGCCGATGCCTGATCGGCGCCGCTGCGTCCTGGCTGGTCGGCAAGGCGCCGGACGCCGCGCTCCTGCTCGACGTGTGGGCCGCCAACGCGCCGGCGCGCGCCTTCTACCGGCGGCTCGGCGCCGAGGAGGTGGAGCGGTTCGAGGAACCCATCCCCGGCGGCGGAACGGCACCGATCGTCCGGATGCGCTGGCGGCGGGCGATCGGCCTCCTCAGCGGCTGAGGACGGCCGGAATCAGCCCGCGCACGCTGTTGCCGACGAAGAACTCGCCCTGCAGATCGGCCTCGCGAAGGTCGGCTTCCTCGGCGCGGCCCTGCTCGATCAGCCGCTCGCGCAGGATTCCGGGCAGGAGGCCGCGCGACAGAGGCGGGGTCAGCAGCTTGCCGTCGCGTTCGACGAACAGGCTGGTGAAGCTCCCTTCGGTGAGGAAGCCCGCGGGGTCGCGGAACAGCACTTCGAACGCGCCGGCGGCGGCACGCGCCGCGTCGTAGAAAGTACGGTCGCTGGTCTTGTGCGCCAGCCGGAAATCCTCCGCCGCCACCGGCAGCGCCGCCACGGCCACCGCTGCGGGCGCGTCCGGAAGCGCCGGCAGCGGCCGCAGCTCGATCGCCATCGCGCCGCTGCGCGAGAGCATCAGTCGGATCAGGCTGGGACCGGCCCGGAAGGTCGCCGCCTGCAGATCGTTGCGGGCGAGATGGCGATCGAACGCGAAATCCAGCGCCTCGGCGCTGCACTTGAGGCGGGCGAGATGGCGGTCCAGCTCGCTTATCCCGTCATGGGGATCGAACGCCATCGTCTCGATCAGGTCGAAGGGCCGCTGGCTCTCCACGAACGCTCCTTTCGCGAGGCATTCCCGCCATTCCTCGCCGGGCTCGCTGTCGGCGACGATGCCGGAGCCGAGGCCGATCCTGGCCACGGCTCCGGCGCTGCCCGCGCCTGCCTTGAGGGTCAGCGTCCGGATCGCGACATTGAACGCGGCTCCGCCGTCCGGCGCAACCCTTCCGATCGCGCCGCAATAGACGCCGCGCGGTCCGGTCTCCAGTTCGTCGATAATTTCCATCGCCCGGATCTTGGGCGCGCCGGTGATCGATCCGCACGGATAGATCGCCTCGATCAGGTCGACCGGCCCCAGCCCGTCCTCCAGCGTCGCCGTGACGGTCGAGGTCATCTGCAGGACGGTCGGATAGGTCTCGATCGTGAACAGCTCGGGCACCTGGACCGTGTTCGGGCGGGCGACGCGGGAAAGGTCGTTGCGCAGCAGGTCGACGATCATCAGATTCTCGGCGCGCTGCTTGGGGTCGCCGCGCAGCGCCTCGGGATCCGAATCCGGGGGCGCCGTCCCCTTCATCGGCCGGGTCGTCACCGCGCCGCCTTCGAGCGTGAAGAAGAGCTCGGGCGAGAGGGAGAGGATCCAGTGCGCGCCGGTGAAGATCAGCGCGCCGTGGCCGGCGCGCGCCCGGGCACGCAGCGCCGCATAGAGCGCCGCCGGCGCGCCGGCGGTCTTCACCTCCGCCTGGAAGGTGAAGTTCGCCTGGTAGATGTCGCCCGCGGCGATATGCTCGAGCACCGCGCCGAGCGCGTCGCGATAGGCGGCTTCGGAAAGGCGCGGCCGCGGCCGTCCGGTCCACGCGCCGGCCGGGTCGGGCAGATATTCCGCGGCGTCGATCGCCTCGACCCGATCGAACAGGCCGAACCAGAGCAAGGGGGGCTCCCCTTGGTCCGGCGCCGCGGCGATCGGCGCCAGCTTCGGCTCGAGCGCATGGCCCGCCTCATAGGTGAGGAAACCGGCGGCCTGGCGGCCGCGCAGCCGCGCCAGGCAGGCGCGCAGCTCGGCCGGATCGCGCGTCTCGATAAATTCGGCCGGTTCGGTGTAGAGCAGGGCGCCGCCGCGCCGGCGCGCGTCGTCGAGCAGCACGAAAGGGCGCGTCTCGCTTGTCATCGGCCGGCACCGCGGCCATTTCGGCAGGGGGCCTGGACCCTCGGGAGAAGGCCTTTGGTTTGCAGCACTTTCGACCTGTTCAAGATCGGCGTCGGCCCATCGAGTTCGCACACGATGGGACCGATGACGGCCGCGTGCCGCTTTGTCGAGGGGCTGCGCGACCGGCACCTGCTCCCGGCGGTGCAGCGGGTGGAGGTCGACCTCTACGGTTCGCTCGCCTTGACCGGCAAGGGCCACGCCACCGATCGGGCCATCCTGCTCGGCCTGTCCGGCCGGCGCCCGGACCGGATCGATCCCGACGCGGCCGACGCGGCGGTCGCGCAGATCCGCGCCGACGGTCGCCTGAAGCTGGCCGGCGAGCGGGAGATCCGGTTCGACGAGGCGCGCGACCTGCGCTTCAACCAGCGCGAGCGCCTGCCCCACCATTCCAACGGCATGCGCTTCGCCGCCACGACGGCCGACGGCGGATTCGAAACGGGCGTCTATTATTCGGTCGGCGGCGGCGCGGTGGTCGACGAGGCGGCGGTCGCGCGCAATGCGCCGCCCGAATGTGCCTGGGATGCGCCTTATGCCTTCTCCTCCGGCGACGCGCTGCTCGCGCTGGCCGGGCAGGAGGGGTTGAGCATCGCCGAGATCACCCGAGCCAATGAGCGCACCGCCTTGTCCGACGAGGAGATAGACCGCCGCCTCGACGCGATCGTCGCGGCGATGTCGGACTGCATCGATCGCGGCATGGCGGCGCACGGCGTGCTGCCGGGCGGGCTGAAGGTGAAACGCCGCGCACCGGCCCTCCATCGGCTGCTGACCGAGCGCGCCGAGCGGGCGCTGTCGGACCCGCTGACCGTGATCGACTGGGTCAATTTGTGGGCGCTCGCGGTAAACGAGGAGAATGCCGCCGGCGGCCGCGTCGTGACCGCGCCGACCAATGGCGCCGCCGGCATCGTCCCGGCGGTGCTGCGTTACTATCAGCGCTTCACCCCGCGCGCGACGGACGAGGGCGTCCGCATTTTCCTGCTCACCGCCGCCGCGATCGGCTCGCTATTCAAGGAGAATGCCTCCATTTCCGGCGCCGAGGTCGGCTGCCAGGGCGAGGTCGGCGTCGCCTGCTCGATGGCCGCGGGCGGCCTCACCGCCGCCATGGGCGGGACGCCGCCGCAGGTCGAGAATGCCGCCGAGATCGGCATGGAGCACAATCTCGGCCTGACCTGCGATCCGGTCGGCGGCCTGGTCCAGGTGCCGTGCATCGAGCGCAACGCGGTCGGCGCGATCAAGGCGATCGAGGCGTCGCGCCTCGCGTTGGTCGGCGACGGCTCGCACCGGGTCAGCCTCGATCAGGTGATCGAGACGATGCGCCGCACCGGCCTCGACATGAGCGAGCGCTACAAGGAGACGAGCCTCGGCGGCCTCGCCGTCAACGTGGTGGAGTGTTGAGCTGGGCTTGTCTATATTTGCGCAGATTCGTATATTCAGGTCATGGCTCAGATGAACATCTCTCTTCCTGAGAAGCTCAAAGCCTGGGCCGAAGCCCGCGTCGCGGAGGGTCGGTACAGCAGCACGAGCGATTATGTACGCGATCTGATGCGGCGCGACCTGGATGCCGCGGAGGCGAAGGCGCGGCTCCAGTCTGCGATCGATGTGGGGCGCGCCTCTCCGCCGAGTGATAGGACGATCGAAGAGATCATCGCCGCACGGCGTGGCTGAGATTCGCCTGCGAGCCGCTGCGGCCTCGGATCTTTCTGCAATCCTGGAATACAGCATTGAGACGTTCGGCCGGGAAATCGGCGAGGACTATCTCAGGAGCTTCGGGCAGGCTTTCGATCTGTTGAGCCGTCACCCCAAGGTTGGCGCGGTGCGGAACGATATCCAGCCTCCGATCCGCTGCCTGCCGCACCGAAGTCATCGAATCTTCTACGATCTCGATCAGGAGACCGTCTGGATCGTTCGGATCCTCCACCAGGCGATGGATGCGGAACGTTGGCTTGCCGAATGACTCCGGAACCGACGACTCTCAGAGTAAGCGCGTGAGCCCGTAAAAGGCGGCCGCGATCATGCCGGCGGCCGGCATCGTGATGATCCAGGCGACGACGATGTTCCCGGCGACGCCCCACCGCACCGCGGAAGCGCGCCGTGCCGCGCCGACGCCCATGATCGCGCCGGTGATGGTGTGGGTGGTGGAGACCGGAATCCCCAGCGAAGTCGCCGAGAACAGCATGATTGCGCCGCCCGTCTCGGCGCAGAAGCCCTGATGGGGGCTCAAACGGGTGATCTTCGATCCCATCGTGTGGACGATCCGCCAGCCCCCCATCAGCGTGCCGAGCCCCATCGCCGCCTGTGCCGACAGCACCACCCAGAAGGGTACGTAGAATTCGCCGCCTGCAAGCATCCCCTGGCTGAACAGCAGCACGGCGATGATGCCCATCGTCTTCTGCGCGTCGTTGGCGCCGTGGCCGAGGGAGTAAGCGGCGGCGGACAGCAGCTGCATCCGGCGGAAGATCCGATCTGAATAGGAAGCGTTGATCGGCTTGAACAGCCACGAGGTCAGCACGACCAGCAGCAGCGCCACGACCATGCCGAGCATCGGCGAGAGGAAGATCGCGACCGACGTCTTGATGACGCCGGAGGATTCGACGACCGCCAGTCCGCCTTTCGCGATGCCGGCGCCGAGCAGGCCGCCGATCAAGGCGTGGCTGCTGCTCGACGGGATTCCGAGCGCCCACGTGATGATGTTCCAGGCGATCGCGCCCATCAGCGCGCCGAAGATCACCGCCGGGTCGATCACCATCGGATCGACGATGCCCCGGCCGATCGTCTCCGCGACATGAAGGCCGAAGAAGAGGAAGGCGATGAAGTTGAAGAAGGCAGCCCATACCACCGCCACCTGGGGTGTCAGCACGCGCGTGGAGACGACGGTGGCGATCGAGTTGGCGGCGTCGTGAAGGCCGTTTAGAAAGTCGAAGAACAAGGCGACGCCGATCAGCGCGATCAGCAGCGGGAAGGCGATCGTGGGGTCCATCAGGCGTGGTCGATCACGATGCCCTGGATCTCGTCCGCGACGTCCTCGAGCCGGTCGAGCACCCGCTCGACATGGCTGTAGATCTCGCGGCCGACGATGAAGTCCATCGTCCGCTCGGCGCCATGGGCCTGGAACAGGGCCTTCAGCCCCTTTTCGTGCAGTCCGTCGGCCTTGCCCTCGAGATGGACGATCTGCTCGGTGATCTCGTGCAGGCGCTGGCCGTTGCGGCCGACCCGGCGCAGCAGTGTCACCGCCTCGCGCACCAGGCGCGCGGCTTCGGCGGCGTGGCGGCTCATCTCGACCAGCTGCGGCTCGAAGCCCTTCACCTCGTAAAGCGTGATCGCCTTCGCCGTCTGCCACATCTCGTCGAGCGCGTCGTCCATCGCCGAGGTGAGCGCGGTGATGGCGCTTCGGTCGAAGGGCGTGATGAACGATCGCCGCACCGCCACGAGCACGTCGCGGGTGACGTCGTCGGCGGCGGTCTCATGCTCCTCGATGCGCCGGCACGATTCGGGGATGCCATGCTCGCCCGCCAGCATCGCCGCCATCTCGTCGGCGCCGGCGACCAGTATCTCGGCGTGGCGCTCGAACATGTCGAAAAAGCGGTCTTCCCGGGGCATGATCGCCCGGATGATATTGACCATGGCTGACCCCCAGGACGTTCGTCCGCCGCGCTTAGCGGCTGCGCTCCGCTTCGCATAGGCGGCCGGATTCCCGGCAAAGGCGAGAATAAGCGCCTTGAGCTCCGGCTCGTCGACGACGAAGGCGGCCTTGTCGGGCTCGAACCAGCGCGAGGTCCGCTCATGGCGCTCCGGCCAGCTATGATGCTGTCGCGTCACCTCCAGCGGATAGACGGTCACGGTCGCCGGCACCGAATCACCCGCCTGGCGTCTCTTCTCATAAGCATAGCGGCCGATCGGCGAGGGCGAGACGATCCCGTCCAGCCCGGCTTCCTCGTGCGCCTCGCGCGCCGCGGTCTCGTGGCCTTTCAGTCGCGTCATCGGATTGCCGCGCGGGATCACCCACCGACCGGTGTCGCGCGAGGTGATGAGCAGGATCTGCAGCCCCTTTTCGGGGTCGATTCGCCAGGGAAGTGCGCCGAACTGGGTGATCAACCGCCGCTCCGCCGATCGAGGATTGCCGGCGCGCGGCCGGACGAGGCTCTTCTCGATAGGTCCTGACGCGGCGTCCGGGAATAGCGGAATGACATGAGGGCGAGGCTGCCGCTCCTCCCGATTTCGTTTCCGGCCGCCACGGTGCTGCGCAGCCGAGCAAGCTCGCGAACGCCATGCTCTCATCTTGACTCTGACTTGCCGCTGTGTGGGTAATGGCGGGGGTCGGCAGCCTTCACCGGTATCGCGCAGACTGCGGGCCTGTTCTGGGGTTTCGGCTCAATCAATGCGGAGGGCGAAATGGGCGTTTCGACCATCGACGGCACGATCGAGGAGGTGGTGGCCGGGCGCCGGGCTGCCAAGGTGCAGTTCTTCAAACGCATCGTTTTTCGGCTGCAGGACGGCAGCAGCAAGACCATCGCCAAGGCGGTGGTCCATTCCAGGCTGGCCGAACATATTCGGCCTGGCGCCAGCGGCCGCTTCTACGCCTTTACCTCCATCGACCATCGCGGCCTCCACGGCCTGCGCGACGGCAGCGGGCACGAATTGTTCCATTTCCCGCGCAACAACGAGTATCTGATGATCGGCGTGGTCGCTTTCAGTGCGCTGTGGGCCGCGATCATGCTGCTGGCGATCGGCGACGTGCCGATAATTGCGGCGCTCATTCTGCTTTTCGGCACTCCCGCATATTTCCTGTTTCGCAAGACCGGCATGGAAGCGAAGCGCCAGTTTGAAGCCGATGGCGGATTTGTGGCGAAGGCCACACCCGCTCCCGCCAGCGAGGCGGCGGCCGGGGCGTGACCTCCGCACCGGGCCGCTGGGCCTGGCGCGACGCCGGCGGAATCGCGACGCTCGCGCAATGGCTGCTCTATGCCGAGGCGGCATCATGCACTGCGACGGTCGCGCTCGCGTCGACGAAATCGTTCGATCCGGGAGCGTTCGGAGGTGTCGAAGCGCTGCTGTGGCTGGTCGAATTCCTCGTCTGGATTGCCGCCGTCATCGCCGTCCTGCGCTGGATCTATCTCGCCAACGGCAACGCCCATGCGATCGGCGCCGAGGACATGATGGTGAGCCCGGGCTGGTCGGTCGGCTGGTTCTTCGTGCCCCTTGCCAATCTGGTGATGCCGTTCATCGCCATGCGCGAGCTCTGGAAGGCGAGCGCCAACCCGAAGGATTGGCAAGCCGAATCGGCATCGGTGACGATAGCGATCTGGTGGGGCTTCTGGCTCGCCGCCAGCTTGCCCGGCGCGATCTCCTTCCAGGCCGGAATGGATCCCGCCAAGGAGGCGGGGACGATCGCCGAGGCCGCCTATCTCGCTTCGCAGCTGCTCTCGATCCCGGCCGCGCTGCTGCTCGCGAGCATCGTGGGGAAAGTTCAGGCCATGCAGTCCCGCTTCGTGCCCGGCTCGGCGGAGGCGCTGAAGGACCGGTTCGCCTGAGAGGGTGCGGATCGGAACATTCGTTCCGGCGGGGTCCGCCAGGCGATTGGAAGGATGCGGCGGAACGGCGCCGTCGGCGCCTACCCGACCCGCCGCGCACGCCAGCCGGTGGCGGCGTCGGGCGGCGCCTCCGGATGGGGCAGGATAGCGGCATCGTCGACCAGGCCGTGAAACGTCCGGGTGCCGCCCGCCGAGCGGATCGTGAAGCGAAGCTCCCGGCCGCGCAGGCTCACATCGCTCAGCGCCCGGCCGTCGAGGCTCCCGCTGACATCCTGGAACCTCTGCTCGAGCAGGAGGAGCCCGTTCTCGCCGCCGTCCGTCTCCATCGCCCAGCGACCTTCCGCCGGCGCCGGCACGATCCACAGATAGATATGCGACGAGCCCAGCTCGCGCACTTCGTCCGGCCGCCAGTCGCCCATCGTGAAATTGTGGCTCACCACCCGCGTGCCGGGCCGCAATTCGGTCAGCAGGCGTGGGCGCAGTCGCAGGTTCACGTCCGGCAGCAGATAGAGCGTCACGACGCTGGCTTCGCGCAGCGGCGTGGCGAACAGGTCCTGTCGGCGGAACCGCGCCCGGTCCTGGACCAGCGCCAGCCCGGCGGAATTCGCCGCTTCAGCGACCCGGTTCGGGTCCAGCTCGACACCGAGCGCGCGGGCGCCGCGCTGCGCCGCCATGATCGGGATCCTGCCATCGCCCGATCCGAGGTCGATCAGATAGTCGTCGGGACCGACGTCGGCCATGTCGAGCATCGCCGCCACGACCGGCCGCGGCGTCGGCACATAGGGCACGTCGAGATCGTCCTCGGCCGGTGCCGCCGGCGCAGGGGCGAACGGTGCCAGCCCGCCGCCCTCGAAGGTGCAGGCTGCGAGGACGATCAGGGCTGCGAAGGGGAGGGCGGATCGCGTCATGCAGGCAGGCGTAGCAGAAGAGGAAAGGCCCGCAGAGCCTCTCCTTCATTCCCGCGCCACCCAGGGTTCGGACCCTGATCACCCTCTCTTCGGCCCGAGCCGGTCTGTCGATCGGATCGCCATGGTGGTGAGGAAGTCTGCTTGCACAAAGCCTCGCCGCCCGCCATCTCGCCGCCATGTCGACGAACCCGCCGCTCAAGGTCGCCATCGTGCCCGTCACGCCGCTGCAGCAGAATAGCTGTCTGGTCTGGTGCACCGCGACCATGAAGGGCGCCTTCACCGATCCCGGCGGCGACCTCGAACGGCTGAAGGCGGCGGCCGACCAGCACGGGGTCACGATCGAGAAGCTGCTCCTTACCCACGGTCACATCGATCATTGCGGCTCGGCCAAGATCCTCGCCGAGGAGCTCGGCGTGCCGATCGAAGGGCCGCACGAGGCCGACCGCTTCTGGATCTCGCGCCTCGAGGATGACGGGCGGATGTACGGCATCCGTGGGCGTACCTTCGAATCCGACCGCTGGCTGGACAATGGCGACCAGGTGACGGTCGGCGAGCTGGTGTTCGACGTCTATCATTGTCCCGGACACACGCCGGGCCATGTCGTCTTCCATCACCCCGCCTCGAAGCTCGCCATCGTCGGCGACGTCCTGTTCCAGGGCTCGATCGGGCGAACCGATTTCCCGATGGGCAACCACCAGGATCTGATCAACGCGATCACCAAACGGCTCTGGCCGCTCGGCGACGACACCGCCTTCATTCCCGGCCACGGCCCGATGAGCACCTTCGGCCAGGAGCGCCGCACCAATCCCTTCGTCGCGGATCGGGTGCTGGCGCGGGCCTGAGCCACCTCGGGCGGCGCTCCAATCGCGCGCGTCCGCCTGCTCAGGCCCGGCGCGCCTCCCGGATCAGGCTTCCTCGCCGGCGCGAGCGCGCCGGGCCATGCGAGATCGCCGGAACAGGCCCGTGGACGATGCGGCCGGTGTCAGGGCTGCGCGGCCGCCTGCCGTCCCGGCGAAAGCTCGAAGCCGCCTCGGATCGGCGGGCTCTGGTAAGCGAGCAGGATCGCGTAGACCCCGAGCCCGATCAGCACCGTCCAGCTGACGGCGATGCCGCCGACGCGCAGCGGATTGGCACCCGGACGGTCCATGCCGAAGGCGTGGGCGATCCGCGCCAGGACGAACAGGATCGCCGCGCCCCACAGCCACAGATTGCCGCCGGTCGCGAGCTCGATGAAGCCGAGCAGCACGAGCATGATCGGCACGTTCTCGGAGAAATTGCCGTGCGCGCGCACGCGCCGCAGCAGTACTTCGTTGCCGCCGTCGCCGACGCCGATCTTGAGCGGGCGGCGCAGCCGGCTGACGCGAAGGCTAAGCCAGACGTGGAGGATCGCGGCGGCGCCGGCTATGGTGAGCGTGATCGGCAGGATCATGGCGGATTCCCTTTCGCGGCGCTCGCCGTCGCACGGGCCGGCCGCGCTTGCAACTGCGGCCGGAATCGCTATAGGCGGCACCCTTCACGCGAGAGCGACACGGCCGCGAGGCCAGCGGCCGGGGCCCGGCCGTTGACCCACGGCCCCGCGCTCGCCACATCACGCAACCGATTTTGACCCAGGAACAGGTGCCACAATGGCCGTCCCCAAGAGAAAGACCTCGCCGTCCAAGCGCAACATGCGGCGCAGCCACGATGCGCTCAAGCCGACCCAGTATCAGGAATGTCCTAATTGCGGCGAGCTTCGCCTGCCGCACAATGTGTGCGCCGCCTGCGGCCATTACAAAGGGCGTGAAATCCTGAAGACCGAGGCGTAGGACGGCCCCCAGCGTCAGCAGGGAGATCGTTTTGGACGGCAGCGGGCCACGGATCGCAATCGACGCGATGGGTGGCGATTCGGGCCCGCCCGCAATGGTCGCCGGCGCCGCACGTGCGCTCGAGCGCCGCGGCGATCTCAGCTTCCTCCTGTTCGGCGACCAGGCGGCGATCCGCGAGCAGCTCGACCGGCACGAGCGCCTCGTCGGCTCGGTCGAGATCGTTCATTGCGACGACGTCATTGCCGGCACCGAAAAGCCGAGCCAGGCGATCCGGCGTGCCAGGACGACCTCGATGGGGCGCGCCGTCGCCGCGGTGAAGGCGGGCGAGGCGCAGGCCGCGGTTTCGGGCGGCAATACCGGCGCGCTCATGGCGATGGCCAAGCTGGCGCTTCGGACCATGCCCGGCATCGACCGGCCGGCGCTCGCCGCTCTGCTGCCGACGCTCGGCGACAACGATCTCGTCATGCTCGACCTCGGCGCCAACACCGAGTGCGGCGTCCAGAATCTCGTCCAGTTCGCGGTGATGGGCGCCGCCTATGCCCGTGTCGTGCTCGATCTCGAACGGCCGCGGGTCCAGCTGCTCAACATCGGCACGGAGGAGCTGAAGGGCACTGACGAGCTCAAGGAGGCGGCGGCGATCCTGCGCGCCTCGACCGATCTCGGCATGCGTTTCGACGGCTTCATCGAGGGCGACAAGCTTTCCCGCGGGGGCGCCGACGTGGTGGTCACCGACGGCTTCTCCGGCAACATCGCCATAAAGTCGGTGGAAGGCACCGCCCGCTTCGTCACCGACCTGCTGAAGCGCGCCTTCTCCAGCTCGGTCCGCTCCAAGATCGGCTTCCTGATATCGCGCCCCGCGACCGAGCTGCTGCGCCACCATCTCGATCCCAACAACCATAATGGCGCCGTCTTCCTCGGCCTTAACGGCCTGGTCGTGAAGAGCCACGGCAGCGCCGATGAGAAGGGCGTCGCCAATGCGATCCGGGTCGCGGCGCGGATGGTGCGCGAGGATCTGACCCGCAAGATCGCCCACGATCTCGCCAGCGTCGCAGACCGCAGCGCGCGTGCGGCGGCGCAATGAGCCGCCGCGCCGTCATCACCGGCACCGGCTCGGCGCTGCCGCCGCGCCGCGTCACCAATGCCGAGCTGGCCGAACGGGTCGAAACCACCCACGAATGGATCGTCGAGCGGACCGGAATCGAAGCGCGGCACATCGCCGGCGACGGCGAGACGACGGCGACCCTGGCCACCGAGGCGGCGCGCAAGGCGCTCGATTCGGCCGGAATCGTCGCCGACCGGATCGGGCTCATCGTCCTCGCCACCTCGACCCCGGACCAGACCTTCCCGGCCAGCGCCACGCGCGTCCAGACCGCTTTGGGCATCAACGACTGCATCGCCTTCGACGTCCAGGCGGTGTGCACCGGCTTCCTCTACGCGCTGTCGATCGCCGACAATATGGTGAAGGGCGGCATGGCCGATCATGCGCTGGTGATCGGATCGGAGACGTTCAGCCGCATCCTCGACTGGGAGGACCGGGCGACTTGCGTGCTGTTCGGCGACGGCGCCGGCGCTGTCGTGCTGGAGGCGCGCGAGGGCGAGGACGAGGGGATCCTCGCCACCCGGCTCCACGCCGATGGCCGCCACAACGACCTTCTCTATGTCGACGGCGGGGTCTCCACCACCGGCACGGTCGGCAAATTGAGGATGAAGGGCAAGGAGGTTTTCCGCCACGCCGTCATCAACCTCGCCGAGGTCCTGGGCGAGGTGCTCGCCGCGGCCGGCCATACGGCCGACGAGGTCGACTGGGTGGTGCCGCACCAGGCCAACAAGCGAATCCTCGACGCCACCGCGAAGAAGCTTGGTCTCGATCCCGCGCGCGTGATCGTTACCGTCGACCAGCATGCCAACACGTCCGCCGCCTCGGTGCCGCTGGCGCTCGACGTCGCGGTCCGCGACGGCCGCATCGTCAGGGGCAACCTGGTCGTGCTCGAAGCGATGGGCGGCGGCTTCACCTGGGGCGCCGCGGTGGTTCGGTTCTAGCTTTGATTCCAGGGGTCTGCTTGCTGGTGGCGTCGCGGCTTTGTCGCTGCAAAGTCACATTGCGCTGCGAGCCAAGCTGGATTAGGGTCCATTCCCGAGAGTGGGAGGATATCCTTCGATGGCGGATGCAGGGACGATCAGGAAGCCGGCTGTCGGCACGTTGACGCGTGCGGACCTCGCCGACATCGTGCACCGCGAGATCGGTTTGTCGCGCGCCGACTCGGCCAATATCGTCGAGGGCATCCTCGGCCACATGTGCGGCGCGCTGGCGGAAGGCCAGAACGTCAAGATTTCGGGCTTCGGCAGCTTCATCCTGCGCGACAAGGGCGAGCGCATCGGCCGCAACCCCAAGACCGGCGTGGAAGTACCGATCGCGCCGCGGCGGGTGCTCACCTTCCGCGCCAGTCAGATCATGCGCGAGCGGATTGCCCGCGGCGGCTGACGCCGGCCATGGCGCGAGCGAGCGGCAAGAGCGAACACGCCTTCCGGACGATCGGGGAGCTTGCCGCCGATCTCGGCCTGCCCCAGCACATATTGCGCTACTGGGAGACCCGTTTTCCCCAGTTGCGCCCGCTCCAGCGCGCCGGCAACCGGCGTTATTACCGCCCGACCGACGTCGCCCTGGCGCGGCGTATCCACAAGCTCCTGAACGAGGACGGCTACACCATCCGCGGCGTCCAGCAGCTGCTCGCGAAAGGCGACACGCCGGTCGACTCCGAACCGCCGGCCGAGGCGGTGGCCGCCCCGCCGCCGGCCGTACCGACGTCTCCGACTCCGGAGACCCAGCACGCCCCTTTCCCGGCCGAGGAACTGCGCGCCCTGCGCCGAACCCTCGCCGACGCTCTCGCTGAAACCGCGCTGGAATAATATCGGGGACGCCGCAATCATTCCTCCGGTCCCAGCTCCGGATCCACGTCGCGCGGGCGGATGAAGCGGTTGAGACGGCCGGAGCCGGCTTTGATCTCGCTCCAGCTTTCGACCGGGAGCGCGATCTCGGCGAGCGTCGCAGTCGGATATTTCTCGGCGAGATCGTGGCGCAGCCCGTTCCCGGCCTCCTCGCGCGTGAGCAGCAAGGCGAGCTTCTCCAGTCCCGGATTATGACCGACCAGCAGCAGCCGGTCGGCGGTGTCGTCCGCCTTGCGCACCAGCTCGAGCAAGGTCGCGGCGCTCGCCAGGTAGACCCGCGCATCGAAGGCGGGTGCGATCGGACGGCCATAGCCATCGGCGACGTCGGCCAGGGTCTCCACCACCCGCGCCGCCGGCGAGGCGACCACGGCGTCGAAGGCGAGACCCTGAGCGCGCATCTCCCGCCCGATCGTGCGCGCCGCCCGCCGGCCGCGCTTGTTGAGCGGCCGGTCGAAGTCGCGCAGCGCCGGGTCGTCCCAACCCGATTTGGCGTGCCTCAGCAACGTCAGGGTCTTCATGCCTGCTCCAGGCGCCGCGCCGGCGAATCGGCGGGCGTCAGGCGCGATCCTACCCGATCGATGGCGTCGGCCAGATGAACACGCGAAACCTTGACGCCGGGCGGGAAGGCGGTGAGCAGGCGCGACGGCGTCGCCGCCGACAGCAGCACGAACAGGCCGCGGTCGCCGCTTCGCCGGATCAGCCGCCCGAACGCCTGGGCCAGGCGCGCGCGCACGACCCGATCGTCATAGGCCGAGCCGCCGCCGGCGGCGCGCCGCGCGGCGTGAAGGACGGTCGGGCGCGGCCAGGGCACGCCCTCCATCACCACCAGCCGAAGAGAGTCGCCGGGAACGTCGACTCCGTCGCGCAGCGCGTCCGTGCCGAGCAGCGAGGCGCGCGGATCGTCGCGGAAGATGTCGACCAGGGTCCCGGTGTCGATCGGATCGACATGCTGCGCGTAGAGCGGCAGGCCTGTGCGGGCGAGCCGGTCGGCGATGCGGGCATGGACCGCGCGCAGCCGCTGAATTGCCGTGAACAGGCCGAGCGTGCCGCCGCCGGCCGCCTCGATCAGCCGGGCATAGGCGCCGGCGAGCGCGGCCGTGTCGCCTTTCTTCACGTCGGTGACGATCAGCACCTCGCTGTCGGCGGCATAGTCGAACGGGCTCGCCGCCTGGAACCGGCCGGCCGCCTGGCCGAGATGGCGGGCGCCGGTCCGCGCTTCGGCATGGGACCAGTCCTCGCCGCCGCCGCGCAGCGTCGCCGAGGTGACGAGCACGCCATGGGCGGGCTTCAGCACCGCCTCGGCGAGCGGCCGGGTCGGATCGAGCCAGTGGCGGTGCAGCCCGATATCATATTCGCGCCCCTCGACCCGGTCGACTGCCAGCCAGTCGACATAGTCCGGATCGGCCGGCCCGCCGATCCGCGCCGCCAGCGCGATCCAGGCGGACAAGGTCTGGGTCCGCCAGGTCAGGCCGCCAATCGCGCCCTCGACGCGCGCGCGGGCCTGCGCATCGAGCCAGTCGGGCGCTTCCTCGATCACCGTCTCCAGCCGCTTGGCGAGCGCGACCAGCGGCCGCAGCAGCCGCTCCAGCGCCTCGACCGCGGGCGCGGCCGCTTCGACCAGCCCTGCTTCGGGCTCGGCCAGCTCGGTTTCCAGTCCGTAGCCGGCATCCTGAGCGGTGGCGCGCGCATAGACGGTGCCGCGTACCGCCGCGAGCAGCTTCTCGACCGGCCCCAGCGGGATTCCCTCGGCGATCCGCTGAAGCCACGAATCGCCCGGCAGGTCGGCGGCATATTGCACCGCCGCCTGCAGCGCCGCGGCGCCGGCCTCGTCATAGGAGGCGACGTCCATCAGCCGCGCCGCAAGGCCGCGCCGCCGGCCGCGCGCCTTGCCCTCCGGGCCGACGACCCAGCGCCGCATCTCGATCGCTTCCTGGCCGGTCAGCGCCGCCGCGAAGGTCGAATCGGCGGCATCGAACAGATGATGGCCCTCGTCGAACACGATCCGGGTCGGCGCCTGCCCGGTCTCGCGGCCGCGCGCCGCGTTGACCATCACCAA
>Ga0299914_10000630_pt1 | contig 21751 bp, 23 predicted proteins | sample RVTome_10_FD_201361 | JGI IMG/M metagenome (GOLD analysis project Ga0299914, IMG submission 201361) | Soil microbial communities from uranium-contaminated site in the Upper Colorado River Basin, Wyoming, United States - RVT153D57 (version 2) ...
CCATCGCGTGGTCGTCGCTGGGGATCTTGATCGGATCGCCTGGCCCGACGATCGCGGTGGCAGGCAGGAGGAAGAAGAAGGGATCATCGAGCCCGCCCTGATCCAGGGTGCCCCCCATCTCCTGCAGATGTGACCAGTAGTTCGCCCCCGCGCAAAGGATCTTCTTCGGGTAACGAAGTGGTGCGAGAATTCTTGCCGCCGAAATTGGTTGGTGAAGATAGGGATCCTGGTTCTCGAGAATCTTTGACACCTCAGGCCAGCGCTCCATGGCGGCCATCAGTCCCGAATATTCGGACAGCGTCGGCACACCGCAAACCACATTGTCATCGCGCAGGATCCCGATGTGCTCCCTGGGGTCGTCGCCGATGCCGAATGTGACGAGGCTCCACTGGCCCGGGGTCGCGGGTTCCGTCGCCATCACTCGATGAAGTTCACGGGAGGCTCGGGTCCCCAAAGGGCTATCGGCGACACATCGATTGGATGGTGTTCGGTCTCACGTGTCTGGTCGAAGAGGTCTCCGTCCGCGAAGTGTTCGTGCTTGCGCCCCCAAGGGTCGAACCAGTAATCGAAGACTTGGCTCCCCAACAGGTGGCGACCAACCCCGAATGAGTGCTCCCACTCGTGGTCACGCATCCAATCATGTGAGGTCTCCACGGCGTCGTAGTCCTGGGTCTCGAATGCGCAGTGGTGGAACTGGGGATGCTGGCTCTCGAAGATGACGATGGTGTGATGGTCTACGGGCTGGCTTCCCCGATCGAGCCGGAGGAAGGCGGCCACCTCGTGGTCCTCGGGCCCAGCCGTCAGCACATCGGTCGTCTTCAGGCCAAACCGGTCCGAGTACCAGCTGATCGAGCGTGGCAGGCTGCTCACCTTGATGCCGATGTGACCGAGGCGCTTGATCTCCGCAGGCCCTACCTCAGGTCGCTGCGTCTCGTTGATCCGACTCTTCTCGTCCGCGTAGTTGAGGACGAGGGGTGGCCGCATGTCACCCCGCTCAACGGGTGCCGTGCCGTGAACGATGTCGACGCGGTACCCATCCGGATCGTTGACGGTTGCTATCAGACCTCCACCTGGTTCCGAAGACTCGCGGACTTCGGCGCCGCTCTGGTCTGCGAGTGCTTGGAGGTCGTCCTCTGCTTCCGCCTCGAAACCGAACCCGATGAACTCGGGAGGCCCCTCTTCCAGGATGTAAATGTGGTGCTGGGGGCCAGCACAGCGAAGGTAGGTCGAGCCGTTTGCCGACGCGCTCTTCGTGAGCCCGAAGTCATTCAGGAACTTGAGCGCGAGTTCGACGTCGGGTGCGCGAAATCGGACGAAGGAGATGTCTTTCAACCCACTCATTCGAATCACCGACTCCTTTCATGATGGCGGGCGACCGCTCGGTGGTCACCGGCCATATGGCCCATCAGTCCACTGTTAGAACGACGCGGCCAACGTTCATGCCCGCCTCGACTCGGCGATGCGCATCTGCGACCTGCTGGAGCGGAAACACTTCATCGACGACCGGGCGGAGGCCGGACTTGATCTGGGCCCAGCACCGCTCGGTGCTCTCACGGTTGGCGGTTCGTACGCCGATGATGGTCTGGTTCCTCTCGTAGAAGGTCCGGGCGTTGAATGTCGCGCGCTCGCCGAACTTTGCACCCGACGTGACGATGCGCCCTCGACTGGCGACCGATTCGATGGTCCGGTCCCACAGGTCGGGGTCGCCGATGTTGATGATTGCGACGTCGGCGCCGTGCGCATCGGTGGCGTCCTTGACGGCGGCCGGGAAGTCGTCCCGTGTCGGATCGAGCACGGCATCAGCGCCGAGCTCTGTCAGCCGCTCACGCTTCCAGCCTTGACGTGAGGTTGCGATCACGCGGCAGCCTCGGTGCTGAGCGGCGCGCAGGGCCATCGACCCGGAGGCCGACGCGGCGGCCTGGATGAGGACCCAGTCTCCTTCCTTGGCGTCCGCAAGGTCGAGTTGATGCTGGGCCAGTGGCCCGTTCACGATCATCGCCGAAGCCTCGACGTGGCTCATCTCGGGCGGAAGACGACGAAGGTTGTCCGCCGGGACCAGCGAGTACTGGGCGTACGCTCCCGGCGTCGTCACGCCGATGACGCCGAGCTCGAGGCATGCCTCCTCCCGGCCGGCCCGGCAGTTGCCGCAGGCACCGCATGTGATCCGGTTCGAGACGACGACCTCGTCACCCTCGTGGAACGCAGATTCGGTATCGGGGCCGAGCGCCGCGACCGTCCCGGCGTGCTCGGATCCCAACACATGGGGAAACGAATAACGTGCGAAGGCCACGTGCCCCATGCGGTTCGAGACGTCGAGAAATCCGTTGACGGATACCGCCTTGACTCTTATCAGCGCTTCGCAAGGCGCGGGCTCGGGGACGGGTAACTCAGCGGCCTGGAGAACGTCCGGCCCGCCGTGCTCGTGGATGACGATCGCTTGCATCGTTCCTCTGCCTTCAGTCGGCCTTCGTCTCGAACGGCCCCTCCTCACCATCGAGGGCGTCGTATCCGGGAGAGGTGAGTCGTGCTGCTTCTCGTGGCACTCAGCCGGCTCGGCGGAAACTGTACACACATTGTTGCGCCACCGCCTGGTAGCGTGCCGCTGAAGCGCGTGCCGCCAGCGGGACACCTTGGAGCTCACCCGGTCCGCGATCGCGAGCGGCAACGAGGCCGTCACATGAGTGCTGTCCCGGAGCAACCTGTCCGAGAAGAACGCGATCCCGACACCGTCGACCTTGCACGCCGCGTGCGGGTGGCGGGCCGCGCACTGGCCCGGGCGGGGCTTGTGAACGCCTACGGTCACTGCAGCGCCAGGATCGACAGCGACCGCTTCGTCGTCTCGCCGCTCAGGCCGCTCGGGATGGTCGACCGCGATGAACCCTGCATCGAGGTCGCGACTGACCGACCGCTGCCGCCGGGGGCCGCCGGCGAGGTTCGGATCCACCAAGCGGTGTACCGGAGGCGCCCGGACGTCGGTGGAATCTGCCGTGCGCAGCCGCCGAACACGGTCGCCCTCTCGATCGCCCGGATCACACCCAGCGCTCGACACGGGGCCTCGAGCTACTTCGCGCCTCGACCTGCGCTCTGGGATGACCCGGCACTCGTGCGCGACGACGCAGCGGCCGCGGGGGTCGCGGAAGCGCTCGGTGGCGGTCCTGGGATCGTCCTCCGCGGGAACGGCGCCGTGACGGTAGGTGCGACGATCGAGGAAGCCACGGTGTTGTGCTGGTACCTCGAGGACTCAGCCCGGGTCGAGCTCGACCTACAAGCGATCGTGAGCTCCGGGGTTTCGCTGACCGAGCTCTCCGAATCCGAGGCAGAGCGCCGAGCGACGTGGGACGGCGCGATCCTCGAGCGGATGTGGGCCTACCTCACACAGGGTGACCCCGAGCTCCAGACGTCCACCTAGTGGGCGTCCGATCCCGACGCTCTCGGAGACGGCCGAACCGGGCGAAATCGTCCCGTATCGGTCGAGCGCCCGTCCGCGCCGATCGGCTCCAGTCGATCCGGCGGCTGGGTGCGTCGCGCAGCTGAGCCGCAGTCCTCCCGATTCGTTGACCCGCGCGAACTGGATACACTATCGTCGTGGGGGAGGCGCCGCGGGCACCAGCGCGCTGGACCTTGCGAAGCCATACCTGACGACGTAGGGGGTTACGCCGAAGATGGTCGACGTAGCAGGGTTGCCGCAGGACGAGAAGTACCAGGAGACCGAGCTGGTCTCGAGCGAGCGCTACACATCGCGGGACTGGTTGGCCCTCGAGTATGAACGCCTGTGGCCGTATGTCTGGCAGATGGCCGGCCGCGAAGAAGACATTCCCGAGGTCGGGGACTACCTCGAGTACACGATCGGGGATCAGTCGATCCTGTTGGTGCGAGCGACGGACGGAACGATCAAGGCGTTCCACAACTCCTGCATGCACCGCGGGACCCTGCTCGTCGAGGGCCAGGGCAACATCAACGAACTGCCGTGTTCACCAGGTAACGAGGGCAAGCTCCAGTGCACCTTCCACGGCTGGGCTTACAACCTCGACGGTTCGATCCACTTCGTGCCCGGCCGGTCGGATTTCGCGCCGGGTTGTTTGGAGAACGAGGAGATCCATCTCCGCCCGGTGCAGGTCGGCACTTGGGGCGGGTTCATCTACATCAACATGGACCCGGACGCCGAGTCGTTGGACGAATGGCTCGGTCCCATCCCCGAGCGGCTCGCGCCCTTCGCGCTCGACAAGATGCGCACCGTCAAGCACTTGACCGTGGTGGTGCCCGCGAATTGGAAGATGGCGGTCGAGCAGTTCAACGAGAACTATCACGCGTGGGCGACGCACATCGTGGATCTCAATGCCGTGGGGGCGCCGGCGACGGGTCCTGGTGGTCGGCAGGCCGGCCAGGAGGGTGCTGGCCGCGGGGGTGGCGTGCCTCCGGCTGCGATCATGAACATGTTCGCCTACGAGCACTACAAGAGGCACACGTTCTTCCAGCAGTTGGCCTGGGAGAACACCGCCGGCTTGCCGCCTGCGCCGCTCGCTGCCCTCGGCCCGGACCCCCGCGGGTTCGTGCGCCAGGCGCTGGCCTACATGGAGCACAACCGCCGGGTCGCACCCTACGAGGTCGAGTACTTCGAGAGCCTGAGTGAGGACGAACTGCCACTGGACATGAAGGGCCCGAACTTCCTGGTGTGGCTCCGCCGTCAGGCCTGCGCCGCCCAGGGCCTGGACCTGTCCCACATTCCCGACCACGAGATGTTCGGGTTCCCCTACGAGTTCCTCCACTTCCCGAACATGACCGGTCCCGTCGCGGGCAACAGCTACCTGAACCTCCGCATCCGGCCGAACGGGATGGATCCGGATAGCTGCATCTTCGAGATCAGGTCTCTCTTCCTGTTCCCGGAGGGCAAGGCACCTACGCCCGAGCGTGAGTTCGTCGCCGATCTGGAGAGCTCTCGAGATCGCGTCCCCGTCGAGTTCCTTCAGGATTTCTCCATGTATCGGCGCATCCAGCAGGGCCTGCATCAGCGCTCGTTGGTGGGGAGCCGGCTCAACCGGCAGGAGCACAACGACCGCTTCTACGAGCGCGTCGTCGACAGCTATTTGAACGGCAGCCGCTCGGACGGGAGATGAAGCGATGAGCGAGACAACGACGAACGAAGACGCGCCGATCTTGCGCGAGGTCGAGGGGCGGCTTCTCCCCGTGCCGGGTGTCTGGGCCATCGACGCGGGGCATTCCATTCTTGCGTTCGAGTGCGGACACATGGCGCTCACGCGACTTCGCGGCTGGTTCACGTCCTTTTCGGGCGAGTTCAACATCGCCGAGAAGCCGGAGGACTCCCGGGTCGAGGTCACCATCGACGCCGACAGCATCCAGATGCCGAACCCGGCGGCCGTGGCCGGACTGCAGAGTGAGAACTTCCTGGAGATCGAGAAGTACAAGACGCTGCGGTTCGTGAGCACGCGCGCCCGGCACATCGATGGAAACCTGTGGCAGGTCACGGGCGACCTGACGATCAAGGACACGACACGTGAGGTCGTCCTGGATGCCGAGTTCGGCGGCGCCGTCACTCTGCCGCCGCAGGTCGGGGGTGCGACCAAGCTCGGATTCGAGGCGACGACGAACTTCGACCGCCGGGACTTCGGGCTCAATTGGAACGTGCCTCTGGCCGGGGGACGGCTGCTGGTCGGCAATCGCGTCGACCTCCGCCTGGATGTCGAGGCCGTCCTCACGTGACCTTGCCGTCGAACGGTCTTCGCAATTGACAAATCGGATCGGTTGATACGGGCACACTCCGTACACCTTGGGGGGCGAACATGAGGAAGACGAGACGGACCGCACGGCTGATATCAGCAGGCGTGGTCGTCATCATGGCCATGCTCGCGGCGGCTGCCTGCGGGGATGACGACGACGACAGCGCTCAGGGTGCCCAGGACGAGGAAGGCACGGACGAGGCCCAGGAGGCAACCGGCGAGCCGATCACGGTCATGACGATCGGCACCCTCGGCACGGCCGAGGGCGCGACAACGTCCATCGAGCAGACCGCCCTCGCCTACGAGGGTTGGATCAACGCCAATGGCGGCCTCGGGCCGGAAGGCCGGCCGCTCGAGGTGGTCTTCTGCAACGACCAGGACAGCCCCGAGGGTGGTCGGGAGTGTGCGAACGAGGCCGTTGAGCAGGGCGTCGTCGCGGTCGTGGGCGGCTACAGCATTCAGGGCTCCTTCGAGATCCTCCCGCTCCTGGAACAGGCGAACATCCCGTGGATCGGTCTGGGCCTCCTGGGCGGGGGCGTGGAGACCAGCGCGATGTCGTATCCGGTGGTCGGCGGCTCCATCACCGAGTGGATGGCCATCGGTCAGGCAGTCGCCGGGTCAGGATGTGAGACGGCCGGGGTGATTCGCTGGGCCGCCGGGCCCGGGGAAGAGGCGCAGGCGTACTTCGGGCACGGTCTGGCGACCGAGGGCGGGCAGATCGGGCCCGTCGCTCCGGTGGGCTTCGACGCCACCGACCTCACTCCCGCGGTGGCTACGGCCTCGGATGGGGTCGACTGCATGATGTTCGGCATGTCTCCCGAGCAGGGAGCCCTGACCGTCCGGGCGGCCCAGGAGCTGGGCGTGGACGTGCCGCTCGCGTTCTACCCCGACGCCGTCACGCCGCAGTCCGTCGAGGAGACCGGCGGCCCGGATTCCCCGGCGGAGGGCGGCACCTCCGCTTCGTGGTTCCCTGCGGCCGATCAACCGATCTGGGACGAGGCGAAGGACGCGGTCGAGCAGTACGCATCGGATCCCGACGTGATCAACTTCACCGACAACTTCAACTTCCAGATCACGTGGGTGGCGTTCAAGGCGTTCGAGAACATCCTCGGAACCTTGGATTCCGTCGACGGGCTCGACGCGGCGGCCCTCGTTGACCAGCTGGACTCCGGCGAGAGCTTCGAGACCGGTGGCTTCACCCGCCCGGTCCAGTTCGTGGAGAACATTCCGGTGCAGGTTCCGGGCGGCGGGGAAGCCACCCGGATCTTCAACCCCAATGTCGTCATGCTCACCATCGAGGACGGCACCTACGCCTGTATCGACGAGGATTGCGAGTTCCAGGACACGACCGACCTGATGCTCTCGTTCGAGGCCCCACCCGGAGAGGGTGGTGGCCCTTCCGGGTGACGGCCGGTCCGAGTGAACCGTTGAGGGCCCTTGCTCCTTGTGCACCGGACGAGTTGTGAAAGGCGACGAGTTCGGGCGAGAGCGCCCGGGCTCGTCACCACAGTTCAGTCGACCCGGTGCAGGTACGCCTCGCATCATGCGGCAGGTGATCGCGTCGGTCTCGTGCCGTCACCTCGGAGGGCCTGACGCGTGAGCGAGGTGATCGAGTTCGCGCTGCTGGGGGTTGGGCTCGGGGCAGCATATTCCCTGTCGGCCATGGGGGTCGTGGTGATCTACCGCGGGTCGGGGGTCGTGAACTTCGCGCAGGGAGCGATTGCCAGCGCGGCGGCCTTCGTCACGTGGAGGGAGCTCTACGAGCACAAGGGCTGGCCGTTCCTGGCGGCGGCCGCCGTAGGGGTCCTGCTCGCAGCGGCCATCGGGGTGGTCACGCAGCTCGTCGTGATGCAGGTCCTGCGGCGCGCCTCGTCACTGGCCCGCACCGTGGCCACGCTCGGGGTCTTCGTCATGGTGCAGTCGTACCTGGGTCAGGTGTACGGCAACGACCTGTGGCTGGTCCTCACGCCGTTGCCCGACGGCAGGGTGGAACCCTTCGGTGGCGGGATCGCCGTCCCCCAGGATCGCCTGTGGCTGGCGGCGATCGCGGTGCTGCTGACGGCGGCGCTCTGGGCCATGTACCGCTGGACCAATTTCGGGCGAGCCACCACGGCCGTGGCGGAGAGCCAGGACATTGCCTCGTCGCTGGGGTGGTCGCCGAACTTCATCGCCGCGGTCAACTGGGGCCTGGGTTGTGGGCTCGGTGGCATGGCAGGGATCCTGATCTCGCCGATCATCGGCCTCAATGTCGGGGCGCTCACCAACCTCCTGCTCGCCTCGCTCGCCGTTGCTCTCGTCGCCGGGTTCCGGTCGCTACCGATCACCCTGGCCGCGGGCATCGGACTCGGTGTCCTCAGGAGTGAGCTGACGCGCTTCCTGCCCGAGCTCGGCCTTCCCGAGCAGGTCGACCTCGCCGGCCTCGCCGACACGGTGCCGTTCCTCGTCATCATCGTGGTGCTGGCGATCAGCGGGCGGGCGTTGCCGGTGCGGGGGTTCGTCCAGGAACGCCTCCCGAAGATCGGGGCCGGACGCATCCGCCCCGGCGTGATGCTTCCCGTGGCGATCGTCGTGACCGTGCTGATCCTCCAGATCAACTCCCCGGCATGGCAGGGTGCGGTCATCAGCACGATGGCGTTGGCCGTCATCCTGCTGTCTGCCGTCGTGATCGTGGGCTATGCCGGCCAGATCTCGCTCGCGCAGTTCGCGCTGGCGGGCTTCGGGGCCTGGGTGGCAGCGCGTCTCATCGTCGACACGGGAATGCCCTTCGAGGTCGCCACCCTCCTCGCGATACTGGCCGGAGTCGCGATCGGCGTTGTGTTTGCCCTTCCGGCGGTTCGGGTCCGCGGCGTCCGGTTGGCCATTATCACGTTCGGGCTCGCAACCGCACTGCATCGGATGCTCTTCGCGAACGTCCCGTTGACCGGGGGCCGCACCGGGCTCGAGGTCGGTTCACGCTCGATCTTCGGCATCGACATCGACCCGCTCAGGCACCAGGGGCGGTACGCCGCCTTCGTGTTCGCCGTGTTCGCGCTGGTCGCGATCGCAGTCGCGAACGTCCGCCGGGGCCGGGCCGGCCGGCGGCTCATCGCGGTCCGGGCCAACGAGCGTGCGGCGGCCGCGATGGGCATCAGCGCCTGGGCGGTCAAGGTCTACGCGTTCGGGCTGTCGTCGGCCATCGCCGCTCTCGGAGGGGTTCTCCTCTTCTTCAAGACGACCCCGATCGTCTACGAGTTCATCTTTCCCTTCAGGTCGATCACCACGCTCACGACCGCGGTCATCGGCGGCATCGGCTACGTCCTCGGTCCCGTCATCGGGGCGCTGTGGCTACCCGGCTCGGTAGGCGCCAGGTTCGTCGGTGACGTGCTGGGCGTTCCCACCGAGTGGCTCGCGTTCGTCGGGGGTGCGTTCGTCCTCCTCATCATCATGCGCCACCAGAACGGTGCCGCGGACACGTTCATGCGCGCGGGGCGCGCCATCGGCGCCAGGATCACGGGGTGGTCGGAGCGTCGCGGGCGGCCGGGGCCGGTGTTGACCGCCGCCCGCCGGCTTGTCGGCCACACCGCGGCCGGGGAGATCGAGGAGATCAAGTCCGCCGCCCGCGGCGCGAGAAAGCACCGTGTGACCCCCCGTCGCCTCGAGGTCCGTGACCTGACGGTCAGCTACGGCGGCATCACCGCGGTCCGCAACGTCAGCATGTCGATCGAGCCCGGGCAGATCGTCGGCCTCATCGGTCCCAACGGCGCCGGCAAGACCACGCTCGTGGACGCGGCCACCGGTTTCGTCAAGTACACGGGCGAGGTGGTGCTCGACGGCAGGCGACTGGATCGCTTGCCACCCCACCGCCGGGCACGCGCCGGGCTGACACGCTCCTTCCAGAGCCTGGAGATCTTCGAGGACCTGACCGTCGCCGAGAACCTGCGTGTCGCGTCGGACCCGGGAGGTGTCCTGCCGTACTTCGCGGACATCGTGTATCCCAAGCACCTTCCGCTCTCGGAGGCGGCACTCGCCTGCATCGACGAGTTCAACATCGGGCCGCTCCTCGGCCGCCTCCCGACCGAGCTCTCCTACGGGCAGCGTCGGCTCGTCGGCATTGCCCGGTCCGTGGCCGCCGCGCCATCCGTTCTGCTCCTCGACGAGCCCGCCTCGGGCCTCGTCGAGTGGAGCTCGATGGAGCTCGCCACACTTGTGCGCCGCCTTGCTACTGACTGGGGCATGTCCATCCTCGTGATCGAACACGACATTCGTTTCGTCATGAGCGCGTGCGACTCCGTCATGGCACTGGATTTCGGCCAAGCGATCGCCTTTGGCCCACCCGAGGCCGTCCGCCACGATCCCGCGGTGATCGCGGCCTACCTTGGCGACGTCGAGCAGGTCCGTCCCGGCCAGGAAGCAGCCGCGGGCAGCACCGTCGAGTCAGGACCGGGGGCCGCCGCCGATCTGGCGGGAGCCCGTCCCGAGCGGACGAGATGAGGCGATGACGAGCACGGCACTCGCAGAAGCCACCGTCCCGGTGCCGGCGCCGGTCCTGGCTGCCGAGGGACTGGCCGCCGGATACGGTCATGTCCCCGCCATCGAGGACATCGACCTCGACGTCGCTGGGGGTGAGGTGGTGGCGATCCTCGGTGCCAACGCCTCGGGGAAGTCGACGACGCTCATGGCGCTCGCCGGCCTGCTGGATCCGATGGCGGGCAGCGTCACCTGGCTGGGACAGGTGTGTCGAAAGCCGCTGCACGTTCGGGCCCGCCAAGGGATGGCGTATGTCCTGGGGGATCGCGGCGTCATCACGGGCCTGACGACGGCCGACAACCTCCGGGTGGGAATGGGCCCCGTGGAGCGGGCCCTGGAGCTGTTTCCGGAGCTCCGGCCGCTCATGAAGCGGCGGGCGGGGCTGCTGTCAGGAGGCGAACAGAAGATCCTCGCCCTGGCCCGAGCCCTGGCCTGCGATCCCAAGGTTGTGCTCGCCGACGAGTTCTCGCTGGGCCTGGCCCCCGAGGTCCTGCACCGGCTGATGGACGCGCTCGCCGCTGCTGCCGACCGGGGCACTGCCGTGGTGCTCGTCGAGCAGCAGGTCGTGCACGCGCTGCACTTCGCCTCCCGTGCCTACATCCTGAACCAGGGCAGGATCATCATGTCCGGGCCGACGTCGGAGCTGCTCAACCGGATCGACGAGATCGAGACCAGCTACCTCGTGACTTAGCGCACGTGCGGCACGCACGGGTGCGCGCGACGCAACCCACAGGAGACCGTTCCCGACTCCTACTCGTTCATGTGCGTCGTGCGTCGTCGCTCACGTGGCATGCGGAGCTGCGCCTCCTTCGACAGAAGGCGCTGCATCTCCGCCGGCGGTACGTCCTCGATGACGGTCGAGATCGTCCAGCGGTGGCCGAACGGATCGCGCAGGACGCCCGAACGGCGGCCGTAGAACCGGTCGCCGAGCTCCCGCTCGATCTCGACGCCCGTGGCCGTCGCGCGCGCCCACAGGGCGTCGAGCTCATCGACATCGGCGACGTCGATCGTGAACTGGGCGCATACGCCCCCGAGCTTCCTCGGCCCGTACACGCCCTCGTTGGGTACCTCGTCGCAGACCATGAGCAACGAGTCGCCGATCTTGATCTCGGCGTGGGGGATGGTGCCGTCGGGCAGCGTGAGGCGGTAGGTCTCCTCGGCGCCGAACGCCTCCGCGTAGAACTCGAGCGCGTCCGCGGCGCGGTCGGCGCAGATGTACGGAAGGAGCGACGTCATCTGGACCTCCTCGAACGACCCCGGGCCCGTGATCCTACGCTAAAGTGCGCGCACTTTGGCTGAAGCGGCAATGGTCGTGGATCGGAACGAGAGGTCCGAGGGCGGATGATCCTGGTCACGGGCGCCACCGGCAACATCGGCCGCAACGTCGTCACCGCGCTGCTCGACGAAGGCCAGGAGGTCCGCGCGCTGACGCGGGATCCGGCGCGCGCGCAGTTGCCATCGGGCGTCGACGTGGTCGCCGGTGACTTCGATGCGGTCGAAACGCTGACGCCGGCGATGAAGGGCGTGACGTCCGTCTTGCTCGCGTCGTACGGACCCGCGACCGGGACGCGGGATGCCAACGTCGCCAACGCCGCAGCCGAGGCCGGTGTCCGTCGGATCGTCAAGATCTCGATCGCCGGCGTAGAGGCTGGTGACGGCGACCCGGTCACCGAGTGGCACCGTGCTGGAGAAGTGGCCATCGACCGCGTGGGCAACCACCGCACCTTCCTGCGATGTGGCGAGTTGATGACCACCGCGTTCTGGTGGGCAGAGACGATCAGGCGCGTGGGCAAGGTCTTCGTCCCGTTCGCGGACAGCCCGAGCGCGCCAATCGATCCGGGCGACGTCGCCATGGTCGCTACCCGGTGCCTCACGGACGGCCGTCACGATGACCGCGACGCTCTGCTGCTGACCGGACCCGAGATCCTCACCAGCAGAGAGCGTGTCCGCCGGCTCGGAGACATGCTCGGCGAGCCGTTGGAGTGCGTCGAGGTTCCTCGGGACGTCGCCCTCGAGAGGATGATCGCGGCGGGCCAGTCTCCGGTGGTCGCCAGCGCTCGCCTCGACATGATCGAGGTCAAGTCGAAGGGCCCCGGCGCGTCTCCCAGCAACACCATCGAGGCGGTGACCGGCCGCCCCGCTCAAACCTTCGACGATTGGGCTGCCGGGAACCTGGCTGCCTTCCGCTGATACGGAGGCGTACGAGGACTCGACGATGGGTGTGGCGTTGTCAGAGACGTTTCAACAGATCCTGAAGGGCAGGTCGTACGGTCATCTCGCGACGCTCATGCCGGACGGATCTCCCCAAGTCACCCTGGTGTGGGTGGACACCGACGGCCGCCACGTGCTCGTCAACACCGTTGACGGGAACCGGAAGGTCACCAACGTGCGCCGGGACGACCGCGTGGCCATGACGGTGACCAATCCGGTTCATCCGGCCTCGCACGTGCAGCTCCGAGGGCGTGTCGTCGAGATCACGAGCGAGGGCGCGAGGCACCACGTCGAGGCGCTGTCGCAGATCTACTACGGGGGCCCGTACCCGCTCCACCACCTCGGTCCGCGGGTGATCCTCAAGATCGAGCCCACCCGTGTGCGCGAGCTGATGGTCGATGGCGCGTCCGCCGGCGGTAGAGGAGGCAGGGGCGTCACGCGAGGAGCGCGTTAGGTACTTTGAAGTGTACACACTTGAAGCTGTCTGATGACCGAAGGGAGACGACATGGGACCGCGGCTCGACGGGACCGTTAAGCGGAGCAACGGGCGGTACGACGTGCAGTTCGAGCGGCACTTCGACGCGCCGGTGGAGCGCCTGTGGGCCGCGGTGACCGAACCCGAGCTGCTCGAGGGCTGGCTCGGCGGACCCGTCGACGAGCTCGAGCTCTCCGAGGGCGGCAACGTCGTCATCCAGATCCACCCCAAGGGACCCGCCACCGTGTACGGGAGGGTCGTCCGCGTCGAGCCGCTCGAGGTGCTCGAGTTGACGTGGGACGTGCCGGCGTGGAGGCAGATCCCTGACTTCTTCGGCACCATCATGCGATGGGAGGTTCGCCCCGACGGCGACGGCTCGACGCTGACCCTGACGCACTCGCTTCCCGAGGACACCTCATGGCACGTGCACGCCATGCTCGGGGCGTGGCACCTCCACCTGGATGCCTTGCCGGCGACCCTTGCAGGCGAACCGATCCCGCGCTTCGAGGAGAAGGACTTCTTCGGTATGCGTGAGGCCTACGCGGAGCTTGTCGGGCCGGTTGAAGCGCTGAAATAGGTGATCACGCCGACTTGGCGGTTGTCACATCCGGAGCAGTCTTTCGACGTTTCCGTGCGCGATCTTCTCTCGGTCGGCGGTAGCTATGGGCGCTGCATCGAGGAATGCCCGACCTTCCACGTTGTCGCTGAAGGGATAGTCGACGGAGAAGATGATCCGGTCTGTGCCAAGAACCATCATTGCGCATAGGAGCGGCGGGAATGTGAAATAGCCACTGGTGGTGATATAGAAGTTCTCCCGGAAGTAGTCAGCGATACCGCGCTGCAGGTTGGCAAACGGCGTTAGAACCTGATCCGCCCGTGCCAGTGAAAACGGAACGTTCTCGCCCATGTGGCCGATGATGACCTGAAGTCGAGGGAACCGGTCGAAGACGCCGCCGAGAACCAAGCGAAGCGCGTGCAACCCGGTCTCGCAATGCCAGCCCCAACCCGCGAGTGCGAGGACATTGCCGACCATCCCCGGTAGCCCCGAGAAATACGCCTCCCTGACCTGTGGCGGAGGCGGCGTGGGATGCAAGTATATCGGCACATCCAACGCCTCGGCCCGCTCGAAGATCGGCCAGAACGCCTGGTCGTCGAGGAAGCGACCCCGCGTGTGGCCGTTGATCAACGCGCCCTTGAAGCCGAGTTGCTTTACAGTTCGCTCGAGTTCATCCGCCGCTGCTGCTGCGTCGAGGGTGGGAAGGACGGCGAACCCTGCGAAGCGGTCGGGATGATCGGCGACCGCCTTGGCCAACACGTCATTGACTTCCGTCGACATCTTCAGGGCCTCGGCAGGATCGAGCTCCTCGACACCGATCGCGGGTGTCGAGAGGACCTGAACATCGATCCCGGCAGCATCCATATCCGCCAGACGGCGCTCTCCCAAGTCCCCCAGCTGCTCGGCCCACATGTGAATAGGAGCGCCAACCTTCCCGAGTCGCTCCGTCAGCGCGAAGCCTGGTGGCGTGATGAAGTGCTCTTCGATCGCGATGACACGCATCTCGCTCTCCTTCGGCGCCGGGACCAGTCGGACGGGCGCCGCACCGGCCCCCTCTGTCTATCGCTGGACTCCGTCCAAGTGTATGCACTCGTGGACATGGTGATCCAGCGGAGGAGGCACGACGACGCCACCCGCACGGCGACGGAAGTGCTGCAATGCTCAACCCGCGCCGCGCTCACCGCCGCCACGGCGTCGGCGTCCTAGCGGCCGCCTTTGACGTGCTCGGCAAATGTACATACACTTTTTGGGGTAAGCGGCTCGGATGAGAGGGGGTTCGTATGATCGAGCTGAGCCACTCCGTTCTCGTCAACGAGCGGGCGGATCCCGACGCGCCCGTTCTCACGCGTGACGATGTCTGGGACGGGTTGGTCATGAAGGCCGAGAACGCCCTGCCGTTCGTCCCCAAGATGGAAAGATGCGACGTCGTAGAACAGCGCGAGAACTTCATCCTTCGTGACATTCGGTTCGGAGGGGACGATCTTCGTGAAGCGGTAACGCTGACACCAAAGGAACGCGTCGAGTTCCGGCGCGTCCAAGGCCGGGTGTTGGGTCTGATAACGAACGAGATCCTCGAGGACCCGAGCGGTGATCTCGAGCTCAAGTTCTCGTTCGCCCTCGAGATCGAAGGTGTCGAGGCGGGGAGCCGCGAGGAGCGCGAGTACGAGGAGAACATGCGGGATGCGTACATGGGTGCCGTGGGTGCGACGCTCGGTGCGATCCGCAAGATGGTTCTTCAGCGGGCAGGTTGATCACGCGAATCGGACTGGATGACGAGATGGGTCATCTGCTCGAGACCCAGGAGCCACAGGCGTCGCTCCGGGCTCGCTGGGCCGGGAGGCGTAAGCGGCGTGGGTGAGATCCTCGGTCTCGGCCTCAGCCACTATCCGCCGCTGAGCGGGTTGGATGAGGACATGTCCGGGATCCTGCGTTGGACACTGGACGACCCGAGCATCCCGGAGGACCGCAAGGATCCGCAGAACTGGCCTCGAGAGATGCGGCGGGAGTGGAGCGACGACCAGGGACTCGTGGGCGCGAAGGAGCATAGAAGCGCGCTTGTCGCCGGATTCGACCGCCTTCGGGCGGCGCTCGATGAGTTCTCGCCCGACGTAGTCCTCATCTGGGGTGACGACCAATACGAGAACTTCCGCGAGGACGTCATTCCGCCATTCTGTGTGCTCGCTTACGAGGACGTCACGGTGACCCCTTGGAGAAGTGCGCAGCGTTCCTCCGACATGGAGGGGCGGACGAACGTCTGGGGTGAGCCCGCCGATGCGGGCTTCACCGTCCGGGGCCACCGGAACGCGGGCCTGCACCTGGTGTCGAGACTGCTCGACGAGAACATCGATGTCGCCTATTCGTACGAGCCGCTTCACCACGAAGGGTTCGCGCACGCGTTCCTCAATACCATTCTCTATCTCGACTATCATCGTCGGGGCTTCCCGTACCCCGTCGTGGCATTCCCGGTCAACTGCTACGGGCGGCGAGTCATCAGCTTCCGAGGATTCCTCAGCAGGTTCGCCGATCAGACGCCGTTCGACCCGCCATCGCCCAGTCCCCGTCGGCTCATGGACGTCGGCGCGGCAACCGCGCGCGCGCTTCGCGACAGCGACTGGCGCGTGGCACTGATCGCGTCGTCGAGCTGGTCTCATGCCTTCCTGTGTGACAAGACGTGGCGTCTGTGCCCCGACATGGACAGTGATCGCCACTTGTTCAATGCACTCGAACGGGCGGACTACGACGCTTGGCAAGACGTGTCCTTGGACGCCCTCGAAGACGCCGGTCAACAAGAGCTGCTGAGCTGGTTCGCGCTGATCGGGGCGATGAAGGAGCTCGGGCGCGCCCCGACGTGGGCCACGATGGTGGAGTCGTACATCTTCAATTCCAACAAGGTGTTCGCCCTGTTCGAGTGATCGAAGCGTCGGTAGGGCCCACCCACCGATGGGGCGGGTACCGTTCGCGACGATGAGCGCATCGGTCGCGATCGAGGAACGCAAGAAGCTCCTGAGCGACGTGTGGCTGTTCCACGGCGCCAGCCACGAGGAGCTCACGGCGTTGGCCGAGCTCGCCTACGAGGTGACGATCGGTCCGCACGTCGACATCGTCAAGGAGGACGAGTTTGGCGACGAGCTGTTCCTGGTGGTCGACGGGCACGCCGCCGTGACCCGGGGCGGAGTCGACCTGAGCGTGCTCAACGCCGGCGACTTCTTCGGCGAGATGGCGCTGCTGGGAACCGGGGTTCGGACGTCCACCGTGCGGTCGATCGTCGCCATGACGCTGCTCGGGTTGCGGGCCGAGCACTTCGACGACGTGCTCGCGTCCGACCCCACGGTCGCCCGGCGCGTGCTCAGCGTGGTGGTCAGGCGCCTCGAGAGGGCCGACCGCCGCCTGGCCGAGCTTGAGGGCCGCTCCCCCTCGGGCTGACTGCGCCGGTGTGGGGCGGTGCCTACTGCCCCGACGGTGGGCGCCACCGAGCATGAGGCCGCCGACGCAAATCGGTCGACGCCTTCACCTACTGAAACCGCTGGAAGGGGCGCTGATACGTGCTGGCATGCCCCGCGCCATCCAGATCGCGGGCCGGAGGGTGGGCGCCGGTGTGTGAAACTCGCCCGGCGCAGCGATGGTCTGACGGCAGGAGCTCGACCGGAGGTGTCCTCATCGATGGCCGTCCAGCTACGACGTGAACCGAGTGACTTCTGGCGGTCGGCGCTGCGCGGCGAACGCCGTGGTCGTCAACCGATTCCGCCGGCCCTTCCCCTGGGCGCCCTCGTACGCGTGCCTGATCGAGGGGACGTGTTCGTGCGCTACCAGGCGGGACCGCCTGGTGGCCCGACGGTCCTGTTGCTGCACGGGTGGATGGCGTCGGCCGACCTCAACTGGCTCGGCACGTTTCCGGCTCTCGCCGGGCGATACCACGTGGTGGCGATGGACCACCGGGGGCACGGGCGCGGCATCCGCACTCGCGAACCCTTCAGCCTCGAGGACTGCGCTGACGATGCGGCCGGGTTGTTGCGTGAGCTGGGGCTGCGCAACGCGATCGTCACCGGCTACTCGATGGGGGGTCCGGTCGCCCTGCTCCTGGCGCGCCGGCACCCCAACCGGGTGCGAGGCATGGTGCTGGTCGCCACCGCGGCCGAGCTGGCACGCGGCTCGTTCCGGCGGGGTATGGGTCCGATGGTGCACCTGCTCGGGCCGCTGATCCGTTCGGGGCTGCCGGATCGCATGGTGGCCGAGTTGGTGGGGAGCTGGCCGGCCTTCCTCGGAGAGTTGAAGGAACTGACCCCGTGGTTGGCCGGCGAGATGAAGCGCCTCCACTCCTCCGACATCGTCGGTGCCGGGAGGGCGATCGCCACGTTCGATGCACGCCCGTGGCTGGCCGAGCTCGGGACGCCGGCCGCGTCGATCGTGACGCTACGCGACCTCGTGGTCGGGCCCGCCCGGCAGCGGTCGACTGCGGCGGCACTGGACGCACAGGTCATCGAGGTGGATGGCGGGCACGCGGTGTGCGTGACCGACCCCGAGGCCCTGGGTGCCGCAGTACGCCAGGGGGTCGACGTCGTGGCCGGCAGTCGGCGGGATCGCAGGCGCACCCGCACCGGCCGTTGGCTCCGCGCCATCAGCGCCACGCCGTCGTCCGCGGTCCTGCCCGACGACGGGCTGCGTGACGTGGCCGTCTAGAGACCCTCCGGAAGTCGTTGCGGCGCCTCGTTGCCTGTACTCGCTGTTCGAGAGCCAGGAGACCACGGTGGCGGGCTGGATCCGCCGTCGCCGCTTCGAGCGGTGCCGCCGCGACTGCTCGATCCCGGCCAACGCGACGTGCCCGTCAGCACCGTCCCCTCCCGCTGGGGCCTGCCCAACCCCGCACACTTCAGCCGCGCCTTTCGCGCCGCATACGGGCTGGCGCCCGTCGAATACCGGCAGGTGGCCGGCCGGGCCGCATCCCGTTGTCCCGGTCGCCGCACGGGAGCGGATTTCCGCCCGCGCTCGCCACTCGGTCGCCGGGAGCGGATAATCACGCCATGGCGGTCGAGCCCCGCATGGTGTTTCTCGGATTCGGCAAGTTCGCCCGCGCCGACAAGATCTACGCGCTCGAACCGCTGCGGGGCGATGAGCGTGGCGACGGGCGGCGCACCAACGTCTGGGTCGAGGGCATCCACGGGCCGATCGTCGCGTCACGGACCGAGCGCACGATCCTCCACGACATGGGCCAGGACCCGGCCGCCCCGTCCCCGATCGTCGACGAGGCGCTCGACCTGGCCGAACGCCTCGTCGCCGCGGCCGACGCCGGCCGGGTCGACCTCGGTGACCTCGGCCGGCGCGCCCGCCACCTGCTCGCTGCGACGACCGCGCCGCCCCGAGATGTCCCCGACGGTCGGGGCTGAGAGCGGCGCGTTCGGTTCTGGCCGTCAGGCCGCGAGCAGGCGATCGAAGAACGAGCGGTAGCGCTGGAACGTCACCCGCAGGTCCTCGGTCGAGACGTCGTCGCCCGCCCCCGGCCGCGCATCGAAGGCCTCGAGCTCGGTGGTCAGCCTGCGCGTCAGGTCGTCCATCATCTCGGTGAGCAGGTCACCCGCGCTCTGGACCGCATGGCGGGGCTCGTCGACGAAGCCGGTCTGGATCTCGTACCAGCGGTCCTGGTAGCCGGTGGCATCGGCCAGTAGCGGCTCGTTCCCGCCCGACGCAGCGTCGTTTGCGGCGGTGCTGGCGTTACTGGGCTCGGCGTCGAGCGGATCACCGTCCACCACAGTGTCGTCCTCCTCCGTGATTCCGACCGGCCCTGTCTCGGGCGCCGCCGGCGCCGCGCGCTCAGGCTCCGCGGCCAGCCGTTCGTCGCCCTCCTCGATCACTTCGGGCTCGGGTACGTCGGCGGCCTCGTCCGGAGCGAACACGTCGCTCGCGGGGCCGCGATCGTCGGTTCGGTCTGCTTCGTTCGTGGTCACTGCGTCATCCTCCTCAGTGCGCGTCGTGCTCGCGCGGCACGTCGTTCTCATCGGCCAGGTCACGATCGTCCGCGGCGACCTCGTCGGCGTCAGGGTCCTCGCGGGTGCCGGTGCCGTCGGCCAACAGGTCGGCGAACAGCGCCCGGTAGCGCTGGAACGCCTCACGCAGGTCGTCGACCGACGCCGAGTCGCTGCCGCTCCGGCGCTGAATGGCGTGCGCCACGCGGTAGTTCTCGGCGAGCTCCGGATGGTCGACGGAGACCATCGCGAGGCGCTCGTCGAACTCGTCGACCGGGTAGCCGCGCTGACGCATCAGCTCCTGCACCAGCCGGTCGGCGTCGTCCACCGCCCGGCCGGGATCGTCGACGAAACCGGACTGGACGTCCCGCCACCGGGCCGCGAACTGCGACCGGACCCCGGGCGGCAACTCGCGGATCTCCAACTCGTCGCGCCGCTTGGCGCGGTCACGCAACGATGCCTCGGCGGCGCGGCGGCCACCCTCCTCGTCGACGGTGCGGTAGTACTCCGGTCCGAAACGCCGCCTCAACGCTGCGGAACGGCCCCGCCCCAACGCCAGGGCCGCCAGCGCGAGCACCACGATGACGGCCACGACAACGATCACCCAAGTCATGGGAACCCTCCCTCCTCGGTGGCGGTCGTCTACCCGCCGGCGGGGCGCCTCATAACCGCGGCGACGCCGGACGGCACATCTCGTGAGCGCTCGCGCTGCAGGTCGCGTCACGATGGGCGGGTGGCGGAGTCGAATCGCGTGAACCCGTGGGGCGAGATCGTCGCCATCGACCAACGCGGCCTGTTCATGGGCAACCGGGGATGCATCCACCGCGGCCGGCGGATCGTGCGGCCGTGGCAGGTGCGCCGGTGGATCACCTGCGCCCTCGAGTACAAGGGCTGGGTGGCGCCGAAGTGGGAGCCCGGCCGCTGGACGCCGCTGTACTTCTGGGACGAAGCGGTGGCGCTGGCCGCGGGTCACCGACCCTGTGCCCTGTGCCGCCGCGCCGACTTCAAGGCGTGGCTCGACGGGTGGGAATCGGCGTTCGGGGAGCGCCCCAGGGTCGACCCCATGGACCGCCGCCTGCATACCGATCGCCGCGATGGGAAGGTGCAGCGCCGCCACTCGCGTACCTGGACCGACCTGCCGGCGGGTGCATTCGTCGCGATCGACGAGCCGGGCCGCGGCGGGGACGCGGTGCCCGCCCTCGTCTTGCCGGATCGCCTGGTCCCCTGGTCGCCGCATGGCTATGGCCCGGCGGTCGAACGCCCGGATCGGGGGCACGCCACGGTGCTCACGCCGCGGGCCAGCACCGACGTCTTGAGCCACGGCTACCGCCCCGCGGTCCATCCCTCGGCGAGCTGACCGGGACCGGATGCAGGTGGCGGAGCAGGATCGGCGCCGGCCGGTTGGTCGGATGCGGCGGGTCTCGGTCGTCGGGGTGTCGGGCGCCGGCAAGACGACGGCGGGCCGGAAACTGGCCGCATCGCTGGGCGTGCCCTTCGTCGAGCTCGATGCGATCTTCCACCAGCCCGACTGGGCCGAGCTCCCGCGCGACGACTTCCGCGCGCGGGTCGGTGCCGCGCTGGCGGCACCGGGATGGGTGGTAGACGGCAACTACTCGGCGGTGCGCGACCTGGTGTGGGACCGCGCGGACACCGTGGTCTGGTTGGACCTGCCGCGTCGCCTCGTGATGCGCCGCGTTATCCGGCGCACCCTCCGCCGCGCCGTCACCCGTGAGGCGCTGTGGAACGGCAACCGCGAGCCCTTGACCAACTTCTACCGGCTGGACCCCGAGGAGAACATCATCCGTTGGGCGTGGGTCAAGTACGCCACCTACGTCGAGCGCTACGAAGCGGCCATGCACGATCCGGCGTACGACCGCCTGCGCTTCGTCAGGTTGCGCACACCCCACGAGATCGACGGGTTCCTCGCTGCCATTTCCCTTTGAGCGCCGCGTCCTCTACACCGGGACACCTCGGTCACGGCAGGTCCGCAGGACCTAGCCTCCCAGCGGTGCCGCCCGCCCCTGCGACCTTGGACTGCGAGCGGTGGTTCGTGCGCCGGGGGGTCCCGCACTTCATCGTGCATTACGACGCCAGCGAGCACATCTGGACGCGGTCCCTGCCCCTGCTCGTCGTGATCTACGTGCTGCGGGGGCTGTACGCGCTCGACCTGGACAAGGGCCCCGTGTTCAACCTGGTCGCGCTGCTCCTCACCCTGGTGGTGCTGGTCGCCACCTGGGCGATCGCCAACCTGGTGCGCCGCCGTCCTGCCTTTGCCTGGCCGCGCGAGGTGGGGCCGTGGGAGCTGGCCGTG
>Ga0299914_10000631_pt1 | contig 21748 bp, 28 predicted proteins | sample RVTome_10_FD_201361 | JGI IMG/M metagenome (GOLD analysis project Ga0299914, IMG submission 201361) | Soil microbial communities from uranium-contaminated site in the Upper Colorado River Basin, Wyoming, United States - RVT153D57 (version 2) ...
CGCCAGGGGGCGGGGTGTACGCGCCCGCGCGCCCGCTCCGGAGACTGGTGGCGCCGGTCCGCAGAGCGATTCCCGGCCCCCGGTTCGATCCGCCTCCGCCTGCCGTGCAGAACTACGTGATCGAGAATACGCGCGAGCCGGTGTTGCTCGACGGCGAGGTGGTCGTGGGCGCGACGGTTCCCGACGACGTGGAACTCTATGAGGTGCCGGACTATCAATATCGGTACACCTACGTGAACCAGGTGCCCGTGCTGGTTCAGCCCGACACAAGGCGCGTCGTCTACATCTACCGATAGGGCCTCCAACCTCTTTGGCTAGAGGTCGACTGCGACCTTGAAGCCACCGTAGATCATGCGCTTGCCGTCGAACGGCATGTCCTTCATGTCCATCATGCCGGCGAGGCGGGGGTCCTTCATGACCTTGGCATTGATGCGATCGCGGTCCCTTCGCGATTTGTAGACGATGTAGGAGAAGAACACCGTCTCGGTGGGCTTCATCTTCACGCTGCGCGGGAAGGATGTGAGCTTCCCTTTCTTCACGTCGTCGGCGATGCACTCCTTGAACTCGAGCGCGCCGTATTCCTTCCAGATCTTGCCGGCCTTGCGCGCCAGACGCTTATACGCGTCGACGTTCTTTTTCGGCACGGCAACGATGAATCCATCGACATATGGCATTGGAGCTTCCTTTCTATGAGGCGTAGATCGCCAGGATGAACAACGCGGATGCCGCAAGGGAGGCGACGGTCCGGACGGTATTCCAAGCGGTCCAGGTGGACAGATATTCGCTCCAGGTGCCGGCGCCTTGCGTGCTGTCCGGGTTCACCGCCTTGAGTTGCTCGTTGAGCGGCACGTTGAAGACGACGGTCACGAGCAGGCAGCCGACGAGGTAGAGCAGGGCACCGGCAAGGAGATAGAGGGCGGCGGGCCCGGACCAATCGACGAGGGCGACGACCGCCAAGGCGAGACAGATAACGCCGGTGCCGAAGAAGGCGGAGAAGAACACCGGGTTCAGGACCGCGACATTGATGGATTGCATGGCCGAGATGCCCTTGGGCGCGGGGATGCGCCCAAGGGCCGTCATGATGAAGGCCGAGAAGCCGAAGAAGATGCCTGCGACGAGGCCCGTACCGAGCGCGGCTAGAAGCGTCAGGACGAAGAGTAGGCCTTCCATCACGTCTCGCCCGGGATTTAAGCGGCTTGCGGTTGCTTGCGGCGATAGTGGCCGGTCATGAACTGGATCCACTGACCGTCCTCGCCGGGCATGCGCGATTTCAGGATCCAGTGGTCGTCCGTCTCGATCTCGATGATGTCCTGATATTGGGTCATCGTCCCGTCGCCGGTGAAGCTCGGGCCTTCGGCCTCGAGCGTGAGCACCTTGCCGGCGTCGTCAAGGGCCCCGTCGTAGATCCAGAGATGCGTCATGCACGAGGCGATAAAACTTCCCACGAAGCGCTGCTTCTGCGGATCGTAGCCCAGCGTGATGATGCTGTTTACGGGCGTTCCGTCGGGCGCGTCGCCCGTGCCTTCGCACAGAATCCACAACCCGCCCAGCGAGCGGACCGATGTGGTGCCCGTGCTCTTCATGGGAGGCTCGCCGGGTCCCATGGCACATTCACCTTCGAAGCTCCAATCGCCGATGAGCTGGTGCAGCCAGTCGTGCTCTTTCTGAGGTTCGGCCTTCGGGCCAAAATCTTCAGCAGGTTTCGTCTCGGTCATGGTCATCGCTTAGAACTCCTCTCACATTGGCCGGATGGTCCGGCGCGGTTGAACGCGTTTCCAATCGGCTATTTCGGCTTCTCGCAGTTCACCATCCACTGGATGCCGAAGCGGTCGACGAGGACGCCGAACTTGTGGGCCCAGAACGTCTCTTCCAGGGGCATGATGGCAGTGCCGCCGTCGACGAGAGCCTTGAAGACACGGTCGGCCTCGTCGGGCTCCGGAATGTTGAGGGTCACCGAGACGCCTTGCATGGGCTTGAAGCGGTCCGGCCCTGAGTCCGACGCCATGAGAACCTGGTCGCCGACGATCAGGCGGGCATGGGCGATCTTCTTGCGCAGGTCGTCCGGGATCTCCATCTCGCCCGGCATGTCGCCATAGGCGAGCATGGCGACGATCTCGCCGCCAAGGACCTTGGCATAGGTGTTCATGGCCTCCTCGCACGTGCCGGGGAAGTTCAGATAAGGATTGAGTTTCATGTCACGCTCCTATTGAGACGTTCGCCGTGTCAGGTGTCGGCCAGATGATCTTCAAGTTTCTCGAAGGTCCCGGTCCAGCCGGCCTGCATGGAGTCCCGACCCTTGTCGAAGGTTTCACACTCGGTCTCGGTCGCCTCGTAGGGCAGCCATTCGACCGTGACCGTGGTCTTGCCGTTCTCTTCGGCGAAGGTGATCGTGGTGTGCATCTGGAGCGGCCACTCGGGCGCCATCGGATGACGGGTGAGGCCGCCTTGCGGATCCGAGAAGGAATTGATGAAGACCAGCCGCTCCTTGGGAACGATCTCGCGAAAGACCATCCGGCCCCACATTTCCTGTCCTTGCGGCGATTGCATGCGGTAGTGAAACAGTCCGCCAGGCTTGAGGTCGAGCGTTTTCACATCGGCCGTAAAGCCTTTAGGTCCCCACCACTGGGCCATTTGCTCCGGCTCGGTCCAAGCCTTCCAAACACGGGCCAGCGGGGCGTTGAAGGTGCGGGAGATCACAAACTTGGGTGTCGTGCCGGTCGTTTCCTGGGTATCGTTCACGCTACTTCTCCTCCTCAAATCTTGCCGCGCTCATGATGGTGATTGGTCTGATCTCGACCGCGCCCTTGGCCCGGGCACACGGGGTGTCCGCGATCAAGCGAACGGCTTCGTTCAGGTCGGCCGCCTCGATGATGCCGAAACCGGCGAGCGGCAGCTTTGTCTCGGTCAACGGTCCCCCGCTCGTGGCCGGGGTGCCATCCCAGGCGCGAACCGTTGTGACCTGGAGGCCCACGGCCGCTACAAGGTCGCCGCGTTCCCGAAGGACATCGTCCTTTGCAAGCAGTGCGTTCCGCTCATCCTCGGAGAGTTCCTTCCAGTTCTCGGCGCTGCCATAGGCCAGACAGAGATACTTCATCGCGCGCCGGCAATTTCGCTGTCGTAGGCGCGCTTCAACGCCTCGATGTCGAATTTCTTCATCTGGAGGAAGGCCTTGGTGACGCGCTGGGACGCGGCGTGGTCCTTGCTCATCACCATGTCGAGAAGGACTTTGGGCACGACCTGCCAGGAGAGACCGAATCTGTCTTTCAGCCAGCCGCACGGGCCTTCCTCGCCGCCTTCGGCGAGCTTTTTCCAGTAGTGGTCGATCTCCTTCTGGTCGTCGCAGTGGATCTGGAAAGAGATCGCCTCGCTGAAGGTGAATTGCGGGCCGCCATTCAGCGCGACGAAGCGCTGACCGTCGAGGAAGAACTCGACGGTCATGACGGTGCCGGCTTCGCGACCGTGAATCTCGAAGCCTTCCTTGCCGTAGCGGCTGATCTCGCCAATGCGGGAATTGGGGAAAATCGATACGTAGAGGTTTGCCGCGTCCTCCCCCTGGTCGTCGAACCAGAGGCAGGGAACGATCTTTTGCGTGGCGAGCGACATGGGCTACTCCCAAAGTTTGGCGATGGACTTAAGCGATCAGACTGCGTCGGCGCCCCGCCCCGAGCCGCAGCAGGACTCGGACTTGGGAGCGTCCTCGTATTCGTCGTGGCGGCGCCACCATTTGTAAGGCTCACCTTGCGGCCAGCCTTTCGGCGAATCCTCCCAAATCTCCTGCCGACCATAGGGCGTAATGTCGAGAAAGCCGAAGGTAGTGCCAAGCAGCTCCCCGCCGCGCGCGGTGGTGAAATAGGTGCGGTAGATCTTGTCGCCGTCGCGTAGGAAGACGCTCCATCCGTGCTCTTCGCCGTCCTGATATTCGCCGGGTTTCGGCTCCTTCGGTCCCACGCCGAGATCGTAACTGAAGTCGGTTCCAAATGAAGAGAACCAAGGGAAGGTCCATCCCATGCGCCGCTTGTAGGCCTCGAGCTTCGCAAGCGGTGCGCGCGAGACGAACGCCACCGACACGTCACGGGCATGCAGATGCGCGAGATGAGGGAGGTGATCGGCGACCATCGAGCAACCGTCGCATCCTACGTCGCTACTCGGTCCGAACATGAAGTGATAGAGCAGGAGTTGCTTGCGGTCTTCGAACAGGTCGAGCAGCGTCACCTTTCCATTCGGACCATCGAAGCTGTACGGCTTGTCGATCAGCACCGTCGGCAGACGTCGGCGCTCGGCGGCCAAGGCGTCATGCGCCTTGGTGAGCTCTTTTTCCTTGACGAGGAGCTTGTCGCGGGCGGTCTGCCACTCAGCCTGGGAAACGACCTTGGGAAGGGCGCTGGTGTTGCGGGAGGGAAGCATTGGTTGAACTCCTGTTTACGCGGCTGCCGTTTCGTCGACTTGTTGGGTCATTGCTCTACTCCTTACGGCTTGAGGTCGATGGCTGCGCGATAGCTGCCGTCCATGTAGAAGGGCACGGATTCGTGCGTGTGGACGATCTTCCATGTACCCTCGATCTTGCGGAAACCGAGCGTGAGCCGAAACCAGAGATCGGCCTCTTCGCCGCCGACGCTGGTTGCCGTCATCCGAATGAGGCCGTGGCTGAAGGCGATCCCGTCCCGGGCGACGATCGCCTGGTCGCTAGTCTCGAACCCAATTGGACCTCGCCAATTGTTGAACCACGACTGCAGTTCGTCGGTACCGTCGGTGGAGATGAGCGGCGGCGCGAGCGTGAATTGCGTCGCGTCCGCCGTCTGGTGCGACATGACGCGGCTGACGTCTTTGGCACGCAGCGCGGCCGCCCAATCTTCGATCAGGCTGCGGATTTGAGCTTCTTCTCCGTGTGGCGTCATCGCTGAAACTCTCAATCCGCCGCAGGCGTGATCCAGCCGATGCCGGCGCCACCAGGATCGCGGAGAATGGCGATACGGCCGACGTCCGGCACGTCGAATGCGGGGCGCATCAGCTCGGCGCCGGCAGCGACCGCCTTCGTCACGCGCGCGTCCACGTCGTCGACGGCGATAAACGCCAGCCAGCCCTCCGGCGCGCCGTCGAAGCAGGCACCCTTCATTTCAAACAGCCCACCCACGGTCTCGGGGCCGGACTTGGCGATCCAATATGTGCCGCCATCCGCCATCGGATATGGCTCGTAAGTCCAGCCAAGTGTCTCTGAATAGAAGTGGCGGGCGTGCTCGATATCGTGCGTATGACGCTCGTTCCAGTAGAACGTGCCATGCAACCAGGCCGGGGTGCGGCCTGATCGTCATCGCGTCGTTGTGCCGTCGCTTGTGCCATCGTTCGACCCTCCTTTGGTTACGCGAGAAGGCGTTCGAGCTTGTCGAGGCAGCCGGTCCAGCCCTCGCGATGGCGGTCGCGGGCCGGCTCGTCGAAGAACTGTTCGTGGATCAGGGTGAGCATGGATCCATCCCCGTCGGGTCTGATGAGAACGGTCACGAAGGATTCTCGTTCCGGCATGGTGCGCCAAGCCCAAGTGAAGGCGAGCCGCTCGTTGGGGACGACTTCCCGATAGACGCCGCTGACGTGATGCTCTTCGCCGTCCTCGGTGTGGAACGTGACGGCGTAATGGCCGCCGACCCGTATATCGGCGTCCGCCTGGGTGACCGGACCTGTGTCCGGCCCAAACCACTTCACGATTTTTTCGGGGTCGGTCCAGGCCGCGTAGACCGCTTCCGGCTTGGCATTGAGATGACGTTTGAGGGTGAGGCTTGGCTTGGTTGAGAGGGCTGTTGCTTGGGCGGGCATGGGTCTTCCTCCACAAAGGCCGCGAGCTGATCGAGCTTCTCGGTCCAGAAACGTTGGTAGTGATTGAGCCAAACCATGGCCTGCTCCATGGGCTCCGCGGTCAGCCGGCACGTCACCGTGCGGCCGGTTTTCTTGCGGGTGATCAGGCCTGCGTCCGATAACACGTTGAGATGTTTCAGGATCGCCGGCAGCGACATCTGGAACGGTTCGGCCAGTTCGCTGACGGAAAGCGTCTTGTCGCTCTCCAACTGGGCCAGGAGCGCCCGCCGCGTAGGGTCGGCCAGGGCGGCGAAGGTGCGATCCAAAGTGGCGTCCTGATACTTTACCATGTGGTTAAGTTATGCAGATGGAAAGGAACTGTCAATCCTCCTGTTCGTTACCCTTCCTCTGCACGCAATGCGCGCAGGAAATATTTAGATTATCGCGATCTAAAAGGCTCAGCGGATGGACCGCTCCCCTGGTTCTCGGGGGTTCTAGCTTTAGGGAGAAGACACTCATGAGAATTTTTGCAGCAGCTCTCGCGCTTACTTTTGTCATGTCGGCGTCCGCCTTCGCGGCAGAGGAAGCCCTCACCGAGCAGCAGGTGGAAGGCGTCCAGGAGACGATCAGAGGCATGGGCTGCACCGTCGAGGACACCAACATCGAGATTGAAAACGGCGGCTACGAAGCCGACGATGTCATCTGCAAGGACGACAAAAAGTTCGACGTTTATCTCGACAAGGACTTCAAGGTGACCAAGAAGGTCAAGGAATAGTCGATCCGAGGCTTTCGAGAATCGACGCCCCGGCGCCGCAATGGATGGCCCGGGGCGTTCTTTTTTTGCCCGAGGCAGGCCTTCAGTTGACAGAACAGGCCGCCCTTCTTATGGTCCGCCACAATTCGAGGGCGGCCTTCGCATGAGGCCGCCCGGACTTTTTTAAGACGAATGGATGGCGTGTCATGAAGATCAAGAATTCGCTGAGGTCCCTGCGTAAGCGCCATCGGAACTGCCGTGTTGTACGCCGTCGCGGCCGGCTCTACGTGATCAACAAGACCAACCGGCGCTTTAAGGCCCGCCAGGGCTAAGTCGCGGTTTGCCCGGGAGATCGTCTCCTGGGGCTTTCGCATCGAATTGCTTTGACGGGGCCCGCGCGGGCCCCGTACCTTTTCCAGCATGTCCATGGTGATAAGTCGGGCGAGCCTGTTGCTCCTGGGTCTTGCGTTCGCGGCCTCGACGGCTGCGCCCGCTCTGGCCGCTCCCCCCGTGGTCCTCGCGCAATATTTCGAGAGCCTGGGCGACGAGGCGGAAGACTCCGGCGACGTGCCGCCCTTGGACGATCCGGCTCTGGAAGGCTTGGACCTCCCGGGCTTAGACTTGGAGGGTGCCGAGCCGCACTTAAGGCCGGACATGAAGCCCGGCGCTGACGAGGGAGCGCCGCCGCAATCGGCGGAGGACACCAAGGGCAACAGGCTGGAATCCGGCGAGGTCCCGCCGCCTCTGGACCCGGCCGACCGGCCGAAGATGCTGGCCGAGCTCTATGAGAAGCTCGGCGGCGCGCCCAATGCCAGCTCGGCCGAACCCATCATGACTGCTATCGAGGAGCTTTGGGCCGTCTCGGGCAGCGATACGGTCGACCTTCTGATGAGCAGGGCCGCCCAATTCGCCAACGCGGCGGAAATCGATCTGTCCCTGGCCATTCTCGATGCCGTCGTGGACATCGCTCCGAACGAGGCGGAAGCCTGGTATTTGCGGGCGAAGGTGAACGTCCTGCAAGGCAAGCCCGAGCGCGCGCTGGCCGATCTTAGGCGGGCGCTCGATCTCGACGCCAAGCACTATCGCGCCATCACCGATCTCGGGCTCGTGCTCGAGCAGCTGGGCGCCAAGAAGGAGGCGCTGGAGGCCTATCGCCGGGCGCTAGCGGTCAATCCCTTCTTGGAAGATGCGCAATCCGGCGTCGATGCGCTCAAGCGCGAGGTCGAAGGCCAAGATATCTAGCCTCGAAATCCGCGACGCTATTCGTCGGTGCCCGCCTGGACCTCTGCAATGCGCAGCAGGTTGGTGGCGCCAGACTTACCCAACGGCACACCGGCCGAGATGATCACCTGCTGGCCGGGAAGCGCGAACTCCTCCTGATAGGCAATGCGGCAAGCCTTGGCGACCATGTCGTCGAGATTGCGCGGATCGTCGGTCAGCACGCAATGAAGCCCCCAGACGATCGCCAGCTTGCGGCCGGTCGAAGGGATGGGCGTCAGCGCCAGGATCGGCTGTTGCGGCCGTTCGCGGGCGGCGCGCAGGCTCGTGGCGCCAGACGCGGTGTAGCAGACGATGGCCGCGAGATTGAGGGTCTCGGCCACGGTGCGGGCCGCCGCCGAGATGGCGTCCGCGCCGGTCGCTTGCGGGTCGATGCGCTGGGCGTGGATGATGGCCGCATAGAGGGGATCGCGCTCCACCTCCATGGCGACGCGGTCCATGGTGGCGACGGCGTCGACCGGGTATTTGCCGACGGCCGACTCGGCGGACAGCATGACCGCGTCGGCGCCTTCGAACACGGCGGTGGCGACGTCGGAGACCTCGGCCCGGGTCGGCACCGGCGCGTAGATCATCGATTCCAGCATCTGGGTGGCGACAACCACGGGCTTGCCCGCGTTGCGCGCCGCGCGGCTGATCTGCTTCTGGAGCCCCGGGACCTTCTCCACGGGCATCTCCACGCCGAGATCGCCGCGCGCGACCATGATGCCGTCGGCGAGCTCGATGATCTCCTTGAGGTGGTTCACCGCGGACGGCTTTTCGATCTTGGCCATGATCGCGGTGCGTCCGCGCGACAGCTTGCGCGCCGCGGTGATGTCCTCGGGACGTTGCACGAAAGAGAGCGCGACCCAGGCGACGCCGAGTGACATGGCGCATTCGATGTCGGCGCGATCCTTGTCGGTTATGGCGCCGAAGGGCAGCACGGTGTCGGGCAGGCTGATGCCCTTGCGGCTGCCGAGCAGGCCGGAGGTCAGCACCTCGGCGTCGATGCGCACGTCGCTCGCCTCGACCACGCGCAGTTTCAGCTTGCCGTCGTCGAGCAGGAGCGTGTGGCCTTGCTCGACGGCTTCGAAGATCTCCGGATGTGGAAGCTGCACGCGGCCCAGGCCGCCAATGGCCTCGCGGCGGACGAAACTCAAGATGTCGCCCTTCGTCAGCCGAATGGAGCCGGAGTCGAGCTTGCCGATGCGCAGCTTGGGGCCTTGCAGGTCTACGAGGATGCCGATGGGCCGGGAGAATTCCGATTCGAGCTTGCGGACGATGGCGTGAACTTCGCGCAAGCCATCGTGGGTCGCGTGGCTCATGTTCACGCGAAACACGTCGGCCCCTGCTTCGAACAGGCGTCGCATCGTTTCTTCGTTGGTGGAGGCAGGACCGAGCGTAGCGACGATCTTGACTCGGCGATTTCGCCTCATTGGGACTTTGTTTCTTCACCTTCCGGATCGGTGAGACGGACGGTCCAGTCCCGCTCCTCGCCGGTATCGACTTCAAAAAATCCGGTACGCTTGTGGCCGCGCTTCTCGCAATCCTGCGTGTCGCGGATGGTGAAGGATTTGTCGTCCGTACACATGAAGAGGCCGCCGGCCCATTCGCCGCCGCGGTCGTAATCGACCGCGTGGATGTAGTAGTAACGGCCGATCAGCACGCCCTTGAGAAGCGTCTCGCAGGTGTGGGAGGCGATGTTCCACCAGCCCTCGCTCGCCCAGCCCTCGGTATCCTTGTAGCCGATCGACACCCCCACGCGGCTCGCGGTGGTGTTACACAGCTTCAAATCGGCATGGGCCTGCGTGACACCTGGCCCCACCATGACGGCGAGCGCCAAAAGAGCGGCGTACATCCACCGATTGAGGGCCGGGATGCGGATTCCCGCCAATTTGCGGGTTTCGTGGGAAGCTGGCATTGGTCTCTCAAGCCTGAAGTCGCGGTTAATGAACCCCGAAACGTAGCATCGAATTGGTTGCATTTCTCTGACCGGCGAGGCTCCCTTATAAGGCCTGACCGGCCCTATAACACCGTTGAAAATGCGAGGTAAATGCGTCGCAGCCTGGACTTTTCGGTCACTTCGTTGTTGTTGCGCGGCAGGCCCGCGCCGAGGCGCCCGGGGCCGATTGAGGACTGCTCGGAAGGAGCTCGAGCCTGGACACGCTTGTAGAAGACGATTTAGGCGAAAAGCCATACCGGACCATCGGCGGGGATGTAAAGCTCGGTCTCCTGATCCTCTGCGATCATGCCCAGAACCGGATCCCGGAGGAATACGGGTCGCTTGGGCTGAAATCCGAGGATCTGCACCGGCATATCGCCTTCGATCTGGGGGCGGAGGGGGTCGCGGCGGCGCTGGCCAGGATGCTGGGGGCCCCGGCCGTGCTCAGCCGTTTCTCCCGTCTGCTGATCGACCCCAATCGCGGGCTCGACGATCCCACGCTTATCATGCAGATCGCCGATGGGCTCGTGGTCCCCGGCAATGTGGGGTTGAGCGCGGAGGATATCGAGGCGCGGCTCGACCGCTTTTACCGGCCCTATCATGCGGCGATCGACCGCGCGGTGGAGGCGGGCATCGCCGCCGGCAAGCCGCCGGTGATCTTGTCGGTGCACAGCTTCACGCAAGCCTGGAAAGGCGTTCCCCGGCCCTGGTCAGCGGCGGTGCTGTGGGACAAGGACCCAAGGCTGCCGCTTCCCCTGCTGGAGGCCTTGCACACCATTCCCGGTGCGGAGATCGGCGACAACGTGCCGTACACGGGCCAGCTCAAGGGCGACACGCTCTACCGGCACGCCACCTTGCGCGGTCTCGCCCACGCCTTGGTCGAGGTGCGTCAGGATCTGATCTTGGCGGAGGAGGGGCAGGCGGAATGGGGCGCCCATCTGGCCCGTGTGCTCAACGACGTGCTGCACGCCGCGCCCGGCTTGCACCGCATCGAACATCACGGCTCCAACACGGGTGCCTGCTGCGGAAAGGATCACGCACATGGATGAGACGACGAGGACCGAGATCGAGGCCGCCGCTTTTCGCCGGCTGGTCGAGCATTTACGGGAGCGGACCGACGTCCAGAATATCGACCTAATGGAGCTCGCCGGCTTCTGCCGCAACTGCCTGTCGACCTGGTATCTGGAGGCTGCGGACGAACGCGGCGTGCCGCTGACCAAGGATGCGGCACGGGAGATCGTCTACGGCATGCCGTATGAGGACTGGAAGGCGAAATACCAGACCGAGCAGCCCTAAGCGGACCCTGACAACCGTAGAAATATCAAATTATTAGACCCGCCCCGGCGTCGGGCGTGCGCGCGGCGCGCCGCGGCCTTTGGATAACCGGGATAAGCCTCCCGGGCGCCTTGCCGCGGTCCGCGATTCGGGCTCAAGCTCGGCCTTCATTGAACCATCACAAACGCCCGAGGGACCCAACGTGCAGCTTCAGACATCAGCCAAAGATCAACTTCGTGCCTTCGTGTCTCGTATCGAGCGGCTGGAGGAAGAGAAGGCAGCGCTCGCCGCGGATTTGCGCGAGGTCTATGCGGAAGCCAAGGGCACCGGCTTCGACGTCAAGGCGCTGCGCAAGGTTATCAGCCTGCGCAAGCTGGACGAGAACAAGCGGCGCGAAGAGGACGCGGTCCTCACCACCTACCTCCATGCGCTCGGCATGGACACCGACGCGGCGGAGTCAGAGGCGGCCTAATCCTTGGACGTGAACCCGCCAGGCTTCGACATTATCGACATCGCCTGGCGACTCTGTGCTGCCGTCCTGGTCGGCATGCTGATCGGTCTCAACCGGGATCTCTCCAACAAGCCGATCGGCATGCGGACGCTGGGCCTGGTGTCTTTGGGCGCGGCGATCGTCGCCGTTTCGACCGTGCACTTCGCAGATTTGGCGGACCATCCCGACGCGCTCAGCCGCGTGATTCAGGGGATCATACAGGGCGTCATGGCGGGCATCGGCTTCATCGGGGCCGGCGTGATCCTGCGCGACACGAAGGAGAAGACGGTCAAGGGCCTCACCACCGCCGCGACCGTCTGGGTGACGGCGGCGCTCGGCATCGCCTGCGGGCTGGCCGCCTGGCAGATCGTCGTCCTGTCGGTGGTTCTTTCGGTGTTTCTGCTCGTCGGCGTGGCCTGGATCGAGGCGGCCTTCGACAAGGACGAGGGCGGATACGGCTAGAACTAGCGAGTGCTCTGGGCCAGGCGGGTCGGCCCTGGTTTGTCCATCTCGGCATAGAGGCTTTTGACGGCGCCGCCGGAGAATTTCTGGGCGCTGGCGAGACCCCGATAGCCGGAGCTGCGGCGGAGTTGGAAGGCCGTCGGGCTGTCCATTTCATTGAACAGATAGTCGATATCGCCCTGCTCCGGATGGCTCAGCGGCGCGATCTCCGCGTTGCGGGCGACGGACGTATCGGTCATGAGGCTTGCTGTCTCGAACGGCACGTAGCTGAGCTCGTCTGGGTGATCGTCGTCGACCTCGGGCGCGCCAACCACGGCGGCGTTCTCATAGGCCGGAATGTTTGGCTGGGACGGCTCGGGACTCAGGGCCGGCTGCGACCAGGGCAAACCGCCGCCGGCGCTGGCATAGGCGAAGCGCGGGGCCGCTGCGGGTTCATCGGCGGGCGCAAGCGCCATCGGGGCAGGCTGGTTCGGCGTGTACGACGCCAGGATCGGCTGCGGCACTTCGGTGGCGAGCGCCAGACGCGGCTTCGGTGTCGGCAGGGGCGCCACATTCGGGGCGGCCGAGGCGACCATGGTCTTGTTCACCATTCCCTTGGCCAGAGCCAGCTCGTAGTCCTTCTTGGTGATCGGTCTGCCATCGCTCGGGATGTAGGCTGTCTTGCCCTCGGGGAAGAGCGCGGCGAGTTCGAGGCGCGGCATGCGCGGCCACATCCGCACATTGCCGGTGTCGACGTGGACGAAGGGAATGCCGGAGGTCGGGTAATAGCCGACGCCGCCGACCTCTTGGACGAGCGCGGAGGCGCGCAGTGTCTTGACGGGCACGTCGGGGAAATGGATGTCCGCGGCCTTGCCCAGCGTATGCTGGCTCTTTTTCGCTTGGCCGCCACGCGTCTTACGAAGCATCGAATTGGTCTCAGGCGAACGGTAGCCGGAAATGAGGTGGATCGGCTGTGTTGAGCCGAGCTGGGTATGGATCTTCCAGATCAGATCGATCAATTCGGGATCCATCTTGATCTCTTCGTCGCGGCGCCAGTCGCGCATCGCATGGTTAAGCCGCTTGAGCCCGTCGTCGTCGAACCTGCCGTCGCGCTTATAAGTGACGCTGACGGTCTCCTTGGTGTGAATGTTGTAGAAGGAGAGGGTGCGGTTCTCGGCGGAAGCGGAGGCGGTCTGGCCCACGGCGAAGCCGGCGGCCATCAACAGGAATCCGGCGCCAAGCATGACGCGGCGTGCACTACTCCCCCGGATGCGCATCCCCGACTTTCCGTATTTCCCTCGCCGGCCTTGTCAGCCGACTTTCCCCAGTGACACCAAGCCCTTAGGCTTATTCGTGCCTGCGGCCAGTGCGGCCTTTGAGCAACAGTATTTCGGTAAATTGAGCGAAAAACAAGGCGGACGAGTTAACCTTTACCCGCCAAATTCGGGCATGGTTAACAGGTCATCAGGGGCGCGGAGCCCCTCAATAGCGCGGTAGCTTGGACTTAGCCCGCCTAGAAGCTGGACAGCATTTCCTCGAACGGGTTCCCGCCCCGGGTCCGCTGACGCGGCTGGATCGACTGGGTGACGATCTGATCGTCCTGCTCGGCGAACTGTGTCGGGCCCCTCAACAAGGCTGCAGACATGCGAGAATCATGACCGTACAGGTCGCGGTAGTTCGTGATCGAGCCGTCTTCGTTCACCCTCAGGGTGAAATACGTGATGTAGACCGGGATCGGCCGGCCCAGGGCAACATGCTGATCGTAGGCTGTGTCCATTGACGACTGGGTCCGCGCGCGGCTCCAGCCTTTGTCGTGCTCCATGATGACCGCCGCCAGCTGATCGGGGTTCTGCACGCGCATGCAGCCATGACTCTCCGCGCGCACCTGGTTGGCGAAGAGATGCTTCTGCGGGGTGTCATGCATGTAGACGTCGTGCTTGTTCGGGAACATGAACTTGACCTTCCCAAGCACGTTGTGGGGCCCAGGCGGCTGATAGAGATGCAGAGTGCGGATGTCGACGCGGTTCCAATCGACCGAGCCCGGATCGACTTCGCGGCCGCCATATTTGATGCGGAGGTTCTGACGCTGGAAGATCTGCGTATTCCAGCCGCCGCCACCGAAGAAGAAGCCGCCGGACGGCCGCACATAAGGCCGGATCTCCTCGACTTTGATGGAGTTGGGAACGTTCCAGTAAGGCCCAAACACGACCGTCTTCATTTCGTTCGAGAAGACCGGCGTTGGGGTGTTGGGCTTGCCGACAACCACCCGCGTGGTGTGGACCGCCTCGTCGTCCTTCATCACGCGCAGCGTAAATTCGGGGATGTTGACCGTGACATAGAAGCTGCCCTGATCGGCCGGAAGCCAGCGGTGGCGCTCCATGTTGAGGAGGATCGCGTTGATCTGATCGGGGCTGCCCATATTGCGTAAGTGGGGCTGGTTCAAAAGGCGCCGCGTGCCTGGGCCCACCACGCCGTCAGGGGCGGTGTTGTGCTCCGCCTGAAACTGCTTAACGGCCTCGAGTACAGCCTCGTCGTAGAGTTCAGGGTTCGGGCCATCCGGCACGTCGAGACGGGTGCGCAGCAAGGCAACTTGCGGATCGGCCACGCCGAACTTGAGCAAAGGACCGCTCGGTATGTTGACCACAACCTTCTCGGCTTCCGGCGCGTCTTCGCCGCCGCCGCGCAGTTCGATCAGCTTCTTGCGCAGGAGCTCGAACTGCGGGTGCTGCGGCTGGAAGCTCCGCAGATAGGCCGCCGGGTCCGAGCGGAACGAGATCGACTCGATCACCTCAAGCGGCTTCGGCAAAACCAGTGTCGGATCCAAGTTTTTCGTCAGGCGGCTTGGATTGATGCGGCCGCCGCGCGCATCGTGCGCATAGTCGAGAACGGCGTGGCTGACCTCGATCTCGGCCGCGGCGAGCCTGTCGGCGGCGTCCGAGGCGCCGGCATCGAAGCCCGTCATGTCCGGCACGGCGTAGTCTGACGCGCGCAGGCCGTAATCGTCGGCCTTCTCGATCTCGGCGACGACCGCCTTGCCGCGCTCGGTCAGGCCTTTCTCGTCAACCCAGAGAAGCTTCTGCTCGGGTACGGCGTAGTACTCCACCAGAGCGCCCTTCTCGTCTTTCTTGAGCTCGGTGGTGGCGGTGAACTTCTCCGCAAGGCGCGTCTGCACGGCGATCCGGATCGCATCGGTGCGCGAAATCAACGCTTCAGGCGCGTCGGGTTCGACAGCATACGCGGGCGCGCTTAGGGACGCGGCCAAAAGCGAGATCAACGCAATACCGTAGATAGGCCTCATGGATAATCTGCTCCCTCTGGCCGAACAGCCGATTCGTCGTGCCCGCCCGGACTTTAGTCCGAGCCTCCCGCAAATGGCCTTACCTCGGCGCGATTTAAACCTTCTCCGATCTCGATTTTTCCTCAGTGTGGCATTTTTGCCAACGACCTCAGGCTGTTCCGGTCTCTCCTAGTTGGGCCGCGCTTCGAGCCCGATCTCACGCATTTTCCGGTAGAGCGTCGACCGGCCAATACCGAGCCGCTTGGCGATCTCGGTCATGCGGCCGCGATAGCGGCCGAACGCGAGCCGGATCATGTCTGCCTCCACCGCTTCGAGAGAGCGGATGTCGCCGCTGTCGCTCAGCGCGGCGATGCCCACGGAGTCCTTGCCGCCGTTGGCCGAGGGGACATGGATCGTCGCAGGCGTGTCCGCGGACTGGCCAAGCATGACCGGGCCGTTGATGCGCGGCGTCAGATCCTTGGGCGCGGGCGCCGGCGGGACGGTCACCGCGTAGCCCTCGACATGGGCCGCGATCTGCGGAAACTCGTTCACGGTCAGCATCGGCGTGTCGGCGAGCACCACGGCGCGGAACACCGCATTCTCGAGCTGGCGGATATTGCCGGGCCAGGTGTAGCGCTCGAGCATGCCCGCGGCTTCGGCGTCGATACCGTCGATACGCTTGCCTTCCTCGGCGGCGAAGCGCGCCGTGAAATGCCGCACCAGCTCGGGCACGTCTTCCAGGCGTTCGCGCAAGGGCGGCACCCAGATGGGGAACACGTTCAGCCGGTAGTAGAGATCCTCGCGGAAGCGGCCTTCTTGCACGAGTGCGATCAGGTTTTGGTTGGTGGCCGAGATAAGCCGGAAGTCGACCTTGACCGGCTGCTTGCCGCCGACGGAGTCGATCTCGCCTTCCTGAAGCGCGCGCAGCAGCTTCACCTGGGCGTCGAGCGGCAACTCGCCGATCTCGTCGAGGAACAGCGTGCCGCCGTCGGCTTCCACGAACTTTCCGGGACGCCGTTCCGCGGCGCCGGTAAAGGAGCCCTTCTCATGGCCGAATAGAATGCTTTCGACCAGATTCTCGGGGATGGCGCCGCAGTTCACGGTAATGAACGGCTTCGTCCTGCGGACGCTTTCGCCCTGGATGGCGCGGGCGATCAGCTCCTTGCCGACACCCGATTCGCCCTCGATGAGCACGGGGATGTTGGAGGTGGCGGCGCGCTTGCCGAGCTCTATGACCCTCTTCATGGCCTCGCTGCCGACGATGAGGTCGGAAAAGCCGAGCTCGCCGGAGGCGGTGGCCTTCATACGGGTGATCTCGCCGGCCAGCGCCTCGATCCGAAGCGCGTTCTTGATGGAGACCTCGAGCCGCTCGGGACTCACCGGCTTCACCACGAAATCGACGGCGCCGGCGCGCATGGCGGAGATGGCCGCATCGATGCTGCCATGGGCCGTCTGCACGATGGCGGGCGGTTTGCGGGGCAGGGAGCGCATGGACGACAGGACGGCCATGCCGTCGGTGCCGGGCATCACCAGATCGAGAAGGATGAGGCAGATATCACCGGACTCATCGGCCCTCAGCGCGGCCAGGGCGGCGTCGCCGCCGTCGGCGGTGACGACGTTGTAGCCGAACCGCTTGATGGTCTCTTCAAGAATACGACGTTGGGTGGGATCGTCATCGACGACCAGGACGCGCTTGGGCATGACGCAAATACTCACTGGTTACGCAAATACTAACGAGACAGAGGCGCCGCTTCAGGCGAACACTTGGCCCGTGGTGGACCCCTGCTGTGCCAAAACTGTGCAGTGGAAGGGTAAACATGTTCTTTATCGCGGTTCGATTTTGGGGAAGGTCTTGCTGAACCGTCATTTTGAGTGCCAGAAAGGGCGTCTTTTTTGGGCCTTGCGAGGGCGCTATGAGGTTCCCAACTAGGTCCAGCCCCCTGCTAACGAGGACATATCAATCGATGCTGCCCACCCTGTTCGCCCAGTTCCCTAAGCCTGTCTTCGCCGCCAGCCATGCGGCTAAACCTAAGGAAAAGCATAGCGTTACTATGAGGGCTGAGGCGCTTCCGGAGTGGAATTTGGATGATCTTTATGACTCCCCCGAATCGCCTGCGCTGAAAAAGGATCTGGAGACGGCCGAGCAGGCCGCCGAGGCCATGCATGAGCGTTACGCGGGCAAGCTCGCCGTGATGCTCGACGGCGGGGACGGGGGCGAGGCCCTGACGCAGGCCGTGCGTGAGTATGAGTCCCTCAACGACGTGCTCGGCCGCGTCGTCTCTTATGCGAGCCTGCTCTACGCCGCCGACACCGCCGATCCCAAGCGGCAGAAATTCTTCGGCGACATCCAGGAGAAGATCACCGCGATCTCCTCCAAGCTGTTGTTCTTTCCGCTGGAGCTGAACCGGCTCGACGACGCGGCGCTCGACAAGGCGATGACGGGACCCGCGCTCGGCCATTACCGGCCGTGGCTCGAGGATCTGCGCAAGGAGAAGCCGTATCAGCTCGAGGACAGGCTGGAGCAACTGTTCCACGAGAAGGCGGTGAGCGGGCGGGGCGCCTGGGACCGGCTGTTCAACGAAACCATGACGGCGCTGCGCTTCGAGGTGGACGCCAAGACGCTCAGTCTGGAGCCCACGCTCAATCTCTTGCTCGATCCAGACGAGAAGAAGCGCAAGCACGCCGCCAAGGCGCTCGGCAAGGTGTTCAAGGACAATATCCGGCTGTTCACGCTGATCACCAACACGCTTGCCAAGGACAAGGAGATCTCCGACCGCTGGCGCGGCTTCGAGGACGTCGCCGACAGCCGGCACTTGGCGAACCGTGTCGAGCGCGACGTGGTCGATGCGCTGGTCGCGGCGGTGCGCGACGCCTATCCGCGCCTGTCGCACCGCTACTACGCCATGAAGGCGAAATGGCTCGGCAAGAAGACGCTGATGTATTGGGACCGCAACGCGCCGTTGCCCGAGGAGCCCAAGCAGGTGATCGGCTGGGACAAGGCGCAGGAGACGGTGCTCACGGCTTACGGCAACTTCTCGCCGCGCATGGCGGACATCGCCGGCCGGTTCTTCGCCGAAGGCTGGATCGACGCGCCGGTGCGCGAAGGAAAGCAGCAAGGCGCGTTTTCACATCCCACCGTGCCGAGCGCCCACCCTTACATTCTGCTCAACTATCAGGGCAAGCCGCGCGACGTGATGACGCTCGCGCACGAGCTCGGCCACGGCGTGCATCAGGTGCTCGCCAACAAGCAGGGCCCGCTGATGGCGCCGACGCCGTTGACGCTGGCCGAGACCGCGAGCGTGTTCGGCGAGATGCTGACCTTCAAGAAGCTGCTCGACAACGCGCCGAGCAAGCGCGAACGCAGAGCTTTGCTCGCGGCCAAGGTCGAGGACATGCTCAACACCGTGGTCCGGCAGATCGCCTTCTACAGTTTCGAGCGCAAGGTCCACGCCGAGCGGCGCGAGGGCGAGCTCACGTCGGAGCGGCTCGGCGAGATCTGGATGGACGTGCAGCGCGAGAGTCTGGGGCCCGCGATCGAACTCAAACCCGAATACGAGACGTTCTGGGCCTACATCCCGCACTTCATCCATGCGCCGTTCTATGTCTACGCCTATGCTTTCGGCGACTGCCTGGTGAACTCGCTTTACGCGGTCTACGAGAAGGCGGATGCGGGCTTTGCCGAGCGCTATCTCGACATGCTGGCCGCCGGCGGCACCAAGCATCACAAGGAACTTCTGAAGCCGTTCGGGCTCGATGCCTCGGAGCCGCATTTCTGGTCCATGGGGCTCAAGGTGATCGAGGGGCTGATCGACGAGCTCGAGGCCATGGACGACAAAAAATCCCCTGAGGCCTAGGCCTCTGAGGCATTGCCTCCGTTGTACGTTTTGTATAACTCTGTTATACAAAACGTACAACGGAGGTCCGCATGAAGATCGAAATCAAAAGAATCGGGAATTCTGAAGGCTTTATCCTTCCCAAGGAGCTTATCCAGCGTCTGGGACTGAAGCGCGGCCAGGAACTGCACATCACGGAGCTCGCCGGCGGCGGCTTTCAGGCGCTGCCCTATGATCCCGATTTCGAGAAGACGATGGAGGTCGTCGACGAGATCATCGACGAGTATCGCGACACGCTGGCGGCCCTTGCGAAGTGACCGAACCCAAGTGGTTCACATACGACCAGGCGATTGCGGCCCATAGCATTCAGCTTCGGCGCTTCGGCGGCGCGCCTGGGCTTAGGGACGAAGGCGGCCTGCGATCGGCCCTGGAGCGCCCGGTCAACAAATGGCACTACGAGTCCGCCGCGTTGCCAGAACTGGCTGCCGCCTATGCCTTTGCCCTTGCCAAAAATCACGCCTTCGTCGACGGCAACAAGCGGATCGCATTCATCGCCATGGTGGCGTTCCTTCGCAAGAAAGGCGTCCCTTTCAAGCCCGATCAAGCGCAGGCGACCGCCATGATACTTGCGGTTGCCTCAGGCGAGGTGAGCGAGGAGAATTTGACGCGCTGGATTAGAGATCATTGGCCTGAAGGGAGCTAGGCCCGATGTCGCAAGTTTCGCTGGTCCCCGTCCTCCTTTGGGTGGCAGCGATCCTGTTCTGGGGCGTGGCCGTTTTGCGAGGGCCCCGTCCGATCCTCCAGGCGTTCGTCATCGACCGGCTGCTGCGCTATTTGTTCATCTTCCCGCTCGGCCTGCTCGGTCTATGGGCCTTTGCCGGCCATGTGTTCTTTCCGGAGCAAGCCGCCGCGGCTATTGGCTGGAGCCCGAGCCCGTTCCAGTTCGAAGTGGGCTACGCCAATCTCGGGCTGGGGCTCGCGAGCCTCTATGCCGCTTTCACCACGTTCTATGCGCGCGTGGCGGTCGCCATCGCCGCGTCGTGCTTTCTGATCGGCGCGGGCATCGGGCATGTGCACGACATCGTCACGTACGGCAATCTGACCTCGGGCAATGCCGGACCAATCCTGGTCACCGACTTTCTGACGCCGATGGCGGTGCTGGCGCTCTTGCTGGTCGCCGCCCGGCGCCCACGGCCAATATCGCCGGACACGCTCGCGCTCGAAGCCGAGGCCGAAGTGGCGCGGCGCGCCATGCGCTCCTACCAGGAAGCGCTCGAAAAGTTCGTCAAGGAATGACGCATCAGTGGCTGGCGAAGATTTCGGTGCTGCCGTCCTTCTTCACGAGCAGCACGTCGTAGGGTTCCGTCTTTCCGTCCGGCTGCTCCATGCCCGGTGAGCCGATCGGCATGTCGGGCACCGTGAGGCCGATGGCGTCCGGGCGCTCTTCCAGCAGCTTCTTGATGTCGGCGGCCGGGACATGGCCCTCGACGGCGTAGCCGTCGATCAGCCCGGTATGGCACGAGGCGAGCTTCTCTTCGATGCCGGCTTGGCGCTTGATGCGGTCGAGCATCGCGGGCGAGGTGTTCTTGGCTTTCACTTCGAAGCCGTTCGCTTCGAGATGCTCCACCCATTTGCCGCAGCAGCCGCAGGTGGGCGACTTCCACACTTCGATTGCAGGGGCGCCGTCCGTGGCGGCGGATGCCGGGAAGGCCACCAGAAGGGCGAGGCAAAAGGCAAAGACGGTGCGCAAAACCATAGGGATTCTCCACATGCGGGATCGTTGATCCGACTCTACTCGATCAAGGCGATGTCCGCGATCACAGGCCGGTGATCCGAATCGAGCCTGGGGCCGACGCGGGCGTCGATCTTGGCGAAGTGTGCGGTGGTGAAGACATTGTCGATCGGCACCAGCGGCAGCAGCGGCAGGGTTTTCCAGCGCACGGGCCAGGTCGGATAGAATGTGTTGAAGCGGCCGAGCCCGGTCGCCTTGGTGAAAGTCTTCAGCTTGACCGTCCACGGCGCCATGTTGAAATCGCCCGCACGATCAAGGGCCCGGTCCTCTCCTGTACGAAGGTGGTCAGAGCGACGATGTCGGCCTCCTGCAAATCCGCATAGAAGGGCCGCGCCAGATGCACGCCGGCGAGTTCGACCTCGGTGCCATTCACGTCGAGCCGCACCCAGCGGATGATGCGCGACATCCAGAAGGGCTGGCCGCCGCGGTCGACGAGGCCGTCGGCCACAATCGGATGCTTCGACAGAATGGCGAGCCCGTTGTCGCCGACGCGATAGGGATACTGCGCGGCTAGGCTCTCGAGGAAGTCTTTGTGATGCCCGCGGACCTCTTCGAGCACCACGGCGTCCGCCTTGGTCTCGGCAAGAAATGCCGCGACCTGATTCAGATGATGGTCGTTGCGGCCCCAGAGATTGAAGGTCGCCACGCGCAGGAACCGCGCCGCGCCGTCCGGCGCTTGCGGGGCGGCGCCCGAGAGGCCCGAAAGCAGCAAGGCGAAGGTGACCGCGATAAAGGCGGCGGCGGCGGTGATCAGCGTCCGGTCTCGTACGGCGAAGGCAAGCACCAGCAGCACGATCCCGCCTACGGCAAGGACGGGGAGGCCGTTATTGACGATGTCGAGGGCCGGATACCAGTGCGCCAGCACGCCGAGGGTGAGGAGGGCCGCGCCGAGAACGAGGCCGGCGA
>Ga0299914_10000632_pt1 | contig 21746 bp, 18 predicted proteins | sample RVTome_10_FD_201361 | JGI IMG/M metagenome (GOLD analysis project Ga0299914, IMG submission 201361) | Soil microbial communities from uranium-contaminated site in the Upper Colorado River Basin, Wyoming, United States - RVT153D57 (version 2) ...
GCAGCGGCAGCGGGTGGCGCTGGCACGGGCACTGATTAATCGTCCTAGAGTGCTGCTGTTGGATGAGCCGTTAGGGGCCTTGGACTTGAAGCTGCGCCAGCAGATGCAGGTGGAGTTGAAGGCCATTCAGCATGAGGTAGGTATTACTTTTATTTTTGTGACGCATGACCAGGAAGAAGCTCTGACAATGAGTGACCGGATAGCGGTATTTGATATGGGCCAGATTGTGCAGGTTGGCACACCCGCGGCCTTGTATGAGCATCCTCGCACCCGCTTTGTGGCTTCGTTTGTGGGCACATCGAATGTGATCGAGGGGGAAACGGCCGTCGCTATCACCGGTTCGCCGCAGCCATTTTCGGTACGACCCGAGAAGATACGCCTTACGGATGGGGAGGCGGCCGTTGGCAATGGGCTGTGTTGGGCAGACGGCCGTATTCGGGATGTTGTGTACGTGGGCATGCACACTCGCTATACCGTTCAACTTAACACCGGCGGTGACATGACCGTCGTTGAACAAAACCTCGACGTCACCTCTCAAGATGTACGCCTGGCCCAGGGGCGGGCAGTACGGTTGGTCTGGCCACAGTCGGCTAATAATCTGTTGGATGATTCCTATTCCTAAATCTTCCTTCTGGCGGCGATTGTCCAATGCCCTGTTTAATCGGCCCGGGCTGCTGCTGCTGATCTTGCTTGGCCCGCCGCTGGCCTGGATGCTCATCGTCTACATCGGCTCTCTCTTTGGCCTGCTCATCCAATCTTTCTTTCACCTGGATGGCTTCACGGGCCAGGTCGTGCGCCAATTTAGCTTGCTTACTTACCGCGACCTGTTCACACGGGCGCATATGGAGATTTTTGGCCGGACAGTAGGGATGGCGGCGGCGGTGACGGTGGTATCGGCCGTTTTAGCCATCCCCCTCGCCTATTTCACGGCCCGCTATGCCTCCGCCCGCCAACGCGCCATCCTCTACCTCCTCATCCTCCTGCCCCTGTGGTCCTCATACATCATTCGCGTCTACTCCTGGAAGCTAATTTTGGCGAAGGAGGGCATCGTCAGTTGGTTCTTCGCCCAACTGGGTTTGAGCCGGGTGCTGGATGGCATCCTGGGGCTGCCAGTAATTGGCGGGCCGTCGCTTTCGGTATCGTCGTTAGGATTGTTTTTTGTCTTCATGTATATCTGGCTGCCTTATATGATCTTGCCAGTACTGACGGCGTTGGAGCGGGTGCCCAAGTCACTAGGGGAAGCGAGCGGGGATTTAGGTGGAAGGCCGTATCACACCTTCCGCTACGTCACCCTGCCCCTGGCCTTTCCCGGAGTCGTCGCCGGCTCCATCTTCACTTTTTCGCTCACCCTGGGTGACTACATCATTCCCTCCGTCATCGGTGACTCCAGCCCCTTCATTGGTCTGGCCGTTTACAGCTATCAAGGTACATCTGGCAACATCCCTCTGGCCGCCGCTTTCACCGTTTTGCCCATCATCGTCATGGCCGTTTACCTGCTCATGGCGCGAAGGATGGGGGCTTTTGAGGCACTTTAATGGAGACTAGAGAGTGGAAACTGGAGAGCGCTTAATCTCCACTCTCTAATTTCCCTTTTCTCATATGAAATCCCGTTCCACTTCTCGTACTCCTCTCGGCCTAACTATCGCCGCCATCTCTGTCCTACTCTTTTTGCATATCCCCTTTTTCATTGTCATGCTTTATGCCTTCACAACGGACGAGGCGGCTTTCACCTTTCCACCGCCGGGATTGACGACGCGGTGGTTTGGCGTTGCCTGGAACCGGCCTGATTTATGGGCGGCGTTGGGCTTGTCGGTGCGGGTAGCGGGGATTGCGACATTGATGGCTTTGTTGTTGGGAACGTTGGCGGCAGCGGCCGTTTATCGCAGCAATTTTTTTGGTAAAGAGAGTATCTCCTTCCTGCTGGTGCTGCCCATAGCCCTACCGGGCATTGTTACTGGCATCGCTTTGCGCTCAATGATGGGACTAACAGACATCCCCTTTAGCTTTTGGACAATTGTAGTGGGTCATGCCACCTTTTGTGTGGTGGTCGTTTACAACAACGTCCTGGCTCGCTTCCGGCGCACTGGCCATTCGCAAATTGAGGCCTCAATGGATTTAGGTGCGGATGGTTTTCAGACCTTCCGCTACATTATATTGCCCAATCTGGCGACAGCTTTGCTGGCGGGAGGCATGTTGGCCTTCGCTCTGTCGTTTGATGAGGTGATTGTGACAACTTTCACGGCCGGGCAGCAATCCACCTTGCCTATCTGGATTTTCACACAGCTCACTCGCCCCCGCGACCGGCCGGTGACGAATGTAGTGGCTTTTTTAGTGGTGACAATTACGGCCATTCCTATCCTTTTGGCCCATCATTTAGCCCAAAGGGAAAGCCAGTAAGCTTTTAATACCCATCCCGCTCTGCCTTTTCGCTAACTGCAATTGCCTGGACATTTCCTAAATCCTACTAAGAAGTAATAAATAGTCCGAATCGCCCACTGGTCATTCATATAGAATGACTTTAAGTGCCAACTTAATCAACCCCCTAAAGTTGACAGAGATGTTAGAATAATAATCATAGAGTGACATTTACGAGAGCCAAAATAGCTGATATTGCACCCACGTTCGCACTTTTGAAAATGTAAGGCCCCATGATTGACAGTCCCAATCTTAAACCTTCGCCGGTCCAGCAATTGGGCCGGGCTATCAAATCCCATAAACATGTAATCAGTAGTGTACTAACGGCCGCTTATATCATCCTTTTCTTCCTGTACGAACCAACAAACTTCCCCATTACCATCTTCACCATCCTACCAGTTCTGGCAATTGCCTGGTTTTACGGCTTAAAGATAGGCATAGGGGCTGCTCTAGTAGCAGTTCCGCTCAATATTTCGCTCCTGCTGATTGTAGAGGGTGAAATACCGGCCTCCTTCTGGCGGGGTGGCATCCCCGGTCACTTCGTAACGTTGGTTTCTGCAGCCGCAGTAGGCCAGCTTCACGATATGCAGAAGCGACTGCGGCAGGAATTACAGGAGCGTCGTTTAGTTGAAGCAGCGTTACGTGATAATGAGGCCGCTTTGCAAGCAGCTAAAGAGGAGGCCGAAAAGGCCACCCGTGCCAAGAGTCAGTTTCTGGCCAGTATGAGCCACGAGATTCGCACGCCATTGAATGGTGTCATTGGTATGTCGGCACTCTTGTTGGAGAGCGAATTGACCGAGAAGCAACGGTATTTTGCCGAAACAAGCCGTCATTCGGCCGAGCATCTGCTGCAGATTATCAATGATATTCTAGATTTCTCCAAGATCGAAGCTGGCCGGTTGGAATTAGAGGTTACCAGCTTTGAGCCGCACACCCTTGTGGAAACAGTAACCAGCGTGTTAGCGGAGCGTGCCTACCAGAAAGAACTGGAACTGATTAGCTTCGTCGATCCCAACGTGCCGTTAGTGCTCCTCGGCGATCCCTTACGTCTCACACAGATTCTGACTAACCTGGGAAGCAACGCGGTGAAGTTCACGGAGCGGGGAGAAGTGACAGTACGGGTCAGTATGGTCGAAACTGTGGGCAGTACGGTGATCCTCCGCTTTGAGGTCAGTGACACCGGGATCGGCCTGACGGCCGAACAGCAAAAAGGGCTGTTTCACTCTTTCGTTCAGGCTGATGCCTCCACAACCCGCAAGTATGGTGGTACGGGGTTGGGTCTGACTATTTGCCAGCGTCTGGTTGAGTTGATGGGCGGTAAGGTTAGTGTCCAAAGTGAACCAGACATAGGTAGTACTTTCTCATTTACGATCCCGCTAGATACTGGCTCAACCGAGACGATAAATCGGCAAAAGTCTCGTAGCAACCTCAACGGACTTCGTGCTCTCATCGTTGACGACAACGCCAGCAGCCGGAGCATCTTACACCATCAGTTTGTCGCCTGGGGCATGCGAGATGACAGCGTCGCAACTGGCACCAACGCCCTACGCCAGTTACGCGCCGCCGCCGCTGGCGATGCTTATGACCTGGCCCTCCTTGATATGCACATGCCGGAGATGGACGGTCTGGAATTGGCCCGGTTAATCAAAGCCGACCCCGAGATGGCCAGAACCAGGCTGATCCTTCTAACCTCTCTCGAACAGACGGGGCTTAACCAGGAGGCACGCGCTGCGGGCATAAGTGCCTGCCTGACCAAGCCTGTCCGCCAATCTCAACTCTATGACGTTATCGCCAATGTAATGGGTGATCACAGCTATCCCACCCGTGAGGAGAAGGGTGAGACAGTTCAGCCACGAGAATACCTACCCAGGCATGAAGCCCGTATCCTGGTGGCTGAAGACAACGTTGTCAATCAACAAGTAGCTGTTCACATGCTGGAAGCGAGTGGATATCAGGCGGAAGCGGTCGCCAATGGCCGCGAAGCCGTGGAGGCAGCCGCCAGCCATTCCTATGCAGCCATTTTGATGGATTGCCAGATGCCGGAGATGGATGGTTTTACGGCAACGGCCGAAATTCGCCGTATGGAAGGGGCCACTCGCCATACACCCATCATTGCCCTGACTGCCAATGCGCTTAAAGGTGAGCGGGAAAAGTGTCTGGCTGCCGGTATGGATGACTATATGGCCAAACCAATTTTACCGGAGACACTCAACTCAGTACTCAACCATTGGCTTCGTTCCTCCTCGCCCGCGACAGAAACCTCTACAGCGAATGGGGTGGAGGAAGTCACGACCGGCGCATCTGATCAACGGGATAGCCCGGTAGATTTGCGCCAGCTTGAAGAACTCGGCGATCAGGAATTCATAACCAAACTATTGCAGGCATTCTACGCAGAAGCTAATGTTATCCTTGGAAGGCTGCGGGAAGCAGAACCACAGGAGGCTGGCATTGTCCTGGCTCGGGCAGCCCATGCCCTCAAAGGCAGCAGCGGCACTGTGGGTGCCCACCGCCTGCTCACTGTTTGCTTGCAACTAGAGACGACGGTTCATGAGCATGATCTGACGGCTGTCCCCAGCCTATTGGACGAACTCGAGGCGGAAATTGAGAGCATACGCATCTTTATGGAAAACAGACTTTCAGTTATCTAAACTGTTGGCGCGAATAGGAATTCGCGGCTACAAATGGACGAAAGTTAAAAGAAATCCCCATTGAGGATATAGATGGAACAATTGAAGACGATCTTATCAGATAAGCAAATACTGACTGTAGATGATTCACCCACTATCCGTCTATTCCTGCACCGTCTATTGTCGTCCTACGGTGCACAGGTGGATGAAGCAGCCACCGGGCAGGAGGGCGTTGACAAATGTAATCCGGCCGGGTGCTATGATTTAGTCTTGCTCGATCTCTACTTGCCGGACCTGGATGGGCTGGCCGTTCTTGAGCGCATTCGGGAATATGACGATGTGTCTACTATCGTGGTCTTAACCGGTGTTGGTGGAATCCAATCGGCCCTGGCAGCCATCCACGCTGGGGCCGACGGTTACATCGAAAAACAGATATTAACTGCCGGCAGCAACCATAGCGATTTCCTGTACGCGCTGCAGCAGGCACTAGAACATCGTGCAGGTCTAGTCGCCCAGAAGGAGCTTCAGGAAATCAAGGCCGATTTCTACGCCATGATCACGCATGACCTGCGTAACCCTGCGGCAGGTATTTTGAACGCAGTAGACTTGCTGCTAGACGAGCGCTTTGATCCCCTGTCGCCTCAGCAGCAGGAGATTGTTGAGGTGATCCAACGAATGAGCGGGCGATTAATGGGCTTGATCAACGATTACCTGGATTACGCAGCCATTGAAGCTGGATTTCTGCGATTGCACCTGGATGATGTCGAGTTAGGCGAGATCATAAGCGGCAGTGTTCAGATGGCGGCGACGCAAGCAAAGGCAAAACAGCAAAACCTCTTCGTTGACTGGCCGCCTGGCCCTGTCCGCGCCCACGCCGATGGCCAGAGGCTGGGGCAGGTGTTTGACAATCTCCTTGGCAACGCAATTAAGTACACACCAGAAGGTGGCCATATTCGGGTCCAATTGCGGCCTGAGGGCAATGAAGCTGTTTTTATAGTCAGCGATACGGGTCTTGGTATCTCGCCAGATCATTTACCCGCTTTATTTACCAAATACCATCGTATTCCAGGCGAAGGAACCCGAGGCATTAAGGGCACCGGATTGGGACTGCTTATTGTCAAGGAGATCATTACTGCCCATGACGGATCAGTAAAGGCCGAATCCGAGGGCATCGCCGGCAAAGGTTCAACTTTTACCGTTACAATTCCACTTCAAGGCCCCCCTGATAAATTCTGAGAGAGATGTCCGGTTTTTCCACACTTTTCGGCCTTCCCTGCCAATCTAAGAGTGGCTATCTGGTTAAGTGTAAATACGCTTCTGCAAATCGTTGACCAATTATTTGGTAGCTATCGGCCGTAAAATGTAATTCATCTTGAAGGGACAGGTCATCTGTGGTGATCATGGCTGTTAAAGGAAGTTGTACAGATACTTGTTGAGCCTGTACCGTCTCCCATTTTGCAAATGCCGCCTCTGCAGGCACAGGGCCAATTTGGGCAAAGATCACCGGTAGCGCCGGCATATTGAGATCATCGCGTAAGCTTTGGATTAGCTCTATAAATCGGTTCGCCCACTCATCATGGTGAGGTATCTGGCCTTTAAATGGCTCCACCAGGGCATCCGATTCACCCTGAAAGAAGAGAAATCCGGCTACTGTTCCCATCGTAGAGGCAGCCCGTATTCGTTTTAGGCAGGAGCCATATAAAGTGGTATCACTCAGGTTTGGCTGCCACTCATCAATAAAACTGGATGATTTGGCACAGGGGATGAGACCAATAGCACGATTCGGCTGTTCTTCAAGGACATGTGTGGCAAAAGTCAAAGCAGGGCTAAAACCGGCAAAATCATCCTGAGATACATAATCCACCTGGTCAAAAGCATTATCTATTGGCTCCTGCGCCATGTGCCAGCGATAATCATTGCCAAAGACAAAAATCTGAGAAGAACCAGCGAGGGCTAGCTCAGGGGGTGGTCCAACTCCCGACATATTCGACTGGCCGGCCAGGACAAAAAGTGATAGTTGCCCTTGCCAGGTCGCCGGAATCTCCACTGACCACTTGGGCGTTGGTCCTGGTACGGGTGTTCGTGTCGAGAAAGCAACGCCTACGCTCCGGAGTATATGTCCCACACCATAATTTCGTTGAACAACGATACCGGATGCGCAACCAATAGCCAGGGCCAGGATGATGAGCAAGAAAACGTATTTGTATTTAATGGTTTACTCCTGTTTCATTTGCTTTTATTATACGTCAGATTTTGGGGTAGAAAGCAACCCATTATAGAGAATACAAGAGGATCGTTTTCTGGCACAGCGGCCGTTTTCCCTCTACACTACTACATTATGAACAAACATTTTATTACTATTGCCGGTAATATTGGTGTGGGCAAATCTACCTTGGTGCAGTTGTTGTCAGAGCGACTGGGCTGGGAGCCAGTGTTTGAGGCTGTAGCCGAAAACCCCTATCTGGCTGATTTTTATGGAGATATGCAGCGGTGGAGCTTTCATTCGCAGGTCTTCTTTTTATCGCGGCGATTGAAGCAGCATCACGCTCTGCTGCAACGGCCGTCTTCCATCCTCCAAGACCGCAGCGTCTACGAAGATGCTGAAATCTTCGCCCGCAATTTATACGTCCAGGGCCACATGAGCGAGCGGGATTGGGGCTGCTATTGGGAATTATACCAGGCCCTGACAACAGTATTACAGCCGCCGCATCTCGTTATCTATTTGCAAGCCTCGCTGCCAACACTGCGCCGCCGCATTGCCCAGCGTGGCCGTGACTACGAGCAAGCTATCACTGATGCCTACCTGAAGCAATTGAATGAACTATATGACCAATGGGTCATTAATTTCAGGCTCAGTCCGGTATTGACGATCAATACTAATAATCTGGATTATGTGCAATATGACGAACACCTTGACCAAATCTGGCAAAGTATTGATAATCGCCTGCGGGGGCGAGATTTTCTGGCGTTAGCCTAAACGATGGATGCACAGCGGATTGCTATAATTGATTTAGGTTCCAACACAGCCCGCCTGATCTTGATGAATGCTGTGCCCGGGAATGCCTATCGCCTTGAGGATGAAATCCGTGAGAAGGTAAAGGCCAAACCAGGGCGCATCTTGATAGGTTTAGGCGGTACCATCCGCAATCTAGCGAAAATTGAAGCGGCCCGACAAAATTACCCGCTTAATACCTTACACAGCTTTCGGCTCACACAAGATTCCATTAGCGAAAGTATCCGCCAATTGACAGAATTGCCGCTAAAAGAGCGGCGGTTTAGTGTATTGAATATGGCCCGCGTTTATCACTATCAGAAAAATCATGCGACGCATGTGCGCTACCTGGCAGGGCGGCTTTTTAATCAGCTTTCTCCTCTGCACGGCTATGATTCGGCCGAACACGAACTCCTTGATGCTGCTGCTATCTTGCACGATATTGGTAGTATGATTAACTACTATGATCATCATAAACATTCCCAAACGCTGATCATTAACAGCGGCCTACCCGGATTTGCCCCACGGGAGGTTGCTCTCATTGCCCTGCTCAGCGGAGCGCAACGCGCTGGGGTTGATGGAAACGGCCTTCAATCGCCGCCTCATCCTGGAAAGCACAGCCGCCCCTGATGATTGGATTAGGGCCGAGCCACAAGTTGAAGAGGCATAATGACTCACAATTGGAGTACAGCTACCCGTTATACCGTTCTGGTATCCATTTTAATCTTATTGGCCTTGTTTCTTTATGTGATAAGGGAGCTAATCAGCCCCCTAATCATAGCGAGTCTATTGGCCTACATGCTCTATCCACTGGTGAAATGGGTCGAAGTACGCGTTCACCGAAGCTACTCCATAGCCGTCGGGCTGGTATATTTTCCCTTTCTTCTGGTGCTGATCGCCACACCAGGCGGCTTGATCCCCTTACTCATCCGCGAATTCCAGACCTTATCGGGCGAATTGTCACAGGTCATTGCCCGAACAGAACTGTTTCTGTCTAATTCCGTGACAATTTTGGGTGTCACATTTTCCCCAGAGCAATTAGCGACCTTCTTGAACCTGACAAGCGAGTCATTTGTCCCGGCGGCCGAAGCGACCGTTCAAGTATTGGAAGCCACCTCTACCAGCCTCCTCTGGTTTCTGGTCATTTTGGTCACCCTCTACTATCTGCTGTTGGATTGGCAAGGGGTGCGCGACTGGTTTGTCAGGCTGGCCCCTGAGGGTGAGCAAGCAGACATTTATCGCTTGCTGCAAGAAATTAATCTGGCGTGGCGGGCTTACTTGCGTGGCACCTTAGCCCTTATGTTTATTGTGGGTATCTTTTTCACTATTGTTGGCCTGGCAATCGGCTTGCCGGGGGCCTTTGCTTTAGGCTTATTAACGGGGCTGCTCAGCATCATCCCCGATTTGGGACCATTGATCGCCGGCGTCATTTCTGCCCTGGTTGCCCTGGTTGAAGGTTCTAATTTTTTACCGCTGTCAAACTTTTGGTTTGCTGTCCTGGTGGCTATTATCTACCTTGTGGTGATGCAGGTGAAGGCATTATGGCTACGGCCGTTAGTGATGGGCCGCTTTTTACATATGAATACTGGCCTCGTCTTCGTCGCCATTATTGGGGCAGCCCTCATTTCCGGCATTTTGGCGGCCCTGATTATCTTGCCAGTACTGGTCACCATAGGACAGATCGGCCGTTATATCCGCGCCAGGTTATTAGGTCTTGACCCCTGGCCCTCCCCCCAACTGCCGGTTGAACTACCAGATAGTACATGATTGAATGACCGTCTGTATGTCAAGATGCAATTGGGTAATCAAACGGTGATCAATTACCCAATTACTTGATTACCCAATTACCAATGACCCAATTACTGGAGAGCGAAGGTAACTTGAATCTGGGTGCTGAATTTCAATTGGCCGGGGGAAATCCCGGGTGCAGAAGCTTCGTCCACAACCATATCAGCCCCGCCACGTCCTAAGATTGGCATAGGGTAGGATGGACCAATATTTTCGGTGATCATCTGTATATCACCCAGTTCGACACCAGCCAGATCCGCCAGCGATTGCGCCCGGGCGCGGGCATCGGCAATAGCTGCCTCGCGGGCTTCGGCTTCCAGAACGGCCGTGTCCGCCACACTAAACGAAACCCCATAAATCGAATTGGCTCCCGCATTCGTAACAGCGGCCAGGACATCACCAACATTATTGATGTTGCGAATGGTGACATTAACCTGGTTGCTCACATGATAACCGGTGATAGCTTGTGTTCCCTCTCCTTCATCGTACCTTTGTTCGGCCCATAAGCTGTAGTTGCTTGTCTGGATATCCTCAGCAGCAATGCCCATTTCATCGAGGGCAGTCATAATCTGTTCGATGACGGCCGTATTCTGATTGGTGGCTTCCTCCACAGTAGGGGCAGAAATTTCTACGCCCACAGTGGCATGGGCTTGATCAGGCTGCCCCTGAGCTTCGCCCTGACCAATGACAGTAATGCCGCTAGAAACGGCCGTGTTGCCTGTATCTGTCTGTGCCTGCACCGCAGGGCCGGCACAAGCCACCAGGCCAATTGCCAGGAGCATTAAAATCAAAACGTATCCTATTCTCTTATCTGTAGACATATTTCGTCTCCTTAATATTACAAGTAAATAGCCAGGCAAATCGCCTCTCTATACCCTAGAACGTCAAAGGAGTTGGATAAGTTCCATGAATTCAATTGGTAAGACAAAACCAGACCCAAATTATCTGACAGCATAGCCGCACTTGGTGTATAATGGCGCTATGGAGACAAAGATGAAATCACCTTTCCCTGGTATGGATCCTTACTTGGAAGATTCAGAAGTATGGCGCGGCTTTCACCACAACTGGTGACAACGATTGAAATATTGTCACCCTTCAACAAGCGGGGTGAAGGCATTTACCAATATCAAGACAAGCGTTGGCGAATCTTGCGATCGGACATCCATTTGGTGGAGTTGGATTTGCTGCGTAGCGGCCAGCGGCCGGGGATGGAAGTGCAGCAGCCGCCCTTAGACTGCTACTATGTAGTGCTGGTAAGCCGAGCCCGGTTGGAGGATGGCTATATCCGCAAATCTGACATCTGGCCGGTAGCCTTGAATGAAGCCCTACCTGTCTGCCCTGTGCCGCTGCTGCCGCCTGACCCAGACGTTGCTCTGGATCTGAACGAGGTGCTGGCCGGGGTATACGCCCGGGGCGTGTACGGCCGTCGCCTAGATTACAGCCGGCCCGTACCACCTCCGGCCCTCCGGCCCGCGATGCAGGCCTGGTTGGCAAATTTCCCCCTGCAATAGTGATGCGCAACTTTGACAACTACACCCCTTTGGTCTAAAATCAGAAACTCCCACAGCAAAGTGGCAACCGTCTATTAAAGATGGTTTACAAACAAATCGCCCTCCGACAGTGGGGGCTTTTTTGTGAGTGAAAATGTCAGGGGCAGTATGACTGCACTAATTAAATTATCCCAAGAGGTTCTTGCTATATGAAAGAGTATAAGACTGAACAAATTCGCAATGTGGCTCTCATTTCCCACAACGGAGCCGGTAAAACCACTCTTGTGGAGCGTTTGTTGTTCAATACGAATGTGACCACACGTATGGGCAGTGTACAAAGTGGCACAGCAGCTATGGATTTCGAGGAAGAAGAAATCGCCCGTAACAGTTCAGTGACAACGGCCGTTGCCCCCATCGAATGGCAAAATCTCAAATTTAATGTTTTAGATACGCCTGGTTATGCTGACTTCATCGGTGAGGTCAATAGTGCCCTGTGTGTCGTTGAAGCCGCACTCGTTTTGGTTGAAGCAGTTGCCGGTGTGGAAGTGGGCACCGAAATTGTATGGCAAGCTGCCGGAGACCTGAATCTGCCACGTATCTTGTTGGTCAATAAAATGGACCGGGAAAATGTGCGCGTTGAGCGAGTAAGAAACAGCATCAATGAAAACTTGAACGGCAACTTTGTGAATTTACAATTGCCCATCGGCGAAGGCCCGGACTTCAAGGGTGTCATTGATCTGATTGCTATGGAAGCTTTGCTGGGCGAGAAAAGCGAACGAGGACCTATCCCGGACGATTTAGTTGATGCTGTGGAAGAAGCGCGGCTGGAACTCATCGAAGCGGCTGCTGAAAGTGATGATGAACTGCTCAATAAATATTTTGAGGAAGACACCTTGTCTGATGAAGAAATTGTGCGGGGCTTGCAAATACGTATCAATTCTGGTGAACTGACCCCGATCCTTTATAGTGCACCTGAGCCGGGCATCGCTATCGCCCCCGTTATGGATATGTTGGCGAAATTAGTGCCGGCCCCCAATCAACGAGGTCCGTTTACGGCGAAAACGGCCGACAATAATGAAGAAGTCAGTTATGAAGTGAGCGATAACTCTCCTCTGGCCGCCTTTATCTTTAAAACGCGCGAAGATCCCTATGGTAAGATGAGTTACTTGCGCATCCTTGGCGGTGTTTTGGAATCCGATTCGCGTCTGTGGGCGATGGGGGTTTCAGATGCGGAAGTGCGTGTCGGTTCCCTGCAAATTCTGCGTGGCAAAGATCAGATTAGCACGCCACGACTTCACAGCGGTGATATCGGCATTGTCGTTAAGATGGGTGATGCAGTGACGAATGACACCGTTTGCCAACCTAACCACAAATTACAGCTCGCTCCTATTGCCCAGCCCAACCCCATTTTCTCCATCGCTGTCCATCCGATCACCCAATCTGATACAGCAAAAATGAGCCAGTCATTGAACCGCCTGGCGATAGAAGATCCAACTTTAAAATGGCATATGGAAAAGGCAACCCGAGAAACGATTATGTCCGGGATGGGCACAACACATCTGGATATTGCCGTAAAGAAGGCCAGATCTAAATTTGGGCTTGGCTTAAGCACCTCTATTCCCAAGATTCCTTACCGCGAGACGGTTACCAAGACTAATTCGGCCGAATATACCCACAAGAAACAGACGGGTGGTGCCGGCCAGTATGCCCGCGTCTTCTTGCGTATCGAATCAGTTGGCGACGATGAAGAATTTTCCTTTGCTTCGGAAGTATTTGGCGGGGCTATTTCTGCCCCGTTTGTGGCAGCGACAGAAAAGGGATGCCGTCAGGCGTTGGAAGGTGGTGTGTTGGCCGGCTATCCGATGACCGGCGTAAAGGCTGTCGTTTATGATGGCAAAGAGCATCCCGTAGACTCAAAGGAAATCGCTTTCCAAACAGCGGGGCGTGAAGGGTTCAAGAAGGCCGTGATAGGGGCTAACCCAGTAATGTTGGAACCGATTTATGAAGTAACCGTGACGGTTCCGGCTGACAATATGGGTGATATTTTAGGTGATATGAATACCCGGCGTGCCCGTGTTTTAGGGATGGATCAGGAAGGGACGAAGAGTGTGGTGAAGGCAGAAGTGCCCCTGGCTGAAATGCAAAACTATCTGGCCGACTTGCGATCCATGACGCAAGGGCGTGGCGTGTTTAGCATGAAGTTTTTGCATTACGGCCGTGTTCCTACCCACCTGCAAAATGATTTAGTGGCTAAGTTGCGGAAAGAGCAAGAAGAGGAAAACTAGGGAACTATCCAATTAACAGCCGCATCAAAAAGCCGCCAACCTTCCAGGGTCAATGCAGCGCCCGCTGCTAAGGGAAAACCAACTCGGCGGGCTGGCAAGGCAGCGCAGGTAATATTCGCACTTGCCGGATAGCCGAAAATAGTGATTCTACCTGGATCGCCAGTGATTGATGCCACTTGTTGAGCACCGGGCTGAGTGACAGCCCAACCTATGTTATTACTACCTGTCAACAGTGGAACTGTGCCCGCTAAGCCTGCGGCCATAGGCTGGGCCGGATCAATAATATCTATACTGGTTTGATTTACCTCAGAACCATTATTACCGGCAGCCGTCAAATTCATTTCATCATAAAGGGCAGCTTTAGCTACTATCACAGGTGCTCGAGCATCGCATAATGTAGCACCCAACGCCCCTTCATTTACGCTATCGGAGATGAAGACAAGTTCTTGGTTCAGGGTATCGCCAACAACAACAGTATTATCATCAGCCAACACAACTGTAAAGCTTAAAGCGGTGAGTCGTTGTTGAACGGCCGTATCCGTACTATTTAACGCGCCAGGATCAGCCACAACTACCAGAGCCTCACGCGAAGGCGTGGGAGTGAATGTAGGTGTGGGAGTAAGTGTAGGGGTCGGTGTGAAGGTCGCGGGAGGCGGTGAAGTAGGTGTATTTGTAGGCGTCAAAGTGACGAAAGTAGCTGTCGCTGTTACCGTAGGTAGAACAGGTGTGGAGGTGGGCGTTACAGTAGGCGGAACAGGTGTGGAGGTCGAGGTTCCCGTCGCCGGAACAGAGGTGAAAGTTGGGGTTACTGTAAGCGGAATGGCTGTTGGCGCACTCGTAGATGGAACAGGTGTGGAGGTGGGTGTTGGCGTAGCGGGTATAGATGTAGGCATCTCGGTGGGGTCGGGAACGTTAGGCGTTGGGGTACTGGTGAAGGCGGGCATCAACGTCGGTGTGGCTGTTGGGCTAGGTGTAAGGAGAATGATTTGGGTAGGAGTAGCAGAGGGTATAGACGTAGAGGTAGGGGTTCTAGTCGGCAGTGTCGTGACCGTTGGGCTGGCAGTAGGTGAGGGAGTGACCGTGATTGAGGGCGTGGGTGTGCTGGTGCCAGGAACGGCCGTTGCTGTTGCTGGCACCCCGGTCACTGAGGGATTCGGTAGGGGTGTCGTTGTCACCAGGGCAATTGGCGTACCACCACTAGCTGGCTCGTCATCTATTGGCGTTATCTGTAAAGCGGCCTCATCAGTAAGGGCGATAGCAACGATACTAGGGTTTGGTGCTGGTAACCGCGTTTGATAATTGTCCGGCCCGTAATCAGCTTCACTTTGGGCTAAGAAGCTGGCATCCACTACTCGGGGGCGACTTAAAAAGAAAACAGCCAGATTGGTGGAAAGGAAAACACAACTGCAACTCAACAGCAGGGCTAATAATAATAATATCAGCCCGTTCCTCCGGTCGCGCCTTTCCTCTGGTTGTCGCTCTTCTAGCATCCATCACCCATTCTAGCTCAGGTTTTATTCATCAAGCGGCAGGTCAATCCCAAAAATGCTGCCTTCACCCAATTCACTCTCGACCCAAATATGGCCGTTATGTGCCTCCACAATAGATTTAGCAATGAAGAGTTCAATACCCAACCCGGGCACACTTAATGTCAACTCATTCTGAGCACGGTAAAAGCGGGAAAAAATATAAGGTTGATCAACAGAACTAATGCCCACCCCTGTATCCTCAATCGTCAGGCACGCATGTCCATTTTGTGGAAATAAACGCACAATGACCTTACCATCTTTCAGTGTATATTGGTGGGCATTCCGCAAAATATTTTCAATAGCCCAATCAAGCCGGATACGGTCTATGAGGACCCATAACGAATCCTCATCTAAATCTACCTGAAATATCAGGCCCTTACTTTCCATCTGCTTGCGCCACTCATTAGTCTGATGAATGACGACCTCTGTCAAAGATTCTCGTCGCTTTTTTAGCTTAAGTGATCCATCCTGAATAGAAGTAATATCTATTAGTTTGTTGACATGGGTGGCTAATAGTTCAGTGCTATTTTGAATAATTTCAATAAATTTCGCCTGTTGCTCGGTCAAGTTAGATGAATTTTTTGAGCTGAGCAAATGGATATACCCTTTCATAGAAGTCAAGGGAGTTCGTAATTCGTGGGAAATGCTGGTAATAAAACCATCTTTTAATTGTTCAGCTTCAGCCTGTCTGGTTACATCGTGCAAGACAAGGACTCTGCCTAATTCAGTGCCAGTGGGTGTTTTGAAAGGAGAGGCAGAGATACCAAATATACGGCCCCCCACCCGAAAACGGGTCGTGCTTATGGCCGTTGTGTCCAGAGCCATCAACGTATCCACTCTAAGGCCCGATTGAATATTTGCATTTGAGGATTGGAGATACGTGGCCGGAGTATCGCTGTGATAGGTCAAATGCTTGAGGAGTTTTTCAGCAGCCGGATTAGCGGCAACGATCTCGTTGTCGTTGTCAAAAACAATCACTGCATCGCTGATGCTGTTCAAGATAGCTTCCAATTTACTGGCTTGCTCGACAAGCTGGCGATTACGTTCGGCTAAACGCCTGGTCATGATGTCGAATGAATTGGCTAGTACACCTATCTCGTCGTTACGCTCAATTTCTGTACTTTGATTTAAGTCGCCCTGAGCCACGGCTGTTGACACAACCACCAGGCGTTTAAGCGGCTTTGTAATGCGCTGTGCCAGGAAAATGCCCACCAAAAAGACAGTCAACGTAGCTACAAAAAATATAATCGCTAACCAAGTTTGGTTAGTAGTAACAGTACGGGTAATGAAATTAGTCGGCAGGGCCACACTGAAAAGACCAAATGATTGGCCGCGCAAGCGCCAATTGCCGTAAGCAAGCAGATATTCCTGGTTGAGTACCTCGGTGCGACGCAACAATACTTGCTCATTCTCGTTAGCAATGATCACATCAACTTGCTCTGGTGATTCACGCAGACGCTCCAAGACAACAGTATATTGTTCGGGTGAACCTTCTAAGGAATCAGGTATGGTGCCATCCTCCACCTCGCCACCTAATGCTGTCGCCAGGACCCTCCCCTCCCGGTCATATAATGTAATACGGGCCAGTGACAATCCACTTAAATCTATGGCCAATTGTTGCAGGTTTGTCCCCACTATAGTGGCTCCAACGATTTCATTATTGAGAATGACAGGCGCAACCGTGAAGAGCATTAATTCTGAGGAAACTTCGGCCAGGAAGACACGCCTATCGCTAAAGTCATCAACCTGGCCGGACAGCACTTGTTGCACATCCTCATAGGGTGAAAAATCGGCATTGGTGCTGGGTACACCGACTGTTTGGTCCGGTGACTGTCTCCAACCCGCAACTTCTAGGGCATCAAGATTGACGACAGAAACGGCCGTCGCCCGCTCATTAACGGCAAGCACTTCAACCCTAGAGGCCAATGTTTCGACATCACCGCCTGCTAACGCTTCAGGTACACCTTCTGTGGTAGCAATAGTACGCAATACCTTCAGACGGGTTTCTTCATCCATAACGATGTTTTCAGCCACGATACGGCCGGCATCTAATAGTTGGTTTTCAAAGCGTTCGGTAACCGTACTGGCAACAAGCGTGGTAACAATATATGCACCAATAACCGCTACTACTAGCGTTAAGATGAAATACGGCAAGATTATTTTGGCACCGATGCTAGCTGCTATCTGTTTAAAGTTGCTAATCATAGCCCATTATATTTTGTATGTATCTTACCGATTAAAGCATATGAAACTTAAGAAGTGCCTAAAGACAGACCTTACCCATGAAGCAATAGTAATCAACGAGATTCATCCGGTCAATGAAAGCTGTCTCAATTTGCGTTCTCTTCACGCTTCGATGGTGGCTTTCGGCTCGTCATGACGATAGCAACTTTAATGGCTTCGATCATATTAGTCGCATCAGCAATCCCTTGCCCGGCAATATCAAAAGCTGTGCCATGATCCACTGAGGTACGAATGATCGGTAAACCGGTGGTCACACTGACCGTGCGGTTAAAGTCATAGGTTTTGGCAGCAATGTGACCCTGGTCGTGATAAAGAGAAATGACGGCATCATAACGGCCGTTTAATGCCTGATGGAAAATTGAATCGGCCCCCACCGGTCCCCTCACATCCCAGCCCCGTGCCTGGGCTATGGCAATTGCCGGTTGCAGAATATCCAGCTCCTCCCTTCCAAACAAGCCCCCATCACCGGCATGTGGATTGAGACCGGCCACCCCTATCACTGGCTGGTCAATGCCCATCATGCCCAATACAGACCGGGCGTGAGCCAGTAGACTCAGCAGCCCTTCCTGGCTAATAGACTCAATCGCAGCCCGCAGCGACAAATGGCGCGTGAGAAAAAAGATACGCATCTTGTCCACCACAAACATCGTCTCCACCTGCGAAGCAAAAGCTGCTCCCAATATTTCTGTATGGCCAGGGTATTTGACACCAGCCGCCCGCATCGCCTCTTTGTTAATGGGCGCAGTGACAATGGCATGAATCACACCTTGTTGGCCAAGGGCAGCGGCCGTTTCCACATAAGCCACACTATCTCGCCCTGTGGGCGCAGCCACCTGTCCCATCTCATAATCAGCCGGAGTCAACTGGCCCACCTGATAAACTGGCACATGATGGGGCGACGACTCCCACTCCGTCTGTTGGCCAAACTTCGGAAAGCTCATCGCCAAACCCAACTGGCTGGCAACGGCGGCCACAATGGGCTGTGAACCGATAATCATGAGCCGTGCCTGTTTGTGTAATTTTGGCCGTTGCAGCGCTTTTAGAGTAATTTCTGGACCCACCCCGGCAGGATCACCCATTGTGATGGCTAATATTGGTTTCATCTGTCTCTCCTTGATCCCTTTCCACTTTCAAGTAAGTGTACTCTAGTATATCATTGACCAGACAACAGACCGAAATATGGAGACAACTGATGAAAGTAAGGGAAAGGTTTGCAGAGATGATGGCGCGGTTGGTGACGTTGGAATCGGCCGTTTACCCCAGCCAGTCGCCACCAGCTAACGAACCAGCTTTCACGCACATACCCGGCCCCTTACCCATCCTCATTTCTGCCCCCCACAGCACAGCTCACTGGCGCAACGGCCGTCTTAAAAAAGAAGAAGGCTTCACGGCTGCCATTTCCCATTATATTGCCTTGGCCACGGGTGCTCATGCCTTATATACCCATTATCAATCAGAAAAAGACCCAAACTGGCATAAAGCTGCCCCTTACAAATCAGCCTTGGCCCATATCCTTAATCAACAGCGAATCAAATTCGTTTTAGATCTTCATGGGATGTCTAATCGTTATAAAGTTGGGTTAGTCCTGGGAACGATAAACGGCCGTAGCTGTCCCCAACATGAACAATCCATCATTCAGACCCTACAAACACACGGCTTTTGCCAGGTTTCATTGGCACATGCCAGAAAGTTAGAGCAGTTGCAGTGGCAGCAATTTATTGTCAACCATCCCCGTTTTACTGGCGGCGTTACCAGCCACACCGTCACCCGCTTTGTCTCACAGGAGGTAGGGATCCCGGCAGCACAGTTGGAACTCTGTACCTTACTGCGTGTAGTACCGCCCCACTATCAGCGTTATGAGCGTTTATTAGGTGGTGTGGAGACGGTCGTTTCTACCCTCATTGCCCTTGTGCAAAACCTCAGCGGGCGTTAATAAATTTCTTGCAACCTTCTTATCTCTTTCTTAGCAAGTCAGGACGCTGGATCAACATTCAGCGTCCTTTTTTATTTTATTAGACGCTCCACGGCGGCATTACATACCCGTCTGTCCCCCACGCCAGCCCCGCCTCTTCAGCCATATCAGGGAGTAACGGCCGTAAATAAACACCAGGGCAAATAGTGGCATCCGGCTGAAAATCACCATGTCCCACTAAATGGCTGATTCCCACTGCCTCGCGCAAATAAAAGGCCAATTGATGCAAAGTTGTCAGTTGAGCCACGACTGGCTGCACCACTTCAAAATTACCTAATAGACAGACGCCAACCGTACCTGTATTATAACCACCCGTATGTGCCCCACGCTCACTTAACGGCCGTCCCTCATACAACTGCCCCAACCCATCCACAAAAAAATGATAGCCCACATCGCCAAAGCGGTTCTGCAAAATGTGCAGCCGCTGAATTTCACGCGGCCCATCCATATATTCGAGCGCTGAATGATGCACAACCAGCGTATTCAGCCAATCCGACAACGGTTCCGGGTAAATCAACCGGCCGCCGGGATTTGTCACCGGATCAAAGATACCTGCCTCGCCACCTGTCTCCCAATTAGCCATTCCTGCGCCCCAACCGGCTCGCGTAATGAGTTCCAATGTTCCCAACGGTCGTTTCTCCCCCGTCACTTCTCCCTGCACCCATCCCTCTGGTATCTCCTCTGTCGCTGAAAAATGCGGCAGCTTTTGCACGGCCGTTACCTGCTCGCCCTCCACCCAAACGGCGGCAGAATCGCCCAATGTTACGTCAGTTGTCACCGCCAATTCAAAGCGTCGTGTTCCTACCGGCGCTGCCAACGTCAACGAACCAACATCAATCGCCGCCACCCGCCCGGCAAAATGGGGCAGAGCCTGTGTACTGGTGGTTGCTGTAACCATCGGGCGCAAAGTGGGTGTTGGCGGGGGTGTCGGCGTGAGGGTGGGGATAAGGGGAACGGCCGTTGGGCCAGGTTCATTCACACTACAAGCGGCCAACAAAACGGCCGCACTCCCCGCCACTAAAAAGTGCCGACGCGACCACCGCTGAGATAAATAACACAAATGACACATAAGCTCTCCAATCACCTATAATGGGGCGCATGATACCATAGTGCTATACTTCTCCCAATGAACAGCGGCCAACAATTTCAAGGTACTCTCAACTACATTTTTGCCCACTGGCCGGAGTATGTGCTGACCTATGCCGGCTTAATTCTGGCCCTGATCTTCATGGGCATCAGTGCCCAACGAGGTTGGTTGGGATACATTCCCCTCACCCTGGCGCTGGTTCTGATTCTACTCTACTTCTTGTTGGCCTCCTTGTGGGCAGCCCATTGGCAATTTGACCGGAATGGCCTGCGCCCTCACCTGACTTTGTTTGAAATGGCTCGGCTGAAACAACCCGATCGCTTTGTCTATATTGATCTTGGGCTGCGCCGGCGGCCGCTTGGCCTGGCCCACTATATCACTACCGGCCACATCACAGTCATTGACATCTACAATCCGCAGTGGACCCCCAGCCGCTCCCTGGCCCGCTGGCGCAGCCTCATTACTCCTCCAACGGCCGATCCCCGTCTCACCTGGCTTAGTGGCAATTTCGATTTATTACCCCTGCCCGATGCCAGCACCTCCGTCGTCATCCTCTGCCAGATCGTCTCGGAACTATGGCAGGACGGCGACCGGGTGACTTTGCTGCGGGAAGTGCGACGTATTTTAACCCCCGGCGGCCGCCTCCTCATCGCCGAAAAAGTCCGCAACCAGACAACTTGGCTGACAGCCGGCCCTGCGGCTCTCTCTGTCCCTACCACCACTTATTGGCGGAACTTACTACGCGAAGCTGGCTTCCAAATTCGGCAAGAGAGAAGCCTGGGTGGTTTCATTCGCTGCTTTAACGCGGCCAAACAGACTGCCAGCCAGATACAACAGTTGGCTTTTAACCTGGATTTGGGAGAGTGAGTGATGAATTACGGCCGGCTTTTCACTACCTCCTGGCATCTCACCTGGCGCTATAAATTCCTCTGGCTGTTTGGCTTCCTGGCCGGTATGGGTGCTCTCACCAGCAGTTTGCTCCGCCTCACCATTGGTCCCCGTACTTTCACCTCATTCACAACTAATTGGGAACAGTGGGCCAGCCAACCCAATCTCGTCACTGATAGAATTGACCGTCTGCTGCAACAAATCACCCCCTGGTTAGTCAACGGCACTATTATTCTCGTTATACTTTCCCTGCTTTCCTGGCTAATCATCCTCTTTGCCCAGGGCGCGATTATCGGCACGGCCGTTGATTTCAGCAGCGGTCGGGCCATAGGCTTTGGCTATGCTCTGAATCGCAGCCTGGGCTTATTAGGGCGATTCGTTGCCATTGATACCATCGTCTATTTTCCCCTTTTTCTGGCCCTACTCCTC
>Ga0299914_10000633_pt1 | contig 21711 bp, 15 predicted proteins | sample RVTome_10_FD_201361 | JGI IMG/M metagenome (GOLD analysis project Ga0299914, IMG submission 201361) | Soil microbial communities from uranium-contaminated site in the Upper Colorado River Basin, Wyoming, United States - RVT153D57 (version 2) ...
AGCAGTATGTGTTTTTTGCGTTCTTGTTCGTCCAAAAAGAAACCCTGCGAAGCGCGGGGTTCTTTTTGCCCGGTTCCAACAGGCTGTTTTGACACAACCTGTATGCGGGGCTTTGCGTAGCCTGGATGCAACGAAGTGAACGAAGGCCTCGGTGCGGAGCATCCAGGGAGATGAAGTGTTATCGAATCGAATAAACCGCTGCTGTCTCCCTCACGAAATGCTTCTCTACCGACAGCGCCTCCAACTCCGCATCAGTAAACGGTAAATCCAGCGTCGTGCTGTTCTCAATCTCGCTCAAGTACTCATGCAACGCGTGCACCTCGGATTGCAGCAGTTCCATCAGGCGTTGCAGGCTCGTGAACGCATGCGCCGGCAACGGCCTGTTGTTCATCTCGCCTTCGGTAACCAGGTGATGAATCGCGTCGGTGATCGCGCGGATCGTGTCAGCGGCGAAGTAGGGGTTGAAGCCCTCGGGAATGCGGTAGGTGGGGAGGTTGTTCTTTCTGTCCATGATGGAACTCCTAAATTGTTTCGTAACGAATGTTGGTTGGGTTGCCGGGTGGGTTACGACCGCCTTAGGAGCGCGGCGAGCTGATTTCCCCGAAGGGTGTTGTATTCACTCTCCACCCGGCATTGCTATCTTGAGCTTCCCAAGCCGGGTCGTAACTCCCGGTGTCTCTAAAGACATTGATAAATATAGACTTTTCATCACTCCTCACCATCCGGAATGCCCTGAAATAAGCCGCAAAATCAGCATTTGCTGACAAGACATAGATTTGCACTTCGTCTAAATTGGGTTTTGTTCCCCCTTCGAATTTATAGCAGGCGGGATACGTGCTGACGCATATGTGCATGAATGGCCTTCGATACTCGCAACGCTAATTAGAGAGTGAAATGGATAAGAAAAAAATCGAAAGACTTCGCCACCGCATCACCGAAAGCTTGAGGGTGCAGCAAGATACCGAGGTCATTACTTACATCGACGTATCAGGGGTGCTTGCCGACGTAAAAGCGCGGCAAAATCATGTGGTTTTTGCTCGACGGGGTTGCGGGAAAACGTTACTACTTCATACGTCATCGCGCGATCTCGCAAATATTAAGACCATGTACCTAAACTGCGAGAATTTTAAAAAACATTCGTTCCCAAATGTGTTGATTGAGCTCCTGATGCAAACATTTTCGGAGTTGAGTGGCCCCCCTCGGTTCTGGTTCAACCCCATGCGCTATTTAGGTAAAGAAGCTCGCTCAAGGAAAGAGGTTGAAGGGGTTGTCAAAGAACTAGAGAACCTGATGGTTCGAGCGGATTCACAAGAAGAGGACGTGACTGACACTAGTAATATTTCTAGCGCACAAAAGTCGACACTTGGAGGTGCGGCTGGCGACAAGTCGGTAAATATTTCCGGTTCGATTTCAGATGAAAGATCAGAAGCAAATAGCCTGCAGAGAAGATACCGGCACCGCATAGAAAAACTATCTGATCTGGATTTGAAACTACCCGGGTTCAAGAAAATAATTAAGCGGTTCTTTGATAGTCAAAAATCATTCAAGTACGCATTCATTCAGTTGGACGACTTCTACCATCTCAGGCCAATTGATCAGCCATTTGTGGCGGATTACGTGCATAGATTGTGTAAAGACGTGCCACTATATTTTAAGATTGCCACTTTGCGTCACGTGAGTAATCTTTATGTCGAGAGAGATGGGCAGCCGATTGGTATTCAAGAGAGACAGGATTTTCAGCCAATAGATATCGACTATACTTTTTTGGATTTTCGTAGAACAAAAGACCAAAATGAAAAAATACTCGATGAGTTCGGTGTGCAGAGCGGTTTGGAAGCAGGAGAAGTGAACGATCTATTTAAAGGGCAAGGTTTCGAGACGTTAGTTCTTGCTGGAGGTGGTGTTCCGCGGGATTGCCTTTCTCTGTTGGTTGAGAAGCTCGGTCGAGAAGCGGCGAATGATCCTGAATGGCGGCTAGGTAAAGATGAGATGCGCCAATTTAGTAGAGAAAATTTCGAAAGAAGAATTGGCGAGTTAAAACAAGATAGTGAAGGGAAGGACCAAACACATTCTTTGCGTGGAATTTATATGATCAGAAGTTTTGTCCTTCAAAAGAAGTCGAACGTATTCCTTGTTGCCGAGCAAGTTCTTCAGACTGAGGAGCGAATCAAGAGTTTGATTTATAAACTATTGGACTATCGCATCATTCATGACTCGGCTTCCGCTCTTACGCATAAGTCGAGGGCCGGAACGTATCGGGCTTTTGTTGTTGATATTGGATGCCACGCACACATGCGGAATCTTCAAGGCCGAATTAGTCTGATAGACGTCAGCGATTCTGACGCCAAGGAGAGGATGAGGTCTGCCCCAATTATCGATCCAGAGTTATTCGAAAAACTATTTGCAGAGGCTCCCGAGCGCGATATTGAAACTGCCATATTGGAACAGGGTGCTGAACCGACGGATGAAAAATTACACGAGGACGCGTGACAATCGGTTTTTTGGACGCGTCTCGAATTGCTGCATTTCGGAAGGGCCGCGCAAGCGGCCTTCTTGCTTTTTGCTCTTCGCTTTTGCTTTTTCGCGCGACTGGAAGTCACCGAGCTGCGGATCGAACGATGGGCTGGAGCCGCAATTTCAAGCGGAACGCAGTGAAGTGCAGGAATTGCCAGGCGGAAAGTGAGGAGTGTCGAGCCCGTGGCGCGTCAAGTGAGCGTAGCGAACGAAGGCGCGACCGGCGAGTTGCCGAACGCGCCCATCGTGAAGGAGCAGGCGAGGGAACCCGAACATCAAACAAATAGACAATCGTTCGGGTGGCTGATCGGAGCGCACGAGGTCCCGGTACTCCGGGAATGGTTTGCCTACTTTGCCGAAACAAAGTAGGGCCGCCTCAGCTGCGTAGCTGCGGGCGGGAAAGCTTTTGATTTGAAGTATCGCGACAACCTGTCGGTTTGCGTCTAGCACCGCAGGCGCAAAAGTAAACTTCAACTGGATTCCCGGAGTACCGGGAATGACGGCTTCGATGGCGTTAGTCGATTTCTGGTCGGTCAGACTTCGAAGGGCGGCTGATCGGAGCGCACGAGGTCCCGGTACTCCGGGAATGGTTTGGTTACTTTGCCGAAACAAAGTGATGCCGCCTCAGCTGCGTACAAGGTCCCCGCTGTTGGGGAGCTGCGGGCGGGAAGGCTTTTATTTAGAAGTATCACGACAACCTGTCGGCTTGTGTTTAGCACCACAGGTGCGAAAGCAAGGAGCAACTGGATTCCCGGAGTACCGGGAATGACGGCTTCGACAGGCACTAGGCAATCCTCAACTGCAGGGCTTCAAAGAACCGACGATCAAAACTCGCCCTCTTGACGTCTCTACTCCCTCCCATCTATTAACCCAACACGTCCATTATCAAAAACCACCATGCTCCTCTACATCCTCATCATCGCCTGCGAGATCGCCTTCTGGGTATTCCTGGTCGCAGGCCTCGCGGCACGCTACCTCCTTCGATGGAATCGCGTCAGCAAACTCCTGCTCATCGGCGTGCCGCTGGTTGATGTCGCGTTGCTGATATTTACTGTCTTGCATTTGAAAGGCGGTGCGCAGGCGACGTTCGCGCACGGCCTCGCGACGGCGTATGTCGGATTCACGGTGGCCTTCGGTCCGGTCATGGTGCAGTGGGCGGACCAGCATTTCGCGCATCGCTTCGCCGGCGGCCCGGTGCCTGAGAAGGCGCCATCACAGGGCTGGGCTGGCATGTGGTACGAACTGAAGCTGTGGTTCCGTTGCCTTTTTGCAATCGTCATCATCTACGTGTTGCTGTTTGCGATGATCGCCTTCGTCGATGACCCGGCACGCACCCAGGCACTGAACACGTGGTTCGCGATGCCGCTCTTCATGGCGTTTACGTGGTTTGTTTTCGGACCGCTATGGAACCTGGTGTTCTTTGGAGTGAAACCGAAGCAGCCATAATGGAGTCATGTTGACGCCACGGTTGCAATTCAGGCAGCCTGCCGCCACTGCACTTTCCGGAGTTCTCGATGTACGAACAAACCGGTCGCTACTACGCATTCTTCGGACCCAGCGCTACCGTTACGCCTGAAGAAGAAGCATTTTTCGTCCATTGGACTGCAGGCTGCAGCAAGGCGCTCGACATCGGCGCCGGTCTGTGTGTACCGGCGTCAATGCTCGTAGCCATGGGTCTTGAAGTCATGGCGTTCGAACCCTCGCCGGTAATCGCGGCGCTTGCGATGGACCGTCTCAACCGTGGCGATGACAGTGCACGTTCCGTCACGCTGGTTGAGGGCGACGTTGAAACCTTCAACGAACCGTTCAAGGCGGACTTCATCCTCATGCGCAGCGTACTCATGCTGTTGAACGACACCGAGCGACATGCAGCGCTGGCGGCCGCGGTGCGGCACGCTCAGAAAGGTGCGCGCCTCATCATGGATGTGCGCACGGTTGCCTTGTCCTGGCTGGGGAAGGGCGGCGGTACGGAAGAAAGAGCACTCGGCGCCACGACGTTTCGCCGCCACACGAAATACATCCGTGGAGAAGACGGCGCGACCGTTACACAATGGTCAGTGGACGCGGAACGATACGGTCGCACAACACGCGTGGCGGAGGAGCGCTTCACAGTGCGGGCGGACACGATGGAAAGCGTGCAGCATTTGCTCGGCGAGTATGACTTCTGCATCGAGAAATACTACGGCGGGTATGACCTGGATAAACCCTGCGCCGATGGCGACGAAGTGCTGATCGTTGTTGCTACGCTGTAGAACGGAAAGACGACCGAGACCCGTTTGTCGGACGGGGAATATACAGTGGTCGAGGGCGGCGGGGCGCCATCAACCCATAACATGAACGTAGAAATGTCGATCGCCGTACTCATTACCTATCTCGAAGACATCGTATCGCCCGGGCCGGATTATCTCCCACTGGCCACCGAAGATGTCTTCGCCACGCATTGGTTACCGGCTGCCGCGACGTCGAACTGCGTATGGATGCCGCTGTTTCAGAGCGGCGCGCCCGTACCGATCGAGGACATCCCGACCGTCCTCGACGAGTTCAGACGGCTTCGCAACCAGTTCGCTGTCGTGGTCGACGGCTCGACGAAAGCAGATGTCCGGGAACGTAGCGCGTGGCTCATTGATGAGCTCGAGAAGATCGATCTCAGTACCATCAAGAGCATGTTTATTGGTTGACCACGCGAAGGGCAACGTTCAGGTCGCACACGCAACTCGTCCAGCGAACGCGACCCGAACGTTACTGCCTTCGAAGCGCCGCTATCAACGAAACCACACGTTACTCGGCGGCGGCCGGCTATATGGCTCCCGATGAAGCCATCGCTCCACGGCGGCATGCCGTTTCGTTTCACGTATCGGCGCCTTGGGCGTTTTTACCTCACGAACTTTTTTCGTGCTCATCGCATTAGCCTCGCTCTGCCGCCTTGCTCTGATCGACATTTCAACCATGCGACAGGAACTGTTGAACGTCGTTGTGCACTTTGCTGGCTTCCATGATTTGATTCCCGGCGACCGCCGATGGTTGCCTCGGTTCTGAAAATTTTTGTATCGCTGCGGTGCATTCTGGGTGAAGCCGAGGTGAATCCGGAGTAAAAAAGCCGCCTTGCGGCGCCTTTCTTTTGAGCATCATTCGAAACCGATGCCTAGGAGTTTTCATCGGCGTCTTTGAGGCCAGGAGATTTTGCTCGGGCAAGATATCCATACACAGGGAATATCAGTTTGGTAATGAGGAAACGAGGAACGTAGGAAAAAAAAGACCGCCCGAAGGCGGTCTTTTAGCGTCAATCAGTGTGATGCCTGGGAGCAAGAGATTTTCGTCGAGACCGAGGCGCAGTCGCGAATGAGGACCGGAGTTACCGTGCTTGGTAATGAGGACCGGAATCGCGGCTGCAACAAAGGTATCGGCGAAAAGATCAGCTCCCCAGGTCGAACTTGATGCCTTGCGCGAGGGGCATCTCCGTCGACCAGTTGATCGTATTCGTCTGCCTGCGCATGTACTGCTTCCACGCATCCGAACCCGACTCGCGTCCGCCGCCGGTTTCCTTCTCGCCACCAAACGCACCACCGATCTCCGCACCGCTGGTACCGATGTTCACGTTCGCGATACCGCAGTCCGAACCCTGGTAGGAAAGGAACTTCTCCGCATGGCGCATGTTGAGCGTGAAGATCGCCGAGGAAAGGCCCTGCGGTACGGCATTCTGCAATTCGATGGCTTCATCGATTGTCCTGAACGGCATGACGTAGAGAATCGGGCCGAAGGTTTCGGTCTGCACGATTTCCGAGTTGTTCGTGAGGCCGGTGACAATCGTGGGCTTAACGTAGTTGCCCTCGATGTGCTGGCCACCGACAACGATCTTGCCGCCGCTCTTCTTGACGGCGTCGATCGCGTCGAGATACCGCTGCACGGAATCCTTGTCGATCAACGGGCCCATGAGTGTGCCGGCTTCGAGCGGATCGCCGATCTTCACTTGTGCATACGCTTTCTTGAGCGTTTCCACAGTGCTGTCGTAAATGCTTTCGTGAACGAATACGCGGCGCGTCGATGTGCAACGCTGGCCGGCGGTGCCGACGGCGCCGAACACAATGGCGGGAATGGCCATTTTCATGTCTGCGGATTCGTCAATGATCATGGCGTTGTTGCCGCCGAGTTCCAGCAGCGAGCGTCCCATGCGCTTGGCGACCTGGTGGCCGACCTTGCGGCCGATGGCACAGGAGCCAGTGAACGACACGAGCTTGACGCGATGGTCATCGACGAATTTCTGCGCGAGTACGTTATCCGCGTCGTTGAACAGCGCGAAGATGCCCGGGAAGCCGTTGTCGGTGAGCGCCTTGTTCGCGATGTGCTGGCAGGCGATCGAGGTGAGCGGGGTTTTCGGCGAGGGCTTCCATACGGTGACGTTACCGGCGATGGCGGCGAGCATGCCGTTCCAGGCCCACACGGCAACCGGGAAGTTGAACGCGGTCAGCACGCCGACGACGCCGAACGGATGCCACTGCTCGTACATGCGGTGATCCGCACGTTCGGAATGCATGGTCAGGCCATACATCATGCGCGACTGGCCGACCGCGAAATCCGCGATGTCGATCATTTCCTGCACTTCGCCGTCGCCTTCGGCCTTGATCTTGCCGTTTTCCAGCGAGACCAGGCTGCCGAGTGCATCCTTGTGTTCACGCAATGCTTCGCCGATCAGGCGCACGGCTTCGCCACGCTTCGGCGCGGGCACCTTGCGCCACTCCAGGAACAGCGCTTCGGCTTCGGTGATGACCTTCTCGTAGTCGGCATCCGTCGCGCAGCGCACTTTTGCGATCACTTCGCCGGTAGCCGGGTTCACGGATTCCAGCAGCTTGCCGTCTTTCGAATCGAGCCAGCCCGATTCCGAGGCCCACACGCCCGGGTTTTCCTCTTTCAAGCCGAGCGAGGAGAGAATCTTTTTCACGTCCGCCATGTCTTGCCTCTTGAGTTGCGTCCGCGCCTGCGCGCGAAGTAGGAAAAGGAGCCTTGCTCCAGCGAATGGCCGGGAATGAGTGCCGCTCGCGGAAAGGCGGGCATTTTGCCAGAAACCCCGGTTCATTTCACGGCGGCGCGGTCCTGGCAGGCGTGAAACCCGGGGTTCATCGCAGCAATCGAGCTTGTGACAGAATCTCCCGGATTCCGGCTTGCTCTGCTCGCCTGCAGCGGGCTACGAAAAGCCATCCCGACCGTGTAGGATTTGCGGCCTTATGCGCGAGCGAAAAATGAAAGACTGGTATCCCACGAGCTGGCAGGGCAAGACCGCCGGCCAGCAGCCGTTGTACGCGGATACGTCCGAAGTCGAGCGTGTGGTTGCGGGTCTCAACCGCATGCCGCCGCTGGTGACCTGGGGCGAGATCGAGGCGTTGAAGGCGCAGCTCGCGTCCGCGCAGCGCGGTGAGCGTTTCCTGTTGCAGGGCGGCGACTGCGCGGAGTCCTTCGACGAATGCACGGCGGAGTTCATCGCGAACAAGCTGAAGATCCTGCTGCAGATGTCACTGGTGCTCACGCACGGCATGAAGAAGCGCATTGTGCGCGTGGGCCGCATTGCGGGGCAGTACGCCAAGCCACGTTCCGAGGACATCGAAACGCGCGATGGCGAAACACTGCCGAGCTATCGCGGCGATCTCATCAATCGTTCGCCGTTCACGCCGTCCGATCGCAAGCCCGACCCGAATCTCATGCTGCGCGGTTACGAGCGCGCCGCGCTCACGCTGAATTATGTGCGCGCATTGGTAGAGGGCGGTTTCGCGGACCTGCATCACCCGGAGTACTGGGATCTCGCGTTCGTGAACGATTCACCGCTGGCGGAACAATACCGCGCGGTGGTTCGTTCCATTGACGACGCGCTGAATTTCATGGAAACGATTTCGGGCCAGCCCATCCACGAAACCAGCCGTGTGGATTTCTTCACCTCGCACGAAGGCCTGCATCTTTTATATGAGCAGGCGCAGACGCATTACGTGGAAGAAGCGGCGCGCTGGTACAACCAGTCAACGCATTTTCCATGGATCGGCATGCGCACCGCCGAACCGGATGGCGCGCATGTGGAATATTTCCGCGGCATCGCGAATCCGATTGCGGTGAAGGTCGGTGCCGGCATGTCGATGGAAAACATCAAGCGCCTGGTGGATACGCTGAATCCGGATAACGAACCGGGACGCCTCACGCTCATACACCGTTTCGGCGCCGGCAAGGTGGAGACCGGTTTGCCGAAGCTGATCGAAGCGGTACGTGCGACAGGCAAATCGGTGCTGTTCTCCTGCGATCCAATGCACGGCAATACCGAGACGACCAACAAGGGCGTGAAGACGCGCCGTTTCGAAAACATTCTTTCCGAACTTGAAGCGGCATTCCGCATTCACGTCGAGCTTGGATCGACCCTGGGCGGTGTGCATGTCGAACTGACGGGCGAGAATGTCACCGAATGCACGGGCGGTGCGCGCGGCCTGGAGGAAGGCGATCTGGATCGCGCCTATCGTTCGACCGTTGACCCGCGGTTGAATTACGAGCAGGCGCTGGAGATGGCGATGCGGATCGTCGGCAGAAAGGTTTGAATCAGGCCCAGCCATGAACAAGCCGTGTCTTCTCTTTCTTGCATCCTTGCTCGCCGGCTTTTCCTGCGCCGGTTCCGCCGCAGACGGCGAGAACATTTTCCTGCAGCAATGCGCTGCCTGCCACGGAAGAAAAGGCGAAGGCATGCAGTATGTCGCGCCGCCGTTGAAGGGCTCGGCGTTCGTCACCTCGGCGTCTCTTGAAGACATCAAGCAGGTGGTGCAGGCAGGCCGCTCCGGTGCGGACAAGAAACACCCGGCATTTCCCGCCGTCATGCCGCCGTTTCCGAACCTTTCGGATGAAGAGGTGAATGCGGTTGCGGAGTACGTGAAGGGATCGTTGCAGCAATAAGCGTCAACCGTCGCCAGGCTCCAGCGTGCGCCACTTGCCGGGTTGCAGGCCGTCGATGGTCCACGCGCCGATCGCGTGACGGATGAGGCGCAGGGTAGGGTGACCGATGGCCGCAGTCATGCGCCGCACTTGGCGATTACGGCCTTCCGTGATTTCGAGTTTCAGCCAGCAGTCTTCGACATTCTTTCGATAACGCACCGGCGGGTCGCGTTCCCACAGCCATTCCGGTTTCTCGACGCGCTGCACTTTCGCGGGTTTCGTCATGCCGTCTTTCAATTCCACGCCGCGCCGCAGTTGCTCCAGCGCGTCGCCGCCGGGTATGCGTTCGACCAGCACGTAATAGGTTTTCGGCAGCTTGAATTTCGGCGACGAGATTCTTGCCTGCAGGGCGCCGTCGTCGGTGAGTAGCAGCAGGCCTTCGCTGTCCTTGTCGAGGCGACCGGCAGGGTAGACGCCGGGATCGTCGATGTAGTCCTGCAGTGTTTTTCCTTCGCCGGTGAACTGTGTGAGCACGCCGAAGGGTTTGTTGAACGCGATCAGCGTCACGCCTTGGGCACCCGGTCCAGCGCGCGCTTCAGCGCTTCCAGATCGCCGCTTTCGCGCCGCGTGGCGGCCTGGCCTTCACGCATCGCGTCCGCGGCGCGGTCGAAATCCATCACCCCGACGTGGCGCAAGCGCGGCGTGATGTGCACATCCGGCGGTTCGCCTGCCATGCGCGCGCGCGTGATGCGATCCTGCATGATGTCTACTGCCCCGATGACGACATCGAACAACCCCGGCTCCGATGTCTTCTCCTTGCGCAAGGAAGCCGCATATTCGCCGAGCTTGCCGCCGACACGGTCTTTCAGTTCGCCGGCCCATGACACGACCTTCGATGCATCCTTGCTGTCGTTCTCCTTCTTGAGCGTCAGTGCCTTGCCGGTTGTCTCTCCGGCCTGTTCCGGCATATCGCCTCGCTCGAAGAAATCGTAACCGACGAGATCGCCGTTCAGATTGACCGCGATGACGATGTCCGCGCCCATCGCGCGCGTCAGAGAAACGGGCACCGGGTTCACGAGGCCGCCGTCAAACAGGTACTGACCGTCCTGTTTCAGCGGCGCGAATATGCCTGGCAATGCCATGGACGCGCGCGCTGCATCCAGCACACGGCCTTCTCGCAACCAGATTTCGCGACCGCTACCAAGCTCCGTCGCCACGCAACCGAATGGAATCGCGAGTTCTTCGATCAGCGGATTGCCGATCTGTTTTTCGAACGCCGCGAGCAGCGCCTTGCCTTGCACGAAACCGCCGCCGGTGAGTTTCGCGTCCAGCAGGCGGATGACGCCGATACGGTCCAGTTTCAATACCCAGTCGGCGAAAGCGTCGAGTTTGCCGGCTGCATAGGCAGCACCGACGACGGCGCCGACGGACGAACCGGTGACGATATCCGGCTTTATGCCCATGGTTTCGAGTTCGCGAATAACGCCGATATGCGACCAGCCGCGCGCGGCACCGCTGCCGAGGGTGAGTCCGATTTTCGGTTTCGCCATGGTTACTTTCCGGTCACGAACTGCTGTGTTCGAAAGCATCCGGCTGCAGCAGCCGGATAAATCGCTTGGATTGCGGCGACAGGAATTTTCCACGCCGCATCACGATCCCGTAGCTGCGCTCGGGGATCGAATCGCGTAACGCGATACGAAACAATCGATCCCACGGCTTGAGACAGATTCCCGGCACGATCGATACGCCGAGGCCGAGATCGACGTAGCGCTTGATGACTTCCCAGCCGCCGGCTTCCAGCTTCACGTTCATCGGCAATCCCTCGCGGCGGAACGCCGTTTCGATCAGGCGCCAGGTGGTGAGATGACGTGGCGGCAGGATGAGTTCATGTGCACTGATTTCCCGTAGCGTGATGTTTTCCACGTATGAGAGCGGATGATCCAGCGGAGTGATCAGGTAATTCTGGTAGCTGAAGCCGGGAACATAACGTATGTCGTCCGGTACTTCCTGCATGGGACCGACGGCGAAGTCGACCTCGTCACGGCGCAGCATCTCCATGCCGTCGCGCCCCGTGACGTTGTGAAAGTGCAGCCGGATCTGCGGATATTGCCGTCCGTAGCGCGCGACGAAATCCGGCAACAGGTACAGCAAAGTCGATTCTCCGGCCGCGATGTTCAGGTCGCCGCTTTCAAGGTCCTCGCAGTGCGCTTCGAATTCAGACTTGAGATTTTCAATACCACGCACCAGCGGGGTAGCGATTTCGAGTAATTGTTTTCCTGCAGGAGTGAGCATGATCCGGCGCCCCTTGCGCTCGAAAAGCATCGCGCCGAGTTCTTTCTCCAAGGCCTGAATCTGAAGTGAAACAGAGGGTTGCGTGAGATTCATGTGCTCGGCTGCTTTACTGATACTGCCGTGCTCGGCGGTGAAGACGAAGCCCCGCAATTGCTGCAGGCGGTTCTGGCTGTAGTAGGCGGGACGTCGCGTCATAACGTGCCTTCATAAGCTGTATCAATGGAATGAATTAAACGCAGTGCGTGGATAAAGCGCAAGAGCGGCGTTCTACTCGATGCACGGAAAATTCCGTTCGCGAGGAGGCAGCATGCACGAGCAGACACAGCAGATCGGATCAGGAGAGCGCCCGCAGGCAGCTCCGGAAATACGCGGCGCGGGGGTCACGCTAACGGGCACGGACGGTCATGAAGATGTACTGACTCCCGAGGCGCTGCAATTCCTGCTCACGCTGCATCACCGCTACACGCCACGGCTGCAGGTGCTTCTGGAAGCGCGTCAGGAACGCCAGGCGGAATTCGACGCCGGCCGGTTGCCGGACTTCGATCCCGAGACCGCCGGCATACGTTCGGCCGACTGGCGGGTTGCCGGTATTCCGGATGAGCTCATGGACCGGCGCGTGGAGATCACCGGACCCGCCGAACGGAAAATGATCATCAACGCGCTGAATTCCGGCGCGAAAGTCTTCATGGCAGACCTGGAAGATTCGTTGAGCCCGGCGCTCGACAACGTCATGACCGCGCAGCGCGATATTCGAGACGCCATACGCGGCGATATTTCCTTCACCTCGCCGGAAGGCAGGGAATACCGGCTGGCCGAAAATATCGCGACGTTGATCGTTCGTCCGCGCGGCCTGCATTTGCCGGAAAAACATCTGCGCGTGGACGGAGCCGCCATCCCCGCGGCGCTCGTCGATTTCGGGCTGTACGCATTTCACAACCTTGCCACGCGGGCTACGGACGGCAAGTGTTTGTACGTCTATCTGCCGAAACTGGAGCACTCGCACGAAGCGGACCTGTGGGCGGACGTGTTCGCGTTCACGGAAGAGGAATTCGATGTCGCGCGCGGTTCGATCAAGGCAACGGTGCTGATCGAAACGCTACCGGCCGTTTTCCAGATGCACGAAATCCTGTTCGCGTTGCGCAACTACATCGTCGGGCTGAACTGCGGTCGTTGGGATTACATCTTCTCGTTCATCAAGACGTTCCGCGCACATCCCGATCGTGTGCTGCCGGATCGCGCCCAGGTCGGCATGACGCAGCCATTCCTGCGCGCGTACTCGCAGTTGCTGATCCAGACCTGCCATCATCGCGGCGCATTCGCGATGGGCGGGATGGCGGCGCAGATTCCGATCAGGAATGATGCCGGCGCAAACGAAAAGGCATTGCAGGCAGTGCGCAACGACAAGTTGCGTGAAGCGCATGACGGTCATGACGGCACCTGGGTTGCACATCCGGCACTGGTGCCGGTTGCAATGGAAATTTTTGACGAGCAATTGAAAGGACCGAATCAGCTCGATGTATTGCACGAGGACGTGAACGTTTCCGCTGCCGACCTGCTCGCGCAACCGCAAGGCGATATCACGCTCGACGGCGTGTGCGGCAACGTCAAGGTCGCGCTGGATTACACCGCGGCCTGGCTGGCCGGCCGTGGCTGCGTGCCGCTGAACAATCTGATGGAAGACGCCGCGACCGCGGAGATCGCACGCGCGCAACTCTGGCAATGGGTACATCACGCGGGCGTTTGCCGCAACGGACAGCGCATCACGGAATCGCTGGTCGGCAGTTACATCGATCACGTATTGCGCGAGCGCCTGAAGGTTTCCACGGCCGCCGAAAGCCGGCATTACCGCGACGCCGCTGCGCTGCTGCGCAAGCTCACGTTCGCGGGCACGCTGGCGGATTTCCTGACGCAGCCGGCGTACGAACACCTCTGAACCAACGCTCGCCAGACACTGCCAAAAAATCGATACGGAAAACCTACAAAGGGGAACACGCATGAAGACTTTGCCCACCGCCAGGCAACTTGAGCAGGAGTGGAAGGAGAATCCGCGCTGGAGCGGAGTGACGCGCCCGTATTCCGCCGACGACGTCGTACGCTTGCGCGGCTCGCTGCCCATCGAACATTCGATTGCACGTCACGGCGCGGAAAAACTCTGGCGTCTGCTGAACACCGAACATTTCGTGAATGCACTCGGCGCACTTACCGGCGGTCAGGCAACGCAGCAGGTGAAAGCCGGCTTGAAAGCCATCTACTGTTCGGGCTGGCAAGTGGCCGCCGATGCGAATACGGCGGGCGCGATGTATTCCGACCAGTCGCTGTACCCGGTGGATTCGGTGCCGGATCTGGTGCGCCGGATCAATAATTCCTTCCAGCGCATGGACCAGATCAACTGCCAGGAAGGACGCGGCGACGTCGATGTGTACGCGCCCATAGTCGCCGACGCCGAAGCCGGCTTCGGCGGCGTGCTGAACGCGCATGAACTGATGAAGCACATGATCGAGGCGGGTGCGGCCGGCGTGCATTTCGAAGACCAGCTGGCGTCCGCGAAGAAATGCGGCCACATGGGCGGCAAGGTGCTGGTGCCGACGAAGGAAGCGGTGTCGAAACTCGTCGCTGCACGCCTGGCCGCGGACATCATGAACGTGCCGACGATTGTCGTTGCGCGCACGGATGCGAACGCCGCGAACCTGATCACCTCGGACATCGATCCGTACGACGCGCTGTTTCTTACCGGCGAGCGCACCAGCGAAGGTTTCTTCCGCGTGCATCCCGGCATCGATCAGGCGATTTCACGCGGCCTGGCGTACGCACCGTACGCGGACCTGCTGTGGTGCGAAACGGCGAAACCGGATATCGAAGAAGCGCGCAAGTTCGCCGCCGCCATTCACGAGCGGTTTCCGGACAAGCTGCTGGCGTACAACTGTTCGCCGTCCTTCAACTGGCGCAAGCATCTGGATGACGTGACCATCGCGAACTTCCAGCGCGAGCTGGGTGCGATGGGCTACAAGTTCCAGTTCATCACCCTGGCCGGATTCCACGCGCTCAATCATTCCATGTTCGAACTGGCCACGGGTTATCGCGACCGGCAGATGTCGGCGTACGTCGAATTGCAGGAAGCGGAGTTCGGCGCGGAAGTGCGCGGCTACACGGCGACGAAACACCAGCGCGAGGTCGGTACCGGCTATTTCGATCAGCTGACGCAGGTGATCGGCGGCGGGCAATCGGAGCTGGGCGCGCTGACCGGATCGACGGAAGCGGAGCAGTTCAAGACAGCGGCCGCGGGCTCGGCGGTTTGATTGTCCAAATGACAAAGCCCGGCATCGCCGGGCTTTGTTTTTATTTCATGTTCAAGCGCAATGTATAAATCGCCTTGCCAACCCGTCGAACTCGCGCCGGTATACGTGCTGCTCGCCTCGGCCGAATCGAGTTACGTCACCGGTGCGCTGGTGCCGGTGACCGGTAGAAGATTGATGCTCTGACAATTCGGAGCAGCCATTCCGGTCTGCGGAAAGGAAGCCGCCGCCAACCGCATTCCCTGCCCGCCGTTCGTCGGATCGTTCCGTACCGTCCGAGATTTCTGGTAGGCATATACCCATAATCGGGACATAATCCCGAGAGATCAGCCGTTGTTTCCGCCGGATCAGCAGGATTCCGGATTGCAACGATCAGCCGAATAAATAACAGGGAAGTTTCAGAACAATGCGGGCCTTTCGACCTTTCAAGCCGTTGCCGCTGCGCAACGCACTCCGGGGATTCTCGAACATGAACGTGCACAGACGCCTTGCCGCCGTCGGCCTTGCCGTGGCCATCTGTTTTGCCTTACCGCTTTCCGCCGCCGACACGACCTATGAGTACGATGCGCGCGGCCGCCTGATCAGTGTCAAGCAAGGCACCACCAAGGAAGCTAACTACGTCTACGACGATGCGGGCAATCGCGTGCAGGCGAATACCGGGCACCCGCCCGGTAATCCGGGCGCGCCGGTCTATGAAACCGCAAGCATCTGGGCCTCAAACGCGGTCAGCTGGGCCGCGGCGCCGAAGAACAAGGCGGACTCCGCGGTCTATCGCTTGCAGAAAAGTTTCTACGGCGGCGCGTGGACCAATGTCGGCGACGTGACCAGTGCTACCTCGATGGACGTGATCCTTGAGGTCGATGGCGTCTACCAGTTCCGCGTCAAGGCCTGCAATGAGGAGCACCCGCTGGCCTGCTCGAACTACGTGGAATCGCAAATCGAGCTGGAGCTGCGCCTGCAACCCGATCCACCGATCATGACTACACCGACTGGCGATACCACTGTCACCCTGAACGGCGGTGTCGTGTTCGCCTGGGCCAGCGGTAGCGGCGGCGGCGCCGTGCACGCGTACCGCATGCAGCGCGGCACACCCCCGAACGATTGGCCGCACGCGGAAGAACTGGGCGACGCAACCAGCAAGATGATCATTTTCGATGGCGAGCACGGTTACGACCACGGCGTGTACTGGTTCCGGATCGTCGCCTGCAATGTCTTCTGGAGCTGCAATCCAGGTGATGCCTTGAAAGTGACTGTCGCGCCGCCAACGCCAGGCACGCCGAGCGTAAGCGCCGACGACAATCATGACGGCGTGTTCGACGTGAGCTGGAATTCGAGCCTGGGTGCAAGCAGTTACAAGCTCTATGAACGTATCAACGGCAACTGGAGTTCCACGCCCGTCACGATATCCGGAACATCGACGAACCTCACCCGCAACGACGGCAGCTATGCCTACCGCGTACGGGCTTGTGCCGGCGGTGCATGCTCACCGTACTCGGACACCAGCGCGGAGATCGCGATCGCCAACAAGCCGGGAGTTCCCGGCAACATCAGCAACCCGTCGCAGAGCACGAGCGGTGAGTTCACGGTCAGCTGGGGCGCGGCGTCCGCCAGCGGTGCGGCGTCGGTCAAGTACCTTCTGCAGCAATCGAAGAACAACGGTTCCTGGAGCACCGTCGGTTCGTGGACGACCGGCACATCCCGATCGATCGACGTCGGCAACGGCGACTACAAGTACCGCGTCAAGGCCTGCAACGGCAGCAACACGAGTATCTGTTCCGACTATCGCGCCTCGTCCACGACCGAGGTCCGTTTCAAGCCGTCGGTGCCGCAGAACCTCGACAGTCCCTTCTCGGTGCCGGCCGGTTCCAACAGCAACTTCAACGTCACCTGGGATGCGTCCAGCGGCACGGTCACGCACTACAACCTGCAACAGACCACCGGTGGCGGCTACAGCACGATCTATACGGGGCTGAGCCGCAGCCGATGGATTCCGGCAGGAACCACTGTCTACGTCTTCCACACTTTCCGCGTGCGTGCGTGCAACGACTGGGCGTGCTCTTCGTACTCCAGCACGACCACCACGCGCACCACCACCGGCGGTTACTGCGGCCCCAACGGTTGCTCGGGCCCGGACAGCGTCGATCCGGACGAACCCGTGATGATGGAAGAACCGGGAGCGGACGACGGCGGCGCAATGACGATCAGTGCCGTGCCACCACAACGACCGGCGAACTTTCACCAGGAACTGAACGGTGACCGCGCAAGCGACAGAACGGAGGCAGCGTAATGAACAGGACAACCAAAAGCGCAGGGATCACACACATGAACAAAACACACGTTGTCGTGCTCGCGCTGGTTTCCGTGCTGACGCCATTCACGACAACACAGGCAGCGGAAGAATTACCCCTGCTCAAGCCCTTGCAGGTTGCCGAGGATCCGAACGGCGTGGACCTGCTGTCGGGCAAATACCGGCCCCGCTTGCCGGTGCTCGGCATTCCGGCGGCACCGAGCTTGAGCTTCGAGACCATCCAGAAATTCCAGCCAAAGGTGACGTGGAAGATCACGAGCGAAGCGGGCAGCTATGTAACCCGGCAAGTGTCGGTCACCTACGGGCGAAGCACTTCGGATTCCTTCAGATGTTCAGACGATGTCTGCGACAGCGCCAAGGGTAACGGCTCGACGTTCATTCCCACTGGTGCCGGTGGCGTGTACGTGCAGGGCCACTCGGGCGTCACGATGTCGTTTACCCGAGCTGCGTCTAGCAGCGCTACCCATGTCACCTCCTATCCAAGCCTGATCGAATATCCGTCAGGCGAGACGGTCACGTACACCTACGACACCGCGACGGATAGCGTGCGCACCTACTATCGTCCGACGGTTGTCAGCAGCAACACCGGTTACCAGCTGAGCTTCGAATATTCCTCGGACCTTGCCAGCGATCTCGCTACCGGCCTGTGGGCGCGCGTCAAACGCGCGGAAATTACCAGCAACAGCGCTCCCGCCGAGCCGATCGCATGGCGCAACTACGTGTACTCCGGCGGCCTTACCGTCACGGATGAACTGGGTCGTGTGTGGTCGTACAACGGGTTTACCAACGCGCTGGGTGCCGGCGAAACCAGCAGCACCTTCGATCTCACGCTGCCCGGCGCAAGCGTGCCGGCGGTCCATGTCACCTCGTCCGGAAAATTCGTCGTCGATCTCGACCGCGACGGCAAGGACTGGGACTACAACGTCACGGCGCTCTCGGATACCAGCGAGAAATTCTCCAAACTCGTCGTCACCGATCCCGTGGGTAACACGCGGACCCTGGATTACCAGGTGGTGAATGGGGTGCAGAAGCTCGTCGAGGACACCCGGGGCGGTCAGGTCACTGCGTACGTGCACGACGGCCTCCTGCGCATCACGAAGATCACGTTCCCGGAAGGCAATTCCATTGAATACACCTACGACAGCCGTGGCAACGTGGAAGAAATACGCACCAAGGCAAAACCAAGTTCAGGCTTTGCCGACCTGGTTGAATTCGCCAACTATCCCTCGACGTGCAGCGGCATGGCGTGTTTCCGGCCAACCTGGTCGAAAGACGCAAAGGGCAACGTCACCACGTATTCGCATGACGCGATCCACGGCGGCCTGAAAATTCGTACCGAACCGGCGGACGCCAATGGCAACCAACGCAAGACAACCAACACCTACACGACCAGTGCGCCGTATCGCCTGCTGAAAACCCGCGTGTGCAGCATCGGAGCGGAGAACACCTGCGGCACAGCCACGGAGCAGGTCATCGAGTACGCGTACTGGGGAAACACGTCCCTGCCGCTGACGGTGAAGCAGACCAATGGCGCCGGCGCCACCCCGGCGATCACGACCTACAGCTACGACAACGCCGGGCGCGTACTCTCCGTCGACGGGCCGCTCGCCGGCGCCGTGGACACAAGCTACTACCGCTACGACGCCGCTGGCCGCCAGACCTGGCAGATCGGCCCCGTCAACCAGGCGGGTGTGCGGGTGGCGACGCGCACCTACTACCGTCCGGCTGACAACCAGGTCGAACGGATCGACACCGGCACGGTGCTCGGCCCCACCGACACAATCCTCGACCGCTCGAACGTTCTCGATCACGTCTACAGCAGTCGCGGGCTGCGCCTGAAAACCGAGATCAGGGACGACAACGACACCGTTCACAACCTCGTGCAGTACAGCTACGACGGCATGAACCGGCTGGAGTTCACCACGCGACGCATGGACCTCGCGGGCGCCAGCGATCCCGACCGCGTCACGCAAAACCAGTACGACGAACTTTCCCGCATCGAGAAAGTGGTCTCGGGCGTCGGCACCGGCGACGTCGGCAACGACATCGAAATCGGCTACACACCGAACGGCCAGGTCGCCTGGCGCAAGGACGGCAACGGCAACCAGACCCATTACGCGTACGACGGATTCGACCGGCTGCAAACCACCACGTACCCGGACACCACCACCGAAACCAACGGCTACGACAACAACGGCAACCTGCTCTCATTCAAGAAACGCGGCGGCCAGGTCCTCTACCACGCCTACGACAACGCCAACCGGCGCACCAGTACGACGCTGTTGAATGAAGCCGGCATCGCGTTCGACTACGACGCCATCGGTCGTCCCAAGAGCACGACACAAGGCAGCAACGTCATCAGCCGTACGTACGACGGACTGGGTCGTATCAAGACCACCACCCACAACGGCCGCACACTGGGCTACCTGTACGACATCGCCGGCCGGCGCACACAACTCACCTGGCCCGACGGCTTCAGCGTGCACTACCACTACGACAACACCGGTGCACTCAACGATATCCTTGAGGGCTCCGCTACCGGCCCTATGCTGGTCGGCTACGTCTACGACGAACTCGGCCGCGCTACATCGCTCTATCGCGGCAACGGCCTCAGCACCTTCATCGGCCGCGATACCGCATCACGCGTCAACAGCATCAACCACGACACACTCAACATCTCCACCTTCGGCTACAACAACGCCAGCCAGATCGCGACACGCAACGTCACCAACAGCGCTTGGCAACACCCGATGCCCGCCGAAGGCATCATCAACGACTACACCACCAACGCACTCAACCAGTACACACTGGAGGCGCGCGTCAACGCCAGCGACTACAGCTATGACTACGACAACAACGGCAACATTACCGTAAGCGGTAGCTGGAGTTTCGATTACAACGACCACAACCGACTGACCCAGGCCGGCACCACCGGCACCGCCGTCACCCTTGATTACGACCCGGAAGGCCGTCTTTCGAAGACCACGCACAACGGCAGCGTGATTCAATATTTGTATGACGGTGACGAACTCGTCGCCGAATATTCCAGTTCCGGAACGTTGTTGAGACGCTACGTCCACGGCGCCGGCATCGACGATCCGCAAGTCATCTACGAAGGCGCTGGAACGAACAACAAACGCTGGCTGCACGCCGATGAGCGCGGCTCCATCATGGTGGAGAGCACTGTCGACGGTCCCGACTCCGACACCGATCCGGATATCCTCGCGATCTACACCTACGACGAATACGGAAGACCGAACGATACAAGCACCACCGGCAGCCGGTTTCGGTACACGGGGCAGATACTCATTCCCGGCACAGTCCTCTATTACTACAAGGCACGTGTCTATTACCCAAGGCTCGGAAGGTTCATGCAAGCGGATCCGATTGGCTATCAGGATGGGATGAATATGTATGCGTATGTGGGGAATGATCCGGTAAATGGGAAGGATCCGACGGGAAATTTTGTCAACTTCATTATCGGCGCAGCTATCGGAGGTGGGATCGAAGCCGCTATGCAAATCGCAATGCACGGGGAGATAGTCGATGGAAAGGCTATCGCCATTGCTGCCGCCGTTGGATCAGTAACCGGTGGAATAGGCGGACGATTAGCAAGCTCTGCTGCGAGAGGTGCAATTACATCGTCTCAGGCGGTGAAGGGAACGGTCGCAGTGAGTGCTACCGCGAATGGCGCGGGCTCTATAGCAGGTGATGTCGCGAATGGACAGGAAATTAGCGTAACCAAAGCGGCCGTATCAGCCGCTGTAGGAGCAGTTTCAGGATATGCGAGCGGCAAGTTCGCAAATAGCGCTACTGAAGTGCTAGAGGCACTACCCAAACAAACCTCTGGGCCGGCCGGAATCGTTCAGGAGATTGTACGAACAAATACACCGGCAGCCATTGGCGCTGAAGCCTCGGCTGCGACATCTGCTACTCAACAAGCAGGCAACATTGCAATCGAAGCAGCCACTAATGCTGCAGATAAGTTGATAAAAGATAGAATCGAATAGGTAAAAACGAAATGGGTAACGAAATGCGAGTTCACGTAATTCGAAAGAGTAAGAAGGCGCTAACTTTTTACTTTCTTATTTCAGCTATAACTGCTGTCACATGTTACTTTGCGTATGGGTTGGGTGTGGCGACAAAAATTTCTCTTTTCATTTTGGGTATTGGAATAGCAGTGGAAGTGGCGGTACGGGGCAAGCTTCTATATATGATCTTTAGAAATAAGCTCTAGCAAGCGTAGGTCGGGCCAAGCGCAGCGCGGCCCGACATAGAAGCATTGAACCGCCCCGGGATTCTCGGAGGCTCCTGATCTTGAGAGAATGGAGCCATGACAAACAAAAGCAAACGATTTTCACCGGAAGTGAGAGAGCGCGCAGTGCGGCTGGTGTTCGAACATCAGGCCGA
>Ga0299914_10000634_pt1 | contig 21704 bp, 20 predicted proteins | sample RVTome_10_FD_201361 | JGI IMG/M metagenome (GOLD analysis project Ga0299914, IMG submission 201361) | Soil microbial communities from uranium-contaminated site in the Upper Colorado River Basin, Wyoming, United States - RVT153D57 (version 2) ...
CTCAGTTGGGCGGGGCGCACCTGGCCTGCGAGCAAGCCTCCAACCTGCTGACCAAGGTGCTCGAATGGGGTCGTCTCGCTGCCTACCTCGAGCAGTCGACTCGCTACATCCGTTACGACGCCAGACTCGGTGACCGCTACCGCTACTTCGTGCCGGATGAGATATCCCGTTCTTCTCACGCCGACCGATATCTCCGCCACATGGAGCTCGTCTTCGACACCTACTCGGACATGGTGTCCACGATGATGGCCCACTACGAGGAGGTTCACCCTCGTGGCGAAGAGGATTCCAAGCTGGTTTGGACCTCGACCATCCGGGCCAAGGCGTGCGACACGGTTCGTGGCCTGCTTCCGGTTTCGACGCTCTCCAATGTCGGGATCTATGCGACTGGTCAGGCATACGAGATGGCCCTGGTTCGCATGGCGGCCCACCCCCTGAGCGAAGTCCAGGACTATGGGTCGATGATGCTGGGCGAGTTGCGGAAGGTCATCCCCTCGTTTCTCACCCGTGTCGATCTGCAGGATCGTGGTGTTCGGTGGTCGAGATACCTGGAGGAGGTTCGGGACGATCTCGAGCAACGTGGACAGGCGCTCGGCGCGCCCGAGGACCAGGGCCCGTCGGTGGTCCTCACCGATTGGGATCCCGAGGCGGAGCTGAAGATCGCCGCCGCCGCCCTCTACTCGGTCTCGGAACTGGCGGATCGTGAGCTGATCGACGTGGTCAGGGCGATGACTCCTGTCGAGCGGGCCGAATTGATCGGAGCCCTGGTGGGTGATCGGGCCAACCGGCGTCACAAGCCGGGACGTCCGATGGAGCGGACCACCTATCGATTCGACGTGAGTTGTGACATCGGTGCTTTCAGAGATCTGCAACGTCATCGACTGATGACCCTCGAGTGGCAGCGTTTCTCGACGAGGCTTGGCTACGACCTTCCGCCGGAGTTGGAGGAACGAGGGCTGGTCGATCGATGGCAATCGACCATGGACGAGTCGGGTGCCTTCTACGAAGACCTGCAAGCCGACCTCGGTCCCGATGTCGCCCAATATGTGGTCCCCTTTGCCTTCAATGTCCGGTTCGTGATGGAGATGAACCCTCGTCAGGCGTTTCACCTGATCGAGTTGCGGAGCCAGGTCGCGGGACATCCCGCCTATCGCCGAGTGGCCCACGAGATGCACCGTGCCATCCGCGACGTGGCCGGACATCGTCTGATCGCCGATGCAATGACCTATGTCGACTACAGCGAAGTCGAGCTGGAACGACTTGCCGGGGAGCGCAAAGCTGAGCAGAAGAGGGCAACGCGTTAGCGTTCGACCATGGCTCAATTCGACGTCGATGCGATGCTCAAGAGATATCAGGAGCGGGCGGGGGCTGTAAAGGACCGCCCGCTGCCACCGGTCGCCGGTGAGGATCGCAAGCGGCTGATAGAACAAGCTGAAATCGACTACACCGATTTCGCCCTGATCGGGAGTGCGGCATGGGCCGTGGAAGAGGGCAAACTCGTCCTCCGCATCCCGTTGGGCGGCCCGGGCTAGCCCACACCCCATGCTCGACAAGAGACTCATCCTGATTTCAGGCAAGGGAGGGGTTGGCAAGTCGGCGGTTGCCGCCGGGCTCGCGCTGCTCGCTCAACGGCGCGGGCTGAGAGTCCTGGCCATGGAGATGGACTCACCTGGCGGTCTCTCCGCCCACTTCGGCACCGGACCTCTCGAGTTCGAGCCGCGCGAGGTGAGGCCCGGTTTGCACGCGATGCAGATGGTCAGATCCGATGCCCTTCTGGAGTACCTGGCTCTCCAGTTGAACATCAAGGGCATGAACCGGCTGGGCGCCCTGGCCCGTGCCTTCGACGCTCTCGCCACCACCGCCCCCGGGATCCGCGAGATCATCACCATCGGCAAGGCAGTGTGGGAGGTGAGGGAGGATCGGTGGGATGTTGTCATCGCCGACGCTCCGCCCACCGGGCAGATCGGGTCGTTTCTGCGGGCCCCGGTCACCATCTCCGAGTTGGTGCCGACCGGGCGGGTTCGGACTCAGGCCGACTTCATGAGCGAAACGCTCAAGGACCCAAAGCTCACCGAGCTGATCTTGTTGTGCCTGCCGGAAGAGCTCCCGGTGACCGAGACCGAAGAGACCATGCGATGGCTGGCCAAGGAAGATTTGGTGACCAAGCCGAGAGTCATCGCCAACCGGGTGTTGGAGGAGCTGACCGATCCCGACACCCCGCCAGGGCCGGTTGGTGAGGCTGCCGCCCTCCACCGATCCTGGTGGCGAGAGCAACAGCATTGGCTGGATCGGCTCCCCCCCGACCACTCACTTCCCTATCTCTACGGGTTGTTCACCCCAGGCGAGGTGGCTGCGCACATGGCGGACGAATTGGAGGCGATTGCGTGACACGCACCCTTCTGGTCACCGGCGGCGGAGGCGTGGGCAAGACCACGGTGGCGGCGGCCATCGGGGTTCGGGCGGCGCGGAGCGGCCTGAGGACACTGGTGGTCACGGTCGACCCGGCGCGGCGTCTCGCAAGCGCCCTCGGCGTCGAGGAGTTGGGCAACGAGCCCCAGCCTCACGCCGAGGAGCCCAACCTGTGGGCGGCCATGCTCGACGCCACCGCCTCGTGGAGAGCGGTGGCGATGCGGCACGCCGAGCCCGACGTTGCCACACGCCTCGCCGACAACGAATTCTTCCGGGCGGCGTCCGAGCACTTTCCGGCGTCGCAGTCCTACGCCGCCGCCGATCAAGCTGCGACTTTCGTCCAGGCCAAAGCCTGGGATCTGGTCGTGGTCGACACACCCCCATCCGGTGGCGGCATCGACTTCTTCACCGCGCCGGCCCAGATGGCCGACCTGGTCGGGGGTCGGCTCCTCCGGTGGATCACCGGCGGGCCGCTTCCCGGGCGACGGGTCTTCTTCAATCTCGCCGCCCGGCCCATGCTGAGGATCGCCGACACCATCTTGGGCTCCGACCTGCTCGAACGGGTTGCCGAGTTCCTCCTCGACCTCAGGACCACTTACGACGGCGTCTCCAGGAGGGGTCGTGAGATAGAGGGCGTCCTCCGCTCGGCTTCGATTCTCGTCGTTACCACCTCCGACCCGGCACCGGTGCGCGAGGCGATCAGGTTCTACCGGGAGCTGCCCGGCCTTGCCTCCATCCCGGTGGCGGTCCTCTTCAACCGAATCCTCCCACCGAGCTGGGCGGACGCCACCGCTCCGGCAGACACCTCGGCCGCCCTCGAGGCCAATCTGGCGCGATGGAGCGCCGAGACGGTGAGGCAGCGAGATACCCGTGAGGAATTCTCATCCCGGTATGGGGCACACATTGCGACCATCCGTTGGTCATCGACTCCACCGACCGACCTCGCCGGTCTCACCGGTCTTCTCGATCAGGCAGACGGCTTGCCTTGGGCCGAGCTCGGGCTCGCCACCACCGGCAGCTGACTGCAATTGGTCTTGCCCGCGAGTTAGACCAGCGTCTCGGCCATCGCCCGCAGGTCGGCGTCCTCGCCCGTCTTCTCGATGTGGCGAAGCAGGATGTGGCCGATCGTCGAGGCCAGAGCTCGCGCATCATCCCGGACCATGGCCACGGCCGCGTCCGGCGATCGACCGTTCAGATAGCTTCTGACCACCTCCGCCTCGAGTGGGCCGGCCAGCTGCTCAGCGGCTTCGAGCAACGAGGTGCTCAGACCGGTGGCGTGTGCGGCTGCGATGTGTCGTCTCGCCTCGAAGAGCATTCCGGTGCGGGCGTAGGCCAGGGCCAGGGTTCCGTGGCTGGGGCCCCTCTGCTCGAACGGGATCGACTCCAGAGTGGGCTCCATCAAGGCGATGCCCTCCTCGTCGTGACCGAGCCCGATCAGGACCGCGCCACGGGTGTTTCTGATAGCCGGGAAGTCGGCTAGAAGCTGGATGGCCTCGGCACTGGCCTGATCCGCCTCCTGAAGCCACTTGGGATCCTCGAGGGCGAGGTCGATCACCGCCAGATTGTTGAGGCTGATCGCCCGATCACGGTCGGACACGTTGGGGTCGGAAAGGTGCTCGAGAAAGGCCTCGCGATGAGATTCGCTCGGAGCAGCCAATCCTTGCTCGACCGCCTGGAGCTCTATTGCCACTTCCATGGCGCTCGCAGTCTTGAGCATGCCCGCCACCTCGGTGTCGGGCATGACCAGGAACTTCAAGATCGCGTGGCCGTCAACCCCACGAAACGGGATCAGGTTGATCAATCCGATCCCCAAGATGTAGCGCACCGCCAGCGCGGCATAGGGCTGCCATCCCGGATGGGCACTGATGATTTGATCGGCCAACCAGGCAAGCGGGATGTGCGAAAGGGGCCCGGCCGCGGTGACCACGATTGCACGGGCCCGTGTGGCGCGCCCGCGCGGTAGATATGCGGTGTGCCCACCGAGCGGATAGAGCCTCAGGATGAACCTAACTCCCCCAAAGGTGAGACTGCCGAGACGGGGACCGATCCCTATCGAGATCTCCCGAATCCGGAATCCCACCGCCCGACCGGTCACAGCATGAGCTGCCTCGTGGACCAGGCTGGTCACGAATCCGACCAGGTCGACGAAGGCGAAGACGAAGAGGAGATATGCGACGACACCCTCACGACCGGTGACGGTCACGTACACGCCGGAGAGCAGCAGTGCGGTGTGGATGATGGAGGATCGAACCTGCCGGTTCGCCTTCAGCTTGGTGGCACAGGTCTCACATAGCTGCCGTCGAAAGCTGGACGCGCTTCCTTTCTGAGCACCGCACCGGGAGCAGCGAGGAGGAGACTCGATCATCGCATGATTCATCGGACCGACCGGGAGGCTCCTTTATCAGGGCCCATTCCGGTTTATCCTGGGTTGATGGCTAACTCGGCCGCATTCTTCGATCTCGATCGGACCCTGATCTCGGGCGCTTCCGCCTTTCCCCTGGGAGTGGAGGCCTGGCGCCAAGGATTGGCCAGCAACCCGGATATCGGGCGCTGGGCGATCTCGGCCCTGAGCTTCAAACTCCTCGGGGACAAGGGTGATGCCACCGACGATGTGAAAGGTGACTTCTTGAATCGGATCGCCGGTGCCTCGGTCGCCGCTCTCGAGGTGGTCAGTGCCGCGGTTCTCCCCAAGCTGGTATCGAGGGTGAGACCGGAGTCACGCAAGCTGATCAAGATGCATCACGACTCCGGGCGCGAAACCTGGATCGTCTCCGCCGCACCCCATGAGATCGTGGAGCCTTTGGCTCGATCTCTCGGCATGACGGGCGCCATCGGAACCAAGGGTCGGGTGGTGGCGGGCCATTACACGGGCGGGCTGGAGGGTCCGTTCGTCTATGGGGCCGGCAAAGCCGAAGCCATCGAGAAGCTCGCTTCCGACCGTGGCTATGACTTGGAGCGCAGCTACGCCTACTCCGATTCCATATCGGACCTCCCGATGATGGAAACGGTAGGCCATCCCGTTGCCGTGAATCCCGACTCCGAGCTCGACGCCCTGGCCCACGAGCGCGCCTGGCCGGTGGTCATCTTTGCCAGGAAGACCAAACGGGCCGTCGCGGTGAGCGCCATGTCGACGGTGGGCGCTTCGGCTGCTGCCTTGGCCTATGTCCTGGGACGGAAGCATGGGCGCGACGGCGCCCTCGCCCAGATGGCCCAACGACAGATCCGGGTTCGCAAGCAATAGTACCTTGCTTTGGTGAGCGGCGATCAGGCTCAGATGATTGCGCTGGGCCCGAGCAGTTCCTTCAGCTCGGCGAACAGCGCGGTCCGGGGCTCGACCCGGTGGGCGTCGCTCAGCTTCAGGACCTTTATCCCCTGCTCGCTGGTCATGTTGAGGTACACCGGCGCCGGCCCTGGATGATTCGAGAGGATCGACTTGAGCCGCGAAACCATCTCCGGCGTGAGATTTGCCGCCGGCGTCTTGAGACGGACCATGGTGTCGTCACGAACTTCGAGCTCCTTGATCTCGCGCGCCATGACCTTGACCTCGTCGCCGCGGTGGTCGAGATAGCCACTGACTACGACCACCGCGTCCTCGATGACCGCTTGGCCGTAGTCGGCGACCGTTCTGGGGAATGCAACCACCTCGACCGAGCCCTCCAGATCCTCGAGCTGGAAAAAGATCATCGGGTCTCCGTTGCGGGTCCAACGTCTCGTGATCGAGGCAACAAGACCCCCAACAGTGACATTGGCGCGATCCGATAGCTCCTCCAACTGGCTGATGGTGACGGTGGTGGCCGCCGCCAACGCCTGGCCCACCGAGAGCAGGGGATGATCGGAAACGTAGAGCCCGAGCATCTCCTTTTCGAACGCGAGGCGAATCTTCTGGGGCCAGATCAGATCCGGGATCTCGATCCGGCTGTTGGAGACCGCCTCGGAGTCACCGGCAAAGAGGCTGAACTGGCCCATGTCCTCATTACGTCTTCGTTCCAGGGTTGCATCGAGTATCTGCTCGTAGACCAGGGTGAGGCCCTTCCTGGTCTCACCGGTCCCATCGAAGGCCCCGGCCTTGATCAGAGACTCCACGGTCCGTTTGTTGAGCGCTGAGACGTCGACTCGGTCCACGAAGTCCTGGAATGTGGTGATGGGACCGTCTGCCCGGGCCTCGACGATCTTCTCCACCACCCCCTCGCCCACGTTGCGCACCGCCGAGAGCCCGAAGCGAATCCGCCCGTCGCGGACGGTGAAGTCGGAATCTGACTCGTTCACATCCGGCACGAGCACCTTGATCCCCATCTGTCGGCACTCGTTCAGATACACCGCGGTCCGGTCTTTGTCCTTCTTGGTGGCGGTGAGGAGCGCCGCCAGGTACTCGGCGGGATGATGCGCCTTCAAATACGCGGTTTGGTAGGCAACCAACCCGTAGCCGGCGCTGTGGCTGCGATTGAAGCCATAACCCGCGAAATGCTCGATGAGCCCGAAGATGTCCCGCCCCACTTCTTCGGTGTGACCTTGGGCCCGGCACCCGGCGACGAACTTCTCCTCCTCGGCGAGCATGACCGCTTTGATCTTCTTCCCCATCGCACGACGCAGATTGTCGGCGTCGACCATCGAGTAGCCGGCCATCTCCTGGGCGACCGTCATCACCTGTTCCTGGTAGACCATGATCTGGTAGGTGTCTGCCAGTTTGTCGGTCAGCGCCGGATGGAGTTGCTCGATGGGTGCCCGACCGTTCTTACGATCGGCGTAGAGGTTGTGCATGTTCGCCCCCATCGGCCCGGGGCGGTAGAGGGCAACGAGTGCGATCACATCGTTGAAAGAGTCGGGCTTGAGCGACCGGATCAGTGAACGCATCGCGGTGCCCTCGAGTTGGAACACGCCGATCGTGTTGCCCGTCTGGAGGAGCTCGAACGTCTTGTCGTCATCGAGCGGAACCGAATCGATGTCGACTCGCTCACCGGTGCTCTCCTCGACCAATTCGAGGCAACGCTCGATGATCGAAAGGTTGCGCAACCCGAGGAAGTCCATCTTGAGCAACCCCAAGGCCTCGACCCCATACATTTCGAACTGGGTCACCACCTCGGCGCCGTCGCCCTTTTGTTGGATGGGGACGATATTGATCAGCGGCTCGGGTGCGATGACCACCGCGGCGGCGTGGATCGAGTCCTGGCGGCGGAGACCCTCCAGACCCACGGCGGCATCCACCGTCTCCCGGACCGCGGGATCGCCTTCGTAGAGATCACGCAAACCCTGGCCGTTGGCGTACCAATCCTTGATCGTGGAGTCGGCGTCAGGCGGGGGTGCGGTCAACACTTGTTGCAGGGTGGCCTCGCGGCCGAGGATCGAAGGAGGCATGGCCTTGGCCACCCGGTCACCCACCCCGTAGGGATGGCCGAGCACACGGGCGGCGTCTCTCAGTGCCTGTTTCCCTTTGATGGTGGAGAAGGTGACGATCTGGGCCACCCGGTCTGCTCCGTATTTGTCCGCCGCGTAGCGGATCATCTCGGCGCGGTATCTCTCGTCGAAGTCCATGTCGATGTCGGGCATCTGGACCCGGCCCGGGTTGAGGAAGCGCTCGAAGATGAGACCGTAGGCCAAGGGATCGAGATCGGTGATGCGAAGACAGTATGAGACGATCGATCCGGCGGCGGAGCCCCGCCCGGGACCGACCCTGATCGAGCTCTCCCGGGCGTGGCGGATCAAATCCCACACGATCAGGAAGTAGGCCGGGAATCCCATCTCATCGATGATCTTCAGTTCGTGCTCGATGCGGTCGCTGACCGGGTCACTCAGGTCAGGCCCGTAGCGCTCATGTGCGCCGATGTCGACCAGCTTGCGCAAATAGCTGACCTCGGTCTCGCCGGACGGAACAGGAAAGCTGGGCAGCAGGATCTTGCCGAACTCGAGGTCGACCTGGGAGCGCTCAGCTATCCAGAGTGTGTTGTCGCACGCCTTGGGGTAGCGGTCGTCGGGGAAAAGCCGGCGCATCTCCGCCGCCGTCTTCAAGTAGTGAGCGTCCCCTTCGAATCGGAGTCGGCTGGTGTCGTCCCGGAGGGACCCGGTCTGGATGCAGAGGAGGACGTCATGAGCTTCGTGCTCGGCCTGGCTGGTGTAGTGGGCGTCGTTGGTCGCCAGCAGAGGGGCCCCGGTGCGGCGAGAGATCTCGAGCAGATCGGGCATGATCGCCCGCTGGGCAGCGAGACCGTGATCCTGGATCTCGATGAAGAAGTTGTCCCGACCGAAGATGTCCTGGAACTTGCCGGCGGCGGCCAGGGCGGCGTCGAAGTCCCGAATCTGGCCCTTGTTCCCTTCTTCGCTCATCGAATCCGGGGCGAGCAACTGCGGGACCAGCCCGCCCAAACAGCCCGAGGTGGCGATGATCCCCTCGGCGTGCTCGGCGAGCAGCTCGAAGTCCATGCGTGGCTTGTAGTAGTAGCCCTCGAGAAAGGCGCGTGAGGAGAGTTGGAGCAGGTTCCGGTACCCCACCTCGTTCTCGGCCAGGAGGTTCATGTGAAAGCGCTTGTTGGCGCTCATCGGCGGTCGGTCGAAGCGTGAGCCGTCGGTGAAGTAGGCCTCGGTCCCGATGATCGGCTTGATCCCGGCTGTCTTGGCGGCCTTGACGAAGTCGACCACGCCGTAGAGCACGCCATGATCGGTGATGGCGATCGCTGGTTGCTCGTCGGCCGCGGCGGCCGCTATCACGTCTTTGATCCGCGCCGCTCCGTCGAGCATCGAGTATTCGGTGTGAACGTGGAGATGGGCGAATGACACGGCTGTCATTCAGACTAACAGTTTGACATCGAGCCAGGGTTTGGGCCGGAGCCAATTCTGGTGAGACCCCGACGGCCTGGCCAACGAGGCCTCGAGCCGGCCTAGATGATGACCGAAATCGTGGCCAGGACGCCAACGGCCAGCGCCGCCGCGGTCCTCAGACGATCGGCATCGGGTCCCTTTATCCGGCTCCAGATCTCACCGAGCAGGAAGCCGGCGATGATGCCTCCGAGGTGCGCCTGCCAGGAGATGTTCCTGAAGATGAACGGGATCGTGGCATTGATCAGCAGGAGAAAGCCCAATTGGCCGAGCAGGGCTCGCCCATGCATCGTGTTCCTGCGGTTCAGGGCCCAACTCAGCCAAATCCCGAACAGCCCGAAGATGGCACCGGAGGCGCCAACGCCGATATCACCCGGGTTGCCGAGGTGATAGGCGAAGGCGCCACCGACTGCAGCCGAGGCGAGATACAAACCGATGAAAGGCCGGGTCCCTACTCCCCGCTCGACCTGCGGCCCGAGCACCCAAAGCGCCCACATGTTGAACAGGATGTGGGTGATCGACCCGTGGAGCAGCACCACCGTGTAGATGCGCCACCACTCGCCCGCAGCCACCGCCCGGTTGATCTGGGCGAACCGTCGAATCAGCTCCTCCTCGAGCCCGAGAGCACCAAGGAAGTAGAAGCCGACCGCCAGACCGATGAAAGTCAGAGTGGCAGGGGCACGCGTAGACGCCAGGGCACTTGCCCGCGAGCCGGTCGGGATCACCTTCTGGGTCCCTTCGGCACGGATGCACTCGGGGCAGCGCTGGCCGACTGGAGCGTCCGTCGAGCAGTCCGAGCAGATCGGCCTCCCGCAACGGCTGCAGCCGAGCAGGGTCTGACGGTCTGGATGCCGGTAGCAAACCGGCATGGCAGTGGTGTGATCCTGGGTCAAAGACGAAACGGTAGATCGGTCATCACGTTATCCGAGCCCGGTCGCGGTCAGCTCATCCAGGACCTTTCTCAGATCGCCGGGTAGGGGTGCCTCGTAGGCGACAGGCTTGCCACTTCCCGGGTGGTTCAGCTCGACCCGTCTGGCGTGAAGAAAGATACGGGGCGACTCGACCGGCTGGTTGAAGCTCGCATAGAGCCGATCAGCAACGACCGGGTGCCCGATCGCCGCCATGTGGACCCTTATCTGATGGGTTCGGCCGGTATCCAGCCTCACTTCCACCAGGGTGACATCGGCTCCGGGGAACTCGGTCACCACCTCATAGTGAGTCGTGGCCGGCTTCCCTCCCGCGATGACCGCCCTTCGGGTGGGCCGGGCGGGGTCGCGCCCGATCGGCGCCTCTATGGTCCCGGTTTGGGTGGCGAACCTGCCTTTCACCAAGGCGTTGTAGACGCGCCCGATGCGTCGCCCGGCCAGGTCGGAGGTGAGCTTGTCATAGGCCTCGGCGGTTCGGCCGACCAGCAACACACCCGAAGTGTCGCGATCGAGCCGGTGGACCAAACCCCAGCGCCCGGGGGTCCCTACCCCGAGCAAGTCGGGGTATCGATCGAGCAGACCAGCCACCAGTGTGCCCTCGGTTCTCCCGGCGCCGGGGTGAACGACGAGCCCGGGCGGCTTGTCCACCACTATCAACTGCTCGTCGGCGTGGATGACCTCGAACGCCACCGGCTCGGGTTTCAACTCGACGATCAGAGCGGGCTCGGGCGACTCGATCATTGCCCCGGCGGTCACCCGATCGCTTGGCTTCGCTCCCCGCCCGTCGAGCATCACTCCCGCTTCGATGAGCTGGCGCGCTTGAGTTCGGCTCACCTCGAGCAGCATGGCCAGTGACCTGTCGAGACGCTCTCCAGCCAGCTCCTCGGGTACCTGGAGTCTCAGCGAGTCAGCCACCCATGAATCAGTAGCAGGGCAACGGCGAGGGTGATCGACATATCTGCGATATTGAACGTGGGAATCCACCACAGGTCGATCCAGTCGATCACCTTGCCGTCGAGAAATCCTGATCCCCGGAATACCCGGTCGACGAGGTTGCCCAATGCTCCCCCGATGATCAGCCCGAAGGCCACGGTCTCGGGCCAAGGACGGTCGGTGCGAAGAGACCACAGGAGCCCGATGCTCACCGCGATGGCGGCCAGACCGAGGAGCGGGCCCGCGTTCTGGAGGAGCGAGAAGGCGGCGCCGGGGTTCTCGGTGTGAGTGAGCACCAAGAAGTTCGGGATGATGATCACGGGGCTGTCGACGAAGCGGATCGAAGCAAGACGCTTGGTCAACACGTCGAGCAGCACCACGCAGGTGGCGATACCGCCGGCGACGGCGACCCTTCGCGTCAAACTTTGCGCGCGCAGTCGATGCAGTGCGTGGCGTAGGGCAGGACGTCGAGCCGGTTCAGGGGTATCGGCTTGCCGCAACTCTCACAAATCCCGTACAACCCGGCCCTCACCATCTCCAAGGCACGTTCCACCTTGCCCAGCAGATCGAGGGTGTTCTGCTCTATGGAAAGCTCCTTGGCGTATTCCAGCTTGGTCGAACTGGCCTCGGCATTGCCCGGGTCAGGGCTTCGATCCGAAGAGCTCTCGGAGAGCCGGGCATCTTCCAGCTCCTGCTCATAGTCCTCGATCAGCCCGAGGAGACGCTCCCGTTCCTCCTCGAGCCGCGCCTGGAACTTCTCGACGGTTGATTTGGCAAGTTGTCGCGCCACGACTCTTTTTCCCTGGTGAAGGGCGGAAACCCTACCAACGCCCGGCGGTTACATAGCGTGTTTGGCCCGGGCCGCTTCGACGTCGATGCCGTAGGCAAGGAACAGCTTGTCCCTGCTGGCTAAACCACCAATCAGCTCTATGTCGGTTTCGAGATGCTCGGCGAGGAGGCGGATCACCTCGGCATTGGCGCGCCCCTCCTCGGGAGGAGCCGCGACCCGCACCTTGATCCGACCGTTGTGCACACCTTTTATCTCCGACCTCGAGGAGCGCGGCACCACCCAAACCTTGACCAAGACCCCCTCAGGGTGGGCGGCGAATGGCGTTTCGGTCACCATGTCACGCTATCGCTATCGAAAACCGGCGAAGCCCTACCATTCCCACCTCCCATGCCGTCTGACGACAAAGACCTTTCGAATCCCGATACCGGCTTCTCCCGCGTCGATCCGGTTGTGGACATCCCGGCCATGGAGCGGGAAGTCCTCCGACTGTGGCGGGACACCGACGCCTTCGCAGAATCCATTCGCCGGCGGCCGGCCGACAAGGAGTACGTCTTCTACGATGGGCCGCCCTTTCCCACCGGCAGCCCACACTACGGGAACCTCCTGGCCGGCGTGATCAAGGACATGGTGCCTCGCTACTGGACGATGCGTGGCTACCGGGTCGAGCGGCGATTCGGCTGGGACACCCACGGTCTGCCCATCGAGATGGAGGTGGAGAAGCGTCTCGGCATTTCCGGGCCCGATGAGATCGCCGCGTACGGGATCGATCGATTCAACCAAGCCGCCAGAAGCGTGGTCCAGACGAATACCGAGAACTGGGAGGTTCTCACCGAACGCATCGGCCGATGGGTCGATTTCGAGAACGACTACAAGACCATGGACCCCGAGTTCATGGAATCCGTGTGGTGGGTCTTCAAACAGCTCTGGGACAAGGGTCTCGTCTACAAGGACTTCAAGGTGCTCCCCTACTCCTGGGGGGCCGCCACCCCGCTGTCCAATTTCGAGGCCAACAAGGATTATCGCGATGTGGAAGACCCTTCGATAACCGTCCGGTTGGTGGTGCTCGACAGGGCGGGGCCGGTTCAGACAGGGGACTACCTGCTGATCTGGACGACCACGCCATGGACTCTTCCCGGGAACCTGGCGGTCGCAGTCGGGGACGACAACGAATACGTGCGGGTGATGGACAACGGCGACCACTACTGGATAGCGCGCGAGCGGGCGTCGACTGTGTTCGGCGAGGACCATGTGGTGGTCGAGAAGGCCCGCGGCTCCGAGCTCCTCGGTGTCTCCTATCAGCCTCCTTTCGACTACTTCGCTGGGGAGAGAGAACGGGGGGCGTTTGTGACCATCGCCTCCTCGGAGGTAACCGTCTCGGAGGGCACCGGGTTGGTCCACATGGCCCCTGCCTACGGCGAGGCCGACTTCTACGCCATGAAACACGCAGGTCTCGACACATTGGTGGATCCGGTCGATGCCGGGGGGAACTTCACCGTGGCGGTGCCCGAAGTCGCCGGTCTGAACGTCAAGGAGGCCGATGCAGTCCTCATCGAGCTGTTGAAGGCCTCGGGCAATCTGGTCCATTCGTCCCGGATCGTCCATTCCTATCCCTTCTGTGAGCGCACCGGGACCCCGCTGATCTACAAGGCGATCCCCACCTGGTTCGTGGCGGTGGAGCGCTTCCGTGAGCGCATGGTCGAGCTCAACGAGACGATTCATTGGGTTCCCGACTACGTCGGGACCCGACGGTTCGGGAACTGGCTGGTGAACGCCCGTGATTGGGCGATCAGCCGCAATCGCTACTGGGGATCCTGCATCCCGGTCTGGGAGTGCGATAGGTGTGATGAGCAGGTGGCGATCGGCTCGCTCGACGAGCTCGAGGCTTTGTCGGGCCAGCGGCCAGACGACCTGCACAAACACGTGGTCGACGAAATCGGTTGGCCATGCGCCTCTTGTGCCGGGGCGATGATCCGGGTGCCCGAGGTGCTGGACGGATGGTTCGAGTCGGGATCGATGCCATACGCTATGCACCACTATCCGTTCGAGAACGCCGAGCGATTCGAGGCGGCATTCCCGGCGAAGTTCATCGCCGAAGGCCTCGACCAGACCAGGGGATGGTTCTATACGTTGATAGTTCTCTCCACGGCACTCTTCGACAAACCCGCATTCGAGAACTGTGTCGTCAACGGGCTGATCCTGACTGAGGACGGGCGCAAGATGTCGAAGAGCCTCAAGAACTACCCCGACCCCTCCGAGACCTTCGACGTCATGGGGGCGGATGCCCTGCGCGCTTTCCTCATCAACTCACCGGTGCTCCGGGCAGAGCCGCTTCGTTTCACCAGCGATGGCGTGGCCGAAGTGGTGCGCACGGTCTTGTTGCCGATGTGGAACACGTACAGCTTCTTCACCACCTACGCCCAGGCCGATGGGATCACCATCGCCGACCTGAGGTCTGCCCCGTCCCCCGCCGATCGCCCCGAGATGGATCGCTGGATCCTTTCGGTGTTGCAGAGCCTGGTTTCGGAGGTCAACGAGCAGATGGAGGGTTACTACCTGTACAACGTGGTGCCACCCACCCTCGGCTTCATCGATCATCTCACCAACTGGTATGTGCGGCGCTCGCGGCGCAGGTTCTGGCGCACCCGCGGTGAATCCGGTGAAGGCGATGCCGACAAGCTGGCGGCTTTCGCCACCCTGTACGAGGTGCTCACCACCTTCATCGAGGTGCTGGCGCCGGTGCTGCCATTCATCACCGAGCATCTGTACCAGGATCTGGTGGCGCGTCACTATCCCGACTCGGTCTCCAGCGTTCACCATCGGGACTTCCCCGATGCCGACAGCGCACTCATCGACACCGGGCTCGAGGAAGCGATGGCAGTGGTGCGTGAGGTGGTCCACCTCGGGCGCACCCTGCGCAAGAAGGAGGGCCACCGGGTCCGCCAGCCTTTGGGTCGGCTCACGGTGCTGACCCGCGACCCGAAGTTGGCCAGATCGATCGAGACACATACCGATGTCATCGCCGAGGAGCTCAATGTGAAAGAGGTGGTGACCTCCTCAGACGAAGGCGAGCTGGTGGTTCTCTCGGCCAAGGCCAACTTCAGGAAGCTGGGGCCGTTGCTCGGCGCCGACATGAATCAGGTGGCGGCCGCCATAGCCGAGCTCGACGATGCCGAACTGGAGTCGGTCCTCGGGGGAGGAATGGTGACCGCGGCCGGGCGGGAGCTCCGCGGCGACGACATTCTCATCGAGAGAACGGCGCGTGAAGGGACGATGGTCGAGACCGGCAACCACCTCGCGGTGGCGCTCGACACCCGCATCTCGGAGGAGCTTCTCCTCGAGGGCGTCGCCAGGGAGCTGATCAGCAGGCTGCAGAGGATGCGTAGGGAGGCCGACCTGGACGTCACCGATCGGATCGCCGTCTCATGGTCAAGCGAGGACCCCACCATCCGGGCCGCGATCTCAGCCCACCGCCAGCTCCTGGCATCAGAGGTGCTCGCTGCGTTGGTCGAGGAGGCCGATCAATTGGACGAACAGTTCGAGATCGACGACCGGCCGGTAGCGCTCCGCATCAGTCGCGTCTGACCCGGCAGATTCAGGCCTCTTCGTCGGTTTCGTTGTCGTCGTCGTCACCGTCGACAAGACCCTCGAGGTGAGACAGACCTGCCGCCTCGTGGTCCTCGTCGGCATCGAGGTCGAGCTCGGCTTCGATCACATCGTCGATGTCTGATTCGGCAGAAACCTCCTCATCATCGACATCGACATCGATATCGACCGCGGCATCGACCTCACCGTCGCCACCAAGGTCGATCGTGTCGAAGCCGATCTCCTCATCCGCGGTGAAGCTCAGACCTTCGCTCGGCTCTTCAATGGTGAGATCTGCGTCCGGTTGTGCAGGCTCGGCAGTCAACGATCCGGCCACGACCGCGTCCATCTCGTCGAGCTTGTCCGCCACCGAGGTCGCCAACATGGCAAGGCGGGTGCGAACCCCGGCCACCAAACTGTTCAACTGCGCCATCTCTGCTTCGATAGCCGCTTTCTTCTCGTCTCGGTCCCGGACGAAGGTGTCGGCCTCGGTGCGGGCGCCTTCCAGCAGACGATCGGCTTCGGCCTGAGTCTCGGCGAGCCTGCGATCGGCTTCGAGTCGTGCCTCGTCGAGTAGCCGGTCGGCGGCCACCTGGGCCGCCACCAGGGCGCGCCCCACTGCTGACTCGTCGGGGCCGGTGGCCACGAGCGGAGTCGGGGCAGGGGCAGGGGCAGCGGGGTCTCGCTCGAGCTCTGCTATTCGGACCCGTGCCTGGGTCAGCTCGGTCTCCAGCTCCCTGACCGCAACCACCATCTCGTCGAGAAAGTCGTCTACCTCGTCGAGGTCGTAACCCCGCAACGCGGTGGAGAAGGTCTTCTTCTCGATGTCAGCCGGTGTGATAGCCATTCCGTTTTTCCCCTTGGTTCTGGTGGGAGGATACGAACGCGGGGAGCTTGCGCCAAGGATCAGATCCTCGACACCACTCCGATCAGGATGTTGAGGCCGATCAGGAGGACGATCGGGGACAGGTCGAGCATGCCGCCGCCGAGCCTGAGGGGTGGGATCACCCTCCGCAGCGGGAGGATCACCGGATAGATGATCCGATCGAGGAAGACGTTGACACGACCCAGGGGGTGGGTCGACGAGGTGGGGATCCAGGAGAGGATCACCCACGCCAGGACGGCATAGAAGTAGACCTGCAGCAGCACCACTAGAACGTCGCCGATGATCACGGGTCAGTGATCGACGTCGTCGAGCTCGTAGACCCCTAGTGAGACAAGACGACGCTTCTCGTCTCTACTCAGTGTGACCCGTGGCGGCAGCACCACCACCAACCCGTCACCGACTTTTCTCATCGACCCGTCGAGGGCGTAGATGAGACCAGACGAGAAATCGATGACCCGGCGCATGAGATCGTGATCGGACTCCCTCATGTCCAGCACCACCGGAATGCGCTCTCGAACCCGGTCGGCGAGAATCCGGGCGTCGCCGAACTCCTCGACCAGGATGACATCCGATTGGACCTCGACCGGCCGCACCAGCCCGACCCCCTCGTTCCCCTCGTATCGTGACTGGGGGCGGGTAGCAGCCCGTGAGGTGGGTGGCGGCTCGACTCTTCGACTCTGAGGGAGCGCCTCGACTCTTCTCGGCTCCACCCTTCGCGACGGCGCCTCGATGTAGTCGGGCTGTTGGCGGTCTCCGCCACCCTCTTCGTCCATCTGATCCTCATCTACCAATCCCAGGTAGACGAGGGCTTTTGAGAACAGTGACGACATCGATCGCTCCGTTACGTGCGGGCACCAAAGATAGCCCGTCCGACCCGAATAATAGAGGCGCCCTCTTCTACAGCGATTTCAAAGTCGTCGGTCATACCCATCGACAGCTCAACGAGCCCCGGGTGATCACTTGCCATTGCATCACGCAGCCGCCTCAGAGCTTCGAAGTGTGGGCGTTGCTGCTCGGGGTCGTCGGCCATTGGTGGGATTGCCATCAGGCCGCGCACCACGAGACCCAGGGCCGTCAATCGGTCGATCAATGTGACGGCGTCCTCGGGGAGCACGCCGGACTTCTGGGGCTCGCGACCGGTGTTCACTTCGACCAGGACCGGTGGAGGGAGACCATTGCCCTTGATCCAGGCTCCGGCCAGAGACTCACGGTCCATCGAATGGAGGAGATAGGTGATCGGCCGGACCAAACGGGCCTTGTTCGACTGAAGCGCACCGACGAAGTGCCAGCGGATGTCGGCTGGGAGCAGGCCTGCCTTTTCGGACATCTCCTGAGCCCGATTCTCCCCGAAGTCTCGATGACCGAGCTCATAGAGGCCCTCGATGGCTGAGACCGGCTTCGATTTCGACACGGCGACCAAGGTGATCGACGACGGGTCGCGCCCGGCCCGACGGGCGGCAGAGGCGGTGCGGTCCAGGACGTCCTGGTAGCTCATGACAACCAGCCGATGCCGGCCATCCTCAGGCGGGTCTGGCTCTCCCGAAAGCTGAGCAGTCCGGGGGTGTGCATCGTGCAAGCACCGGCCATCCAAACCTCGAGCCCGCTCAACTCACGACGGATCGAGTTGGCGATGTCGACAGATGATGTTCCCCAGGTCGTCGAAGTCACGTCCCTCGGAAACATCTCGGCCACCTCGTGGCCCACCTCGAAACAACAAGGGCCGATCCCGGGGCCGACGGCGGCGCCGGTTGGAGGGTGCCCTGAGCTCTCCATCTCGGCCTGAAGCGCGGTCACCACCTTGGCCGTCGCCCCTCGCCATCCGGAGTGTGCCACCCCGACCGCCCCCTCGGAGAACAGGACCACCGCGAAACAATCGGCGGTGAAAACGGCCAGAGGCAGCCCCACCAGGTCGGTCCACAAGCCGTCGGCTTCGCCCAATTCGCCCGGTTCCCCGGCCTTGACGATCCGAGTACCGTGCACCTGCCTGACAGTGGCCCATTGCCGTGATATGCCCAGCCACGACGAGACCGCCGAGCGGGCGGTCAGATCGTGGCGTTGGTCGCCATCGGCTCCGTCGGTGAACGCCACCCCGTCCAGGCCGGGGGGACGATTCATCCCTGAACGAAGGTCGGGATGTCGAGACTGTCGTCCTCGTCGTCGACACCCGAGTAAACCGGTCTGGATGGACGTGACGTCGCCGGGCGACCCGACGAGCGGCGTCGCTCGAATCCGGCTGCGATCACGGTCACCTTCATCTCCTCCCCGAGGTCATCGTCGACGATGGCGCCGAAGATGATGTCGGCTTCGGGGTCGGCGTGGTCCGAGATCACCCGCGCGGCCTCGGTGGCTTCGTGCAGGGTCATCGACCCAGGACCGGCCACGGAGAGCAGGACCCCCTTCGCCCCTTCCATGGAGGTTTCCAGCATCGGGCTGGAGATCGCCCGCTCTGCAGCCTGCTTGGCCCGGTTCTCGCCGGTGGCTCTTCCTATCCCCATCACCGCCGATCCGGCATCGGCCATGATGGTACGGACGTCGGCAAAGTCGACGTTGATGAGACCTGGAGTGGTGATCAAGTCGGTGATACCGGCCACACCGCTCATCAAGACATCGTCGGCGAGACGAAAGGTCTCGGTGATCGGCGCCGCCGGGTCTCCGACGTCGAGCAGTCGGTCATTGGGGATCACAATCAGGGTGTCGACCGAGTCCTTGAGCAGGTCGATGCCCTGTTCGGCATGCACTGCCCGTCGTCTCCCCTCGAAGCCAAATGGCCGGGTGACGACACCTACGGTCAAGGCGCCGACAGACCTGGCGACCTCGGCCACGATCGGGGCACCACCGGTCCCGGTTCCGCCCCCCTCGCCGGCAGTGATGAACACCATGTCCGAGCCCTTGAGAGCGTCCTCCAACTCCGCCCTGTGCTCCTCGGCGGCGGCCCGACCGATCTCGGGGTTGGCTCCGGCGCCCAGCCCGCGGGTCACCTCACGACCGATGTCGAGCTTCACGTCGGCATCACTCATAAGTAGAGCTTGAGCGTCGGTGTTCAGTGCGATGAACTCGACGCCACGGATGCCCGCCTCCACCATTCGGTTGACGGCGTTGACCCCACCACCACCTATCCCCACCACTTTTATCACGGCTAAATAGCCACCGCTCGACGTGCTCACAACAAGTCCTCCAGTTCAAATACGAAGCTAAAGTAGAGGTTTACCGTTCGGGTTTGCTTAAGTAAAGTCATAATCCATAAGCCTCAACTAGACCTTCAGGGTTCGTCGTCCTCGCTGACCGGCTCCTCAACCGACGAGGAGGTAGCAGGATGGGTGGGGGCAATCAGGGTCAGGGTCGAGCCCGGGGCCGGCTCTTCGCGGAGCAGAGCGGCCAAGCTGAGCCCCTTGGCAGCCATCTCCACCGGGCGCCCCAACCTGACATCGAACCCGGAAACATCGGCCCACATCTCGCCGTTGGCCTCGGGCCACACCCGGGTGCCCGGTATGAGCTCATCGGGTAGGGCGGCAGCGAATTCCAGCGCACCAAGCACCTGTCTGGAGCCGGAAGCCTCGGAGTCTTTGGTCGTGGAGAAGTCCAGCCACGGCAACGAGTCGTCTGGCTCTCCCGACGAGGGCACGGCGACGCCATCGATCGCCCGACGGGCCCAACCGTCCTCGGTCTCGACCCAGGCCACCGGCACTCTCTCCTCCACCCGAACCAAGACTCGGTTTGGCCAATCGAGCTCGACCACCGCCTCTCGGACCCAAGGATCCCGCTCCAGGTCGGCGGCGATGTCTCCGGAGCGGATCAGGATCATCGGCGTGCCAGCAAGGACACCCTCCTCGGCCAGGGCCAGGTGGGTCGAGCTGGCGACAACGCCCGTGGTAGTTACCTCCTCGACACTCAAGAGGGGTGACAGGAAGAGCCATACCACCGCTCCCGCCAGGCCGAGGATTATCAGGAAACGGATCAGGCGACGGACGTTTCTTCGAGCCCGGTCCTCTGCAACCTCTCGACGACGTTCGGTCAAACGCGGATCAATGGTCATCTTCGAATCCCACGAATTGGATTTCCGGTTCCAGGATGGTGCCGGTCTCCTCGAAAACGCGGTCTTTCACCACATCGACAAGTCGCCGAATATCACTCGAAGTGGCATTGGGGCCGGCGACGAAGAAGTTGGCGTGCTTGGAGGAGACTGCCACGTCGCCGACCCCGGTCCCCTTGAGGCCCAATGAGTCGATGAGCTCGCCGGCCGTGGCCCCGGGTGGGTTCTTGAAGACACTGCCGGCGTTGAGGGTGCCGCCGGGTTGATTGTCACGCCGCCACCTCGTGATCCGTCTCAACTCCTCGAGCCCCATCGCCACGTCGCCGGGTCGGGTCGCGAAGGTGGCGGTGAGGACCACCCGGGTAGCGTCGATGTTGGAGTGCCGATACGACATCTCGAGATCATCGGGGCCTCTCGTCCCGATGACACCTGAGACCAGGTCGAGGATGGACGCCTCGATCAGCCGGTCTTTCGTCTCCACCCCGAAACAACCTGCGTTCTGACGTACGGCGCCACCTACCGAGCCCGGGATGCCGACGAAGAACTCGAGACCGGTCAGACCTGCTTTGACACTGGCTCTCGCTACCTGGGCGAGTGGGGCCGAGCCGCCGGCGGAAACCACCGACCCGTCTATCTCGATCTTAGAGAACCCGGGGCCGAGACGAATGACCAGACCGGGAAAACCCGAATCGGAGACCACGATATTGGACCCGCGACCCAATACCAGGACCGCCATGTCGGAGAGGACGTCGCTGGAGGTCAGACGCTCGAGATGCTCGAGGTTCTCGACCTCGATCAGGTATCGCGCAGGGCCCCCGGACTTGTATGTCGTCAAGGGCCCCAGGGCCACGTTCTCGACGATGGAGCCGGAATCGATCAGGGCCTCCAACCCGCTCATTGGCTCTCCGCGAGTCTCAACGCCAATTCGGTGGGGACCAAGGTGATGTCCCCGGCGCCCATGGTCAGGACCAGGTCGCCCTCTTCGACCCGCTCCGCCAGGAATTGAGCCAGGTCGACCATGTGGGGCACATAGTGAACGCTCGCCCCGTGGCTCCGGGCGGCATCCGCCACCAGCCTTCCGGTGACACCGGGAACCGGCTCCTCCCGCGAGCCGTACACATCTGTAACGACGACCTCGTCGGCCTGGCTCAGCGCCGTGCCGAACTCCTGCTGGAACCTCTGGGTCCGGCTATAGAGATGAGGTTGGAAGACCGCCCACAGCCGGCCCGGGACGATGCCCGAAGCCGCGGCCAGCGTGGCGGCCACCTCGGTCGGATGATGGGCATAGTCGTCGATGAGGGTGACACCCGAGACCGTCCCCCGGTTCTCCCATCGGCGACC
>Ga0299914_10000635_pt1 | contig 21694 bp, 22 predicted proteins | sample RVTome_10_FD_201361 | JGI IMG/M metagenome (GOLD analysis project Ga0299914, IMG submission 201361) | Soil microbial communities from uranium-contaminated site in the Upper Colorado River Basin, Wyoming, United States - RVT153D57 (version 2) ...
ACGCTTTGGCAGCCCGCTGGCGACGTGTAGCGCGGGCTACGGGGTGGTGCTGGCGGTGACCGCGGCGAGCCACTCGGTACGGGTGACGGCGCCGTCGGCGATGGCGGTCATCGTGGCGAAGTCGGAGGTGTACGCCGCGCCGTCGACGACGATCGCGAAGCCGGGGAGCACGGTCGCCCCTGCGGCACGCAGCGGGGCACCGGCGGACCAGTAGCGCTCGGCGAACGCCGCCGTGTTGCCCCAGGCGAGGTCCTCGGGGGTGAACGACACATCGGAGGCGAGCGTCACCGACAGCGTGAGCAGTGCCGCGGTGGCGTCGAAGTCGTACTGCTCCACCGACGCGATGCGGGGGTCGGCGAGGTACTGCTCGACGAACGCCTCGGCGCCGGCGTCGATCTCCCGCCCGGCGGCCAGCACCGCCAGGTTCGCCGCCGTGGCGACGTCGCCGACCGGCACGCTCACCGTGGCCGGCTCGGTGGATGGCGCCGATGACGGCGGCGGTGCGGTGTCGACGAACTCGAAGCTGAACATGCCGCTGCCGCCGGAGACCACCGTCTCGGCGACGAGCACCTCGATCCCACCCTCATCCGGCTCGCCGAGCGCAGCGAAGCAGAGGATCGGCGTACCGTCGGCCACCGACTCGGGCTCGGCGCAGGCGTAGAGGTTGGTGTTCGTCCCGGTCGCCACTCCGAGGAACTCGGCAAAGCTCAGCTCGGCCAGCCGGCGCTCGAACTCGGTGTCGGTCTGGCCCGCCCCTGGGGCCGCGGCGAGGTCGCCCTCCTCGACCGCGGTGGAGGTCGCAGGGCTGGTGTCCGGTGGTTCGCTTGCGTCCGGCGAGGAGGCCCCGAGCAGCACCGCGGCGACGCACAGCGTCAGGCACGTCGTCATGGCCAGCGATGTTAGAACGGACGCTCGCCGGGTCCGGGATCCGCCCGATGGGCGATGGCGATGGTGAGTCGGCCGATAAGCGGGATCCTGTGGCCACCACCCGTTGCCGTGGCGGTGGTCGGCGGCCATCCATCTCTGCGGTCTACCCGGAGGGTGCCCCGCCGTGGCGGGGCGGGCGGGCAACCCTGCCCTCCTGCTCGACCTTGCTCCGGGTGGGGTTTACCGAGCCGTCAGGGTCGCCCCTGGCGCTGGTGCGCTCTTACCGCACCGTTTCACCCTTGCCTGTGCCGTCGCCGGCCATCGGCGGTCTGCTCTCTGTTGTACTGGTCCGTCAGGTCACCCCGACCTGGCTCACGCCAGCACCCTGCCCTGCGGAGTCCCGACTTTCCTCGACCCGGTCGGCACTGCGCTGAGGCCGTGCCGCCGGGCCGCGGCCGCCTGGCCGACTCACCATCAGGTGCATTCTACCTGCCGGTTCAGGCCGAGCAGGTCAGCGAGCGGTAGATGTAGGCGTTCTCCGCGGGCGTCTCGAAGGCCGTCGTGTAGCGCAGCCCGGCGTCGTCGGCGGCGCCGACCTCGAGGCTGGCGGCGCCGAGCTGGGCGAAGCGGTCGGTGAGTGCGTACAGCGGTGTGATCGCCGCCTCGTCGGTGGTGGTGTCGGCCGGCGCCTCCACCTGCAATCCCTCCGTCGCCGGGTTGAGGGCCAGCAGCTCCGGCGACACGTAGCCCTCGGGCACACCGCTGTGGTAGAGCGCCGTCGTCGCCGCCCGCCGGGCGGCCTCGGCTCCGAGCTGGGCGAGCTGCGCACGTACCGCTGGGGGAGTCACCAGCTCGACGAAGCGGAGGTACGACGAGACCGACAGCGACTCGAGCGCATAGGCGAAGGCGAGGGCGTCGCGGGCGGAGTCGTCGCTCGGCGGCACGGGCGGCATCGCCTCGTCGTTGCCGAGGATGCGGTCGAGCGTCGAGCCGAAGTAGCGCTCCTCGTACCACGGGTTGGGACATTCGTAGGCCTCGCCGCCGGCGTCGCCGGTCAACTGGCCCAGCGTTGCCGCGGCAGACTCGTGGCCGTCGGCGAAGCGGGCGAGCGCCTCGGCAGCGGGCCCGTCGAGTCCGGCGTCGGACTGGAGGCGGGCGTAGATGGCGAGGATCGACTGCTCGAGCGAGCTCAATGTGCGCAGGTAGACCGCGTCGTCGACCTCCGGGTCGGGCAGATCCGACGCGGTCGGGGCAAAGCCCACTCGCCCCGGTGCTGCGCCGTCGTCGCCGCCACAGGCGGCGAGCACCGCAGCGAGCACCGCGCCCGTGCCGCCGAGCTCGAACAGGCGGCGCCTGCTGAGTCGGCTGTTCGCGTCGGAGGACCCGCTCATGAGGCGCCCACGGCCGGGTTGTCGAGCAGCGCGGCGAGGTCGGAGCCGTTGCCGGCCAGGTCGGCGAGCACCGTGCAGTGCTGCGACTCGACGAGCAACAGGGAGGTCAGCACGCGGGCCGCTTCGGCGGACTCGATTCGGCCGACGAAGTCGAGGTGATTGGCGACCGCCGCCGATTCGAGCTCGTAGGCGGCGGCGGCGACGCTCGCCGCATCGGCGCTGTCGAAGTCGGCCGCCATCGCCTCGAACGTCGCGTCGTCACGCACGTGCGGCGCGGCCACGCCGAGCGACGCCGACAGCGCGCTGGCGTACTCGTCATGGTTCTCGCGGATCGTGGTGAACACGGCCAGCGCCCCGCCCGCGTCGCCCTGGGCGTCGCCGGCCGCCAGCGCGAGGTCGTAGAGCTCACGGGCAGCCAACTCGAACTGCTGGGCGAGGGCGAGCAACTCGACGTCGCCGGCCGTCGGTCGTCGCGGCGACGATGAGGTCTCGCCGGGTGGCGTACTCGACACCGGTGGTCCTTTCTCACGGGGGCGTGCGGGCGGCCCCAGCATTCCTGCTCGCGGCCCACCGCACCAACTCTAGAAGTCCAGGGTGGAGAGCTCCGGGATCCACCCCTCGGCACGGCGCAGCGCATCGGCCCAGCGCTGGCGTTCGCCACGGCGGCCGTCGCCGACCGGCTCGACGGCGTGCGCCGGCCGCCACATCTCGGCGGCATCGGTGATGTCGCCCCAGACGCCGACGGCGAGGCCGGCGAGAAAGGCGGCGCCCAACGTCGTCGCCTCGACCACCGGCGAGACCTCGACGGGTCGCCCGGCGAGGTCGGCGAGAGCCTGCACGAACGTCGGGTTGGCGCTCATCCCTCCGTCGATGCGCACGCTCTCGATCGGCCGGCCGAGATCGGCCTCGGCGGCCTCGACCAGGTCGACGCCGCGGTGGGCGACGCCGTCGAGCACCGCCCGGCAGAGGTGGGCGGCGGTCGTACCCGTCGTCGCGCCGAGCAGTGTGCCGCGGGCGCCGTAGTCCCACTGCGGCGTCCCGAGACCGAGCAGCGCCGGGACGAACACCGCACCGTTCGAGTCGGTGACGGTCTGGGCGAGGCCGTGGCTTGCGGCAGCGTCGGGAATCAACCCGAGGTCGTCGCAGAGCCACGCGACGTTGGCGCCGGCGGCGAGCATGATCGCCTCGAGACCCCACGTGCAGACACCGTCGCGCGACCAGGCGACGATCGGGAACGTGCCGTGGCTGGTGCGCCGGCCGTCGTCCACCGGCGGCGTGCCGGTGCAGGTGTCGAGCATCCCACCGGTACCGAAGGTGATCTTCGTCAGCCCGGCGCGAACGCAGCCCTGGCCGACCAGCGACGCCTGCTGGTCGCCGGCGAGGGCGGCGAGCGGGGGCGTGCCGGGCAGGCGGACGGCGTCGCCGACGACGCCGGTGGACGACACGAGGGCGGGAAGCATGCCGCTGGGGATGGCCAGGGCGTCGAGGGCGTGCGCCGACCAGCCGCTCGCGTCAGCTTCGAGCAGCCCGGTGACCGCAGCATTGGAATGGTCGGTGACATGCGCCGACCCGCCTAGCAGCGTCCATGCGAGCCAACAGTCGACCGTGCCGAAGCAGAGGTCCCGCTCGCGGCCACCGTCGACGCTGTCGATCAGCCAGGCCAGCTTCGTCGCCGACTGGTTGGGGGCGAGGTGCAGGCCGTGCTCGTCCTTCGCCCTGATGCACTCCATCACGGTGCGCAGGTCCTGCCACCCGAGCCCTGGCCCGATCGGCTCGCCGGTGGCGCGGTCCCACACCACCGTGCTCGCCCGCTGGTTGGTGATGCCGACGGCGACGACGGGCCCGTGGCGCTCGAGCAGCCGCGAGGCGAGCTCGATCGCGGTGTCCGCCATCGAGCGGGGGTCGAACTCGACGAGGCCGGGGAACGGCGTGGCCGGAGGGCTCCGCCGGGCTTCGAGGTCGACGATCTGCAACCGGTCGTCGACGATGGCGACGCGCATCGACGTGGTGCCGACGTCGATCGCACAGATCCTGCCGCTCCCCGCAGTGCCAACTCCCGTCCTCACGGCCAGGGCGCCTCACCGAAGGGTGACGGCAGGCCGAGCTTGCCGGGATTGAAGATGCCGTTGGGGTCGAGCGCCCGCTTGACCGCGCAGAGCACGCCGAACGCGTCGCCGAGGGCGTCGGCGACGAAGCGCCCGCGGTTGATGCCGATTCCGTGGTGGTGCGAGAGGTTGCCGCCTCCATCGAGCACGGCCTGCTGGCCGGCGTCCCACAGCGCCCGGTAGGTCGACTCCACGTCGGCGGGGTCCGGCTTGGCGGCGAACGTGAAGTAGAGGCAGGCGCCGTCGGGGTAGCTGTGCGAGAGGTGGCAGCTCGCCACCTTGGCGCCGGCGTCGCCGAGTCGTGCCCGCACGCCGTCGAAGAGCCCCTCCAGCCGGCTCCACCGGGCCGCGATCTCCATCGTGTCGACGATGTAGCCCTGGCGGGTCAGCGCCTCGAGCGCGCTCGTGTCGTTGCGGTGCTCGATCCAGGTCGCCACCAGCTCGGCGGGGGCGGGTGCGCCGAGCCGGCAGGCATCGGCGACGACGGCCATCGTCGCCTCGACGATGCGCCGGTCGCCCTCGTCGAGCACCAGCAGCGTGCACGTCGAACCGTCGCCGCCGCGCCCCGATGCCGCCGACTCGACGGTGTCGTAGAGCCGCAGCACCGCTGGCGTTGCCCCGATGCGCATGATCTGCCGGCACGCCTCGACGCCGTCGGCGAACGTGGCGAACGAGTAGGCGGCGCGCTGCTCGGCAGGCGGCGTCGGGTGGGTGCGCAGCCACACCCGCGTGATCAGCCCGAGTGTGCCCTCCGACCCGCAGAACAGTTGGGTGAGGTCGGGCCCGCTCGCCGCCGCCGGGGCACCACCGGTGCGCACGACGGTGCCGTCGGCCAGGACGACCTCCAGGCCGGCGACGAGGTCCTCGATCTTGCCGTAGCGCGTCGAGTACTGGCCGGCGCCCCGGCAGGCGACCCACCCGCCGACGGTCGCCAGCTCGAAGCTCTGCGGAAAGTGCCCGACGCTCAACCCGTGGCGGCCGAGGAACTCCTCGAGCTCGGGTCCCGACGTGCCGGCGGCGACTTCGACGACACCGGAGTCCTCGTCGACGTCGCCGACACCCGCGAGACCCGTGAGATCGGCGAGCACTCCGCCGAACGCCGGCACGGCCGCTCCGGTGACGGCGCTGCGCCCCCCGGCGGCGGTCAACGGCACGCCGTGGCGGTTGCACACGCGGGCCATCGCGGCGACCTCGGCGGTCGACGTCGGCCGGCACACCACCCGCGCCCTGGCGGGCACCTCGCCGGCGAGCGCCCAATGCATCGCCAGCGGCCACCAGTCCCGCGACGCGTCGGCGGTCTCCGCCACGTCGGTGACGACGGTCGTGGCGGCGGAGAGCTCGGCCAGGGCGGCGCTGGGCACGTCGACGGCCGAGGACCAGCGATCGGCGTGACCGCGCAGCTCGATCGGCGCGGTCGGTTGCACGGCGGCGGAGCCTAGAGCGCCGCCGCGGCGGCGACGTCGGCGGCCGGCGCAGCGGCGTCGGCGACCTCCCGGGCGACGAGCTGCTCGTAGGCCGCGAGCTGGCGGTCGCGCTGGGGGCGATCCCAACCGAGCTCGGCGGCGAGCAGGTCGGCGATGGCGGGCGCTGCCGCCAGCGTGGCGGCGCGGTCGAGCAGGTGGCTGCGCGTGCGGCGGGTGACGACGTCGACGAGCGTCGTGGCCATCTCGCAGCGGACCGCATAGACCGCCTCGGCCCGCGTGTACGGGAGGCCGGGCACGAGCGGCTCGCCGAGCGTGGGATCGGCAGCGACGAGGTGGCCGATCTCGTCGCGGAGGGTCCCGTAGCGGTCGGCGAGTGCGGACTCGCGGCTGCCGGCGGGGACCGCTTCGAAGCCGGATGCGCCGAGCAAGGGCAACGAACGGGTGCCCCCGCTACCGGGGCGCCGGAGCCCGGCCCGGTCGAGCACCCGCCGCCACCGTGGGCGGTTGCCGCCGAGCTGCTCGATGACGGCGTCGACGGTGTCCTCGGCCATCTCCCTGTACGTCGTCAGCTTGCCGCCGGAGATGGCGATCTCTCCGCCGGCGCCGATCGTCACCCGATGCCGGCGCGAGAGATCGGCGGTGCGGTCCGAGGCGGCGGAGCGCACGAGCGGGCGCAGCCCGGCCCAGACGCCGGTGACGTCGTCGCGGCCGACGCCGGTGGTGACCGCTGCGTTGAGGGCATGCAGCACGTAGTCGATGTCGTCGGCGGTGCACGGCGGGTCGTCGAGGCGCCCTTCGTAGTCGGTGTCGGTGGTGCCGATGTAGGTGTGCTCGAACGTGCCGTCGGCCTGGAGGCCCCAGGGCACGACGAACAGGCTGCGCTTGTCGCCGGGCACCGGGATCACCGCGGCGATGTCGTTGCGCACGAGCGACCACGGCACGGTCAGGTGCACGCCCTTGGCGGGGCGGATCGTCGGCTCGCCGGGCGTGCCCGCCGCCATCGCCCGCACGTCGTCGGCCCAGACGCCCGTCGCGTTGACGAACACCTGCGCCCGCACGGTGAGCGTCCGCCCGTCCCCGGCGTCGATCGTCGCCGTGACGACCCGTCCGCCGGCGTCCTTCTCGAATCCGGTGACGCGGCAGCGGTTGGCCGCGGCCGCGCCGTGGGCCGCAGCCGTGCGGATGACCGTGAGCACGAGGCGGGCATCGTCGACGGTGGCGTCGTAGTAGACGTAACCCCCAGCAAGGCGATCCCGCGCGAGCGTCGGCATGTGGCGGTGGGCCTCGTCGGCCGAGACCCGCCGGTGCAGCTTGCCGATCCGCCAGCCGCCGGTGAGGTCGTAGAGCCACATTGCCGTGCCGAGTGCCCGCGCCACGCGGCGCGGGATGAGGCCGTCCTTGGCGAAGATCGGGATCAGGAAGGGGAGGATGCGCACGAGGTGCGGGGCGTTGCGCCGCAACCGCTTGCGTTCGCGAAGTGCCTGATAGACGAGCCGGACGTCGCCCTGCTGCAGGTAGCGGAGGCCGCCGTGGACGAGCTTGGAGGATCTCGACGAGGTGCCGGCCGCGAAGTCGTCGGCCTCGACGAGCGCCGTGCGCAGGCCCCTGGCCGCGGCGTCGAGGGCCACGCCGGCGCCGGTGATGCCGCCGCCGATCACCAGCACGTCGAACGTCTCATCGGCCAGCCGGTCGAGCATCCGCCCGCGGTCGAAGCCCGGCTGCACAGCGGTGTCGGCCACGAAACGGAGGCTAGCGGTGGGTTCCGACACCAGGATGTGGCCGGTGCCGCGGCAGATTGCCTCTTGAGCTTGGCGAAGGTGGGTTCTATCGTTCCGGAACGCAGACAAACGGGACGGGGGATTCCACAGGTGTCGTTGCAGACAATCGATTGGCGCAGGTTGGGGGCGTGCCGCGGGCTGGACGCGAGCATCTTCTACCCCGACGAGGACGACGATGCCACCGAGGCCAAATCGGTGTGCGAGCTCTGCTCCGTCCGCGCCGCCTGCCTCGAACATGCGCTGCTCAACCGCGAGAAGGTCGGGGTGTGGGGTGGCGCGACCGAGCGCGAGCGTCGGCGGATCATCCGCCAGCGCCGCCGCCCAGCCTGACGTCGCCGTCAGTCGCTGAGGCGCCGTCGCCCTCATCTGCCGCGGCCCGCCGTCGACGGGGTGGGTAGCGTTGCCGCCGTGACCGTTCATTGCGTTCCCCGGCCACGCTGTGATCTGCCTGCGCAGCGTCAACGCCTCGGTCGGGCAAAGCCCTCCCTCGGCTACACCGCTCGGTCACCGGGACGCTCGCTGGCGCTCGCTCACTCGCATCGGCTGAGTGTCCGCCGGTGACCGAGCACGGTCTCGATGAGCTGGGCGGCTGGCCTGGCGTGATCACCCACGTCGTCGACGGGCGCGACCTCACCGCGCCACAGGCGGCGGCGGCGATGGCCACGATCCTGTCGGGCGGCGCCACACCCGCACAGCTGATCGCGTTCACCGTCGCCCTGCGGATCAAGGGCGAGACTGCCGACGAGCTGTCGGGCCTGCTCGACGCCGTGCTCGCTGCGGGGGCGCAGGTGCCGCTCGGCGAGGAGCTGCAGGCGAAGGCGATCGACATCGTCGGCACGGGTGGCGACCGCTCGCACTCGGTCAACGTCTCCACGATGGCCGCCCTGGTCGTCGCCGGTGCCGGCGTGCCGGTGTGCAAGCACGGCGCCCGTGCGGCGTCGTCGAAGTGCGGCACCGCCGACGTGCTCGAGGCACTGGGCGTGGCCATCGAGTTGCCTCCCGAAGGCGTCAAGGCGTGCGTCGAGGAGGCCGGGATCGGCTTCTGCTTCGCCCCGAGGTTTCATCCCGCCTTCCGCTTCGCCGCGCCTGCCCGTCGCGAGGTCGGCATCCCCCTCGTGTTCAACCTGCTCGGCCCGATGGCGAACCCCGGCCGGGTGCGCCGGCAGCTGATCGGCGTCGCCGAGGATCGCTTCGCCGAGAGGATGCTCGCCTCCCTGCGCAGCCACGGCTCGACCGACGTGTGGGTCGTGCACGGCGGCGGTCTGGACGAGCTGACCACGACGGGCCCGTCCACGGTGCTGGCGCTCGACCACGGTGGGGTGCGCCGGTTCGAGATCGATCCGGTCGCGCTCGGCTTCGCGCCGGCCACCGAGGACGAGCTCGTCGGCGGTGACTCCGCACACAATGCCGCAGTGGTGGACAGGTTGCTCGCCGGCGAGCCAGGAGCAGCGCGCGACATCTCGGTGCTCAATGCCGCAGCAGCGCTGGTCGTGGCGGGCGCCGCGGCGACGATCGAGGAGGGGATCGCGATGGCTGCCGAGGCGATCGACAGCGGCCGGGCGGCAGCCGCCCTCGCGCGGCTCGTCGCCGTGTCGCAGGCGCACGCCAACGTCGCGGCCGCCGTGGACTGATGTGGAACGGAGCGAAGCGAGCGCCAGCGAGCGTCCCGGCGATCGAGCAAGTAGGCGGCCGGAGCGCAAGCGGAGGTCGCCGGCGCGACGGCATGCGTGGCCGGGAAACGCTGTGAGCGGCATGCTCGCCGTCAGCGTCCCCGGCTCGTCGGCGAACCTCGGGCCCGGGTTCGACGCTCTCGGCATCGCGCTGTCGCTGCGCTCCGAGCTCGGTGTCGTCGACGCGCGGGCGCCTCGCGAGCAGCCGGCGAGCTCTGTCGATGGTCACCACCCGGCGAGCGTCGCGTTCGCCCGCGCCGGCGGGAGCGGCACGCTCTGGGTGCGGTCGTCGATCCCGATCGGCCGCGGGCTCGGATTCAGCGGGGCGATGCGCGTCGGTGGCGCCGCGCTCGCCCTGCTGCAGCGCGCGGATGCTGCCGGCCTCGGCGCCGACGGGCGGCGCGAGGTGCTCGCCGTGGCTGCCGAACTGGAGGGACACGCCGACAACGCAGCTGCATCGCTGTACGGCGGGATCGTGGCCACCGACGGCGCCTCCGCCGTCGCCGTTCCGACACCCCTCACGCCCGACGTCGTCGTGTGGATCCCTGCCGACACGACGGCGACGTCGTCGTCCCGGGCGGCGCTTCCGCCCACGGTCAGCCGGGCCGACGCGGTGTTCAACATCGGGCGCACGGCGACGCTGGTCGCCGCCCTCGCCTCCGCCGACGTCGCCGCCCTCGATGCGGCCACGGACGACCGGCTGCACCAGGACGTCCGCTTTGCCGAGGCGCCGGCGTCGGCGGCGGCGCTCGCCTCCGGCCGCGCGGCCGGCGCCTGGTGCGGGTGGTTGTCGGGCAGCGGACCGACCGTGGCGTTCCTCGCCGCGCCGGGCGAGGGCGCCGCCCTCGCCGCCGCACTGCCCGAGGATGGGCAGACCAAGGTGCTCGGCGTCGACGGCGCGGGGATGACCGTCGCGGTCGCCCCGGCACGATCGCCCTGCTAGCGCCCCTGCTCCGGGGGACGACGCGGGCGGAGCCCCCGTGCGCCCGCCTAACCTGGACGCGGTGGGAGCGACGCCGACGCCCAGCCCGGCGAACCTCGAGCACCGCCACCTGCGGTCGGCGCTGCAGTTCGCGGTCGAGGTGGCCCACGCTCGCCAGAGACAGCGCCCGCCACTGCCGTACCCGGCGGAGCTGAAGCCGCATCTCAAGCAGCCACGGATCCCGACCAGCGCGCTCGGCAAGGTACGGCGGGCGATCGGCGCCGACGCCGAGTTCCGTGCCGCGGTCGCCGCCGCGGCCGCGCCGGGCATCGTCGACGAGATCGGCCTGGAGTGGCTGCGGCGCGACGACGGCTGGGCGGACCGCGTCGCAGCGCTCGTCGACGAGGCGGTGATGGCCAGGACCGAGGGCGACCTCGAGCTCGCCGTGAAGCGCGCCGAGAAGCGCCGTGAGGCGGCGGAGGACAAGGCGCGGCAGCTCAGCGCCGAGCTGGCCGCGACGAAGGCGAGCATGGCCGAGCGCGACGAGGTGCTGCGCGCGTACGAGGCGCGGGCGCGGGACGCCGATCTGGCGGGGGACGACCTCCGCGAACAGCTGCGGGCGGCGCGACAGGCCGAGCGCGACGCCGACCAGCGGCAGGAGGCGGCCAAGGCCAAGCTCGCCGAAGCCGAGGCGGCCCGCGACCGAGCGCTGGCGGCGATGGAGGCCGCCGAGGAGCAGCGTGACGAACTGCTCGCCTCCCGTGCCGAGGCCGCCGGCGTGGCGATCGCGGCCAACCAACTTCCCGAGCTGCGCCGGCTCGCCGAGGCGGCGCGGGACGTCGCCAACCAGCTCGACACGCTCGTACGCACCGGTCCCGAGCGCCGCACGGCGATCGCCGTGCCCGGAGCGCTCGCGCGGGATCCGCGCGGCGCCGCCGAGCACCTGCTCCGCACGCGGGGCGTGCTCGTCCTCGTCGACGGCTACAACGTCGCCATGCTCGCCTGGCCCGACGCCGAGCTGGAGGCGCAGCGCGAGCACCTGCTCGATGCCGTGGACGCGATGGCGCAGCGCTACGCGGCCGAGGTTGTCGTGGTCTTCGACGGCGCCGCCGTGATCGGCAGCCACACGAAGCGCCGGCGGCTGGCCAGGGTGCGCTACTCACCCGAGGGCGTGTCCGCCGACGACGTGATCCGCCTCGAGGTCGCCGCCGCCGACGTGTCCCGGCCGATCGTGGTGGTGACCAACGACCAGGAGATCAGGCGCGACGTATCGATCGAGGGGGCGAACACCATCGCCAGCGAGATCTTCGCCGAGCTCGCCTTGAGCTGACCTGCGTGGCGGGCCGATTCCAACGCCGGGATCGTGTCGCCGGGCACCTACCGTTGCCGCCCGATGACCCTTCACTGCGCCCGTCGGTGCTTCGCGATCGAGTGGGGCCGAGCGCCGTCGCGGTCGGGAGCGCAGCGGTGACGGCGACGAGCGACGACCCGGTCGTCACCGCGGCCGCGGTGCGCGGCCGGCTGCCGGCGACGGCGGAGGGGTCGCACGCCGCTGCGTTCACCCCGCTCGACTGGGGCCTGCTCGCCGTCGCCGCCTCGGTGTGGGGCGCCTCGTTCCTGCTCATCGCCGAGGGGCTGGAGTCGTTCGAACCGGGTGTCGTCGCCTTCGGGCGGCTGGCGCTCGGCATCTCGGCGCTGCTGCTCGTGCGCAAGGCGCGAGCAACGCGCATCGAGCGCGGCGACTGGCCGCGCGTCGTGCTGCTCGGCGCCGTTTGGTTCGCCGTTCCGCAGACGATGTTCCCGATCGCCGAGCAGTGGGTTTCGTCGGCCGTGGCAGGAATGCTCAACGGCGCGCTCCCACTGTTCGCCGCGGTCGTGTCGGCGTCGCTGTTGCGCCGGCCGCCCGGGCGCAACCAGCTGGAGGGATTGGCCGTCGGTTTCGCCGGCGTGGTGCTGATCAGCCTGCCGTCGCTGCAGGGCGGCTCGCGCACGGCACTCGGCGCCGGGCTCGTCGTCGTCGCGTTGATCAGCTACGCCTTCGCCGGCAACCTGGTGGTGCCGTTGCAGCAGCGCTACGGCGCGATCGGCGTGATCGTGCGGGCGCAGGCCGTCGGCCTCGCCATGACGTTGCCGTACGCGCTCGTCGGGCTGCCCGAGTCGTCGTGGGCCTGGAAGCCGTTCGCCGCCATCGTCGTGCTCGGCGCGGTCGGCACCGGCGTGGCGTTCGTCGCCGCGGGCACCTTGATGGGCCGTGTCGGCGCCACCCGGGGATCGATCATCGCCTACCTGATCCCTGTCGTCGCCCTCGTCCTCGGCGTGCTGCTGCGCGACGAGCACGTCGAGGCGATCGCCGTCGTCGGCCTGGGTTTGGTGCTGGTCGGCGCCTGGCGGACGAGCCGCGCCGGCCGCTGACGCATCGGCTGCCACCCGACCGCACAGCGGTTCGGGCGAGCACGCTCGGTAGGTTGCGGGCGATGGCGGATTCACGGGTGCCAACCGTGGCGTGGGCCGACGGGGCGGTCGAGCTGCTCGACCAGACGCTGCTCCCGGAGCGCGAGGCCGTGCGCCGCTGCACCACCGTCGACGAGCTGATCGAGGCGATCCGCGTCCTGGCCGTCCGCGGAGCGCCGGCGATCGGGGTCGCCGGCGCTTACGGAGTGGCCCTCGCCGCACGCTGGCACGCCGGTGCACCCGACGAGTTCGCCGCCGCCGTGGCCCGCCTGCGGGCGGCCCGGCCGACGGCCGTCAACCTGGCCCGCATGGTCGACGAGGTCGCCGCCGCGGCGGCCGACCCGGACAAGGCGCTCGCCACGGCGCACGCGGTGCGCGACCGGGAGGTGGCCGCTTCTCACGCGATGGGCGAGCGCGGCGCCGACCTGCTGGCCGAGCTCTGTGGCGTCCGGCCCCTGCGCGTGATGACGATCTGCAACACCGGCGCCCTGGCGGCGGTCGAGCGGGGAACCGCGCTCGCCGTGATCGAGACGCTGCACGAGCGGGGCCACCTGGCCGAGGCGATCCCGCTCGAGACCCGCCCGCTGCTCCAGGGCGCCCGGCTCACCACATGGGAGCTCGCCCGGATGGGCGCGCCGCACCGGCTGATCGTCGACTCGGCGGCCGCCTCCCTGCTGGCCCGCGGCCTCGCCGACGCCGTCGTCGTCGGCGCCGACCGCATCGCTGCCAACGGCGACACGGCGAACAAGATCGGCACGCTCGGCCTCGCCCTCGGCGCCCGTCACGGAGGCGTTCCGTTCGTGGTCGTCGCCCCCGAGACGACCGTGGACCGGGCGACTCCGACCGGCTCCGCCATCGAGATCGAGGACCGTGGCGCCGACGAGGTGACCGCCTTCCGCGGTGCACCCGTCGCTGCCGCTGGCACGGAGGCGATGAACCCCGCGTTCGACGTCACCCCGGCGACCCTGATCGACGCGATCGTCACCGACGAGCGCGTGATCCGCGTCGCCAAGGGCGAGACGCCGGCACGATGGCGCAATCCTTCCGACGGTGCCGTGCATCTCTAGACGGTGAGGTGATCCCGGCCACGGGCGGAACGATGCATCGACCGCCGGGGCGCGGCGCCAGATGTGCGACCCTGATGGGCGATGGATGCCGACCTCACGGCGCGGCTCGACTTCAGCCGGTGGGACGAACCGGCGGCGGACGGCGACCTGCGCGAGCTGCTCACCGGGTGGTTGCGATACCAGCGGCACGAGTTCCAACGGAAGCTCCGCGACCTCACTCCGGAGCGGATGGCCGAGTGGTCGATCCCGCCGGTCGAGCTGTCGGTGCTCGGCCTCGTGCGCCACATGCAGCAGATGGAGCACATCTACCTCACGTGGGGACTCGGCGGCGGTGAGCGGCTCGAGGTCTACGGCGACGACGACTACGCTGGCGGATCGGCCGAGACCGTCGATATCGACGTGAGGCTCTATCTCGACGAGGTCGCGCGGGCCGACGCGGCGGTCGCCGCGGTCGCCGCGACGGATTCGCCTGGCCGTGGCCATGGAATGCCGCTACAGGCGGCGCTGATCAAGATGATCGACGAGTACGCCCTCCACAGCGGCCAGGCGCACATGCTCCGCTTCGCCGCACTCGGCGAGATGATCCGCTAGCTCCGGCGGCCGCGCGACAGATATCCGTGTAACTCCCGCCGCTCATACTGCGGGGCATGGTGATCTCGTGTGAAACGTGCTCCCGGCCGCGGTCGTCGGCGTGCGACGACTGCGTCGTCGCCCACGTGCTCGGCGCCGACGGCCGCGCCGAGGTGGTCGACCTCGCCACCGAACGGGCGGTCCGCCTGCTGATCGACGCCGGCATGGTGTCACCCGAGGGCGAGCGCCACGCCGGTTGAGCGCCGGAACGGCTCGCACGTCTGCAAGCGGCGCACTCCGTAACCTGGCCTGGTGCGGCAGGTTCCGGCGCCCCCGACGTTCGACGAGATCGTCGCGCTCGCCGCCGCGGACGGGATCGAGCACGTCGGCGTCGCGCCGGCGGCGACGCTCGAGCGGGCGAGGAAGGCGATCCACGACCGCATCGACGCTGGCCTGGACGGCGGCCTCGGCTTCACGTTCCGCAACCCCGAGCGCGCCACCGATCCCCACCGCGCCGTCGACGGCGCCCGCTCGATCATCGTCGCTGCTCGCTCGTACGCGCTCGACGAGCCGGCCAGGCCCGCCGGCCCGCAGGCGCGCGTCGGGCGCTACGCCTGGGTCGACCACTACGCGCCGCTGCGCCGCACCCTGCGGGCGATCGCCAAGCGGCTCAAGGCCGCAGGCGAGCGCGCGGTCGTGCTGTGCGACGACAACGGCCTCGTCGACCGCGAGGCGGCGTACCAGGCGGGCCTCGGCTGGTTCGGCAAGAACGCCAACCTGCTGCTGCCCGGCGCCGGGAGCTGGTTCGTGCTCGGATCGGTGGTCACCACTGCCACCTACGAGCCGTCTCCCGCTCCGGTGGGCGACGGCTGCGGCGCGTGCCGGCGCTGCGGAGACGCCTGCCCGACCGGGGCGATCGTCGCGCCCGGCGTGATCGATGCCGACCGCTGCCTCGCCTGGGTGCTGCAGAAGCCCGGGCCGATCCCCCGGCACCTGCGCGAGGCGGTCGGCGACCGCATCTACGGCTGCGACGACTGCCAGGACGTCTGCCCGCCGACCGTGCGCTTCGGTGGTCGACACACGCCGCCGCCGCCCGACCAGGTCGACGTCGAGGTCGAGGCCTGGGTCGACGTACTCGACCTGCTCGACGCCGACGACGAGACGCTGCTCGCCCGGCACGGCCGGTGGTACCTCGCCGGGCGCGATCCGCGCTGGCTGCGCCGCAACGCCCTCGTCGTGCTCGGCAACACGGGGGACGCGAGGGACACCCGCACGCAGGCGACGCTCGCCCGCTACCGCCAGCACGACGACGCGCTGCTCGCCGAGCACGCCGCATGGGCGAGCGCGCGGCTGGCCCTCGACGAGGGGAGCACGGCCAGGTGAAGCACCTGCTCGCCACGAACGACTTCCCGCCGAAGATCGGCGGGATCCAGTCGCTGCTGTGGGAGTGGTGGCGACGCCTGCCGGCCGACCGCTTCGCCGTGCTGACGAGCCCCTACAAGGGCGCCGCGGAGTTCGACGCGCAGCAGACGTTCCGCGTCGAGCGGACCCGCGAGCCGGTGCTCCTGCCGCACCCGCCGATGGTGCGCCGGATCAACCGGCTGGCCGCGGAGTTCGGCGCCGACCTCGTCGCCCTCGACCCGGCGGTGCCACTCGGCCTCGTCGGTCCATCGCTGGAGCTGCCCTACGACGTCGTCCTCCACGGCGCCGAGGTGACGGTACCCGGGCGGCTCCCGGGCAGCAGGCAGGCGCTGGCGATGGTGCTGCGCCGCGCCCGCCACGTCATCTCGGCGGGGGAGTACGCAGCGCGCGAGGCCGAGCGCGCCGCCGGGCGCGAGCTGCCGATCACCGTGCTCCCGCCCGGCGTCGACACCGAGCGCTTCCGCCCGCTCGACGACCGGCAACGTCTGCAGGCTCGCCGCGATCTCGGCCTCCCGGAGGGCGCCGAGCTGATTGTGGCGGTCTCCCGTCTCGTGCCCCGCAAGGGCTTCGACGTCGCGATCCGCGCGGCGGCTGCCCTGTGCGACGCGCGGCCCGACCTGTTGCTCGCCATCTCTGGCCGGGGACGCGATGAGACCCGCCTGCGTCGCCTCGCCGCCCAGCTGCACGCCCCGGTGCGCTTCCTCGGGCGGATCCCCAACGCCGACCTGCCGCGCCTGTACGCGTGTGCCGATCTCTGCACGATGGCGTGCCGCACCCGTTGGGGCGGGCTCGAGCAGGAGGGCTTCGGGATCGTGTTCGTCGAGGCGGCAGCGTGCGGGACACCCCAGGTGGCCGGGCGTTCGGGCGGAGCCGCCGAGGCGGTGGTCGACGGTGAGACAGGGCTGGTCGTCGACCGACCGGACGACTGGCGCCAAGTCGCCGCCGCGTTCGAGGCGCTGCTCGACGATCCCGCCCGCCGCGAGAAGATGCGCACCGCGTCGCGTGAGCGTGCCGTGCGTGACTTCTCGTACGACCTGCTGGCGCAGCGACTCGGCGAGGCGCTCGGAGTGTTCGAGTGAACCTGTCCGCGGAGCGGATCGTCGCCGGCAACATCGCCGGCACTGCATGGTTCGTCGTCACCGCTGTCGGCGCGGCGGCGATCTTCACGACCCCGTTCCAGTGGCTCGGCGCGATCTCTGCGCTCGTCCTCTTCGCCGTCGGCGTCTTCGCCTTCCTGTGGGGCTACTTCCACGCCGTCGGTCGCAGCCGCACGGAGCAGGTCGGTGTGGCACAGGTGTACCTGCTCACCGGCGAGCCGATACCTCCCCGGGTGCGGGCGACGATGCTCGGCCTGCTCGCCGTGCAGGTCGTCACGGCGACGGCGACGACGTTGGCCCGGCTCGAGGGGCCCGACGGCAATCCAGGGTCGTCGCTGGCCGTCGGCTTCCTCGTGCCGATGCTCGGGTTCGGCCTCAACGGTCTGTGGGCGGCGTTCCATGGCACGTTCCCGTCGCGCCGGCCGCCGCCCCGTCCAGGTCCGCGCCGTGCCGAGGAGGAGCATCGAGTAGTCGAAGTTGCTCCTCCGATCAGCAAGAATGACCGGCATGGCTGAGACCGCCACCGAGTTCATCACCATTGCCGCGCCGCCGGAACGGGTCTGGGAAGTGGCGGCCGACATCGAGCGCTATCCGGAGTGGGCGAAGGACGTCAAAGACGTCGTCGTCCGGGCACGCGACGAGCAGGACCGGCCGACCGAGGTCGAGTTCCGTGCCTCGGCACTCGGCCGCAGCACGCACTACACGCTCGCTTACGACTATTCGGAGGCGCCGACGGCGCTGTCGTGGACGATGGTCAAAGGCGACATCCAGAAGGCGATCGAGGGCGCCTACGTGTTCGCCCCGGACGGCCAGGGCGGCACCACCGTCACGTACGACCTGCGCATCGAGCTGGCCGCCCCGCTGCCGGGGTTCGTCAAGCGGCGCGCCGAGGTGCGCATCCTCAACACCGTCCGCGAGCTGAAGGCGCGCGCCGAATCCTGAGCGCCACCTCGGCAGTGGACGTCGGCGTCGCCCGCGACGGGCGCAGCGGCACCGTCCGGCACGGGCGCATCGGCATCGACGTCGGCGGCACGAAGTGCCTCGGCGTGCTCGTCGACGACGAGGGCAGCGTGGCGGCCGAGGACCGCCGGCCGACGCCGAAGGGCGCGGCCAATCTCGTCGCCACCGTCACCGAGCTCGCCGCCCACCTGCGCGACCGGGCGGCAGGCGCGGTGACGTTCGGCGTCGGCCTGCCCGGCTCGATCACCCGGCAGGGCGTGCTCACCTCGTCGCCGCACCTGCCTGGCGTCGTCGACTTCGACGCCGCCGGCGCGTTCACCGCCGCGCTGGGTCGGCCCGTTGCGGTCGCCAACGACGCCACGTGCGCGGCCCTCGCCGAGTGGCTTCTCGGCGGCGGCCGAGGAGTCGACGACATGGTGATGATCACGATGGGCACCGGGATCGGCGGCGGGATCGTCGCCGGTGGCCACCTCCTGCTCGGCGCCAACGGCTACGCCGGCGAGTTCGGGCACATGATGATCGACCCCAACGGCCGCGACTGCCCATGCGGTCAGCGGGGCTGCTGGGAACGCTACGCCTCGGGCTCGGCGATCGCCCTCGAGGCGATGCGGCTGGCGGGTGAGGGGTTCCTGGACGCGGTCGTCGCCGAGGCCGGCGCGGCGGAGGCGATCACGTCCGAACTCGTCGTGCGCGCCGCCGCGGCCGGCGATGTCGACGCGGCGACGGTGCTCGACCACTTCGCCCGCTGGATGGCGACCGGCCTGGCCAACCTCACCAACGCCTTCGACCCGGCGCGCTTCGTCCTCGGCGGCGGCCTGGTGCAGGCGGCACCGGTCTTCGAGCCGATGCTGCGCCGCCACGTCGCCGCGTTGGTGTACGCCTCGAACCTGCGCCCGCAACCGGAGATCCGCTTCGCCGAGCTCGGCGAGCGCGCCGGCGCGATCGGCGCCGCGCTGTTCGGGGCGCGGCACGACCGCGAGCGAACGAGCGCCAGCGAGTGAGCGGCCCGACGCCGGCCTGCGTGGCCGGGGAACGCAGTGGCGGCTCAGGCAGGATGACCGGGGTAGTTGGCGCGGGCCGCGGAGATCTCGCGCCAGGCGTCCTCGCGGCCGCCGATGCCCTGCGTCGACGAGTGCTTGCCCGGCTCGAGCGCCTTGTACACCTCGAAGAAGTGGCGGATCTCGGCGACCAGCTGCGGCGACAGATCGGCGAGGTCGTTGACGCCGTCCCACTTCGGCTCGTGCGGCGGCACGCAGATCAGCTTCGCGTCCTCGCCCTTCTCGTCCTGCATGTAGAGCACGGCGACCGGTCGCGCCTCGACCCACACGCCGGGATACGTCGGGTCCTCGAGCAGGACGAGGGCGTCGAGCGCGTCGCCGTCGCCGGCAAGCGTGTCGGGCAGGAAGCCGTAGTCGGCGGGATACGTCGTCGCCGTGAACAGCCGCCGGTCGAGGTAGACGCGGTTCGTCTCGTGGTCGATCTCGTACTTGTTGCGGCTGCCGCGCGGGATCTCGATCACGACGTGCACGACGTCCGGGGGCAGCTCGTTGGCCATCGCCACGCACTCTTCCATACGTGCCCCGCTCGGGCCCAGCGCCACGGGTAGCGTGGGGCTCCTTATGGAGTTCAGGCGCATCTCGAACCTGCCGCCGTACGTGTTCACGATCATCAACAACCTGAAGATCGAGGCACGGCGGGCAGGCCGGGATGTCATCGACCTCGGGTTCGGCAACCCCGACATCCCGTCGCCCGACATCGCCGTGCAGAAGCTCGCCGAGGCGGCCCACAAGCCCACCAACCACCGCTACTCGATGTCGCGTGGCCTGCCCAAGCTGCGCGAGGCGATCGCGGGGTACTACGCGCGGACGTGGAGCGTCGAGGTCGATCCCGAGGCGGAGATCACCAACACGATCGGCTCGAAGGAGGGCTTCAGCCACCTGATGTGGGTGCTGCTCGACCGCGGCGACGCGGCGATCGTGCCCAGCCCGAGCTATCCGATCCACATCTACGGACCGCTGTTCGCCGGCGCCGACCTGCGCCAGGTGCCGATGCGGTCGCTCGCCAACCCCGACCCCGACGAGCGCGCCGGCTTCGCCGCCGAGTTCTTCGACCGCCTCACGACGGCGTACGAGATCGGCTGGCCGAAGCCGCGGGTGCTCGTCATCTCGTTCCCGCACAACCCGACCGGGGCGATCGTCGACCTCGACTTCATGCAGCGCGTCGTCGACTTCTGCCGCGAGCGGGAGATGATCGTCGTCCACGACTTCGCCTACGCCGACATGGGCTTCGACGGCTACCAGCCGCCGAGCATCCTGCAGGCCGACGGCGCCAAGGAGTGCGCCGTCGAGCTCTACTCGATGACGAAGAGCTTCTCGATGGCCGGCTGGCGCTGCGCCTTCCTCCTCGGCAACGCCGAGGTCGTGCAGGCGCTCGTCAAGCTGAAGAGCTACCTCGACTACGGGATGTTCCAGCCGGTGCAGATCGCCGCCACGGTGACGATCAACGAGGCCGCCGACTTCCCGACCGAGGTGCGCGAGACCTACGAACGCCGCCGCGACGCGCTGTGCGACGGCCTCGACCGCATCGGCTGGCACATCCCCAAGCCGGGCGGGTCGATGTTCGTCTGGGCCCCGATCCCGGAGGCCTACGCCGAGCTCGACTCGGTGGAGTTCTGCTCGCACGTCGTGCGCGAGTGCGACGTCGCGCTGTCCCCGGGTGTCGGGTTCGGCCCGGGAGGCGAGGGCTTCGCCCGCTTCGCGCTGATCGAGAACGAGAAGCGCATCGCCCAGGGCATCCGCAACCTCAAGCGCGGACTGCCCAAGCTCGGCTAAGAAGGACCGATGGAGCACCCGACCGGCCGAGCCGGGGATCCGGTCCAGCCCGGCGCGCGCTCGCTCGTCGTGCGCCTCTGGCTGCCCGACCGGCCCGGAGCGCTCGGGCAGGTGGCGAGCCGCATCGGCGCCGTGCGCGGCGACCTGCTCGCCATCGACATCCTCGAGCGCGGCGGCGGCCAGGTCGTCGACGAGCTCGTCGTCTCGTTGCCCGACGGGGTGCCCGAGGAGCTGCTCGCCCGCGAGATCGGTGCCGTCGACGGCGTCGCCGTCGAGCACATCCGGCTCGCCGCCGCCGACCGACCCGATCCGGCAATGGCGATGTTCGAGCTCGGCGCCCGAGTCGCCGAGGCACCACCCGGCGAGGCCGTCGCCCTGCTGTGCGAGGGCCTGCGCGCCGCGCTCGACGCCGACTGGGCGGTGGTGACGTCGAATGGGAGCGAGCTGCACCGCTCCGGCGAGCCGCCGGCGTCGGCATGGCTGGCGGCGTTCCTCGAGGGCAGCGACCACCTCGAAGACGACCACGCCGGTCCGGGCGACGTGCTCTGGGCGAAGCTGTCGGCCAGCGGCATCGTCGTCGCCGCCGGGCGCGCGGCGCGGGCAGCCCACGATCGCGAGCGAGCCCGGCTGCGGGTGCTCGGCCGCATCGTCGACCCGCTGCTGGCCCGCTCGCTGGCGCACGGGGGCTGAGCCGGCGCGCGGCCTAACCTGCGTCCCGTGGCACAACGAACCGCCCTGATCGTCCGCGGTGGCTGGGAGGGCCACGAGCCCGTCGAGACCAGCGACTCGTTCATCCCGTTCCTCGAGGGCGAAGGCTTCGCGGTACGGGTCGAAGAAGGCCCGAAGGTGTTCGCCGACGCGGGCTACCTCGCCTCCGTCGACCTCGTCGTCCACGCCGTGACGATGTCGACGATCGGCCAGGACGAGCTGCGCGGTCTGCGCACGGCGGTCGCCAATGGCACCGGCGTGGCCGGGTGGCACGGTGGGATCGTCGACTCGTACCGCACCGAGGTGGACTACCTCCAGCTCGTCGGCGGCCAGTTCGCCCACCACCAGGCCAGGGCCCGGCGGGAGGAGCTGCGCGGGGAGGCAGCGGACAACTTCGTCCGCTACACCGTCGACATCGTCCCCGAGCAGGC
>Ga0299914_10000636_pt1 | contig 21681 bp, 15 predicted proteins | sample RVTome_10_FD_201361 | JGI IMG/M metagenome (GOLD analysis project Ga0299914, IMG submission 201361) | Soil microbial communities from uranium-contaminated site in the Upper Colorado River Basin, Wyoming, United States - RVT153D57 (version 2) ...
AACAGCCTCGCACCCTGCTTCCTGGAGGGCGAAGGGCGCATGCTCGCGCGACGATCCGCATCCGAAATTTACCCCGCCGATCAGGATCGTGTATTCACTCTTGAACGCGTCCGGCGCCGTGAACGGCTTATTTCCGAATGGCAGCCCCTGCCGATCCACCGGCACGCCATTGAGCGCGTATCGGCCGTAGAATTTCTTCTCCTCCGGATCCGATAAGCTGTAGACGAGATGCTCGGCCGGAATTATCTGATCCGTGTCGATCGAATCGCCGACCACGTAGGCTTTGCCACTGATTACGTTCTTCATGGTTTTGATCGTGTCATTAAGCCGCAGCGTGATCCTTCTAAACCGGTACGCCGGTGCTTCTAAACCAGTACTTCGCGCGGATCGGTAATCATGCCCGCAATCGCGGAGGCGGCGACCGTAAGCGGGCTGGCCAGATAGACCGAAGCTTGCTTACTGCCCATCCGGCCGGGGAAATTTCGATTCGTCGTCGAGATCACGACCTCGGTGCCGTGCGTGCGTCCAAAGGTATCGGACGGACCGCCGAGGCAGGCCGCGCACGACGCCTGTCCGAGCTTGCAGCCGGACTGCTCGAAAATATCATAGAGCGACTGCCCGTCAACGAACGTGGTGTGCAGTTCGTTGCCAATCAGCGTCGTTGCAGGCACGATGTAGGTGTCGATAGTCACCTCCTGGCCCTTCATGATCTTCGCGGCAGCTTCAAAATCCTCGAGCTTTCCGCCCGTGCAGCTTCCGATGTAAGCGCGGTCCAGCCGCGTCCCGGCGACTTCGGTGACGGCCGCCCGATTATCCGGGCTATGCGGTTTCGCCACCAGCGGCTCCATCTCCTCGACGTTGTACGTTTTGAAGGTGTGAAAGCGGGCGTCTTCGTCTCCGACGACGGCCTCCCAATCCGCATCCGTGCGGGCCCGGACGTATTCGAACGTCTTCTCATCCGCCGGAATGATCCCGTTCTTCCCGCCGGCCTCGATCGCCATATTGGTGAGCGTCATCCGCTCATGCACGGCCAAATCGAAAACAGCCTGACCGTCGAATTCGAGTGCTCGATACGTTCCGCCATCCGTGCCGATGTCGCCGATCACCTGGAGAATCAAATCTTTCGCCATCAGATAGGGAGGCAGGCTGCCCTCGAACACGAACTTCATCGTCTCGGGTACTTTCAGCCAGAGCTTTCCCGTGCCCATGATCAGGGCCGCATCCGTATTACCGACGCCGGTCGAGAACATGCCGAACGCGCCGGAGGTGCAGCTGTGGCTGTCGGTGCCCACCAGCAGCGATCCGGGCCGGTTGAAGCCTTCCTCGGCGAGCGCCATATGGCAGACGCCCTTGTAGCGGGGCGTGCCGACGTCGTAGAAGTACGGCAGCTCCTGCTCAGCGGCGAATTCCCGAAGGAGATCCACATTGCGGTTCGCGTGATGGTTCTTCGTGAAGATGTAATGGTCGGGAATGACGACCAGCTTCTCCTTATCCCAGACGCGCGCATTCTGCCCGAATTCGCGTCTGAATATGTCGATGGTCGGCGGTCCGCACACGTCATGGGTCATGAGCAGGTCCACGTCGACCCAGATGTTGTCTCCGGGAGCGACGCGCTCTCGACCCGCGTGGCGGGCCAGTATCTTTTCTGTTATCGTCATTTAGTAATGTCTGATTATCGCTGGTCGATTTACGCTTCCCACCTGCTCACGCCACACCGCCGTGAAACGAGCGCATGATGCCGTTGCCTACGAATGCCAGATTTTCTTCTTCTGAACGGTAGGCTTCGAGGTGGTTCAACGCGTTGAGGTAGGCGTCTGCGGAGGCCTGGAGCACGTCGGTGTTGCGCGCCGTGCCTTTGAAAAATGCGCCGCCCTGGCCGACCAGCACCGTCACCTCGCCGATCGCGTCCGCGCCTTCAGACACCGAGCGGATGGAGTAGCTTTCGAGATCGTGGGCGCTGCCGACCGCGTGGTTAATGGCGCGATAGATCGCATCCACCGGACCGTCCCCCGTGGCCTTCTCGCGGCGAAGCTCGCCGATGCGGGTATGAAAGAGAGCGACTTCGGCTTCCGGTTTCTTGCCGGTTCCAACGATAACCGATATGCCATCCAGGCGGTAGTGCGGGTTCATGGCGTGCTCCTCATTTCCATTTACTAAGTGGATCAAGTCCTCATCAAAAATTTCCTTCTTTCGGTCGGCGAGCTGCACGAACATCTCGTAGAGCGCGTCTTTCCGTTCCTCTTCGACGTGAAGGCCGAGCCGCTCGAGCCGGCTGAAGAAGCCGTGACGGCCGGAGTGACGGCCGAGTCGGATCTGCTCGGCCGTCTGGCCGACGTCCGCAGCCTTCAGGATCTCATACGTATCGCGCCTCTTCAGAACGCCGTGCTGATGAATGCCCGCTTCGTGTGCGAAGGCATTGCGCCCGACGATAGCCTTGTTCGGCGGCACCGGAAACCCGGTGGCCACCGATACCATGCGGCTGGTTTCTGTTAGATAGATCGCTTCAATGTTGGTGTCGACGCCGAACTGCTCGCGCCGTACGCGCAGCGCCATGACCACCTCTTCGAGCGACGCGTTGCCCGCTCGTTCGCCGATGCCGTTTATCGTGCATTCGATCTGGCGTGCTCCCGCCTGCACCGCCGCCATCGAGTTAGCGACGGCCATCCCGAGATCGTCGTGACAATGTGCTGACAGGATGATCCTCTCCGGATGCGAGAGCCGTTCGCGCACCGCCTCGAACATCGCAAAGTATTCAGCCGGCGTACAGTATCCGGTCGTGTCGGGTATGTTGATGGTCGATGCGCCGGCCTCGACGGCGGCCTCGACGACTTCGCAGAGATACCCGAGATCGGTGCGGCCGGCGTCTTCGGCGCTGAACTCGACGTTATCGGTATAGGTCCGCGCGATCTCGACCGCCTCTCGCGCCATGCGGATGATCGTTCGACGCTTTTCGCTCAGCGTCTTTCCGAACTTCCCCTCGCTGAACTTGGCGTCGATGTGTATATCGCTCGTCGCGATGAATGTGTGGATGCGCGTGCTTCGGCCTCCTTCGAGTGCCTCGCCGGCCGATCGTATGTCGGTCTCGAGTGAGCGCGCAAGGGCGCAAACAACCGGCCCGTCGATTTCCTGAACGATGCGGGCAACGGCCTCGAATTGTCCGGGCGACGAAATCGGAAATCCCGCCTCGATGATATCCACCTTCAGCTTCGCCAGCTGCTTGGCGATGCGCACCTTCTCCGGCATCGTCATCGATGCCCCCGGAGCCTGTTCGCCGTCACGCAGCGTCGTGTCAAATATGATTACCTGGTCCTTCATTTGGTCTATTTCCTTCGACGATAAAATTCAGAGCTTGTTGACGGGCTCTTCACGTGCACCCGGTCTGTTCACCGGCCTGTGGCCGGCATGCCCATGCCGTACCGGGTGCCGAATAAGTCGAAGCGATACGCGCCTTCTAAGCGTTGGATGGCTTCTGCAGGTATGTCGATCGTTCTTCATGGAAAACGTCTTGCGGTGATCACATCAATACTTCAGGGCTGGGTGCCGCGGCCAGGCGCGCGACTCGTTCGCCGATCTCTGACGTCGACGCTTTTGTGAATCCTTTTTCCCAGATATCTGCCGTTCGAAGCCCTTCGTCCAGAACGGACTCAACCGCCAATCGAACGGCTGCTGCGGACGGCTTCTCGCCCAGATGATCGAGCAGCATAGCGACACTCAGAATGGCCGCAATCGGATTCGCCTTATTCTGTCCGGCGATATCGGGCGCGCTCCCATGTACGGGCTCGAAGAGCCCGACGCGACCGCCTATGCTGGCCGACGGCAGAAGTCCCAGAGATCCGGGGAGGGTCGCAGCGAGATCCGATAGTATGTCGCCGAAAAGGTTGCCGGTCACGACGACGTCGAAGTCCGACGGACGTCGAACGAGCTGCATGGCCGCGTTATCGACGTACAAATGCTCCAGCTCAAGATGGGGATACTCCTCCGCATGCACGCTGGTCACGACGTCGCGCCACAGGCGGGACACCTCCAATACGTTTGCTTTGTCGACCGAGGTAACCTTGCCCCGTCGGTTCGAAGCCCATTCGAATGCGACGCGGGCGATACGGCGCACCTCATCGTCCGAATAGCGCATCGTGTTGTACCCCTCGACGGCGTTGCGCCCTCGGGGCTGCCCGAAGTAGATGCCCCCGGTGAGCTCGCGTACGATCAGCAGATCGGTGCCGGCTACGATCTCCTTTCGGAGAGGCGAACCGCCGGCAAGCGCTTCGGGAACGGAGACGGGCCGCAGATTGGCGAACACCCCGAGTTCCTTGCGGAGGCGGAGCAGTCCGGCCTCGGGCCGCTTGTCGCCCTCGAGATCATCCCACCGAGGACCCCCCACGGCACCCAGCAGGACGGCGTCGGATGCGCGGCAGGCCTCGAGCGTCTCATCGGGAAGCGGCGTACCGAACTCGTCTATTGCCGCGCCGCCGGCCGCGTGCTCGCTGACGCGTACGGTGAAGCCGAGAACGTCGGCCACCGACTGCAACACACGCAGGGCGGCCTCGGTCACGTCCCGGCCAATGCCGTCACCGGGCAGCCAGGCAATTCGGTATGTCTTTTCGGTACTCATACGCTGTTGATCATTCACCATCCGGCCGACTTCAAACCTCGGCGGCAGCGGCTTCCTTCTCAGCTCGGGCCGGGGCGCCGGATCGAATCCAGCTCATCATGCTCCGCAACTTCTTCCCGATTTTCTCGATCGGATGCTCTTGCGATTTGTAGCGTAGATCGAGGAGCCTCTGGCCGCCGGCCTCGCACTCGTCGATCCACTCTTTAGCGAACTGTCCGGACTGGACTTCCTTCAGAATTTCGCGCATACGCTCCTTCGTCGAAGCGTCGATCACGCGCGGGCCGCGGGTATGATTTCCAAATTCGGCCGTATCGCTGATGGAGTAATTCATGTATTCGAGCCCGCCCTCGTAGATCAAGTCGACGATAAGCTTGAGCTCGTGCAGGCATTCGAAATAGGCAAGCTCGGGGGGATATCCCGCTTCGGTCAGGGTTTCGAATCCGGCTTTGATCAGCGACTCGGCGCCGCCGCAGAGCACGGCCTGCTCGCCGAAGAGGTCCGTTTCCGTCTCGTCCTTGAATGTCGTTTCAATCACCCCGGCGCGGATGCCGCCGATCGCTTTGGCGTAGCTCAATGCCAGGTCGAGCGCGCTTTTCGATGCGTCCTGCGCGACGGCCACGAGGCACGGCACGCCCTTTCCTTCTTCGTACACGCGACGAACCAGGTGGCCCGGCGACTTCGGCGCAACCATAAACACGTCGACACCTTCCGGCGGGACGATCTGCTCGTAATGAATGTTGAAGCCGTGGCCGAAAACGAGCGCCTTGCCCGGAGTCATGTACGCCTGCATATGGTTCTCGTAGACCTTTTTTTGATGCTGATCGGGCACCAGCATCACGACGACGTCCGCCCACTGTGTCGCCTCCTCGATGTTTTTCACCGTGAGACCTTTCTCCTCTGCCTGCGCCTTGGAGGACGATCCCGTACGAAGACCGACGACGACATCCACGCCGCTGTCGTGAAGGTTCAGTGCGTGAGCGTGGCCCTGGCTGCCATAACCGATGACGGCCACGCGCTTGGACTTGATGAGGTCGAGGTCGGCTTCGTAGTGAACGTGTATCGACATATTTTTTACTCTTGCGTTTTCTTTGAATCTAGGTGGCGGAGTCGGGGGTCGGGTGACGGAGTCTCGAATGTGGATGTCCGACTCCCGACTCCCGACTACCGAATCCCGTTTCCTTTAAAAACAATTAGTTAGGTGCGCAAAATTGATTCCATCTCACCTTTCGCGTCGCGCTAATCGCCGAACTGCAGCGACCGCCTCATGGCTACTCGACCGCTCCGGGCGATCTCGACGATGTCATGGGCCCGCATCATTCCGATAAACGCATTGAGCTTCTTGGTCGGGCCCGTAAGTTCAAACGTCATTGTTTCCGCGGTCACGTCGACAACTTTTCCTCTGAAGATCTCGAGCGTATCCATCAGCTCGGATCGGTTATCCGACGTATAGTTGACCTTCAGCAGGCAGAGCTCACGCTCGACATACTCATGTTCGGTGAGATCTACCGACTCGAGCACGTCAACGAGGCGCTCGAGCTGCCGGTTTACCTGTGCTATGATCCGATCGTCACCCGTGGTGACAATCGTCATGCGCGACACCGACGGGTCGTCCGTCTCCCCGACAGCGACGCTCTCGAGGTTGAAGCCGCGTGCTGAGAACAAATTGATGACACGATTCAATGCACCGATGGTGTTCTCTACCAGCACGGCGATGATGTGCCGGTTTTCGTGCACCGTCTCATCCGGATAAATCGGCTCGCCCTGAGCCTTCTTCCGGATGATCTGCTGCGGTGTGAGGGTTACGTTGTTGGCCATGATCGTCAGTTCTAGCTCTAAGGTGGTGATCCACTACACGAACGCGTTCGGAGTCAACCGCTTCGTGATCATCTCGCCGGTCGAGGCGCCGGCCGGAACCATGGGAAATACCATTTCTTCCTTGATCACCTGAAAGTCCATCAGAACGGGACGATCGTTGATCTTCCACGCCTCGTCGAGCACACCGGCGACCTCCTCCGGCTTCGTTGCGCGGAGTCCCACGCAGTGGTGCGCTTCGGCGAGCTTTACGAAGTCCGGATTGGTGCTCTTTAGGTCCGTATGACTGAACCGATTGTCGTGGAAGAGCTCCTGCCACTGGCGCACCATACCGAGGAAATTGTTGTTGATGACGACCACTTTGATCGGCAGCTTGTGAGCGGCGCAAACGCTGAGCTCCTGCGCGTTCATGACGAATCCGCCATCACCGCTGATGGACACGATCGTTTTGCCCGTGCCCCGCAGCCCGAAGGCGGCTCCCATAGCGGCCGGCAGGCAGAATCCCATTGTGCCCAATCCGCCTGAGGTGATGTGGGACCGTGGATGGAGGAACTGGAAGTATTGTGCCGTCCACATTTGGTGCTGACCTACGTCGGTGATGACGACGGCATCGCCCTGTGTCTTCTCCCGAATTTTCTGGATCACATACTGCGCCCGGAGGCGCCCATCGGTGCCTTCGAAGGACAGGGGGCATTCATCTCGCCATGCCTTGATCTGCCGCAGCCAGTCGTTTGTGCCGCATTCGTCGACGAGTTTCACCAGTCGCTCGAGCACGTTGCGCACGTCACCCACGATAGCGCAGTCCACGTAGACGTTCTTTGAGATGCACGACGGATCGATGTCGATATGAATGATCTTCGCGTGCGGGGCCCACGAGTCGAGCTTGCCGGTGACGCGATCGTCGAATCGGGCGCCGACGGCAATGATCAGGTCTGCATTCTGCACGGCCATGTTCGCGCACCACGTACCGTGCATGCCCAGCATGCCGAGTGAAAGTTCGTCGTCTTCAGGAAAGGCGCCGAGACCATGCAGCGTGGTCGTCACGGGGATGCGGGCCTTCCGCGCGATTGCCGTGAGGAATTCCGATGCGTCAGAGTTCACCGTTCCTCCCCCGACGTAGAGCAGCGGTTTCTGGGCGGCGGCTATCATTTCAGCAGCGCGGCGGATCGGACGATCCTCGCTTACTCTCGGAGGAGTATAGCCGCGAAGATCGATCTCGTCGGGATATTCGAACTCCGTTTCCGCGAGCAGAACGTCTTTCGGCAGGTCGACGACGACCGGTCCGGGGCGTCCGGTTCGGGCGATGTGATAGGCTTGCTTGACCGTTTTCGCCATGTCTCGTACATCGCGCACGAGGAAGCTGTGCTTCGTGATGCTGCGGGTGATGCCGATGGTATCGCACTCCTGGAATGCATCGTTCCCGATGAGGGCGGTCGGGACCTGACCGGTGAAAACAACGATCGGCACCGAATCGAGATATGCATCAGCGATGCCGGTCACCGTATTGGTTGCGCCCGGACCACTCGTGACGAGCACGGTGCCGACTTTGCCGGTGGCTTTTGCATACCCCTCCGCTGCATGCGTACCGCCCTGCTCATGTCGTACGAGGATGTGTTCGAATTTCGGATTTATGCGCGCCATCTCGTCGTACACCTTGATGACGGCTCCGCCGGGGTGCCCGAAAACAATTTCAACACCCTCGGCCTCCAGAGACCTCAGGAAGATTTCGGCACCGCTCATTCGAAGCGTCGCGCGTACGGATGCTTGAACTTCAGACATGCCGTCTCCTGTGGTTTCGGGCATGGCATCGGTCTTGGCGTCGTCTTCGGATTTCATATCAGGGACTCGCATGGAGTTGGATTCTGCGTTTGAGGGGGAGCCAAGGCGGGCGGCGTCAGTGGCTGGGGGGATTCCACAGGCCACGAGCGCCGATCTGAAAAAGGGGTACACGAATCCCTCGGCGTCAATTCACGTGCGGGTCTAGATTGCTGTTTTCGCATCGGCATCTCGTGGACTCGGAGGGCCAATCCCTCAATCATCCTGATGCCTGCGTGCACGTTCGAAGATTTGGTGGGGATTGACCGCTCGGTTAGCCCGTAATGAGAATAAGGCTAATAAGGAGGACCGAAATTACTCGGCCGCGAATAAGGAGGTCAATCCCTTCAAGTAGGCGTGCACGAACGACGGATACGGCGCGGCCCGTGCTCACAACGCGGCCGTTCGATCGGCCGGCGGAAATGCTGCTATGTAGGAACGCGCTCGACATTTAGTACACTTTTTATAGTCGCTGACTTGAGCTCAGCGTTACCCGTCTTCTGCCAACTATACTCCAATAACGCCATTTGGATCTCACCCGTCAAGCTAACGTCCGTGCAAAAATTCAAGCCCCGGGTCACGGAAAGGGTATTTACGGTAGCGCTTACACTTTAAGGAATATAGCTGCTATCCAGTCTCATCCTGTTTTTGTTAGGCTATTCAGATACATCGCGTTAGTGTTTTATGCCACATCGCCGGCAAAACCGTACGTGTAGAGGGGCATTTCATCTTATCTTCATCAACCAGACAACGCCCGCACCTGCCCTCGGGGTGCTGATCAGGTGTTTTTAGCCGTCGCCGCCGGTCCCTTCCAGTACGTATTTCTAACACAATTCAGTACGCGCAGCGTGGCCGTGAGCCGCTCACTTCAGGAATCGCCCAGCACGAATTTAGGGACATATTTCTATTGTGATTTACATCACTTAGCCGTGTCGTGTCGCAGCTTCTGAGCGCGCGGCAATTCAGACGCGTACGTGCTGATGATGTAGCTCTCGCACCATTTGCGTCCAGCACTAAAGGGCCGTTGATAAATTCCGCATCTCTGCGTTGCACTCCTCGCGGCTCACTGCGGCGTACGAAAGTACGCCTCATTCGCCGCTTGTCGCGCGCCTTGATCTGCGCAATTTCTCTTCCGCCCCTGACTATACGTTCTTCAACGGGCGTCTAAACTAATGCCTTCATGCATTTGGAAGCGCTTTTAAATTCTCTACCCTATTGAAGGTGTGGGGGCACTTGTCTTAACTTAACTACACCGCATAGCGCGGTTTACCTTAATTATTTAATATCAAGAGCACTTCCATAGAAGGACGTCTCTCGCCGCCGCCTTCTTCACATCATACCTGACTAAACCACAAACTGCTATGACCGATCGCTTCATCATCCTGTTTTCGATATTCGCAACCTTCTTGATCGTAGCCGCCCCGGCTGCCGGTCAAAGCTTCAATGTCGGTGCGGACATCGTCAGCCGTTACGTCTGGCGCGGAGCCGATTACGGAGAATCAGCCAGCGTCCAGCCTGCCCTCGCCTTTTCAACAGGTGGATTCGAAATAGGGACCTGGGCATCCTATGCAATGAACCCGGACGGAGCACCTGCTAACGAGCACGACCTATGGGTGAGCTATACGACCGGCATCATCACACTGGGCGTTACCGATTACTACTTCCCCAACGCCGGCTTCGATTTCTTCGACTTTGACGGAGATGGGGAAGGGGCACACCTGATAGAGCCGTTTGTTTCGGTAAGTGGTCCGGAATCGTTTCCCGTGTCGTTCTACGCCGGTTATTTTGCACACAACGACCCCGATAATTCCATCTATCTCAACGCAACGTACCCGTTCGCGATAGACGGAGTAGATCTGTCGTTCGGCATCGGAGCCTCTCCCACAGAGAGCGCACTCTACGGCACGGACGGTTTCGGCATCATCGAAATGATTCTGGGCGCGTCGAAAAGCATTCCCATAACGGAAGGCTTTTCGCTGCCTCTTTCCGTCGCCTATATCCTGAATCCGTACGCCGAGACGAGTTTTCTCGTCGTGGGCCTGAGTTTCTGAGAATGGTATCGCGGCCGTCGTAATTTATAAACGGCCTGGTAATCGTTCGCCTTTGAGGAACGACTCCGCCATGAGCACGGTGTCTTCGCTCCCGATGTACAGTGGTGTGCGCTGATGCAGGGCCGTCGGATTCTTCTGCAGAATTCGGACGCTCCCATCGGTTGCACGGCCGCCGGCCTGCTCGACGATCATCGCCATCGGATTTGCCTCGTACATCAGGCGGAGTTTCCCATCCGGATTGTTACGCGTCGCCGGGTAGATATAAATACCGCCCATGATCAAATTCCGGTGGAAATCCGACACGAACGAGCCGGTGTAGCGGGTCTTATAGGGCCGCCCGGTCTCCGCATCCTCGATCTGCATCCAGTTGATCCATTCCTTTAGTCCGGCCTCCCAGGAATTATAGAAGCCTTCGTTAATGGAGTAGATGGCCGCGGTCTTCGGTGTCCTGATGTTCGGATGTGATAGCAGAAATTCGCCGATGGAGGGGTCCAGCGTGAAGCCGTTCACACCATCGCCCGTGGTGTAGACCAGCATGGTCGACGAACCGTAGACGACGTAGCCGGCGGCTATTTGTTCGACACCGGCCTGCAGAGCCGCCTCGGCGGCCGGCTCTGTGAATTCCTCGGGCAAGCGGTAGACGCTGAAGATGGTGCCGACCGAGACGTTTACGTCGATATTCGTTGATCCATCGAGCGGATCGAGCAGCACGATGTATTTGCCGTCCTCAGCGTGATTCACGCGCATGGGGATCGCCTCGGCGTGCTCCTCGGAGCCGATCAGGCAGCATTCACCCCCTCGACGCAGCGCACGGACCAGCTCCGTATGCGCGAGCGCATCCATTTTCTGCTGCGTTTCGCCCTGCACGTTGATCTCTCCGGTAGCACCATAGATGTCTGCCAGCCCTGCCCGGCGCATGTCGCGATTTATGATTTTCGCGGCCACGGAGATATCACGAAGCAGCCGCGAAAATCCGCCCGTCGAATGTGGAAATCTTCGCTGTTGTTCAATGATGAATTGCTCGATGGTCTTGAACTCCCCGAGCTCGGAGACAGGCGATCCGTTCGATGAATGGTTCATCAGTTGGCAGTACGTACGTTTGGATACTTATGCAGTGATTTCCTAGACACCCTGAAGCCACGGATGACGCTCCGCAAGGTGCAGCAGGACGCGACGCGTGTGACGAATGGATGCGCTGTCCGAAGTGAGTTCCGACGCCAGACGCAACACATCATCCGGCGTGTCGATGTCGTACCAAACCGGAAGTATCGTAACGTCGACTCCTTTTGACGGAATGCGCTCAAGCGTCTGCTGGAACACCTCTCCGTGACTGTACTCCATCTTTAGAAAAAGTTCGGGGATGAGGTCATTCATTCCAAGGAGGTAATATCCTCCGTCATCGGCGGGGCCGATTACGACCGCCCGGCCGCTCAAAAGCGACTCGAACGCAAACTCGATGAAGGCTGAAGGAAGTGTCGGATGATCGGTACCGAGGATGACGACGCGCTCGTAGCCCGCGGCAAACGTCTCGACAAACGCCCTCGCCATTCGTGCGCCGAGATCCCCGCCGATCTGCTCGTGCAGTGACACGCCCTCAGGAATGATGTATTTCTTGAGGTCCGAGCCGGAAGACGCCAGGTACAGCCGAACGTCCGCCTCCAGTCTCGCATACTGCGCGAGCGCGTCCTGAAGAAATGCCGCGTATAGATCGGCCGCCTCGTCTTTGTCGAGAGGAGGCGTGAGGCGGGTCTTTACGAGTCCGGGAGCCGGCACTTTCGCAAATACGATGACTGCCGTCTTCATGCGTCGACCTTCTTGCGGGCCATGCGTCGGATCACTCGGTCTACGACGTCGACGGCATAGTCGACATCGTCTTCGGACGTATCCTTGCCGACTGAGAAGCGGACGCCGGCAGAGGCGGCCGCCGGATCGAGCCCGATGGCCGTCAGCACGTGGCTCGGCTCCAGGGCGCCGCTCGTGCATGCAGAACCGGCCGAAGCAAGCACACCCTCTACATCCAGATTCAGGAGAAGCATTTCGCCGTCGAGCGGCTCTCCGTTAAACGGCGGAAACGCCACATTCAGAACGTGAGGCATAATAGGCGCCTCTTTGATCGGCGTATTGACGACCATCCGCGAACCCATAAGGTCGACGAGTCCGCGATGCAGGCGGTCGCGCATTGCGGCGGCGTGCTCTCGTCGCCCGCGCGCCGATTCGATCGACAGCGTAAGCGCCCTGGCCATCCCCACGACAGCGGCGACGTTCTCCGTGCCCCCTCGTCGTCTGCGCTCCTGAGCGCCGCCCTCCAGCAAAGGTTCGACCTTCACACCACCTCGCACATACAGGGCCCCTACCCCTTTCGGACCGTACATTTTGTGTGCTGAGAGCGAGGCCAGGTCCACGTCCATCTCATCGACGCGCAGCAATCCATAGCCCGCCGTTTGAACGGCATCCGTATGGAACATGACACCGCGTTCCCGGCACAATGATGCGATCGACGCGATGTCGGTGAGCGTGCCGAGCTCGTTGTTGCCGTGCATCAACGAGACGAAGCCGATCTCATCGTCGTCGAGCCGTTTTGCGATTGCCGACGGTTCAGGTGCACCTGAATGGCCCGGTTCTACCAGTACGAGACGCCGTCCATCCTCCCTCATTCTCTCCGCAGGTCGGAGTACGGCTTCATGTTCGGCGGACGACGTCAACACGGCTCCGCCGGAGTTCTTCGCACCCCCTTTGATCGCGGTGTTGTTCGACTCGGTACCTCCGCTCGTGAACACGATCTCGGCCGGCTCCGCTCCGAGCAGGTCCGCTACGGTTTCGCGGCTCTCTTCTACGGCAAAGCGTGCCCTGCGGCCCATCGCGTGCAGCGACGATGCGTTGCCGTAAAACTCCTTCAGATAGGGAACCATCGCCTCGAACACGTGCGGATCGAGGGGAGTAGTGGCGGCATGATCGAGGTAAACACGGCGCATCGAATGCCTGGCTGATGGTGGCGGGTGCGATTAATCACCTATCTTTGCAAACGCGGTACAGCATTTGCAGATTCCATCCAGTGCGATCCGGCAAACTCCGCACTGGAGGATGCCTGAAGAAAGCGGTGTAAAAATCGTGTAGTGCGGTGAGCGCGGAAGATCAACCATTCCGGTGATTCGTACGCAATGTATTCATACGTTCCGGAGTTCTGAGTTGCGACCTACAATACAGATGTTGAATGGATAAGTTAGTCATCGAGGGCGGGCATCATCTTCGCGGGACGCTTTCCGTGAGTGGATCGAAGAACACGGCGCTCCCGTTAATGGCCGGTGCGATCCTGGCGGACGGAAAGACCACGATCAGCAACGTTCCCAATCTCAGGGACGTGACTACATTCGCGCACGTCCTGCGCATTTCCGGATCATCTGTTACGTTCGACTCCCATTCGCACGTTCTGACGATAGATGCCTCCGGTGTGGATTTTCCGGAAGCGCCGTACGATCTGGTGAAGAAGATGCGTGCGTCGTTCTATATGCTCGGCGCATTGCTCGGCCGCTGCGGCCGCGCTCGCGTTTCGCTTCCCGGCGGCTGCGCCTGGGGTCCACGTCCTGTGGATTTGCACCTGAGGGGGATGGAGGCGCTCGGTGCGGACATCCAGCTTGAACAGGGATACGTGGTGGCGAAAGCGAAAGGGGACCGGCTGCACGGCGGAATATTTTCCATGGATCCCTCCAGCGTAGGAACTACGATCAATCTGATGCTGGCGGCCGTGACGGCCAGGGGCGGCTCACGCATCGAAAACGCTGCTCGAGAGCCCGATGTCGTGGTGTTCGGAGAGATGCTTCAGGCGATGGGCGCTCACATCGAGGGGCTCGGCACGGCGACGCTCGAGATCGAAGGTGTCGCGACCCTGCGTCCAATCGAGTTCCGCAATACGCCCGATCGCATTGAGCTCGGAACGTTCATGATCGCGGCCGCGATCGCTGGTGAACCTAACGGCGAGGCGGTTCACATCTCGAATGCCGATCCGGATTACCTCGGCGACGCCTTTATCGACGCGTTCGCTCAGACCGGCACCCGGTTCACCCTCGGCAAGGATTATGTGGATGTGATCGCGCCTGAGAAAATTAACCCCGTCTCGATCACCACGGGTGTATATCCGGGCTTTCCGACGGACCTGCAGGCGCAGTGGACGGTACTGCTGACGCAGGCGGAAGGCAACGCGCGCGTCGTCGATTCAATTTACTTTGACCGTTTCAAGCACATCCCGGAATTACGGCGGATGGCGGCGAACGCAATCGTGGTCGGCAATGAAGTCGTTGTCGAAGGCTCGAATAATCTCCAGGGCGCGACGGTCATGAGCACGGATTTGCGTGCCAGCGTTTCGCTGGTGCTCGCAGGAATGGTCGCCTCTGGCGACACCCACGTGCTGCGCGTCTATCATCTCGATCGAGGTTACGAAGACCTCGACGGTAAGTTATCCGCCGCCGGCATTCACATCCGCCGAGAGGAGTACGACGAATTTTCCGAGGCTGTGATCGACGAGCCGATGGTGGAAGCCGGCTGAAGGCCGGAATCGGCAGCCTCAGCAAAGCGGCGCCATCGGCACGAAAAGTCGCGATCAGCCGGTGCCGGCGAGGAAGTTTCGGTTGAGCGTCGTCGTTCCCGGCCGCGGCACCGGCACGTTCGGGAGCTCGACGAACGCGAACTCTTTCGGTACCAGGTCCATCTGAGCGTTCCGGATTTCATCCCACGTGACTTCCTGGCCGGTATAGGCGCTCTCGCGCCCCAGAATACCGGTCAGCGTGCTATCGGCAATCTGCTGCACCTCGTTGATCGGATTGTTTTCGCGGATTGCGGCGATCAGATCCGCATGCTCCTGCACGTATCCGTTGCCACCGCGCTCCGGATGGCGGAATATGATCTCTCCATCATGCGAGCGAATCATGGATCGTTCCGAATCCAGAACGGCGACTCCGTCCGTGCCTACTATCCTGTTCGTGATGCGCGAGGTCGTATTTTCCATCTGCCGGCACTTCGCCTCGACCAGTACGCTGCCGGGATACGTGTATTCGACGCTGAAGTGGTCGTAAATATGGCCGTAAGACGGATCGACGCGCACGAGACGGCCTCCGATGGCAAGGGCACTCTCGGGATGGGACTGGAAGACCCAGTTGAGCACGTCTAGATTGTGAACAAACTGCTCGACGATGTGATCGCCCGAGAGCCAGTTGAAGTAGTACCAGTTGCGGCACTGCCATTCCATATCCGACATGCCCGGCTGCCTGGGCCGCAGCCAGATCGGCCCGGTCAGATAGTAGGCCTGCGCCCCTACGATCTCTCCGATCGCTCCATTGTGAATCTCCTCGACGGCATTGAAGAAGCTGGGTTGCCGGCGATAGAGCGTTCCTGCCACGACCGAGAGGCCCTTCTGCCGGGCGAGGTCACCCGATTCGAGAATCGATGAATAGCCCGCGACGTCGACGTTGGTCGGCTTCTCCGCGAATACGTGCTTGCCCGCCTCTACGGCGTAGCGGAAATGCAGCGGCCGAAAGCCCGGGGGCGTTGCCAGGATGACGATGTCGACATCACTGTCGATGACGTGCTTGTAGTTGTCGAAGCCGGAGAACATTCGGTCCTGCGTCACCTGAAGAGCGGTGCCGAGATGCTCCTGGAGTCGCTGATGAGATTCGTCCAGGCGATCTTCGAACAGGTCGCCCATCGCGTAAATCTCGACGCCCTCGGCGGCGGCTACGGCATCCGCGGCCGCTCCCGTTCCTCTACCGCCGCATCCGATCAGTCCGACGCGCAGGCGGTCCGATCCGGCCGCATAGGCGATTCGGCTGGTGCCTAACATAACCGACGCACCGGCCGCCGCAGCGGCAGCCGATTTCACAAAATCGCGGCGCGATACCCCTTCTCTCGATTGTGTCATGTTGAGTACCTCTGAATTTGCCCGGTAGCCTTGGCGTCACACCTGTTATATATACGCCAACTCGGGGCGATCCGCAGAACTTTCATTTTTTTCGGCACTTTATTTACCCCGAACTCAACGACCTCGGAACCAAAGCCCGCCTCGTCGCGGGGGTTAAGAAGATGCTGTGGACAATCATCATCATCCTGCTCATTCTCTGGCTCCTTGGACTGGTCAGCGGCTATACGCTCGGCGGTATACTGCATATTCTGCTGGTTGTCGCCGTAGTTGTCCTGATCATTAATCTCGTACGTGGACGAAGAGTGGTTTAGCACGTTAGCCGGGCCTCTCATCTTCGCGATTTTTATACCCATTCATATCTTGCATCGGTGATCCCGGATCCAGTCATGGACCGGGACGCCGGTGCCTCTGGACGTCCGCCCTGAAGCGCACTCTCTAGAGGGCCGTTTGATAAATTCCGCCCCTGGCTATACGTTCTTCAACACGCTTCTAGTCTAGTCCAGTCGCTTGATGACGCAGACCGTGATATCGTCATGCGGATCGGCGTCTCCCACGTGGGCGTTCACGGAATCGATGACCCTCTGCACAATCTGTACACTCGTCTGTTGACGTGATTCGGAGAGCAGGGACGCCAGCCGTTCCCTTCCATACTCTTCTCGCCGGTGGTTCATCGCTTCTGTGACGCCGTCCGAGTACAGAAAAAGACAATCTCCTCGGGCAAAGTGGACCTCCACCCCGATAATGGAAATTTCTGCCAACGCGCCGGCTAACATACCTGCGGTGTCGATCTGCTCGACGGTTCCGTCGGCACGGCATATCAGCGGACGATTGTGGCCGGCGTTTGCCAGATCGAACGTGTGGGTTTTCGCATCGAGCACGCCGTAGACGAGCGTAACGAAGGTGCCCCTTCGCATGCTCTTGTGCAGGAGGCGGTTGAGTGCGATCAGGCTATCGGCTGCGGATCCGTGCAGGCCGGCCTGCGCGCGGAGGGCTGCCTGCACGTTCGCCATCATCAGAGCGGCTGGGAGTCCTTTGCCGGAGACGTCGGCCACGCAGGCGGCAACCCGATCCGGGGTGATCACGATGTAGTCGAAATAGTCGCCGCCGACGCTCTGGGCCGGGATGCTGCGGCCCGCGAGCTCATATCCCGGCACGCTCGGTGCGTCATCCGGAAGAAAATACTGTTGGATCTCGGCCGCCAGTCGCAGCTCTTCGCGCACGCGGATGAGCGCGCGCTCCTCCTCGTACAGGCGTGCATTTTCGACGATCTGTGCAGATTGCGTCCCGATGATCGCGAGGAGTCGCCGGTCATCCTCGGTGAAACCCGCCGGCGACTGGTTGTTGTAGAGCGTCACGGCGCCAATGAGACGAGACCGTACGAGAAGGGGTGCACTGATGATGTTTCGTATGGCCGCATCCCAGCGCACGCCGCTGAACCGCGCATCCCCCGCCGGATCGTTGATCGCGATCGGCTTCCGATTGAGCAGCATCCACCCGAGAATCGCCTGCTCGAGATGAAAGGACGAATCATCGGCAGATTCGGATCGGGTTCGAACCAGCGTCCGAATAGGCCGCCGCTCGTTTTCGTCCACCAGCGTGACTACGCCTTGCTTCGCTTTTACGGCCTGAAGCGAGCGCTTCACGATCAGACTCATGATCTGATCCGCGTCAAGCGACGCGCCGATCTCGCGGCTGAGCTCATTGAGGACGGAGAGCTCCTCCACCGCCCTCTTCAGACGGCGATTTTCGTCTTCGAGCTTCTGCAGGTGCCCCGATTCGTCCGTTGCCATGATTTCGCGACACGATTGGGTGTCGCCGTTCGTCTGCGGAAGGTGTCGTCACCCGATCCAAACTAGCGAATCAGCAATCCAAACTCCTAGCCAGCATGCGCCCGCCGCAAGGGTGCCGTGAACGAGTGTCTTCGCGAAGGTCCACGGCGTCAGGCCGTCCGTTCCGCTTCCCAGCATCAGCTCGATGATCTCCGCGAACGCTACGGCGGATCCGAAAGCCAGAGGAATGTTGGCCGGGAATCCGACCGCACGGTAGAGTAAAAAGGAAAGAACGACCGCGCCGACCAGAGCGCCGATCACGCCGGCGATGGACAAGGTACCGTTTCGAATGTCTTCCATGCTGGATGCGACGTTAAAAGAGTGCACTGAGCTGAATCTGCATCGTGTGGATGACGGGTGCCTCAGAGGGAGCACGCCCGTCATACGAGAAGGTCGCCCTCAGGTATTCGTTCAGCGTGTACTGGCCTCGTAACGACCAAAGATAAGACGTTCCAGGTCCACGGCCGTCGGTCAGCTCAAACTGCGCAAGTCCGACGGCTGCTCCGTCCATCTCGATGTAGGCCACCTCGCCGCGGGCGGTCATCTGGAGCTTTCGTGGAACGGTGTAGCGCAGCTCAGTGGGCAGTTTCACGACGCGGGCCTGCAGGCCTCCGAATTCGTCGTTCTTCCGGGCGTACGAAGGGGAGCCGACGATCTGGAGGCGAGGCGAGATGCGAAAGGATGCCTCCGGTTCGACACGCACGGCGTGAATGTCGTAGGTGCGCGAAGCGAAGGCCGCACTCTCCAGGCGATTTTGTTCGTAGGTGGATACCAGGCGGGCGCTCCACGCCTCGGCAAACTGGCGCCGCCCGTCGATCCGCCATACATTGACGAAGTGCACCTCCGATCCAGCGGACAGCTCACTAAAACTGCGCACCTGATTGAACGAAAGGTCTAGCCCGTAGTCAGGGCGCCCCTGGAAGAAAAAGAGGTCCTGCGCGAGTCGCAGCCGGCCGTTCAGCGTCTGTCCGGGCTTCCGAAAGCGGCTCAGATCCAGGAGATAAACGGATGCGATCGCAGGATCGCGCGTCTTTTCGCGTATCTCGACGATGGTTCGGCTTTTCACGTGTGCCAGACGCCTGCGCCAGGTCGATTCCGAATCCTCCCAGAGGCGCGCCGGGTCCAGCTCCAGCCGCAGCCGGGTCTGAACGTTCACGACGGGGATGAGATCGTCCGATGGGATGTACGTTTTGACGTACGTGCCCTCGTTGGGCAGGCTCTCCGGCACGAACTCGTCGATCTCCACGATGCCGTTGCCGTTCGTGTCGTTCCATATATACTGGCCGATTTCGGGTCCGGTGCGCACATAGATCTCTTGCAGGGTCGGCGTGCGTTCAGATATCCCTTCGTAGAGCCAGTTGATCTGAACGGCCTGCTGAAGCGGCTGATATTTCGTGTTCCACCGCAGGATGACCGATTCCGCGTCTTCCCGCAGCTGTTCGACGCGGAAGCGATCCGTGAAGCTGCGGTTTCGGTATCCGATGCTGCCTTCGGCGTCGAATGTGGGCGAGGTCTTGTAGTTGAACGTTGTCTGGGCGGTCCACGATCGCGCCGCGTCCTCTACCTCTCCGCCGATCCAGTCGTCTTCATTTCGCAATTCCACGTAGCTGTCGATCTCGAGATCTCCCGATTTCCACGCGAGGCCCGGGCGTATCTCCACGAAATTGAAGGAGCGCTGCGCCAGGCTGTCGGTGCCGATAACCCGCTGCCGACGACGCTCATGCTCGATTTGCAGGTTCGGAGTCAGGCGTCCGTTGAAGGTCGGATAACGAGCGATGCCGAGCTGGCGCAGCCAGATGCCGTCCTCATTGGTGAGGCTGTCACGACTTTCGATGTGCTCGATCTGGTAATCAAAAATGGGAATGTCGACCCTGCCGATTTCCAGGAATCCGGCGCGGCGCGTTCCCTGAAAAGTCGTCCCCAGGTCGAGCCGCCCGATCTCTGCCCGCACGTTGCTCGCTTCGGATATGTCGATGCGGAAGCTTCCCTCGTCGATCAGCTCGTTGCCGCCACCGGTGACACCTCCCGTTGCGGTAATCGATTCCTCGACGAGGTTCCAGCGCCGGCCGAACTCGATGGGACGAATGCGATCGAACGACTCGAACGTCGAGGCCGTGAATCGACGCCGGATCTCACCGGAGATGTGCACCGGACCTATCGGCACTTCAGTCAGGCGCACGCCCATCAGGTAAGCATTCCCCTGGTCATCGAGATCGTCGAGCGGCGAGAGGCGGTTGGCGTCCATCATCGACCGGGCCCACTCACCGAAGAGCTCCACTCCGCGTATCGGTTCGATGCCGCCGTGGAGATCCAGCAGTCGCTGCTGCTTCGGGCTCGGCAGGATGCGCACGGGTAAATAATCACCCAGGTTCGGGCCTCTATGCTCGTATAGAATGCCGTTTACCGACCGGCCGACCCGCTCGTAACTACCCTGCCCCTGTCCGACGCGGCTAAACTGGACCCGGTAAACGGCAACCGAATCCGGCGGCCGATTTTCGACGGCGACGAAGATCGTGTCGACGCTGCCGTCGGGCTGCACCCGCGTCTCCGTCAGATAGTGGATATAAGGGGCTTCCGGATCGAAATCCACCTGCACAGCTCCTGCGGACGTGGCCAGACCGTCGCCCGCATTCACCAGGGCGAGTGAGTCATCGCGGCTGAATCCGAATTCCTGGCCGAATTCACGGCTGTCGGCCTCACGCAGGAATGCTGCGCCGAAGCGACCCCGCGAGGTACCAGTCTCCGACTGCAAGAAGCGCGTTTCGGCCTCTGAAGCAATGAGCGACCGCGTGAACTGGTTCGTCGAGTACTGAAATTCGACGCGGATGCGGATGTCGTCCGTCACGATGGCCGCGGGCGTGAAGTGAATTTCCGCCGTCGCGTAGTCGATCGTGTAATCATTCGTTTCGCCGCGGGTGAGCTGACTGCCATCCACATACACGATTTCTGAGCCCGGCACTACGAGAATGAAGCGTTCGCCCTGGCTTCCTTCGAGGCGATAGGGCCCCTGTACCCCGTCGATCGGCTCGATCTCTTGCGACCGGAAGATGCCGCGAGACGTCGCCCCCGCCACAGTCACCAGTCCCTGAGACAGACGCGGGACGTGGGCCGCCTGGAGATCGGCCGTAAACGAGGCACCCTGAAGCTTGCGCGACATGCGGGCGAACTCGCTCGAGGCGAACTGAAGGTCGAAGTCGCCGAGCTGCGCGGTGCCGTACGGCGCCTCGATGCCGATAAAGACGCGGTCGAATTCTTCGAGGCGCTGCGTCGTGCCCTCGGGCAGAATCGGGGTGTTTTCGTCCGTCAGCACCGCCTGCACGTGGACGTTCTCGGCGATCTCGCCGGAGAGCTCCAGGCGAAGTCCCGATTCGACGGTGACGTCGCGGTTGTTGCCGGCCAGAATTCCCCTGGTGATCGATCCGCTGTGGGTCAGGCCGGTTACGGAAAACGGATCTACGGAAGGTGTTGCGGATACCGGCCCCGGGGCCGCATCCGGCTGCGTTCGAACGGTGTCGGTGATGGTGCGCATCCGATAGACATCCTCCAGCTCGAACGGCAGCCGTCTGTATTCGACCGTGACAACGGCGGCGTTGTCACTGTCGGTGAGGCTGTCCGTTTCGCCGTCGGTTTCGCCGTCGGTTTCGCCGTCGGTTTCGC
>Ga0299914_10000637_pt1 | contig 21647 bp, 15 predicted proteins | sample RVTome_10_FD_201361 | JGI IMG/M metagenome (GOLD analysis project Ga0299914, IMG submission 201361) | Soil microbial communities from uranium-contaminated site in the Upper Colorado River Basin, Wyoming, United States - RVT153D57 (version 2) ...
AGGCCTGATCGTCGGAACAGCGGGCGTGATGGTCCTCAACGAGATCGGCGTCAACGTCGCCCCCGTCCTGACAGGCGCGGGCATCGCCGGCGTCGCACTCGGGTTCGGGTCGCAGGCGTTGGTTCGGGATTTCCTGAGCGGGTTCTTTGTCATCTGGGAGGACCAGGTGCGCGTCGGCGACGCTGTGGCAATCAACGGTATTGACGGGCTGGTCGAGCAGCTCAATCTTCGGACCATCACCCTGCGCGACGCTATGGGCACGGTCCACGTGTTTCCCAACGGCGCGATAAATACGCTCGCCAACCACAGCAGGGACTACTCGCATTACGTGATCGACCTGAACATTCCGTATGAGGAGGACCCGGATCGCGTCTCCGAAGTCGTGCGCGAAGTCGACTGCGACTTGCGAAGCGATCCGATGTTCGAGCCGCAGATCCTCGAGCCTGTCGAGATTCTCGGTATCGCAGCATTCGCCGATTGGTGGATGCAGCTGAGGATACGCATCAAGACGGTCCCTGCGAAGCAGGGCGCTGTCGGACGGGAATTCCGCAGGCGCCTGAGGAAGGCGCTGAACCGCCACGGAATCGAAGTCCCCTACCCAGCGGTCCGCGTGACCTCAGTGAGCTCGTCCCCGTTTCCGCGGCATTGCGCCGATCGATCACGGCATGTCGCGAGCGACCGCCGGCCGCGCCCGGCGGCCGGTGACTGAAACCGCTACCAGTCATCTCCTCGCGCGGCGATAGTCATGATTTTCTCCGATCATCCCGCTGGAACGGGTCTTGATGATTCGGTCGATCGTCGAGCCTGACGGGGAAAGGCCCACCGGCGCTCAGGTCGATGCGTGCTCCAGAGCTCTCGGACAGGCGCGCCTCACTATTGCAAAGAAGGAAGGAGCAGACGTATGAGCACTCTCGTGGCGGTTGTTTTCGACGATGAGTCGACGGCGTTCGATATGCGGGCGGCGCTCGTGAAGATGCAGAGGAACTATCTGATTGAGCTCGAGGATGCGGTCGTTGTCATCCGGGACCAGAAAGGCAAGACGAGGCTCGACCAGGCCGTGAGCCTGACCTCCATGGGCGCAGTCGGCGGCGGCTTCTGGGGTCTGCTCATCGGATTGATCTTCCTCAATCCGCTCCTCGGCGCGGTGGTCGGCGCCGGCGCGGGCGCGCTGTCGGGCAAGCTCAGTGACATCGGCCTGGACGACAGGATGCTGAAGGACCTTGGTCGGTCCTTGAAACCGGGCACCTCCGCTCTCTTCGTCCTCGTCCGGAAGGCGACGAGTGACAAGGTGCTGTCCGGCTTGAAGGAGTTCACCGGCAAGGGAAAAGTGTTTCAGTCCTCTCTTTCCAAGGACGACGAAGCGGCATTGCGCGAGGTGCTCGAGCAGCCGGATCGCGTGACAGCCTGAGAACGGCGCCCGACGGCGAGGGCGGGCCGCGGGGCAGAGCCCGGTCAAGTCTGGAGTGTTGAATTCGTGTTCCAGGTCAGCCGAGCAGCTTTGAGCTGACCAGATGTGAAGGGGTAATTGTCATGGCTCATGCGCGCGCCGGTTCGATGGACGATCTGGTTCACGTGTACCCGCACGAGAAGACGGGACTCGAGAAGTTCCTGGACGTTGTTGAACGGGTGGGGAACAAGGTTCCCCACCCGGTCGTGATCTTCGTGCTGTTGATCGGCCTGGTGATCCTGCTCTCCCACGTGTTCTATCTGACGGGCGCGAGCGTCACGTATCAGACCGTCAACACGGAGACGCACGCCGTCGAAGAGGCCACGACCACGGTCCGTAGTCTGCTGACGGCAGACGGAATCCGCATGATGTACGCGGGCGTCGTTCAGAACTTCATGAACTTCACAGCTGTAGGGGTCATTATCATCGCGATGCTCGGGGTCGGAGTCGCGGAATCGGCCGGCCTGATCAAGGCGATGATTCGCAAGCTCGTGATGGTCGCGCCGGCCGCCGCCCTGACCTACATCCTCGTGTTCATCGGGATCATCTCGAGCATCGCGGCGGATGCCGGATATCTGGTCTTGATTCCGCTGGCGGCGGCAGCCTATCTGAGCGTCGGCCGCCATCCGCTGGCCGGACTGGCCGCATCGTTTGCCGGAGTCGCCGCGGTGTTCAGCGTCAACATCTTCGTCAAGCCGCTCGACGGCATGCTGGTCGGGATAACGAACGATGCGATCGCGCTCATGAATCCAGGCCGCACGATCTCTCTGACTTCCAACCTCTGGTTTTCCATCGCCTCGGTCATCCTGCTCACGGCGGTCGTTGGGATCATCAGCGACAAGGTGATCGAGCCGCGTCTGGGGCCATACACAGGCGAAGGACTCCAGGACGACGCTGGTGGAGGAGTCACAAAGGACGAGGCGCGAGGCTTGAAGTACGCGACCTGGGGACTCCTGGGCATTCTCGTCTTGTTCCTGCTCTTGTGGCTCCCACCCGGGGCGCCTCTCCGTAATCCCGATACAGGGTCTCTCATCGCCGATTCACCATTCATGAACGGGTTGATCGTGTTCATCTCTTTGGTGTTCTTGGCGGCCGGAGCGGCCTATGGCGTTGGCGCAGGAACCATGAAGAGCAGCGTGGACATCATCAAGGCGATGGAGAAAGCCGTCGCGGGACTCGGTGGCCTGATCTTCCTGCTGTTCGTCATCAGCCAGTTCAACGCGTTCTTCGCCTACACCAACATGGCGACGCTGGCAGCAGTGAAGATGGGCGACACGCTTGAAGCGGCCGGGCTTGGCGCCCTGCCGCTGCTCGTTGGTTTCGTCTTCGTCGTCGGCGCTCTCGACCTGATCATGACGGGCGCCATTCCGAAGTGGGCCATCTTCGCACCGATCTTCGTGCCGCTGCTGATGCGCCTGGGCGTCGATCCCGAGGCGGTCCTGGCGGCCTACCGGGTGGGCGATTCACCCCTCAATTCGGTCTCGCCGATGAACGCGTATTTCGGCTTGATTGTCGCCTTTGCCATGAAATACCAGAAGGACGCCGGCGTGGGCACGGTGATAGCCCTGATGCTGCCCTATGTCTTGGTGCTCTTCGTGTTGTGGCCTCTGCTCCTGGTGCTCTGGCACCTCCTGGGGCTGCCGTGGGGGCTGTGACGATCGGCAACAGCGAGCGGGAGTGGCCCGTGCTCACCATGTTCAGTAGATCGCGACCAGCTCCGATCCAGCCTGCGTAATCGGCATTGCCACGCTGACCGGCGCCGGTGTGATTGCGCTGGGCACCATCACGAGCGGTCTGCTCGCCAACGATGACGAGCTCGCCAACGAACTGCTCGCGCCGCACACCGCCTCGAGGTGCTAGACCGCCTCGCGGCGGCGCCGATGCGGCCGCGCCGGACGTGCTGGACGAAGTGATCGCGACGGTGCTCGCCAAAAGGGGCCGCGTGGTGTGCGTCGAGGATCGTGAGCTCGCGTCGCACGGGCGTATCGCGCTCATCCTGCGTTACTGAGCTGACCGGTGAGAGTTGAGAGGAGGTCGACTGTGGCCAAGACGAAGAAGCATGTTGGCGATGTGCTGGGTATCAGTCGGGCGCGCGTTCCGGCCGGCGTTCCTCGCGCCACCAAACAGCGGGGCGGAAACCCCAAAGGAATTGAAGTGAGTCGACCTCGCCGAAAGACGAGGCGCGCCGGCGTGGTTGGAGGGGTCAGAGTCCGGGAACACTAGCCAGCAGCGATCGGCGGTCAGCTGTGCCCTGATACGACCGATCGAGGCTGAGAGCTGCCAGCATGACTCCCGGTGGCAACCGCCGTCGTCGTGTAGTTGCCTGGTTGCTACTCAAACTCTTGGTCGACGACATGGTGCCGTCGTGGCTGGTATCGTCGCCAGCACCACGCTGTCGTCGGTCAGCCTGACGTCTTGGGCGCCAATGGTCTTCAGTTCGTCCGCGAGCGGCCTGAGCAGGTCGAACGGCTTCTCCGTGCTCGGCGCCGACGTCGACGTCTCGTCCCGCTGGCTGTCTATCCGAGTGTAGCGCAAGAGGCGCTCCTCGAATTCGCGACTGTCGGCGCTGCCATATCTCGTCTCCTGTCTCAGTCAGCTTCTCGCCAGGCGTGGGATGGCCGTGCACCCGCGATATGCAGTGACCGACATCGCCATATCTGGTGGGGGGCACGGCGCCACTGCTTGCGCGACCCGCTTTTCAATGGCTGCGGCGGCGATAGCTTGTTGGCCCCGACTTTGGACTGGGATCGCGTCCAACGGAGGGATGGCATGCTGGGTACCGCGGATGACCTCGGTTTGTCGCTGGTGATGCTCTCGCTCGTCTTCGCCGGCGCGGCGCTGATCCGCCGCTGGTCGCGTCCGCTGCGTGCGCTCTTCATCCCGACCGCCGTGATTGGCGGATTTGTCGCACTTGGCCTCGGTCCTGAAGGCGTTGGCCGGCTCACCGGCGGGAACGGGATTTTCTCGACTGCCACATTCGCTGTCTGGAAGGCGCTGCCCGGCCTCCTGATCAACGTGATGTGCGCGGCGCTCCTCCTGGGCGAGCGTTTGCCGCCTCTCAAGAAGATCTGGAATATCTCGGGCTCGCACGTGATCATGGCCGGCATCATGTCAGGCGGCCAGTTCGCGGTCGCCGGCATCCTCACTCTGCTTGTGCTCGAACCGGTCTTCGGGTTCAGCAGCAAGGCCGGTGCGCTCATCGAGATGGCCTTCGCCGGCGGACACGGTACCCTCGCCGGCTTGACCCCCGTGCTCGTGGCCTACGACGCCGAAGAGCTCCTGGACGTGGGGCTTGGCCTTGCGACGATCGGCATGGTCACGGGCATTGTCGTCGGCACGATGCTGGTCAACTTCGGGATCAACTCGCCCTCGATCGCTGTCGCCCGCCAGAATCCGACGTCACCCGACGAAGATCTGGACATCGATCATCATCTGCCCGCCCCCGACGACAAGCCGATGGACGAATGGCAGGGGATGACCCAGGTCACGGCAGCGGCCGTCTTTCTCGGCGTCTCGATCGCCGCCGGCATGGCGCTGCTCGAGGGGTTCCGATGGGCGTTCAATCTCGTCGGCTCGAACTTCTTCGACATGTTTCCGCTCTTTCCCTTCACGATCATCGGCGGCGTCCTCGTCCAGCTGTGCTCGGTCCGGTTCGGCTTCGAGTGGGCGATCAATCGCCGGTCGGTCGAGGGACTCGGCGGCATCGCGATCGACGGGATCGTCATCTGCGCCATCGGTACACTGTCGGTGGCCGCGCTCGGCGCTCACATCGGTCCCCTGATCCTCCTGGCCGTCGCCTCCGTGGGGTGGAGCGTCTTCCTGTCCCTGATCATCGGCCGGCGCGTCTTTCCGCAAAACTGGTTTGAGCATTCTCTTGCCGAGTTCGGCGAGTCCCAGGGCAACGTCGCGACCGGATTCGTGATGGTCGACATGGTCGACCCCGCGCGCCAGACCGACGTCGTCAGTGGCTACAGCTATCGGCAGCTGCTCACGCGGCCCGTGCTCGGCGGAGGGTTCGTCACCGCCCTCGCCGTGCCAGTCATCCATGCGTGGGGACTCCCGGTCTTCACGGTCGTGACGACGGCGATCACCGTGGCGCTGACGGTCTGGGGCATCCGTCGGGCGTCAGCGGGACAAGCCGTGTTCGCGCGTCGCAGATCGCGGACGGTCAATCCCTGACGTCGCCAGGAGAGGTCGAGAGGCGGCGGGACCGTGGCTCAGGCGTGAGCCACGGAAGGAAGGGCGTGCGATGACCGACACCGACCCGGTCGAGCGCGAGCTCCACGCTGGCAACAGCCGTCGATGGCGGAGCAGCTTCTCGCCGTCGCATCGGACGACGCACGCTTCGTAGAAGCGCCGCTCGTGCTCCGTCTCGGTGCTGTACTCGAACTTCGCGGGTTCACACCTGACCCGTGTCCGTTCGAACCAGCTGAAGTCCATCGGCGATCGCCGGTGGCAGGACGTCGTGACTGCGCTTGCCGAGTAAAACCTCAGACGGTACGAGGAGTCTTTCGGGTCTCTCGCATGACTACCGAGGAACACGCCGTCGCTCGAGGATGCCATCCGGTCCGGAATGGCCCGAACGATGGCGCGGTTTCGTTCTTCGCCCTTGCGCAGCGCTTCCTAGGGATTGCTGATGCTCGATTGCGATCCCGGCGAGGTCCGCCGCAATTGCGATCAGCCTGAGCTCGTCTCGGCTCCGCCGCTGATGCGTGTGTTCCCATTTCTCGATGCGCAAACAAGTACCGTGTGTCAGCTGAATCGGTCGCGATGCGCGGGCTCGCGGCTGGCGCCCGGCGGGTTGCCGGGCGACCGACCCGCGTCGGTGGCCGCAACACGACCGATTCAGCTGCACCACTCCACTAGTTGCGCCCCCTGATCTGGTTGAGTCGCACCGGCTGGATATCGTAGTGTTCCAGCGCGAGATTGTTGGTTTTGCGGTCGACGACGAGCCTCGTGTCAGCCAGCATCTTGCCCTCGCCGCGATTGTCCTTGTCCAGACGAATGTCCAGCACCGTGAACCGGTAGTCGAATGACCGCGGTTGGTCACGCGCCTCCCAGTGGGGTATCGGGCGATCGGTGGCGATGAGGATTTGTCGGCCACCCTCGTCGAGCTTCGCCTGGCGGGCGAAGCGGAGATCCCAGCCCACCGTGGTCGATTCCCGGATTCGGCCGACTCGAGGCATCCCTTGCAGCACCTTCAAAAGAGCGTCGTTCATGCGGCGGACGTCCTGCTGTTCCTTGACGATGGCCATTAGTGAATTCAGCTCTTCATCCGTCGACCACCGCTCGATGGTGAAGGTGAGCGACGCCGTCGTCGGCCGATTCGGGCCGGTCGGGCGCGAGTTGGTGTTGACGGCGAAGGCGGTGAACTCCTCGACGGCCGTGTTCTGTGGGGAGTCGCCAGGGATCGCTGCGGTCAGAGAGGCCGCTGTCAGGATCAGACCGAAGGCGAGTGTCATCGTCATTGTGCTCATCGTCGAACTCCTCTGTCGTCACAAAAACCTGAACGGGGATGGCGTTGCCTTATCGATTGGGCTCAATCACACTCGACACACGGCAGGAAGGCTCCGCTGGCGCGGCCTGAAGTTTGGTCTGGTTCGCCGGTTGCGCGCGTGACGGGGTTCGATTGCAGCGTTAGCGCGGCCACCACGCACGCGATCCTCAGCGTCGACGGCACATACGCGGCTCCCTTACCTGGCGAATTCCGAAGCACTTCGACACGTCGTTGCCCCGAGGTCAGCGATCGACGTCTAGTGCAGGACGGGTGCCAGTTGGAACTGCTCCGGCGCCGAGCACGTGATCGGAGATTTGTCCCGACTGCTCCGTCGGGACCCCACGTGCCAACAGATGATGCGGCGCAGCATGGCTCATGACAGTGATGGTGGTGGCGATTCTCAGCAACCGAGAGTCACGAGATGTGGTGTAAGGGGCCGTCATATGTCGCGGACTCCCGCGATGGTCTCCACTTCGCCTTTGTTTGCGTCCGGAGCGTTGATGCGGATCCTGATTCGCATCAGGATCTCCGGATCGTCCTACGCGTTTGTGTCAGGCACATCCTGATGGGCGAGCGAGAGCGAGAGCGCGATACCCCGCGCTGGTCGTGCGCTATTGAAGCATCGCCTCGCCTTGAACTCTCGACGTGCGCGTGGTAATGGCCAATCAGCGGAAGCTGACCCCGGCGGCGGGTCCGTTGAAGTGGAGGCGCTGTTCTCGATGAGCGTTTCAACGGAGATGTCACTGGTGCTGCCGTCGGGGGTGGGAAACCTGGTCGTGCCGCCCGTTTGGCTACGAGTTTGCGAGTGTCATGCCCGATCGGACGAACGTGCGCGCTTGTTCGAGCCGCGACACGGGAGGTCACTAACGGGTGTACCACTAGGGCGTCACGACGAGGGTGATCACGACGGTGAGGTCAATAACCGTGACGCAGAACAACGTAATCGGCTCGGAAGAGGTTGGCAATCATACGCTCAGTATGCGAACGACGGTCCACGCGATCGGCACGTCCGCGGGTGGTGGAGTGCTCGGCGGGTTGGCCGGTGCGGCACTGCGGTGCTCGTGACCATAGTGATCAAGCAACTCGCGTGTCGGCCCGGGTGCTGCTGCAGCGGCCTGGGGCGGCAACAACCGATGCCGGCGTGATGACATTACTGGCCGTCGCGCTGCTACCCGGCCTCGGCGACGATAGCCGCGGTGGCGGCCGGCGGATGCGGCGGCATGTTCGTGCCATTCCTCGCCATCGGCGAGATCGCCGGACGCGCGTTCGCGCCTGCGACGTTCGCGCTCGATCGTCTCGTCGAGCCTGCTCCAGGCAAGGTCGCGGCATGACGATCAACGCGTTGTGCGATGAGTGTGGAGGTGACAGGTGAAGTCCCAGAGAGCACTGTGGTTGTGTGGTTGGGTCATCGCGGCAGCCGGTTGCGCAACGGCAACCGGTTTCAGTTCGACGTGGCGGAATCCTGCGACGAAGGCGATCAATCTCGAGGGCCAGAAAGTCGTCGCGCTCGTGATCAGCACGCATGAGACCACACGCCGCGCCGGCGAGGACGCCGTCGCCGGGCAGATCACCGCGCGAGGAGCCAAGGGCGTGCCCGCCTGGACGATCCTTTCAACCGCGGAAGTTCAGAACGAAGACCGAGCCAAGGCCGCACTTGCCCAGGCGGGGGCGGCGGGCGTGGTTACACTGGAGATCGTGCGTCAAGATCGGAACGCACCATCAGGAAACTTTCGCGTCAGCCTTGGTTTTTCGAACCGTCAGTCGTTCTGGGGCAACTATCGCTGGGCCTGGAACAACGCTTGGCATTCCGGCCCTCCTCCGAGCTCGAGCGTCTGGGTCGAGACCTTGATGTACTCCCTCCAACCAGACGAGCTTCTGTGGGCTGGCCGTAGTCGCACGGTCAATCCGGGCGCTGCCGAGGGACTGTTCGCGGAAGTGGCGAACGCCGCCGCTAACGAGATGGAGAAGGCCGGGCTTCTAAAGGTGGCGGCACAGTAGGGTCCAAGAGGGGGTTCGCCTGGCCGTTCCAGTCAGGTCCACAATGGAGGGCAGGTGGGTCTCGAGACGTGGGCCCACGGGGCCCAAGGGGCGCTCTCTGTCGCTGCTGAAGGAAGACCGGGGCGACCGATGAGCGCCAGCAACGCCGAACCCGCGCCATCCCCGCCGCCGCTCTACCTGGACCCGTCGATCGCCGCGCTCGGTCTGCCTGGCGTGACGGCAAGCCCATGCCCATTGCGTCTCACCGCCCTGAGCCGTCCGGGTGGCCCGAATTGAGCACGTTTTCATGCACTCTCCGTCTTCAGGATGACGACGAAGTTCTTGGTAGGGTCGGCGATCAGCTTGATGTTCTCGAGCGGATTGCAGTCAACCAAGCAACAAATCGGCGAGCGCGCCTTCCTCGACGACGCCCGGCTTACCCGGGTATGGGTTGCGCGGGGCCTGAGAGCGCGAGCAGTTGCGCGTTGTCGCCGGGTGGCCAGAACCGAAGCCGTATTTCGGCCTGCACGACATGGCGGGTCCTCCACTCTTCGCTGCCTCCGTTCATGAGCCAGGTCCGGTTGCAAGCCGACGTTCGACTGCAGGTCCAGGCGCGGAGGCCGCCGCCGCACGAAGCTGAATGAAGTGCATCCCTTATCAGCTAAAGCACCGCAAAGGGCATGTATCACTGAATTGGTGGCTTCGGCCGGCCCGCATTGAGCACGTCCTTATATACCTTTCCGTCCTTCATGATGACGACGAAGGTCTTGACAGGGTCTGCGACCAGCTTGATGTTCTCGAGCGGATTGCCGTCCACGAGCAGCAGGTCGGCGAGCGCGCCTTCCTCGACGACGCCCAACTTGCCCGCATAGGGATTACGCTTCCCAGAGAGAGCGAGCAGTTGCGCGTTGTCGCCGGTCGCCATCTTGAGCACTTCGGCCGGCGTGTACCAGCGGGCGAGCGCAGCCAGCAACGCCCCGTGGCGCTGCGCCAGCGCGTGGGAGAAGAGGACATCAGTGCCGAATACCGTCTTGATCTTGTACCTCTTGGCGAGCGTGTAGACCTTGTCGGTGCCGACACGCACCTCCTCGAACTTGCGCCGCTCCTCCGACCCCGGTGGGAATGCGTGGCCCAACTCCTCGGGGAACGCCTGCGTGCTCAGCCAGATGCCCTTCTCGGCAATGAGTTTCGCTGTCGCCTCGTCCATGAGATGACCGTGTTCGATGCACTTGACACCAGCCGCAATCGCCCGCTCAATCGCGGCAGGGGTGTAAGCGTGTACGGTAACGTAGGTTCCCCAGTTCTCTGCAGCTTCAACCGCGGCGCGGAGTTCCTCCGCTGTGAACGTGGATGCGTCCAGCGGGCTGTGTGGTGAAGCCACTCCGCCGCCGGCAGTGAGTTTGATCTGCGACGCGCTCAGCATCAGTTGCTCGCGCGTCCGCAGACGCACTTCATCCGGGCTGTCGGCGATCGCGGCGCCGCCGAGCTGCTCGCTGCGCGTCAGCGTTCCGACCGTACGCGGCAATTCAAACTGCTGCCTGAAGTCGCCGTGGCCGCTGGTGACAGTGATCACCGCACCGGAGGGATAAATGCGTGGACCGGCGACGAGACCTTCATCGATGGCGCGCTTGAGGCCGAAGGCCGGCCCGCCCATGTCGCGCACCGTGGTAAAGCCGCGCATCAGCGTGTCGGTCGACTCGACGCCGGCGACGAGGTTGCTATAGCCCGCATCATCCGCCATCAGCGCCGCTGGCGTCGGCCGCACCATCATGGCGTGCCAATGCATGTCGATCAGGCCCGGCATGAGCGTGCGACCGCCGCCATCAATCACGACGGTGTCGGCGCGGCGATCAGTCGGGATCGGCGTGGAGGAGATTCTTTCGATGCGGTTATCGCGCACGAGCACGAAGGATGGCGCGGAAAGTTGCGCGCCCTTGCCATCGAAGATGCGGACGTTCTGGAACAGCGTGACCGCGGCCGGGGGTGGTGCGGCGACTTGTTGCGTTGCACCCGGCTGCGTGAATGATGCGGCGAGCGCCACGTAAACGAGGAGACTCAGTGCCTTCATGGTGAACACCTTCCGATAGGACCGGCAATCGAAACAACCGGCAGCCGAACGCGTGTGCAGGCGCGGTATGTCGTGGCCTGTCGGCCGACCACTTCATAACGACCGCACAAATCCTTAGGAACATTCACGACGCGGAACAGAAGTCTCAATTGCACGAGACGTACCTGCCGCGCACACGCCTTTCAGCAGCCTAGGGCGGCTGGGCGGACGTCGGCGATAATCACGTGGTTGTCCGCCGCGATCGCACAGGCCCTGGGCGGGACGCCACATCGCCGCGCCTGCGGTCGCAGCAATTGTTGTGGACAGCTTCCGGCCGGCACTCCCCACCATGACCGTGCCCGCCTTGAAGGCAGCGGGTGTCCGTGCCCACATCGCGTGGGTGTCGCTCGGCATGTCGCGGGCGGTTCCGATCTGAGGGGATGGAGCTGAACCGGCCGCGTCGCCGGACAAGCGCGCGCGAGTGGTTGGAGGCATTCGGGTCAGCGGCGGTTAGCGTTTGCGATTCCTGCGTCGCTAAATCCGTCGAGGCCATCACGGGAAGCGGCGACCTTGCAAAGCTCGGCGCCGTAGAACAGCAGTTGACTGACGCTGTTAAGCCAGAGCATCACCACGAACAGGCCACCCATAGCCCCCGACGCGGTCGGACCGCGGCCGAACAAGGCGCCGAACAGCACCAGCATTTCGGCCCCGATAATCCAAGCGGCGGCGCACACCAAGGTTGCGAACCAGACATGGCGCCACGGGAGTCGAACAGGGGGCAGGAACTTGAACAGGAGGGCGAATGTGAGACTGACGATCATGATCGATCCCGGCAGGGCAAGCAGCCAGGCGGGGGTGTCGCTGAGCAGCGGCAGCTTGACCACGAGCCCGCCCAGCCATTGCGTCACGGCGATGAGCGCGAGGGCCACAACCAGCAGCGCGCCTCCCATCACCATCATCACGAATGAGATCGCGTGTTCGATCAACGTGGTCCGCACAACGACGCTCACCGACCCGGACACGAGCGGGGGGGCATGCTTCCAGACCGCGCGAAAGCCCAGACGCAACTGACGAAACAGCACCGACGCCGTCAGCAGCAGGCCGACCAGGCCGACGACGGTCGCCATCAGTGACTCCTCTTCCAGCTGGGCGAGGGACTGCTCGATCGTCGCCCCGAGGTACGTGCCGAAGCTCGTCTCGACCGTCCGTAGCACCTGCTGCTCCGCAGCGGTGGCAAGCTCCGAGTAGCGCAGCGTCAATCCGAGCACGGCCAGCAGGAGCAAGAGCAGCGGCACTAGGGAGACGAGCGCGTAATAGACCATCGCGCTGGCGAAATAGCGGGCGTGGTCATGCTCGTACTCGTGCCAGGCTGTGCCGAGCAAAGCAACGCGCGATTGTGGCGAAACGCGCGCCAGGAGCAGCGACGGCAGCCAGCCGCGAGGCTCTGTGTTCGTGTCCATACGGTCACGTGTTGTGCCCGACGTCGGCAAGCATTCGTGGGAATTGCTCCTGCAACCACAGATCGAGCGTCCGATTCTCCAGGAGATGCGAGCTGTGTGCCGGAGGGCGTCTTTGATGATGTCTCGACGAGGCTTCTCTCGCCGGCGCGTGGACGCGGCGTGACCACCACATCCCACGACTGGGCCGCGCAATGTGGTGGGCTGGCGAGTTGAACCCGGCCCGAGATCGGGTCGCCGTCGCAATCGCAGCGGTGGTGACGTACAGCGGCGACGTGGCGCCCGCGATCGAGAGCGCAAGAAACCGTTCGGCGGCCGTCCTCCCCATCCGTCGGGACGGCGTAGAGGAGCCTTTCCGTCGTGGGTCGCCGCCATCCGGCTGCGTTGCCCGTAATACAACTGCAGCGTGATGGATTGCCGTGCCGAACGGGGATCGTCCCAGAGCCGCGCGTACGTCCCGTCTCCATTCAGCGCCACGTCGACCCTGTTGCCCGGCAGGAGGCAGGCGCCAGTAGCATCGCCACGCCGAGCGGAAAACGTCGGGTCCCCCGGGATCAGAGGTCTGCTGTCGCCGCCGCCGCCGCGGACGTGCCGGACCGCGGTGCCGCGTGTGATGCACAGGAAGCCGATCCGGGCGGATGCGAGGAGGGCGCCAATCGTGCCCATCTACCGACATCGGACAGCAGAGACGTCAGACTCATGACTCGCCGGTCGCCGGAGAGCCGCCGTCATTCAGCGGTGAGTGCATGCTGACGTGACGCGCCCCGGCCGATTGACGACAGTTCGTCCAGGTACACGATGGCTGTTTCAATGCCGCGATGGAACATCTCGACGCTGTAGTGCTCATTCGGAGCATGCAGGCCATCGCTGTCAAGCCCGTAGCCCATCATGACCACCGGGATTTTCATCATGGCGGAGATGTCCGCGACGATCGGGATGCTGCCGCCGCCGCGTGTGAAGATCGGCGTGTGTCCCCAGCCTTTCTCGTAGGCGCGCGACGCGGCTTGCATTTCCGGTAGATCGAAGGGGATAAGTGCCGGCTTGCCCTTGGTCAACAGGCTGACCTTCACCTTCACGGTTGGCGGCGTGATCGACTGGATGTGCTTCTTCAGCAAGCTGTAGATCTTGTCGGGATCCTGATTGCCCACCAGACGGGAACTGAGCTTTGCGCCGGCCTTGGCTGGAATGATGGTCTTGGGGCCGGGGCCGGAGTAGCCGCTCCACATGCCGTTGATGTCGAGCGTGGGGCGGGCAGAGACCCGTTCGCGAAGCGTGTACTTCGTGTCTCCCCAACTGGCCGGCACGCCCGTGACTGTCGTGAATTGTTCTTCGGTCAACGCATTCTTCGCGATCATGTCGCGCTCTTCCGCTGTCAGCGAGACGACGTCGTCGTAGAAGCCGGGCACCGCGATGCTGTTATCGGGGTTGTAGAGCTTGGCGAGGACCTCGACGAGCGCGAGGGCAGGATTGTGCGTCGCGCCCCCCCAGAAACCGCTGTGCAAATCGTCGGTCGGTCCTTGCACATCAATCTGGATGTAGGTCATCCCGCGCAGGCTGTGCGTCACGGCCGGTTCTTCGATCCGGGCCATCGACGAGTCGCTGATCAGACAGACGTCGGCCTTCAGCAGGTCCAGATGCTTCTCGATGAACGGCGCCAGGTTGGGAGACGAGATTTCTTCTTCGCCTTCGATCAGAAACTTCACATTGACGGGAGCGCCGCGACTGCCTTCCAGCCAGGACTCGAGAGCCTTGACGTGGATGAACAGTTGTCCCTTGTCGTCGGTTGCGCCTCGAGCGTAGATCCTTCCCTTTTTCTCGACCGGCTCGAACGGGGGCGTGTCCCAGCCGTCCTCGATCGCGGCGGGCACCACGTCGTAGTGCCCATATACGAGCACGGTCGGCTTGTCGGGCCCGGCGCCCATCCACTCGCCATAGACGACTGGATGGCCCGCCGTGGGCATGACCCTGGCGTTCGTGATGCCGATCGCGCGCATGTGCTGCCCAAGCCATTCAGCAGCACGCTTGACGTCGCCGGCATGAGCTGGGTCGGCGCTCAGACTGGGAATGCGGAGGAACTCGAAGAGCTCATGACGGAATCTCTCGGCATGATCGCGAGAGTACTTGCGCACTTTATCGGTGGATTGAGACATGTCATCACCTTTTTCTTGGAGTGTCCCGTTACACGGTCGGTCTCGATGCAAAGAGGTCCATGCCCAGGCGCTGGGAGAGCGCCCTGGCGACGAGCTGACCTTTCACGCTGTTTCCAGCTTTGTCGAGCGGCGGTGCGAATGTGCCCAGGCCTCCCTTGCCCGGAGAGACCGCGACGATGCCGCCGCCGATTCCGCTCTTGCCCGGCACGCCGATGTCATAGAGCCAGTCGCCCGACGTCTCGTACAACCCGGCGGTCGCCATCACTGCCAGCGTGTAATGGCAGATGGCCGGATCGATCACGCGCTCCTTGATGATCGGATTCACACCGCCATCGGCCAAGGTCGCGCCCATCACCGCAAGGTCCCGGGCGCTCACGTTGATCGAGCTCTGTTTGGTGTAGAGGTCGGTCGCCTCGGCTGGATCGAGGTAGATACGCCGCCGGCTCTGCAACAGCCGGGCGATGCTCTGATTCTGGAAGTTGGTCGCCGACGCCGAGGCGTAGACTTCGTCGTTGAGTGAGAGGTCGCGGCCGGCAAACCGGGACAAGCCACCCAGGATGGCTTTCCACTTGGCGTCGGCGTTTCTGCCGGGTACCAGGCTTGCCGTCGCCATGGCGCCCGGGTTCACCATGGGATTGGTGCGGCCGTCGCCGCTCTGCTCGATCGCCGTCAAGGAATTGAACGGCAGCCCTGTCGCGTTGACGCCGATCCTGTCGCGCAGCGCATCGGCGCCAAGCGCTTCGCACACGAGCGCGAAGACAAACGGCTTGGCGACGCTCATGATCGTGAACTCATGGTCGGCATCGCCGGCCGCGTAGGCGCTTCCGCTGGTCGCGACCACGCAAACCCCGAACAAGTCTCGGTTCTCCGCCGCCAACGCCGGATAGACCTGCGAGTTCTGCCCGTCCGCGTTCGTCTTGTACTGCTCGTGCACCTCGCTCACCAGCGCCTGGAGTACGTCCGGCGACGGGAAGTGCCCGGTCGAAGTGTAGGCGGGATCGGCCGGCGCGTGTGTTCGCACCCGTTTGCTCATGGTGCTCCTAGCGTCGGCTCCGTGTGCTTGCATGGCCGGACTCAGTCGTCACCCCGCCCAGTCCAGAGGCGCCGTCTCCGCCGGCGCTTTCCGTTCACCGATCCCTATGACGCCCGGCTGGGCAATCGCCACGGCGCTCCACAGCGCCGACAACTTGATGCACATCTCGGTGGCGCGCGCCATGTCCTGCACGCTGACCCATTCGTGCGGCCCGTGGATGTTCTGCATGCCCGTGAACAGGTTGGGCGTGGGCACGCCCATCTCGGTCAGCCGCGAGCCATCGGTACCGCCGCGGGTCGGCGTGGAGACGTGCGCGATTCCGAGCTGGCGGCAGGCGGCACGCGCGAGATCGATCGGGCGCATGTCCTTCTCGAGCCAGTAGCGCATGTTCCGATATTGCTGCGTGATGCTGCACGTGATGCGCGCGCGCGGTTCGGTTGCCTGCACGACGGCGCACACCTGTTCGATGAGCGCGCCGCGGTCGCGCAGACCTTCGACTTCGAAGTCGCGCAGGATGAACTGCAGGTTGGCGGCGGCCGCGGTCCCGCTCATTTGGTAGACGTGGATGAAACCCTCGCGACCGGCGGTGGTCTCGGGCGTGAGGGTGACGTGCGGCAGCGTCTCGACGATCTTGGCGGCAAGGTGCAGCGCGTTCACCAGCTTGTCCTTGGCCTGCCCCGGATGGATCGAGACGCCCGTGACCTGCACGTCCGCCTTGTCCGCCGAGAACGTCTCGTAGACGATCTCGCCGAGCTCGGACCCGTCGAGCGTGTAGGCGACGTCGGCCTCCAGGTCCGCCGGAAGATGGCGATGGACGCCGCGCCCGATCTCCTCGTCCGGCGTGAAGCCGATTCGTAACGGCCCGTGCGGCACGTCCGGATTCTCGAGCAGGTGTCGGGCCATCGTCATCACGATGGCAACGCCGGCCTTGTCGTCGGCGCCGAGCAGCGTGGTGCCACTGGCCGTGACGATGTCGTCGCCCGCCTTCGTGGCCAGGTAGGGAAACCGCGAGGGCGTCAGCACCATCCCGTGATCGTCGGGCAGGACGATGTCGCCGCCATCGTAGCTCCGATGCACGATCGGCTTGACACCCGTCGCGTTGAACGCGGGCGCCGTGTCGACGTGCGCGAGAAAGGCGATGGCCGGTACCGGGGTCTTGACGGTGGCTGGTATGGTCGCCAGGACCACTCCGTAGTCGGTCAGCCGCACGTCCTCGGCGCCAATGGACTTCAGTTCGTCCGCGAGCGGTCTGAGCAAGTCGAACTGCTTCTCCGTACTCGGCGACGTCGTGGACCTCTCGTCGCTCTGCGTATCGATCCGGGCGTAGCGCACCAGGCGTTCCTCCAGTTCATGATCGAATGTCGAACCTGTGGCTGCCGAGCTCGTGCGCGGTGGCGACGCCATCTTCGTAGTCATGGAGTTGTTCTCCTGTCGGGGTTGCTGATAGCAACGGGGAACTCGGCGAACGACAGCGAATTCCAGGCGAGGATGCCATTTGCGTGCCGGGTCCGGCGCCGCGACTACCGCAGCGGTCCGGTGGCGCGAAACGTGGACCGGCGCGTCGTACAGCGAGGATGAATTCCGGGAGCTGGCGGAGATTGCTCCTTGGCGCGACAGATGGATTCAGCAACATTCACGCGCGAACGAGCGAGTCCTGCTCGACGAGCTCAAAGAAGACCGTGGGGGCCGAGGCGGGGTTCTTCCGGGAGTACGCCGAACGGTGGCAAGACGGAACACGAAAGCCGAGCTGACCGATCACACGACGGCACGTGGACCAGCGTCGGACGCTGGCGCATACCTCAGAAGTTCCTGGCCGAAGCGTCGGAAGTCCCAGCCGACAAGACGAGAGAGGCGCGGCGATGGTCTGATCGCGCCTCGCTCGACCGTCAGCCCACCACTGCTTTCGACCGCTCTGTCGGATCGATGCGCGATTCGGGCGAACCGCCGGTTCGGCGTCGAATGCTCTCCGGCTGGTCGACCGGAGGCTGCGGTTGGGTAACCGTGATCCGCTTCGCGGGGCCCTCCGCCTGCCTCCGCGCCTTCATCGTCACCGCATCGGAGACCTCACCGATGTAGCGTGTGGTTTCGTGGTAGGTGTCGACGACGTGGTGGCGGGTGCTGTCATACGCATCGCGGCAGCGATGGGCCCAGGCGCCGGCCTTGTCGGCGGCCGCGTGATAGCCGTTCGAGGCGCCGTTCGCAGCACGGGTCGCCTGGACCTTGATCTGCTCGCGCAATTCAGATCCCTTGCGTGGTGCCAGGAGCAGCCCGAGGCCGACGCCCAGCGCGGCTCCGGCGACGACTCCCACGGCGAGCCTGTGGTCCCCGGCAGCCTGCTCGTGCCGGATTGTCTCGATTTGTTCGCTCGCGTCCGTCATAGGGCCTCCTCACGTGCTCTGTTGGAAGAACGTCAGCCAGCGCACTTCTTCGCAATGCGCGTGCCGACGTCGGCCGACATGTTCTTGAAACATCCAGCATCTGGCGCTGGCGCGCGTGCCCGCGCCATCCGTGGCGGGCTTCCTCGCCAGAGGCTGATCTGCACGTCGGAGGCGTGGTCGGGCGCTGGGGACGGTCGATCGGCGCCACGGCATTCGGTGAGTGAGCCGCGCGATCCAGTGGGTGTACGTCTCAGACACAGGCAGAGTCCCGCTGCCGGCCTGTTCTGAATGGCCATCGGGCGGTCCGATCCGAGTGGTGCGCAACTTGATCTCTCCGTGGTGTGCTGATCGCGTCCCTCTCGTTCGACGTGCGGCCGGAGAAGCGTGGCGAATTCGCGAGTGCGGTTGCTCACGTCGTCGAGACTATCCGGTGGTCGACAGGCTGTCTCGGTTGTCGCCTGGTCAGCGATTGTGAAAGCCCGGACACGTTCACGTTCGTCTCCGAGTGGGACAGCCGCAGGTACCTCGACTGTTATCTGGCCTCGGCGGAATTTCAGATTCTCGAAGGGACTCGGTTCCTGCTCCGTCAAGGGCCGACGCTCTCAATCGATGAGGTCGTGTCGCGAGGACGCCATCCCGGTCCGGTCCGGCACTTCGAATAGGTATAACGTCCAATTGCGGTCTGCAGCGCCGGGAGGTACTTTCTGGATGGCTTGATGCCCCGTGAGAAGTGGGCACGAAGCCGCCGAGGTGCTTATGAGTCTCATGCGCGTCGCATCGCAAGATCGGTTGGCACTCTCCGCGCCTGACGCGGTTCATCTGGTGGGCGACAGCGACGCCTTTCGGTTCATGCGATTCCGATTGGAGCAGGTCGCGGCAACCAATGCGACCGTACTCCTGCTCGGCGAGACTGGCACGGGCAAGGGGATGGCCGCCTGCGCCGTGCACGACCTCAGTCAGCGTCGCGAGGCGCCATTCGTCAGCGTCGACTGCGCGTCGTTGCCGGCGACCTTGATCGAAAGCGAGTTGTTCGGCCGCGAACGGGGCGCCTTCACCGACGCGCGCTCGACCCAGATAGGCCGCTTCGAGGTTGCTGACCGGGGGACCATCTTCCTCGATGAAATCGGCGAGTTGCCACTCGAGGCCCAGTCAAAGCTGCTTCGCATCCTGCAACACGGAACGTTCGAACGACTCGGTTCGCCGCGCACGATCCGAGTCGACGTGCGGATGATTGCGGCGACCAACCGGAATCTGATCGACGAGGTCAAGGCGGGCCGGTTCCGGCGCGATCTGTTTTACCGTCTGAACGTGTTTCCCATCACAATGCCGACGCTTCGAGACCGGCAGAGCGACATTCCTGCTCTCGCGAAACACCTGATGACCCGTCTGGCGGAGAAACATCACCGCCGTATCGACGTGATTCCGCAGCTGGTGCTCGACACATTGACCGCGTACGAGTGGCCTGGGAACATTCGGGAACTCGAGAACGTGCTCGAGCGCGCCATCATCACCTCGCCGAATACAACGCTGGTCCTCTCGGAGCCGCTCAGCGTCGAAGCGCTAGACACGTTGCCCGGCACGATAATCAGTCGGCTGGAGGACGTCGAGCGGGCCCACATCCTCCGCGTGCTCCACGCCAACGCGTGGCGTATCGAAGGTACGCGGGGCGCGGCGATCACGCTCGGTCTCAAACCGAGCACTCTTCGAAGCCGGATGCGCAAGCTTGGCGTAAGACGTTTCCGCCCGGTCAGGTCAAGGCGACACAGCACATGCCAGGTGGCGTGAGCCTGGAGTCGTGCCGCGTCAGACGTTTGTCTGCCTGTCTAGAGTTGCACTCGACCAGGATCGCCGGCGGGGCTTGCACCGCACCGTCGATCCACGCACCCCTCCCGCTACTCACGACCTCGCGCGGTTCTGCCGCGCCGGGCCGCGGCTCACCGTCGGATCCAGCCAGAGCCAGCCTGCAGTCACGCAGAACACCTCCCGGGCGTTGGTACCGTCTTTGCCCTCCTGTTGCCAGGCTGACCGGCCGGATTGCAGCGGTCGGTCATCAGGAGGGCCACGTGGCTACCGAAGGTCGGCACCGATATCACCCGGTTGACGGCTTGCTGTACGGGTCGATGAACGTTGACAGCAATCGTGAATCTCTACTCGCAGACCAACCACTGCACGCCCGGGATCGCCGCGACGTGCCCGACCGGCGCAAGGTTACCCGGAACGGCCGTCGCGGGTCGGATCCCAGACCGGAATGCCTGTACGGGCTCCTGATTCCGCCAAGGCCGCATACGTCCCAAGCGGAGTGCCTGGCCGTGCGGTCTGTCGTCTCGGCCGAGTGATCGCGCATGACGTCTCGCCGTCATGCGGCGAAGTCGGCCTCTTCCGCCTCCGGCATTGCGGCTGACAGCGGACGAGCGATGGCTCTGGAGACTGACCCGTCGCCGCCTGACAAACGTCGAGCCTTGCGCGTGCGTCAATGGTTGGAGCTGCTGTCGGCGGTGGTGATGGCCGCCGCCACGGTCGCTACCGCTTGGAGCGCGTATCAGTCGTCGCTCTGGAACAGCAAGCAGACCAACCACAACGCACAGTCGACCGCGGCCGTCGTCAGGGTTGGCAAGCTCAGTAATCTGGCGATGCAGCGGACCTCCATTCACGTCAGCCTCTTCGTTCACTGGGTATCCGCAATCAACCAAGGTGACCGCCGCACGGCTGACTTTCTGTTCGCCCGTTTCCCCGAGCCATTGAGTACAGCGTCCGGTGCCTGGCGGGCCACGAGCCCGCTCACGAATCCCGAGGCGCCCGCATCGCCCTTCGACATGCCCGAATATGTGTTGGCGGAGAAGATCGAAGCCGATCACTGGGAGAACATCGCCCGGAGTGAGTTGGCCGCGGCCGAGTATTCGAACGAGATGGCGACCCGCTACCTGCTGTTTACGATCATCTACGCGTCGGTGCTGTTCTTTGCGGGCATCAGCGGGAAGTTCAGGTGGCAGGCTATCGACGTGGCGGTGCTGATGCTCGGAGCGCTGACGCTGCTTACCGGAGTGGCGGTCATGCTCGGGTCACCGCGCCTGTAAGGAGCTCCGCGCCAGCCTGGCTGATCGCGAGTAGTACCCATTGAAATGGCAGATGCGCTAACGCAGCGGCGTACTCCGTTGCCTCGGCACCGGTGTGTTTCAGCGGGGGCGATTTCGCAGCCACGGCATGGCGTGGGGGCTGGTGGTGTCCGCGGCAAACGAGGAGGTCGCGACATGCATAAGGTCGTCAGTGCTGTTGCTGTCCTGATCGCGCTTGGCTGGGGGAGTGCGTCTCGGCACAGCGTCAACTTCGGCGGCGTAAAATCCTCCTTCCTGCGGATGGGATCCCGTCCGCAAGATCCACGTGGTCGGCGACGATGACGGTCACGGAGGATGACCACGGACTCTACGACGCCAGAACCGTTAGGGTGATGTTAGCGGAATGGGGAAGTGACAGAATTGCTGAGGGTTATACTCAGTTCGCATCTCGGTTCGGGACCGAGGGGTCGCTGGTTCGAATCCAGTCGCCCCGACCAAAATTCTTAAGGTCTATTCCGGGGACATGGGTAACAGATTATTCCGGAGACATAGGTAACCCTTTCGGCCCAAACGGATTCTCGATCGGTTCAAGCCTGCAGGTCTCGTCG
>Ga0299914_10000638_pt1 | contig 21635 bp, 24 predicted proteins | sample RVTome_10_FD_201361 | JGI IMG/M metagenome (GOLD analysis project Ga0299914, IMG submission 201361) | Soil microbial communities from uranium-contaminated site in the Upper Colorado River Basin, Wyoming, United States - RVT153D57 (version 2) ...
CCGCGTCCCGCCGCTGCCCGAAAGGGCACGGGTCGTGAACGTCGGGCTGTCGCTGTTCGCGGATGCCGTCGCCCGGCAGGGCTTCGACGTGGTCAACGTCGACTGGCGGATCCCCGGCGGCGGCGATCCCGACGTCGTCGCCGCACTGACGCGGCTCTACGGTCCGAAGTCCGCGGCGGTCGACGCGGCCAACGCCGAGGTCCTGCGGCGCCTCGACGGCAGTGCGCCGAAGGCCACGGGCATCCGCGCCGCCGCGGACGTCGTGCCGGGCTTCGAAGGCACGACGCTCCTCCACTGCGGGCCGCCCATCGACTATGCGGACGCCATCGATCCCCTGCGTCGCTCGATGCGGGCGGCGGTGGTCGCCGAGGGCTGGGCCGACGACATCGCCGGCGCCGACCAGCAGCTGGCCAGCGGCCGGGTGGGGCTCGAGCCTGCCAACCGGCATGACGCCTGCGTGCCCATGGTGACGGCGACGGGGCCGTCGCAGCCGGTCTGGGTCGTCGAGAACGCGGCCGGCGGGAACCGCGCGTTCGCGCCCGTTAACCAGGGACCGGGCGACACCGCATGGTTCGGCCGCGACACTCCCGCCGCGATCGACCGGCTGCGCTTTCTGGCGGCCGTGGCCGGACCGCTCCTCGACGATGCCGTCCGGTCGCACGGGCCGGTCGACGTGTTGAGCATCGCTGCCCAGGGCCTGCACATGGGGGACGACGTGCACATCCGGCTGCAGGGGAGCACGAACCTGCTGCTGCGTGACCTGCTCCCGCATCTGGCGGCCCTCGAAGACCCGCGCCGAGTGGACCTCGCCCGCTTCCTGGCCGGCAACCACCTCTTCTTCCTGAACCTCGCGATGGCGGCGGCCCGGGCGCTGACCGGGTGGGCCATGGGCGTCCCCCATTCGTCGATCGTCACCACCATGACGCGCAACGGCACCGAGTTCGGCGTCGCCCTCGCCGGGTCCGATGGTTGGCACCTGGCGCCCGCACCCGCCATCGGCCAGGCGTTGTACTACGCCGATCACGGCCCCGAATCGGCGGCACCGGACGTCGGCGACAGTGCGGTGCTCGAGCTGGTCGGGCTGGGCGCGGCGGCCGCCGCCGGCTCGCCGGCCGTGGCCGCCTTCGTGGGCGGAACGATGGCGGACGCGCGGGCGACCACCGAGGAGCTCGACCTCGTCTGCGCCGGACGCAGCACGCGTCTGCGCATGCCCGCGCTCGACCTCCGGGGCACGCCGCTCGGTGTCGATGCGCGGCGGGTTGCCGAGCTGGGCATCACGCCCAAGATCACGACCGGTGTCCTCCACGCGTCCGCGGGCGTCGGGCAGGTGGGTGCGGGTGTCGCCGAGGCACCGCTGGCATGCTTCGTCGACGCGGTGATGGCGCTCGACCGCACCCTGTCACGTCCTTGAAGAAAATCCGGGCTAGAGCACCGGAAGATCTTCAAAGACGGGCGCTCAGAACGGGCGCAGCGCCAGCCACACCGCCTTGATCGGGGACGTGCCGGCGTTGTGCCAGCGGTGGGGCCGATCGGTGCGGAAGTGGAGGGAATCCCCCTCCGACAGGGCGAAGTGCTGGCCGTCGACGTCGACGTCGAACGTGCCGTCGAGCACGAGGATCAGCTCCTCCCCGGGGTGCTCCATGGGCTTGTCGCCGCTGTTGGCCCCGGGCTGCACGGTGGCGACCGCGCCGGCGAGGAAGAAGCGACCGTACGGGCCGGAGATGCCGGCCAGCTCGATGCCGCTGTGGGCCGTGAAGATGGGGCCGCGGTCATCGCTGCGGATGTGCGCGACGGGCCGGTTCTCGCCGAGCTGCTCCTCGACGAAATACGACACCGGCCGGTTGAACGCGACGGCGATCTTCAGGAGCGTCGTGATGGTCGGCACCATGCCCCCGCGCTCGATCTTGTGGATGGCGGCGGCCGACACGTCCGACTGAGCGGCGAGCTGCTGGAGCGACATCCCGCGCTGGAGCCTCAGCTCGCGCAGCTTCGGCCCGATGGAGCTCACGATCTCGTGGAGCCCGCTCGCCCCCGTACCGCTCTCGTCGGCGTCCAGCGTGGTCGCTTCGGTCTCGGAACGCTTCGGTGCGGTCATCACAACACTTCGTAGCAAAGTACGAAGGGCGTGTTCTATGGTAGACGCCTCAGCCGGGCCGGAGCGGACGCTTCGCTCGTCGGATCTCGAGGGGGTGTCGATGGCACCGAGGCTCGTCGTGGTCGGCGGCGGCGCGGGAGGGATCGGTGCCGCTGGTGCGTTCAAGGGTGCTCAGCCCGACGGTGAGGTGGTCGTCTTCACCGAGTACGAGGACGCCGCGTACAGCCCCTGCGGCATCCCCTACGTCCACGGCAAGGAGATCGCGAGCTTCGAGGCGCTGTTCCTGGCCACGAAGGAGACCTACGTCGAGCAGGGCATCGACATCCGCTACGAAGCGCGGGTCGCGACCCTCGACCTGCAGGCCGGCAGGGTCGGAGTCGAGGGCCAGGGAGACATCGGCTTCGACCGCCTGATCGTCGCCACGGGTTTCGACTACGCCGACCCGGGCGTGCCCGGCACCGACCTCGATGGCCTCTACTACGTCAAGAACATCCGCCGGGCGATGGAGTGGGACAAGGTCCTCGACGACGTGAAGGTGGCCGTCGTGGTCGAGGCCACGCCGCTGGGGCTGGAGATGGTCACCGCGCTCGCCCATCGGGGCATCGAGACCCACATCATCGATCACCGGCCCTGGGCGCTCAGCGACCTGGCCGACCCCGACATCGCCCAGCCCGTGGAGGATTCCTGGACCGAGCTGGGCGTCAAGATGCACTACGGCGTCACGCTGGAGGCGTTCCTCGGCGGGCCCAGGATCCGCGCGGTCCAGACCTCCGCCGGCGAGCTGCCCGCCGACCTCGCCGTCATCTGCACCAAGAAGGTGCCGAACACCTCGTTGGGAACCGCCGCCGGCCTCGAGACCGGGCCGACGGGCGGGTTCATCGTCGACAACCGCATGCGTACCAGCGCCGACGCGGTGTTCGCGTGTGGCGACTGCGTCGAGGTCCCGCTGGGCGTGGGCAACCTGCCGGTACAGGGACTCTCGGGCTCGCACGCCTACGCCCAGGGCAAGGTGGCGGGGATCAACGCCGGCGGGGGCGAGCGTGAGTACCAGCCGGTGTACGTGCCGTGGGGGATGGTGGCTGGGCTGTGGATGATCGGCGGGGTCGCCTACGGCGAGACGGTCGCCAAGGCACTCGGGATCCCCCACGTGATGGGCGTCGCCCAGGGCATCTCGCGCGCCCGCTACTACCCCGGCGTCAAGACCCTCAAGGTGAAGCTGCTGGCCGAGCCGGAGACGCTGCGCCTCATCGGCGCCCAGATGGTCGGCCAGGAAGGCATCAAGGAGCGCGCCGACTTCCTCGCCATGGCGGTCAAGACGGGCATCACGCTCGAGGACCTGGCCTACATGGAGAACGTGTACTCGCCCCCGATCGGCGCGCTCAACGAACCCATCGCGCTCGCCGCCCAGAACGCCCTCGCCAACCTCTGACGGCCATGAGGTTTGCCCGTTGGCTCCGCACGAACTCCGAGCACTACCTGTTGATGGCCGCGCAGCGAGATGTCGCGGCGCGCTACGGCCACGCGTGCCCTCGGCCCCGCGAAGGCGTCAAGGGCCAGCTCTTCCTCCTGCTGTTCGCGCCCATCTACCGGCGGCTGCCGTGGCGCTTCCGATCGTTCGTGCTCCAGTCGATGCCCGGCAGCCATCGCAAGACGTGGACGCCGCGTGCGCGCCACCCCCTCGGCCCCGCCGTGTAGCCGCCACCCATCCGTAGTCACCCTGACCAGAAGGAGAACCAGGTGCCAAAGACGGTGCAAGTACCGCTTCCCGAGGAAGGCGAGACGCTTTTCGACACCGAGGAGAAGGTGTTCGAGGACATCCAGGCCGAGCCGGGCGAAAAGGCGTTCGTCTTCATCCACACCGTGCCCTACGAGGGGTCCGTCGCGCTCGTCAACCTGCTGACGGCGACCCGCCTCGTCCGCAAGGGCTTCGACGTCACGATCGTGCTCTACGGACCGGGGGTCCTGCTGGCCTCGGGGACCCGCGGCTATCCGTCGGTCGGCCAGGAGGCGTTCCCGGGCCATTTGGCCATCAACAACCAGATCAAGACCCTGCTCGAGGAAGGCGCCACGGTTCATGCGTGCCGGTTCGCCATGGGCGCCCTCTACGGCTTCCGCGAGGACGACCTGATCCCCGGCGTCCAGGCCTTCCACCCTCTCGACGTGCTCGACTCGGCCCTCACGGCCTGGCGCGCCGGCGCGTTCCAGCTCAACACCTGGACCGTTTGACGCCCGGCCACCCTACGTGGCGGGCGCCACGGTCACGGTCAGGTCGGGCGCCCGCCGCAACGTGTTCGAGACGTAGCACACCCGCGAAGCGCGCTCGATGAGCGCCTCGACCCCATCGGGCGGGCCCTGGTCGAAGACCACCTCCAGGTCGATGGCGCTGAACGACGGTCCGTCGTACGTCGCGACGGCCTTGACCGTCAGCGGGCCGAGCGCCACGTCGCGCTTGCGCGCGACGTGGCCGAGCGCCATCGCATAGCACGACGACAGCGCCACCAGCAGGTACTCGGTGGGCATCGCTCCGGAGTCCTGCCCACCGGACCGTGGCGGCTCGTCCGCTACGAACCGGAACTGGCGCACCGCGATGTCGGCGCGGTAATCCGCCTCCCACCTGGCCTCGACCACGGCCGAGAGCCTGCGTTCACGGGACATCGTGAGCGGCGGGGCCCGGCCCCTGCCCATGGTGATCGTCGTGGTGATCGTGGCCGGCCGGCCGGGCCGCGAGGGCAAGCGCCCGCGCGTCGGTCGTCTCGACGGCGACGATGCCGAGATCGTCCAGCAACGATTCGAGAGCCTCCGCCCACCTTTCGTAATAGCGGTACCCCTCCCCGTCGGGGTGGCCCGCCTCCCAGCGCCCGACTGCGGCGATCAGCCGTTGCTGGAACTCACTCCACGAGAAGCGATCGGTCTCCACGAGCGCCATGGTGACGCCGAACAGGCGGCTCTCCCAGGGGGCGTCGAACACCATCTCGCCGTTCGAACGCGGCGGTGCCATGGGCCCGGTGATCGGCAGGTCGACCGGCAGCTCGCTCAAGGTGCCGTCACCCGGGCGACGCCGACCATGGCGTCGCGGGTCACGAGGGCAGCCAGGTCCTCCTCGGACAGGTCGGAGGTGCCGTCGGGCCGCTCGGGGAGCACGAGGTAGCGGACCTCGGAGCTGCTGTCCCACACCCGGATCTCCACATCGTCGTCCAGCGCCAGGTCCATCTCCGCCAGGACCTGGCGGGGTTCGCGCACGATGCGCGCCCGATAGGCCGGATCCTTGTACCAGGAGGGCGGCAGGCCGAGGACGGGCCACGGGTAGCAGGAACACAGCGTGCACACGACGACGTTGTGCACCTTGCCGCTGTTCTCGAGGACCTCGATGTGCTCACCCTGGGGGCCCGAGTAGCCGAGCTCACCGATGGCGGCGGTGCCGTCATCCAGCAGCCGCTGCCGGTAGTCGGCGTCGGTCCAGGCCTTGGCGATGACCCGGGCGCCGTTCATGGGGCCCACGTCGTTCTCGTAGCGACTGATCAGGCCGTCGACCACGTTCGGGTCGATGAGCCCGCGCTCGAGCAGGAGCGACTCCAACGCTTCGGCCCGGAGCGCCACATCGGGATGGTCGTGCGGGCGCGGCACCGCGGTCATTCGATCGGCTCCAGATAGTCGTCGTACAGGTCGAGCGTCAGCGTGAACGGGTCGGCGTCGTCACCCCAAAGCTCGGTCGAGTCGAAGGCCACGGCGTAGACGTGCTGGGCGTTCTCGGCGATGAAGTGGGCGTTCGTGTCGGGGAGGACCTGCGCCGGATGGATCGCCGCCACCGTGCCGACGTGGCTCCTCGTGTAGCGGGGGAGCCGGGTGTGCCCGGCGTGGGCGTGTGCCTTCGTCCGCACGCGGTCGCCGACGGCGAAGCGGGGCTCCGATTCGATCTCGCGGAGCGACCCGGCGGCCGTCGGCTGGTAGTCGGGCTTGTGGGGGGTCGGGTCGTCGGGCTCGGCGACCTCCTCACCGCGCAGCCTGCGCGCCCGCGCCACGACGGCCCCGGGGGCGAGCACGCCACTGTCCACCAGCATCGTCTCCACACACGCCAGCCATCGGCCGTAGTACCCGTCGACCAGGTAGTCGTAGGGATGCTGGCGATCGATCGCATGGCGCATGGCGTTGAGGTTCTGGCCCGACAGCCGTGCCGAGAGGGCACCGAACGCGAACGCCTTCGCCTCCCAGGGCTCGGCAAAGGCTGCCTCGTCGGTCGGGATCTGCACCGCTCCCCAACCCTGGGTGCCGCCCATGTCGTGTATCCCGTCCACGCGTACCTCCCCGAGCGCGGTTCGCCGCGCGGTCCATCTTCGCGCGGGTGGTAAAGGGAGGCCGCCCCGTCGGTGCGCGGACCTCGCCGGGCTCGCGCAGGTGTCGCGCGCCCTCGTCAGCCCGCCGGGACGGGCGGGTCGACGCGAACGACCGCCCCGCCGGAGTCCGCGGATGCGTAGATGGCGTCCACGACTCGATGGGCCGGCACCGCCTCGGCCAGCGACGGGTGCGCGGGAGTGCGGTCGCGCACCCCCGTGAGGAACGCCGTGGCCGGATTGACCGTCGTCGAGTCGCCGGCCTTGGCGATCGCGACCGCCAGGTCGCGCCCGGCGAGCACGTTCTCCCTCTCGCCGGTGAACTGCCAGCGCACCGGGCCCGTGAAGTCGCCCTCGAGGGCGACGAACAGGCGCTCGCACAACACCTCGACCCGACGGAGGCTCGGCCGCTCGAGCACGTCGTGCCAGACCGATGTCAGGGTCGCCGCCGTCCCGCCGGCGAAGTCGAGGCGGGCGACCGCCACGTCGTCGATGCGGTCGTGGCCGTGGATGGCTCGGGTCGTGGCGCTCACGGCCGTCACCGGTCCCAGCAGCCACTGCAGGATGTCGACGTCGTGGATCGAGTGCTCGAGCAACGTGCCCCGACCCGCGATGCTCACGTCGGTGCGCCACGTCGAGCCGTAGATGCCCTGGTCGGGGATGTACTGGTCGTCGCGGAACACCACCGCGAGCACGCGCCCCGCCCGTTCGTCGCGCACCAGCCGGCGCACCCAGCGAAACGACGGCAGGAACCGCAGGACGAGGCCCACCTGGTTGACGACGCCGGCGCGTGCGACCGTGGCCGCCATCTGTTCCGCAGTTGCGGCGTCGAACGCCAGCGGCTTCTCGCAGAACACCGCCACACCGGCAGCGGCCGCCTTGTCGACCAGGCGCGGGTGCGCCGCCGTCCAGGCCGTGACGTAGACGGCGTCGACGAGCCCGGGGAGCTCGTCCTCGCCCACGACGGCGGCCCCGTGCTCCGCTGCGAAGCTCGTTGCCCGGGTCGCGTCGGGGTCGTGGACGGCGACGATCTCGTTGTCGACACGGCTGGCTGTGAGCGCCGAGACGTGGATTCTGCTGACGAACCCTGCGCCGTAGAAGCCGACCCGCACCGTCACCGGCCCATCCTCACGGAGGCGCAGGCTAACGGTCTACGCCGCGGCAGCCATCGGCTCGACGGCTTGGAGACCGTCGAGGAGGCCTGCGTATGTTTGGCGTTGACGGCGGCTGTGTGATTGCTCACGATCCGGTGGGACGATGCGGGCGGACAACTGGCTCCTGGCGGCGCAGCCGCTGGCGCAGGCACCGCCGGGAGGAGGACCGATGTGGGAGTTGTTCGGCGACTCGGACCAACCGTTTCGCGTGGTGTCGGCCGTTCGGGCTCCCCGCGGTGGTGGATTGGAGGTCTTCGGCCTCGCCGAGGACGGCTCCGTCTGGCAGAACGTGTCGACGACCCCGTCCATCGATGGTTGGACCGGCTGGTCCCTGTTCGGCAGACGACCGGATCCTGGAAGAAGGTTCCCGGGCCGAAGCAATCCTGGGCTCGTGAGCCTAGGCGTGGACATCTCGTGGGACGGGCGGGTGCGAGTGTTCGGCGCGGCCAGCGATGGCAGCTCATGGATGAACGGGCAGACCTGGGCGATGGACGGCTGGGGAAGGTGGCTGCGGTTCGGCGCCATCTCCAACTGGAGGCGGCGGTTCAGCGTCGTCCCCGACGGGTGGGGGCAATTCGGCGTTGTCGCCGAAGGGCTGCGCGAGGTGGTCGTTCCGAGCATTGGCGTCTCGTTGGTGAACGTGGTGTTCGGTCTCGGTGTCGACGACACGGTGTGGATCAACATCCTGGACCAGTACCAACCCGAGCGGTGGCGTGGCTGGCAGGAGTTCGGAGAAGGATGGTTGCGCCTGAGCTCGCTCGCCATCGGCCGGCCCGACGACCTCACGATCGAGGCCATCGGCATCCGTTCCGACGACAACACCGTCTGGAGGAACTCGGCGCGCGTGTACGGCCTCGACCAGTGGAGCGGGTGGCAAGCCTTCGGGACACCTGGCGACCGGTTGCGTGCAGTCGCCTCGCTGCGGACGGGCTCATTCGACGGCTCGGAGTCGGATCTGTTCGGTCTGGCATTGGACGACACGATCTGGCGACGCGCACCCGGCAGCAATGCCTGGGTGCGGTTCGGCAACCCCGGTGACGTGCTGAGCACGATCACACCGATCTGGAACAACGGCGGCCTCGCCGTCGCGGTGGCCGGTACCGGCCCCGACTACTCGACCTGGCACGCAGACCGGCTCCCATCGGGCCAGTGGGGTCCGCTCCAGCCGTTCGGGTCGCCCAGCGACGGGCTCCGACAGCTGGACTTTGCGCTGGACATCGACCTCCGAACGCACGCCTTCGGCATCGACCCGAACGGCACCGTCTGGCACAAGTCCCAGACGACACCTGGAACCTGGCCGCCGCCATAGCCACCTACAAGCTGGAGCGTTGTGGCCCCACCAGGTCCGGCGACCAGCGACCTACGGAGGCGCGTCGCCGCCCCGAACTAGCTGTCCTCGTACTTGAAGGACACCGACAACTTCGTCCGGTAGGTGAGGGAGCCGCCCTCACCGACGTCGAGGTCCTGCTTGACGACCTCGGCCACGCGCAGGTCACGCAGGGTCTCGCGAGCCTTGGCCACCGCCGAGGCCGCCGCCTCCTCCCAAGACGTGGTGCTCGTTCCGATGATCTCGATCACCTTGTAGACGCTCATGGCTCATCGCTCCCGGGGTCGTTGCCGTCCGCCACGACCCTACGCCGGTCGGTGATCAGCGTGACGTGGATCATCGGTAGCCGCCTTCAACGCGTCCGACGAACGCATCATCACTTCCAGCCAGGGAACGGTGGCTCGCGGCCGCTCACCTCGTTCCAGTAGTCACGGTGGTCCACCACCAGTCCGTCGGAACGGAAACGCAGCACGGTGACGCCCGCCATCGTGAGATCGGCCCCGTCCTCGTACCAGCTCGCCCACCACTCGACCGCCGCCCGGTCACCTGCGGCGACCGGCGTGCCGAAGGAGCACTCGACATCGCCCTCCACGTCGAAGTTGCGTCGCAGGTAGTCGCGCACGCCCTCGGGGCCGTGGTCCGGCTCCCGGTGGACCAGCGCCCGATACGTCGCCTCGTCGGCGTACAGGGCGGCGATGGCATCGATGTCCTTGGCGGGCCAGGCCCGCTCCCAGGTCTGCGCCCAGTGCCGGGCGGCAAGCTCTGCGTCCACGAATGGGACGGTAGCGCCGACGAGGGCCGGCGATTCCCGGCCCAACGCGAAGCGCCCGGTCGTTGCCGCCCTGGCCCACCACTGCACGACGTCGGTCAGCGCAGCGCTCCTTCGACGAGGACGGCCATCGCGTCGGCGCAGGCGTCGAGGACGTCAGTCCGGCGGGCGGCCCGAGCCAAGACGAACGCTCCCTCGAGGGCGGAGACGATCGTGTGCGCGAGCGCCCGGGCATTGGTCGGCTCGACGCCTTCGTGGGTGAGGAGCGCCGTCAGCGCGGCGAGCCAGGATTCGAAGACCTCGGCGGTGGCCAGACGCAGCGGTTCGTTGGTGCTGGCGACCTCGAGCGCCACGGTCTCGATGGGACAGGCGTCGGCATAGCCGGTCTCCTCGAGGGTTGCCCCGGCGCCGAGGAACGCGGCGCGAATCCCGGAGACCAGGTCGGGGTGCTCGGCGATCTTCTCGGCCACGAGCTGCCCGTAGTAGGCGCCGGCGCGCTTGATCGTCTCGGCGGCGAGCTGGTCCTTGCCTCCCGGGAAGTGGTGGTAGAGCGAGCCGAAGGGGGCATCGGCCTGCGCCAGGATCTGCTTGATCCCGGTGCCCGTGAGGCCTTGTCGCCGGAACAGCTCGGAGCTCGCGTCGAGAATCCGATCCCTCGTCGTGGTCACGGACCTGAGCTTAGGCTAGGTTCTTGCTAGAGCGATCTATCTAGTTGCGGACGGCTCGGGGGGACACGATGGGACCTGGCCTGCGACCTGCCCACACGGGGCACCATGCGCTCGACGGCACCCGGCCGATCGACAGACCGACCAGAGCGCTCCAAGTGCTCCTGGTCGTGGCGGTCATCGAGTCATTCGTGCACTACAGCGACAACACCCTGCGCTACGGCGACTACATCGCCGACGACCCCTCGCTGGTCGGCTCACTCGTCACCCGGTGGATCATCCCGGTGAGCTGGGTGCTCTTCACCGCCGCCGCGGTCATCGGCTACCGCCACTTCCGACGCGGCAACTGGGCCAGAGCCGCGGCGTGGATCGGCGCATACTCGGCCAGCGGCCTGATAAGCGTCTTCCACTACGTCGACATCTCGCCATCGGACCTGAGCGCCTTCCAGAACACCTTCGTCTTCCTGGATGTCCTTCTCGGCGCACTCATCCTCGCCTTTGCCCTCTGGGTGGCACTCGTGCACGGCCCGGAGGAAGGCCCGGCCGATCCCTGACGGGCCTAGGCTCCGCTCGAGATGGCGACGAGCCTCGACTGGTACGGCTGCGCCACGTTCGCGCTGCGCACGGCGGGCCTGACCGTGTTCCTCGACGCGTACATCGACCGCGCGCCGAACGCCGCAGGCACCGGCCTCACCGCCAACGACGTCGACCAGTGCGACTGGATCGTCGTCGGTCACTCCCACTTCGACCACCTGTACGGCGCCGAGCGGATCGCCCGCAACACCGGCGCCCGGATTGTCGGCAGCTACGAGACGGTCCGAATCATGGAGCAGGCGGGCGTGCCGGTCGATCGGATGATCTGCGTCGCCGGCGGCGAGACGATCGCGCTGTCCGACGACGTGCGCGTGTCGGCGTACCCCAGCCAGCACTCGTGCGTGTGGTCGCAGGGTCAGATGACGCAGGCCGACGAGGTCTGCCTCGGCGACCTCGGCCTCACCTGGCAGGAGCAGCGGGCCCGCTTCGAGAAGCTGCTCGAGCACCTCGCCGGCCTGGCGCCGTCGTCGCGCGAGCACCTTCTCCGCGCGCAGCAGGGCGACCGGGGCGACGGTGGCGCGCTGATCTACGTGTTCGACACGCCCGACGGCCGCCTCTTCTACCAGGACACGTCCGGGCACTGGTCCGCCATCCTGCGCGACCTCCGACCCGACGTGGCCATCGTGGCCGCCGCCGGACGGGGGAACATCGACGGTGAGCCGATCCAGGGCTCGCTGGCCCAGTTCGTGGCGCGGGAGGTCGGGTTGCTCCAGCCGCGGCGCGCCGTGCTCTCGCACCACGACAACTGGCTTCCCGGGTTCTCGGTGGACACCGACGTGCGGCCGATCCGCGAGGAGTTGTCACGCGTCGCACCCGGCACCGAGCTGATCGATCTCGGCTACCTTGACGGCAGACGGATCCTGCCCTGAGGGACGGCATGGCGATGCCGACGCCGACGCCGATGATCGGCGAAATCGTGGCCGACGCGATCGAGCTGTAGCCGCGGCCGCAGCGTGAGCCGACACCCGGACGGGTATTCGAAGGCGCATGGAACCAGCCCATGACCGCATCGGGTGACGATGTCGGCGGCAGTCCCCGTTCGGCGCTGTGGCTACCGCTCTTCGACGAACTCGCCGACCCCTTGGCGGTGGCGCGTCTGGCCGCCGAAGCCGAGGACGCTGGCTGGCACGGGGTCTTCGTGTGGGATCAGCTGCGCTGGGGGGCGCCGGTGAGGCAGGTGGCCGACCCGTGGATCTCCCTGGCGGCCATCGCCACTGCGACCGAACAGGTGCGGCTCGGGCCGATGGTCACCCCCCTCCCTCGCCGGCGACCCGCCAAGGTCGCCAGAGAGACCGCCACATTGGACTCGCTGAGCAGGGGTCGCCTCATCCTTGGCGTCGGAATCGGCAGCGACCGCTTCGCCGGCGAGCTGTCCAGAACCGGCGAGCAGCTCGACGACCGGCTCCGTGGTCAGATGCTCGACGAGTCGCTGCAGATCCTCGAGGCCGCCTGGTCGGGTCAGCCGGTGCACCACCGCGGCGAGCACTACACCATCGACGGCGTCCAGTTCCTCCCCCGGCCGGTCCAGCGTCCCGGCGTACCGGTGTGGGTTGCGGGGTTCCCCGGGAACGTCAAGCCGCTGCGTCGGGCCGCACGGTACGACGGGTTCTTTCCCGCCAACCTCGAGCACCCGGACCAACTCCGCGAGGTGGTCGCGACCATCGCGGAACTGCGCCCCGAGGACGCGGCGCCGTACGACATCGCCGTCGGCCTCCCCGTCGGGGTCGACCCGGCGCCCTACGCCGAGGCGGGCGCCACGTGGTGGATGCCGGAGTTCGCACCCGATGCGGTGTCGCTGGATGCCGTACGGACGGTGCTCCGCAACGGCCCGATGGCACAGTGACGATGAACACGCTCGGCAACGCCGACTTCTACGACGCCGAGCTGCGCCGGCATGACGTCCACTTCCGCGCCGCAGTGGCCGTGCGCTCGTGCGACCGGGTGCTCGACATCGGTTGCGGTACGGGCCAGACCACGCGCGACGCCGCCCGCGCCGCGGTCGACGGAAGCGCCGTGGGCGTCGACGTGTCCGCACCGATGCTCGAGCGAGCCCGCCGGCTCAGCCGCGAACAGGGGCTCCGCAACATCACCTACCAGCACGGCGACGCCGAGACGCACCCGTTCCCGCCCGAACACTACGACCTCTGCATCAGCCGCTTCGGAGCGATGTTCTTCGCCGACCCGGTCGCGGCATTCACCAACATCCGACGGGCGTTGCGCCCCGGTGCACGCCTGGTGTTGATGGTCTGGCAGCACGCCGACCGCAACGAGTGGTTCACGGCCACCCGCCAAGCCCTCGCCGGGTCGAGCACACCCACAACGTCCGCGAGCGACCTGGAAGCGTTCTCCCTCGCCGATCCCGCCGCCGCCGAGCGCTTGCTCAACCTGGCCGGCTTCGCCGAGGTCGCCTTCACCGACATCCACGAGCCGGTGCACTACGGCCCCGACGCCACCGCAGCAAGCCACGCTGTGCTCGGCCTCCGCCATGCCCAAGACCTCCTCACCAGCCTCGACCCACACATGGCCGAGGACGCGCTCGATCGGCTGCGCGCCCTCCTCGAAGCACACGCCACCGGCGACGGCGTTCAGTTCGACTCGCGCGCCTGGATCATCACCACGCACGTGCCGTGACACGAAGCGCGCGCCGCAGCATCGACTCCACACGCCGATGACGCCGAACTACGCCGGCGACGTCGGTGCGACCGGATCGGTGGACCGGACCACCCGGATGTCGGGGTAGGCCTGGACGTCGGCGGCGTGCCGCCGCCAGCAGGAAGCCGGTCACCACCGCCACCACGGCGCACGAGATCCAGAACAGGACCCACCACAGCCCCTCCACCCGCCGGGCGTCGTCCGATCGCGGGTCGAGCATGGACGGCGTGTCGCCGCCGCACGCGGTGAGCACCGCAGCCAGGAGGCCAGCAAGGACGGGACCTCCGCCATGGCCGAGGCGCCGCCGCTCGCGTTCCGGCGCACGGGGTGCCCAGGCACCAGCAGCCCCTGCCCGCCGTCTCGGTCTCGCGCTTCGCACGGCTGGTCGCGCTCCCCCTCCGGGCCGCTGCGCGCGCCAGCGGGACCGCGGGCGGTAACGGACGCCCACGGTCATGCAGAGCGCGCTCAAACCTCGCGGGTGCCCCCGGGATGCACCTCCCGGCTAGTCAGCGGGGACACCGAGGACGTTGATGCCGAGAACCTCACCGAAGGCCCTCGGCGGTGGGCTTGACATCTCAACCTACGTCAGCGCGGCGCTGCGAGCCAAGGGTGGTCGGTGGGCATTGTGGCGACATGCCGGGCCCGCTCGGGGCGGGGACCACAGGCACTGTTGGGCTTGGCGCCGATCGCTGTAGACCTGACCCGAACAGCCGCCCCGATCACCTCAAGGAGGGATCCGGCAATGATCGCCGCCACGAATCCCGGGCCCGGTGCCTGGCCGGACCTGACGGTGTCGCGCTGGGAGGACACCCGCGACACGCTGCACATGTGGACCCAGATCGTCGGCAAGGTCCGCCTCGGTCTGATGCCGATGATCAACCATTGGTGGCAGGTCCCCTTCTATGTCTCGGCGCAGGGGCTCACCACCGCGCTCATGCACGTCGGCGACCGCGGCCTGGAGATCGAGTTCGACTTCGTCGACCACGTCCTCGATCTGCGAACGACCGATGGCGAGCGGCGACAGGTCGCCCTCGAACCCCGGTCGGTGGCGAGCTTCTACGCCGCCACGATGGCCGCGCTCGACGAGCTGGGGGTGCGGGTCCATGTGCTCGCCCGCCCGTCAGAGGTCGCGGAGGCGATCCCGTTCGACCGGGACGAGGTCCACAGGTCCTACGAGGCCGACGCCGCGCACCGCTTCTGGCTCGCCCTCGTCCAGGTGCACCGGCTGCTGATCGAGTTCCGGGCCCGGTTCGTCGGCAAGGCCAGCCCCGTTCACTTCTTCTGGGGTGCAGCCGACCTCTGCACCACGCGCTTCTCGGGCCGGCCGGCTCCCAAGCACCCGGGCGGTGTCCCCAACTGCCCGGACTGGGTGCAGGAGCTGGCCTACAGCCACGAGGTCTCCAGCTGCGGTTACTGGCCCGGCGGCGAAGAGGGCTTCTTCTACGCCTATGCCTATCCGGAGCCCGACGGGTTCGCCGACTGGCCCGTCGAACCGGCGGCCGCGTCCTACGACGACGATCTCGGCGAGTTCCTGCTGCCGTACGCCGCGGTGCGGACGGCGCCGGATCCCGACACGGCGCTGTTGGCGTTCCTCCAGACCACCTACGAAGCCGCCGCCGAGCTCGCGGGCTGGGACCGCGCGGCGCTGGAGGCGCCAGGCTCGCGGGCCCCGTTCACGAGCGCTTGATCCGGCCGGTGCGGGGCGATCGGAAGGAGCAGGGGCGTGGCTACGGGGTCAGCCCTCGACGGTTTCCCGGACCCAGCGTTGGAAGGCCGCCACACCGCCCTCGTGCTTTGGGCTGAGCCAGCCGGTGTCGTAGCTGCCGCTCTCGAGGTTGCGCTGAACCGACTCGCAGATGGCGACGTCCTCGGCCGTGACCTGGGACGACGAGCGGATCACCGCGTCGCAGGCCCCGCGATCACCCGGCCTGTGGAAGGAGTACGAGTAGCGGAGTCGTGTCCGGCCGGGCGCCACCGGGTCGTAACGCTCGACGTTCAGGGCGTCCGGATAGAGGTTCAACGCCAGGTTGGGCCAGCGCCACAGCCAGCGGCCGGTGCTCACCGCGCCGTCGCGGGCCGGAGCCGAGTGCCGCACCCAGCGGTGGCGCTCGTCGACGTCGACGACGTAGCGCTTGACGTCGATCTCCTTGTTGAGGCCCGGGTGCACGAGCGGGATGTGGTAGCCCTCGAGGTAGTTGTCGGCGTACGTCTTCCAGTTGCAGGCGAGGTCGTGCTCCGCCTCGTGCGCCAGCACCAGCTCTTCGATCGGGTACGGCGCGCACTCGTCGACGAACGTCCCCAGCGCCTCGAGCAGGGGTGGCGCCGTGCGTTCCAGATCGAGGTTGACGAACACGAGGCCACGCCACTCCTCGACCGAGGCGCTCGTCAGCGCCACCCCGGCCGGGTCGAAGGCATCGGTCGTGCCGAAGTCACGAGCCGACCGGAGCCGGCCGTCGAGCCCGTACGCCCAGCCGTGATACCGGCACACCAGGCTGGGAACCCGACCACCACCGTCGTGGACGAGCGGCCCCGCACGGTGCCGGCACACGTTGTGGTGGGCACGGAGCTGACCGTCGTCGTCGACCACGACCACCAGGGGCCACCCGGCGATGTCACACGCGAGGTAGTCGCCCGGCTCCGTCAGCCCCTGCCGGTGGCCGACGAACAACCACTCGCGTCCGAACACCGACCGCCGCTCCCGCTCCCACACCGAGGAATCGACGTACCAGGACGCCGGCAGCGTCAGGGCGGCCATGCCGCCACGGTAGCGGGCGTGTCTTCGAGCGAGCCGGGCGAGCCGAGCAGCCCGGCGAGCGGTCGCGTGGAGCCGCCGCTAGTGGGCGCCCGCGGAAGTTCCGTGGACGTATCGCCGTGTCAGATTCGGCGCTGGCACGGACGCCGGAGGAAGGCGCAGCCGTAGCTGCGGCGACGACGAGGACGCAGTCCAGCGGTCGATCTGGCGGGCGAGACGCCACGATGACTTCCGCGAGTTCTGCGTCGGCGGCATCCCCGATGCCGTGAAAGGGCAGGTCAGCCCCGGCACCTGAGCACCGGTCCGCCTGCTGGGACGGGGTGGCGGGAACCGCGGGGCGCCGTGTGGCGACTTTGACAACGGATGGGTCGCGCATCGTCGGCCCCGAAGGCTGGGATGGGAGCACCGGATGAGACGAGCGATCGCTTCGGGGGTGGCTGCTGCCGCCGCGCTGGTGGCAGCGGCTGCGCCGGCGGCCGCCCACAACGAGTGGGAGCCGGCGACCGCGGCACCGGGCAGCGTTGTCGACCTCACGCTGTTCGTCGAGGGCGAGCAGCCGGACGCGGGCACGACCACCGTCGAGTTGTTCTTCCCCGCGCCCCTCACCGTGGCGGCCCTACCGGCGGTGCCGGGCTGGACGGCGACTCTGATGGACGGACAGCTCGGCGGGCCGGCCAGTGGCGTCACCTGGGCCGGCGGCCCGACGCCGGGCGACGTCGAGCTGCCCATCCGGCTGGGGCCGCTGCCGAGCGAACCCGGCCGGCTCCAGTTCAAGACGGTGCAGACCTATGACAACGGCGAGGTCGACAGGTGGATCGACGAGTGGCCCGAGGGTGCACCCGAACCACCCGCTCCCGGCCCGGTGCTCGACCTCGTCCCGGGAGGACCGGGCAGCATCCCCGCCACGACCGCGGCGCCGACCACCACGGCCGCCACGACGACGACCACGACGCCGTCGACCACGACCGAGGCCGACCAGGCAGCAGCCGACGACACCGACGACGGCTCCGACGGCAACGTGGTGCCGTGGGTGGTCGCCGCGGTGGTGATCCTCGCCGTCGCCGGCGGCGGCTTCGCGTACCTGTCCCGCAGATCGCCATCCACCTGATCCCGGCGCCTGCGGGAGGCCAAAGCGCGGCTGGCGTCGGGCGGGGTCACCCGCCCGTTGGGGTCTCTGCGAGGATCGACGCGATGGCGTCGAGTTGGTCCGTCGTGAGCTCGCCGGTGGTCCGCAGGACGACGGTGCCGTTGCCGTCGATGACCACGAAGAACGGGTAGGCGGACAGCCCGACCGCCTGAGCCGCGCTGTTGTCGGCGTCGACGAGCACGGGCGCTGTCCAGCCCTCGTCGGCCAGCCACGCGTCCGGCGGGTAGTTGGGGCGGTTGGGGTCGATGGCCGTCGACACCGACACCAGGTCGACCCCTTCGGGCAGGCGGCCGTCGTCGACCCACTGCTGCACGACGGGCACCTCCCGCTGGCAATGCGGGCACCAGTGAGCCACGAACATGATCATCGTGGGGCGGCCGTCGGCCCCGATCGTCATCGGGGCACCGCTCTGGTCATTGCCCTCGAGCGTGGGCAGGGTCATGCCCACGGCGGGGTCGCCGGCCGTGTCGCTGAACTGCGGGAGCGGGTTCCCGGACACGGTGACGACGCCGCTCGTCGCCGGGTCGGCGTCGGTGGCGGCGTCGTCGCCGTTGCCGCCACCGGCCGCCAGCGCCACGACGAGGGCGACGAGCACGGCGGCGGCGATGGCGGCGATCACGAAGTACGGCGTGCGACTCTGCTTGGCGCCCCGCCGGCGCGTGGCGGAGGCGGATGAGCGGGTCATGGGATCTCCTTGGGGAGCGAGAGCAGGACGGCGATCAGGGCGAAACCCGACAGTGCCATCGTCGGAATGGTGACGTACCCGAGGCGCTCGACCCAGATGATCGAGCACGGGTTGCTGGGATCGCACGAGCCCGACTCGAGTGACGGATAGCGCTCGATCAGCAGGTGGTAGACGGACACCAGCCCCCCGCCCACGGCCAGCGGCAACGCGTACCACCGCACGGACCAGTCGCGGCGCCACGCGGCGAGCGGCAGGATCACCGCCAGCGGGTACATCCCGATGCGCTGGAACCAGCACAGGCGGCAGGGCGGAAAGTTGGCAACCTCCGAGTAGTACAGGCTGCCCAGCATCGACACGATCGCCACACCGGCCGCCACCCCGAGCGCGACTGGCCGCACCGCGTCGAGCAGCCCGGCGGGCCAGCCGGTCGCCGGTCGGGCCGCACGGGCCACCAGCGCGGCGACGAGCACCACGGTGGCGACCTCCGCGAGCAGGGCGAGCAACGCGAGGAACAGGCTGACTTGATCTGTCGACAATGACTTCCTTCGAGGACGCGCGCGTCGGGACGCAGAGCGGACGGCGTTGCCACGCCTGGGAACCGCCGCTGCGGCCGCCGACGGGCAAACGGTTTCAGGAGCAGGGAACGATCACCCGCCCAGGTGGGCCTCGCCGTGACAGCGAGCTCACCGGGACGATCACGGGGACCGGTGCCGCTCTCCGGGAACGCCAGCCGTGGGTCACCAGTGACGTCGGACTCCGACGCCGCGCCGTCGCCAGCGCCGCACCGGCCTGGCGCGAACTGCGCACGATGAGACTCAGGAGCGCGGCCACCCCCACCTGCGCGACGAGGCCCAGCAACACCGCCGGCTGGGCCAGCGTCTCGGCCGGTCCGAGGCCGGCCGCCCCCTGTTCGACCAGCTCGACCGCCACGAAGAGGGTGACCTGGGCCGACGCCAACGCGGGCCAACCCACGGGTGGGAGCTCGTCGCGCAGGCCAGCCAGGAACCCCCGAATGGCCGCTGCGAACGCGAACAGCACCCCGACGAGTACGACCACTGTCAGGTAGCCATGGCGACCGGAAACCGGTGGAGCCCCGACCAACGAAGCCGCTGCGTAACCCAGCTCGTGACCCGCGATGAAGCCACCGGGCACCAGGAGAAGCGACCACCAGCGCAGGCTGCGCACGCCGCCAGACTACGGCGCCCTGTCATCGGTCACCGAGTCGCCCGAACACCCGACTCACCGAGCCGATCGCGCTGTCAACGGGCGACGTCGAGCTCCAGTCGGCGACCGACCAGGGCCGCGTCGAGTTGCGCCCGTCGCTCGAACGAGAGGCCCGACCCGGCGGTGAGATCCCGCAGGGTCGAGCTCACCCACACCTCGCCGGATGGGGCGCGGTCGGCGACGGCTTGGGCGACTGCAACGCCGTCGCCTGAGATGTGGGCGCCGCTCCGGGCGATCTCGGCCGTGTGCAGGCCGACCGCCAGATGGAGGTTGGCGGCCGCCGCACGCTCGGCGAGCGCCAGCCCGCAGCGCACCGCCCGTCCAGGACCATCGAACGTGGCCAGCACCGTCGCCTGGTCGGCGAAGGCAGGCACCCCGCGGTGCTCGTCGAGGACTTCTCGCAGGATGCCGCGCACCCACGCCAAGTCGATCTTCTCCTCGACTCGGACCGCGAGCAGCGTCGTGAGCGACGACTCGATCGGCGCCGAAGATCGCAAGCCGCGGACGAAGTCCTCGACCGGATCGAGGATCTGGTCTGGGTCGACGGCGACGAAGTGGTCGGCGCCGTCCAGTTCGACGAATCGGGCGCCCGGGATGTGCTCGGCCAGGTACCGCCCCTCCTCGACGCTGGCGTCGATGTCGTGGCGGCGGTGCAGCACGAGCGTCGGCGCCTGTACGGCGCCGAGCACGTCACGCACGTCGACCAGCGAGTTCATCTCGATGAGGGCACGCGCCGCACCCGGGCTCGTGGCCGCACGACAGCGCTCTCCCCACCACCGGGCGAGCTCCTCGTCGGCGTTCGGGCACATGTGGCGCATGTCGGCCTCCCAGGCCCAGTCCTGCTCGAGTTGCGCCGCGTACCGTGCCCGCTCCTCGGGACGGAAACCCCATGGGTAGTCCGGAGCCCAGAGCCGCCGGGCGTAGCTGGAATAGATGACCAGCCCGTGAACCCGCTCTGGGTGGCTGGCGGCGTACAGGACCGACAGGGGCCCGCCCTCGGAGTAGCCGAACAACACGGCCCTGCTGGACCGGGCGGCATCCATCACCACGACCAGGTCGCCCATGCGTGCCTCGAGGTCGGGGAGCGCGCCAGGGCGGTCCGACATGCCGGTTCCCCGTTTGTCGAACCTGATCAGACGGCTGAAGCTGCCCAGACGGTGCAGGAAGTGGGCGTGCCGCCGTTCGGTCCAGTCGAGCATGAGGTGCGAGACGAAGCCCGCGACGAGCACGAGGTCGACGTCGCCGGCGCCCGTGATCTGGTACGCGATGTTGAGCCCGTCGCTGTGCGTGTACCGGATCGGTGACGCCGCGTCCGCGGCGACCGCGTCCGCGTCCTCGGACTCCGCGTCAGCGGGCACCCCAGCAGCAGCCGAGCCGTCAGAGTCGTCGGTGATCTCGTCGACGGGAGCCACGAACCGGTACCCCCGGCCGTGGACCGTACGGATGCAGCGCTGCAGCTGCCCGTCGTCGCCGAGCGCCTGTCGCGCCGCCTTGATGCGGGTCGTCAATGCCGACTCCGAGACGAAGCGATCACCCCACACCTCGTCGAGGAGCTCGTCCTTGGGAACGACGCGATCGCGGTGAAGGACCAGATGGAGGAGCACGTCGAACACCTGCGGCTCGACCTTCACCGGCTCGCCCGCCCGGCGCAGCTCGAACACGTCGGTGTCGAGCTCGCAGTCCTCGAACAGGTACCGCATCGCCGAAGTCTGTCACGGTCCCCCACGCGTTAGCCCTGGGCTAGGCGCCTCCCGCGTCCCGGCGTGGACGGCGCCTGTGTGCCGGGAAGGCTCAGAGCCAGTACGGCGCGGTGGCGGCGTGGAGGCGCCGCAGCGCCTCGTCGGCGGGCAGCGCCCGGAGCTGTGCGCTCAGGACCTCGACGCTCACCAGGCCATCCCACCCGCGCTGGAGAAGCATGGTCGCGAACCGGTCGAGCGCCAGGGTGCCGACCCCGGGCAGGGCACGCCGGTGCATGGTCTCGCGGGCCACGTGTCGATCATCAGCCCCGCCCGTCCACCGCCGGCGTTCGCGACGCCGACGACACCGAGGGCGCTGCGTACGGACGAGATCGGGCCGAGCGGACTGAACTCCACCGCCATGGCGGCACCCGCCTCGGCTATCACGGCGGCGGACCGCTGGACGATGGGCGCCGTCTTCGCGGTCAGGGGGCTGCGGAACACCGTCAGCACCCACTCGGCGCCCATGACCGCGGCGGCGTCCGCGAGCGCCTGCGCGGACCGGAC
>Ga0299914_10000640_pt1 | contig 21590 bp, 25 predicted proteins | sample RVTome_10_FD_201361 | JGI IMG/M metagenome (GOLD analysis project Ga0299914, IMG submission 201361) | Soil microbial communities from uranium-contaminated site in the Upper Colorado River Basin, Wyoming, United States - RVT153D57 (version 2) ...
GCAGCGCGCGATCGTGCGAGATCAGCAGCAGCGAGCCCTGGTAGCGCGAGAGCGCGTCCTCGAGCGCCTCACGGCTCTCGACGTCGAGGTGGTTCGTGGGCTCGTCGAGGAGCAGGAGGTTGGCGCTGGTCGAGACCAGGATCGCCAGCCCCAGGCGCTGGGCCTCACCGCCCGAGAGCGCGGTCACCGGCTTGACCGCATCGTCGCCCGTGAACAGGAAGCGGCCGAGCAGGGCGCGGGTCTTCCCCTCCGAGAGGCCGGTGCGAGCCTGGGCGTGGGCGAGCGCGGTGAGCTGGTCGTCGTCCGGGAGCTCGGCGTGCTGCGAGAGGTACCCGATCTCGACGTTGTGGCCGATCTGCAGGCGGCCGGCGTCCAGCTCGCGGCGGCCGACCAGCGCCTCGACCAGGGTCGACTTGCCGCTTCCGTTGGGGCCGATCAGGCAGACGTGCTCGCCGCGCTCGATCCACATCGCCGCGTCATCGAGCAGCGCCCGCTCCCCGACCTCGAGGCGCGCGCCCTCGAGCTCGAGCGCGACCTTGCCGGACCGCTCGACCGCGCCGAACGAGAACTGCAGCGAGCGCTCGGCGGACTCGGGCCGATCGACGCCCTCGGCCCGCAGGCGCTCGATCTGCTTCAGCTTCGACTGCGCCTGCCGGGCCTTGGTCGCCTTCGCCCGGAAGCGCTCGACGAACCGCTCCATCCGCGCGATCTCCGCCCTGCGGCGCGCCACGTCGCGCCCCAGGGCCAGCTCGCGCGCCGCCTTCTCCGCCCGCCACGCATGCCACGGGCCGGCGAAGAACCGCGCCCGGCCCCGCTCGAGCTCGAGCACCGACGTGCCGACCGACTCCAGGAACCAGCGGTCGTGCGCGACCAGCACGACGGCGGCGTCGACCTCGCCGAGGTACTCCTCCAGCCATTCCAGGGACTCGATGTCCAGATGGTTGGTGGGCTCGTCGAGGAGCAGCAGGTCCGGCTGCGAGGCCAGCGCCCGCGCCAGCGAGGCGCGCGTCAGCTCCCCGCCGGAGAAGCTGGCGAGCTCGCGGTCGAGCTCGGCCTCCCCGAAGCCCAGGCCACGGATGGTCGCCTGAGCCTGGTCGCGCCAGCGATAGCCGCCGGCGTGCTCCAGCCGCGCCTGCGCGGTCGCATACCCGCCCAGCGTCGCGGCGTCCGCGTCGGTCGCCATGCGCTCCTCCAGGCGCGCCAGCTCGCGCTCGATCTCCAGAACCCAGTCGAGCCCGGAGATCACATACTCGGCGAGCGTCCGGCCGCTCGCCCGCGGCGGGCGCTGGTCGTGGAGTGCAACGCGGGCGCCCTTCTCCAGCGACACCCGGCCCGAGTCGGCGGAGATCTCGCCCGAGAGGATTCGCAGCAGGGTGGTCTTGCCTGATCCGTTCCGGCCCGACAGCGCCATCCGATCGCGCCGCTCGAGCTTGAACGAGACTTCGCTCAGCAGCTCGCGATCGCCGAAGTTCTTCGCGAGCCCGGAAGCCTGGACGGTCGCCAGGGCTAGACGGCGGCGGCCTGCTGGGCGTCTTCCTTCACCTGGAAGGAAGAGCCGCAGCCGCAAGCGGCGACCACATTCGGGTTGTTGACCGTGAAGCCGGCCCCCTGGAGGCCGTCCACGTAGTCGACCTGGGACCCGAGGACGAACTGCATCGAGACCTTGTCGACGACGACGGATACGCCGTTGTGCTCGAAGACGTGGTCATCGTCCTTCGGCTTGTCGAGCGCCAACGCGTACTGGAAGCCCGAGCAACCGCCGCCCTTGACGGCGACGCGCAGGGCCTGATCGCCCGTTTCGGAGCTGCCCTCGGTCAGGCCGCGGATCTTCTCCGCCGCCGCGTTGCTGACCGTGACCGCTGCCTGAGGTGCGTCCATCGTGCTTCACATTCTATAGGGCGTCAGGACGCGTCGCGGGCGCGCCACTCCAGGTACTGGATTATCCGCTTCGAGTCATGGATCACCTCGTCGCCCTCGACGAGCACCGGAACCCGCTTCTGCCCGGTCAGCTCCTGGATCTCGAGGCGCGCGGCGCGGCGCTGCGGTACCCGCTCGGTGCGGTGCTCGACGCCGAGCCTTCGCAGCCTGCGCTCGACCGCGCCGCACGGACAGAGCACGTTGGTCGGCGTACGGCAGCGGTAGAGCACGACCTCGCTCACGGGCGCCCCACCCGTGCGCCGAGCCGCAGCGCTCCGCCGAGCGCGCGAAGGGCGAGGCGCTCCGGGCCGCCTCCGCCGCCCACCCGGTCGCCGAGCTGCTCGGCCTGCCAGCGAACCGCCTCGGTCAGAGTCTCCTCGTGCGGCCGGGGCTCGAACCCCAGCTCGCGGCGCGCGCGGGTGTTGCGGTAGGTCCACCACCGCATCGCCGAGCGGACCTCGTCCGGCGAGCTCGGGAGGGGCAGGCGCGCCTGCGAGCCCGCCTCGAGGAGGAACAGCATCAGCTGCCCGGGGAGCTTCAACCGCGGCGGTTCGACGCCCGAGATCCGCGCCAGGTCGGCGAACAGGCGGTCGAGCGTGAAGTTTCGGCCCGAGAGGATGTAGCGCTCACCGACCTCGCCCCGCTCGTCCGCCAGGAGGTGGCCGGCGGCGACGTCGCGGACGTCGACGATGTTGAGCGCCCCGTCGACGTACGCCGGGATCCGGCTCAGGAGGAAGCGCCGCACCAGATTCATCGAGCTACCCCTCGGCGCCTCCGGCCCGAGGACGAACGAGGGGTTGACGATCACGACGGGCAGGCCGTGAGCGGCGGCTCGAAGCGCCTCGGCCTCCGCCTCGTGCTTCGAGTTCAGGTAGGCGATGCCGAGCCGGCCGATGTCGAACCTCGCGGCCTCGTCGATCGCGCCGCCGGGCTTGGCGGCACCGATCGCGCCCACCGTCGAGGTGTGGACGAGACGCTTGACGTCCGCCGCGAGCGCCTCCTCGAACACGATCCGCGCCCCCTTCAGGTTCGTCTCCCAGACGGCGTCGCGATCCGCCTCTCGCAGCGACGTCCGCCCGGCGACGTGGAAGACGCGCTCGACCCCGGCCAGCGCCCGGCGGACCGCCCGGCGGTCGGTCACGTCCCCGGTCACGCGGTGGTACTCCATCCCCTCCAGCAGGCTCAGGTCCGAGGTGCGCCGGGCGAGGACCCGCAGCTCGTCGCCGCGTTCGGCCAGCGCACGCATGAGATGCGAGCCGATGAAGCCCGAGGCCCCGGTGACGAGGGTCGTCCCCATGGCGCTCATCGTATTTCCCGGTCGAAGTGATACAAGCCACGCCGATGGCCCCCGAATCCAACACCGCGGTGGTCGTCGACACCACGGCGTATTTGCCCGACGAGCTCATCGAAAGGCATCGGATCGAGAGGGTCAGCCTGTACGTCACGCTCGACGGCGAGCAGAAGCGAGAGAGCGAGATCGACGCGACCGAGTACGACAGCTTCTACGAGCGTCTGCGCCGCAGCGAGGGGGGGGCAACCACCTCGCAGCCGTCGGTGGGGGACTTCCGCGCGGTCTACGAGCCGCTCCTGGACGAGGGCCGCGAGGTCGTCTCGATCCACCTCTCCTCAGGGATCTCGGGCACCTGCGACTCGGCCCGCCACGCCCGCGAACAGCTGATCGAGGAGGGTCGCGGCGGCGAGCGCATCATGGTCTTCGACAGCCGCTCGGGAGCCGGGGGCGCCGGCCTGCTCGCGATCGCGGCGGCCCGCGCCGCCGAGCGCGGCGAACCCGGCACCGACGTGCTCGCGGCGGTCGAGCGCGCCCGCGAGGGGCTGAAGATGTGGTTTGTGGTCGACACCCTCGAGTACCTGCGCAAGGGCGGCCGAATCGGCTCGGCCCAGGCCTGGCTGGGATCGGCGCTTCAAATCAAGCCGATCCTCACCCTGGAGGAGGAGATCACGCCGGTCGAGCGGGTGCGAACCCGCCGCCGGGCGTTCGAGCGGATGGTCGAGTTCGCGCGCGAGCGCAGCCGGGACGGCGCGGGCGCCTGGGTCGTCCAGCACATCCACGACCCGGAGGCCGCCCGCCACCTGGTGGACGAGTGCCGCCAGGTCTTCGGCTCGGAGCCCGTGTTCGTCTCCGAGGTCGGCCCGGTGATCGGCGCGCACATCGGCCCCGGGCTGCTCGGTATGGGCGGCCTGAGCGAAGACCTCCTGGGTTAGCGGCGGCGCAGGGCCATCAGGCCGCCGACGGCGAACCCGACGACCGCGGCGCCGATCACCAGCTCGCGCTTGTGCTCGCGGACCTGGCGGCGCCAGTCGGTGAGCTCGGTCACGCGCCCCCGGAGGGCCTCCACCGACCGCCCCAGCTGCTCGCGCTCGCGCTGGATGTCCGCGCGGATCTGCTCGGAGTTCCTCGTCCCGGGCGCCGGGCGCCGCACGCTGCCGACCTCGCCCGGCTGACGCGGAACGAGGTCCGGGTTCTCAGGCATCGGGCCCCGCCTCCAGCGTCTCGCGGATCTCCTTCGCCTCGGCAATCGCCATCGTCGGCGCCGGGGGCGAGCCCTGTTGCATCGAGCGATACGCGTAGTACCCGGCCGCGCCGGCGATCAGGAACCAGAGAACGGCCTCGACGAGGAAGCCGAGCCAGATGTCGTCCTCGAAGAACAGCTCGTTCAGGAGCCACGCGAAAGCGTGCATCAGCATCGCGAAGCCGAGCAGCGCGAAGACGCCGGCGACGATGCCGACGACCGAGCCCCGGATCAGCTTCGTCGCCTTCTCCGTGACCTCGGTCTTGGCGAGCTCGATCTCCTCGCGGACGAGGAGTGAGACGCGCTCGGATACGTCGAGGACCAGCTCGCCGACGGAGCGGTCGTCGCCCGGGGGCGGGGGTCCCGGCTCGGTGCTCATTCGGGCGGGTCCTCGTCGAACAGCCGCCTGTAGATCACGGCGGAGACGCGCGCCGCCGCGATGCTGGCGAGGGCCCCCGTTCCGGCCAGGAGCCCGGTCCAGACCAGGCGGCGAATGATGTCGTTATCCACGAGTGCCTACTCCCCACATGCGCGGGCAGTAAATCACGACGGGGTCGCGAGGCCGTCGCAGAGGGCCTCGACCAACATCTCCCTTGCACGGTCGAAGTCGCGCTCGCCCGCGGGAATCTGCTCGAACACCCAACCCGAGAGCAGCTGCTCGATCGCGCCGTAGAACCACATCGAGGCGAGCAAGGGGTCGATCTCGGAGCGAAACGCGCCGTCGCTCTGGGCGTCCGAGATGATCTTGGCGATCGACTCGTACGCGCGGTTGATCTCCGGCAGATGAGTCCGGCCGAACGAGTTCGCCGCACGGGTGACCTCGACGATGATCACCTGCATCAGCTCGGGGTCGTGGCGGTAGGAGTCGATGATGAATCCGGCCACCGCGTCCAGCTTCTCCCGGGCCGAGACGTCGCGTCCGTCGACCGCCTCGATCGCCTCGAGAAGGAGTGACCAGCGCTCGGTGAACAGCTCGTTCATCACCTGGTCCTTCGAGCGGAAGTAGTGGTAGACGAGCCCGTAGGCGACCCCCGCCTCGTCGGCGATGTCGGAGACCCGGCAGGCGTGATATCCCTGGCGCGCGAAGACGCGCACCGCGGCGTCCAGGATCTGGCGGCGGCGATCCACCGGTGGCGCCTTGGCGTTCATCTCGTCATCTCCTCCGCGACGGTCCTGACTGACCAGTCAATCGGGAGTATAGGCAGGGCGGATACGCTCGACCGGTGACCGCGATTCCCAGCTCCGCGTTCGTGACCGGGGGCTCCGGATTTATCGGAGGCGCCCTGGTGCGCCGGCTGGTGGCCGGGGGCTGCGAGGTCAGGGCGCTCGCGCGCTCCGACCGCTCAGCGGCGGCCGTCGCGGAGCTCGGCGCCGAGCCGGTGCGCGGCGACCTCGACGACGTCGCCGCGATGACGTCGGGTGCCGAGGGCTGCGAGACGGCGTTCCACCTTGCTGCCGTCGTCGCCCAGTGGGGCACACCCGAGGAGTTCCGCCGCGGCAACGTCGACGGGACCCGCAACGCGCTCGACGCCTGCGCCGCCGCCGGCGTGAGGCGGTTCGTCCACTGCGGCACCGAGGCGGCGATCCTCGCCGGGGGGCCGCTCGTGAACGCCGACGAGACCGCGCCGCTTCGTCCCGACTCGCCCGCCCTCTACTCGGCGACCAAGGCGGAGGCCGAGAGCCTCGTCCGCGGGCGCTCAGGCGAGCGCTTCGAGACCGTCGTGCTCCGCCCCCGGCTGGTCTGGGGCGCGGGCGACACCACGCTCCTCCCGGAGTTCGAGGCGGCGGTCGAGAGCGGGCGGTTCGCCTGGATCGGCGGTGGCACCCATCTGACATCCACCACCCACGTCGACAACGTGATCGAGGGCCTCATGCTCGCCGCCGAGCGCGGGCAGCCCGGCGAGGCCTACTTCGTGACCGACGGCGAGCCCCTCGTGTTCCGCGAGTTCGTCTCGGAGATGCTCCGCGCGCGAGGCGTCGACCCCCCGGAGCGCTCGCTGCCGGTGGCGGTCGCCGGCGCGCTGGCGCGGGCCGGCGAGATCGCCTGGCGCCTCGTTCCGCTCCCGGGCGAGCCGCCCCTGACCCGGTTCGCGTTCTGGTTCGCGTCCCAGGAGTGCACGCTGGACGACTCGAAGGCGCGACGCGAGCTCGGCTATGCGCCGGTGACGTCGCACAGCGAGGGCATGGCCGGGCTGGCAGCCGCCTGAGCGCCCCGGCCCACCGCTCCGGGCCAGCCACTAACGTTACGCGGGAGTAGCAATATGCCCGCCCGCGCGAAGGACAAGCCCGACCCAGCCGCGGAGGGACGGCAGCGCGCCGCCCACCTCGGGCCCGAGCGCCGCCGTCCCCTGGTCCTCGACGCCGCCCTGCACCTGTTCGTCGAGCGCGGGTACCGCGGGGCGTCGATGGAAGGGATCGCCGCCGCCGCGGGCGTCACCAAGCCGGTCGTCTACCGCTGCTATCCGAACAAGCAGGAGCTCTTCCGGGCGCTGCTCAGCCGTGAGGAGGGCCGCCTGGTGGCATCGGTCAAGCTGGCGCTTCCGACCGAGCTGGACCCGACCGATCTCGAGGCCGTCCTCACCGCGGGGTTCACGGCGCTGTTCGTCGCCGCGCGTTCGGAGCCCGATTCATGGCGGATCGTCTTCGTCTCCGAGCACGGGTCCGAGCCCGCGATCGCTCGCCGGGTCAGGCGCGCCCGCGCCTCGGTGGTCGAGCGCCTGACCGAGATGGCCGAGCCGATGCTGTCGTCGATGGGGGTCGAGGACGCGGGCCGCAAGGCCCCGGTCCTCTCCGAGGTGGTCGCCTCGATCGCGGAGGGCGGCGTCCGCCTGCTGCTCTCTGACGGCGAGGAGTGGACCCCCGAGGAGCTCGGCGAGCTCCTCGGGCGACTGGTCGCTCGCGGCCCCGCCGCGGTCTAGACGACTACCCGCCGGAGAGCAGCCAGACCCCGATCGTGACGATCACGAGCCCGGCCTCGATCGCCGCGATCAGGCCGGCTGCCCCGGCCAGCGTTGCGGTGTCGAACCCGACGGCGAGGGCGAGCGCCAGCACGATCGCCGCCAGCCCGCCCCAGACCAGCAGCGACACCTCCCAGCGACGATCGCGATCCCGATAGCGATCGCGAAGGCGCAGCTCGATCCCGAACGGGAACGACACGAGCAACGCCAGGAGACCGCCCGCGAACACGACGAGCCAGCCGTTGACACCGTCGGCCTCGAGGTAGGGGTCGCCCGTGGCAGCGGCGAGGGCCAGCGCCACCGAAGCGGTCGCGCCGCCGCCCAGCGCCAGGAGCCCGGCGAGCCTGCCGGACCGCTCGGAGTCTCCCCACCCGTTCGCCACGCCGAGATCGTACGCCGCGCGAGGTCGGTCGCAACGGGTCCGTGTAATCCGTGGAGGTCTTGGATATCCGAGGCGGATGTGGTTCAAGCGGCGACCGAGCCTGTTCGAGAGCCGGACCGAGGTCTGGCGGCAGGTCGGGCTCGGCGGCGAGGTCGACCGGGCCGAGGCGAAGCGTGCGCGAGCTCGAAGGGGATCGCGAGCTCGCTCGGCCTCTTCCACACGACGCTCCTGAGCGGCGGCAACGGGATCCTGGTCCCGAACAACACGGTGATCCAGATCGCGATCGTCCCGATCCGCGAGCCCGAGCGCGTCGACGGCAACGAGCAGCCCGCCTAGGGGACGGCTACTCGCGGGCGCCGCGCTGACGTTCCAGCTCGTCGGTCAGGGCCTTGGCGTGCAGCGCGCCGATCAGATCCGGGAACGGTGTCGCACCACCCTCGAGCAGGCTGCCGGCACGCTCGGGGTCGAGCGCCGCGAACCGCTCCAGCAGCAGCTCGAGCTCGTCGGCGATCACCGGCGCCAATCCGCCCATGAGACGCGCGACGTCGCGGGCGCCGAAGCCGGTGGTCTCGTTCCAGCCCGCCGCGCGGAAGCGGGCGATCGCCTCGATCACCCTGACCTCGGCCTGTGAGTAGCCCCCGTCCCTGGGGCTCAGCACGCCCACCTCGGCGAGCCGCCGCAGCGCGCGCCCGGGAATCTCGTAGCGCTCGAGGATCTCCTCCTCGGGGGTCCGCTCGGCGAGCGGGGCGAGCACCCGGTCCACGAGCGAGTCGCCCGCCTCGACCACGGCCTGGAGCCGCTCGACGTCGCCGCCGGCTGAATCCAGGACCTCGCGGATCACGCGGAGGGGCATGAAGCGCTCCTCCTGGAGCTGCTTGATGAGGCGGATCCGGTCGGCGAACTCGGGCGGGTAGTAAGCCATGTTGCGCGATGTCTTCACCGGATCGGGCAACAGCCCCTCGCGCAGGTAGTGGCGGACGGTCGCAACCGGCACGTCGGCGCGCTCCGCGAGCTCGGAGATCTTCAGGAGATCACGGCCCGTCGGCTCCTCCGCCTCGCGTCCGGGGCCGACGGGGTTTGCGACGGGCCGGCTCATGACATGAAGCTGCCGGTCGCGTCCTCGCTGATCCCGGCGGCCGCGCCACAGGAGAACAGCGCGTCGAGCTCCTCTCCATCGATCCCGGCCTCGCGGAGGATGTCCTCCGTGTGCTCGCCCAGGGCCGGGGCGGGCCGGGTCGCGTCGCCGGGGGTGCGCGAGAACTTGACCGGCATCCCGAGCAGTCGGACCGGGCCGATCTCCGGCTGGTCGAGCTCGACCACCATCCCGCGAGCCCGGGTCAGCTCGGATGCGAGCGACTCGTCGAGGTCGAGCACCGGCTCGATGCAGCAGTCGTGCTCGTCGTTGAACGCCGCCCACTCGGCCTTGGTCCTGCCGCGGAAGACCTCGGCGATCAGCTCGTGGCCCTCGGAGCCCGGCTTCGCGAACTGGTGCTCGAGCAGGTCGGCGCGGTCGACACCCGCGCAGAAGGCCTGCCAGAACTTGGGCTCGAGCGCACCCACGCTGACCCAGCCGTCGGCGCACTCGTAGGGCAGGTAGCAGGCGACGCCTCCGTTCAGCATCTCCTCGCCGCGCCGCGGCACCCGGCCGTCGGCCAGGAACGCGCCGGCGGCCATCGCCAGCCAGCTCTGGGCACCGTCGGTCATCGACACGTCGACGAGCTGCCCCTCGCCCGAGCGCTCGCGCTCCCACAGCGCCGCGAGGATCCCGAACACGCCCATCAGGCCGCCGCCGCCGAGGTCGGCGATCTGCCCCGCCGCCTGCACCGGCGGCCCCCCGGCGGCGCCGGTCAGCCCCAGGAGTCCGCCGAGCGCCAGGTAGTTGGTGTCGTGGCCGGCCCGCGCCACGTTGGGTCCCGTCTGGCCGTAGCCGGTGATCGCGCAGTGGACGATTCGGGGGTTTCTCGCGCGCAGCGTCTCGTAGCCGCAGCCGAGCCGGTCGAGCACCCCGGGCCGAAAGCTCTCCAGCACGACGTCCGCCCCCTCGGCCAGTCTCAGCAGCGCCTCGCGCCCGCCCTCGGACTTCAGGTCGAGGCGAATCGAGCGCTTGCCGCGATTGAGCGCGAGGTAGAGCGCCGAACGGGTGCCGAGCCCCTGGTGCTCGCCGGCCCCGTGGTAGGGCGGCGACCAGCGCACGTAGTCGCCCATGCCGGTGTCCTCGACCTTGACGACGTCGGCGCCGGCATCGGCCAAGAGCAGCGAGCAGAATCCGCCGGGCAGCAGGCGGCTCAGGTCGAGGACGCGGATGCCTTGCAGTGTGCCGGGGTTCATCGCCGGGCCGCCGCGCTCAGGGCTTGCGAGCGCTCCCCGAGCCCCAGCATCTCCCGCGCCTCCGCCACCGTCGCCGCCCGGCGGCCGACGTCCTCGGCCATCTGGCGGGCCTTCGCGATCAACTCGCCGTTCGACTTCGCCATCTCGCCGTTCGGCAGGTAGAGGTTGTCCTCGAGCCCCGCCCTGACGTTCCCGCCCAGGCTCAGCGAGGCCGCGAGCAGCTTCCACTGGTCGCGCGAGACGCCGATCACCTGCCAGTTGGCGCCCTGCGCCGGACCGCCGGGGATCTGGTCGGCCATCAAGCCCACGTTGCGGGGCACCGGCCGGATGCCGCCGGTGACGCCCATCACCAGCGAGATCTGATGCGGCTCGGCGATCAGGCCCATGTCGATCAGCGGGTCGAGGTTGGCGACGTGGCCGGCGTCGAAACACTCGTGCTCGGGCTTGATCCCGAGCTCGCGCATTGCCTCGAGGAACTCGATGATCGTGTCGAACGAGTTCTCGAACACGGCCTTGAAGACGAAGTCCTTGCGCCGCCGCGAGTACTTCGCGTAGTTCATCGACGACATGTTCAGCGCGGCCACGTCCGGCGTCAGCTCGCGCAGGTAGAGGAGCCGCTTTGCGATCGGCACCCCGATCGCCCCGGTCGAGTGGTTGACGATCACGTCGCCGACCTCGTCGAGGATCGCCCGGGTGATCGCGCGGAAGTCCTCGACCTCGTAGCTGGGGACGCCGTCCGGCGTCCGCGCGTGAATGTGGATCTGCGAGGCGCCCTCGTCGACGGCGCGGCGCGCCTCGGCCGCGTACTCCTCCGGCGTATAGGGAATCGCCGGGCACTGGTCGCGGTTGGCGATCGCCCCGCTGATCGAGCAGCTGATGATCACGGGGTCTTCGAAACGGCTCATACAGGCATGACCCCGTGCTTGCGCCACGGCCGCTCGACCCGCTTGCCCTCGGCCATCCGCAGCGCCGAGATGATCCGCGGGCGGGTCTCGCGCGGGTCGATGACGTCGTCGATCATCGCGTTGCCGGCGGCGATGTAGACGTCGATCTGCTCGCGCACGGCCTCGAGCATCGCCTCGCGCGTCGCGTCGGGGTCGTCGGAGGCCTCGATCGCCGAGCGCCCGATGATGTTGACCGCGCCCTCGGCGCCCATCACCGAGATCTCCGCCGACGGCCACGCATAGATCTGGTCGGGCTCGTAGGCCTTGCCGTTCATCACGTAGTAGCCGGCGCCGTAGGCCTTGCGAATCACGACCGTCACCTTCGGCACCGTCGCCCGGGAGATCGCGTAGAGCATCTTCGCCCCGTGGCGGATGATCCCGGCGTGCTCGACCTTCGAGCCGACCATGAACCCGGGCACGTCCTGGAGGAAGACGAGCGGGATCGAGAACGCGTCGCAGAGGTTCACGAACCGCGCCGCCTTGTCGGCGGAGTCGTTCTCGAGGATGCCGCCCAGCTGCTTCGGCTGGTTGGCCACGATCCCGACCGGCTGGCCGCCGAAGCGTGCCAGGCAGGTGATGATCGTCCTCGCGAACTTCGGCTTGATGTCGAAGTACTCGCCGTCGTCGACGATCTCCCGAATCACGTCGTACATGTCATAGGGGTGCCGGTTCGACTCGGGGACGATGTCGAGCAGCTTCTCGGACATCCGGTCGGCCGGGTCCGAGGTCTCGCGCCGCGGCGGCTTCTGCTCGCAGTTCGAGGGGAAGAACGAGAGGTACGTCTTGACCGCCCGGATGCACTCCGGATCGTCCTTCACCTCGAGGTCGCCGACGCCGGACTTGCGGCAGTGCACCTTGGCGCCGCCGAGGTCCTCCATCGAGATGTCCTCACCGGTGACCGCCTTGGTGAGGTGCGGCCCAGCGAGCGCCATCGCGCCCTGGCCGACCACCATCGGCACGAAGTCGGACAGGCCAGGGATGTAGGCCGTCCCGGCCGCGCACGGCCCAAGCATCGCCGCCACCAGCGGCACGACGCCCGACATCTCGACCTCCTCGCGGAACAGGTGGCCCGAGCCCGCGAACAGTGAGCCCGCCGCCTCCTGGATGCGCGCCCCGGCCGAGTCGAGCAGCCAGACAAGCGGCATCCGCTGCTTCAATGCGATCTCGCGGAGGCGCGTGACCTTGAGCTCGCCGGTCATGCCCATCGAGCCGGCCATCACCGTGAAGTCGTAGGCGGCGATCGCGACGGGGCGGCCGTCGACGTCGCCCCAGCCGGTGATCACGCCGTCCGCCGGAGCCTCCTTGCCGGCCATGGCCTTCTGGGAGAAGTGCGGGCGACCGTGGATGCCGATCTCGACGAACGTGCCTTCGTCGACGAGGAGGTCGATCCGCTCCCGGGCGGTCAGCTTGCCGGCCGCGTGCTGCTTGTCGATCTTCTCCGGGCCGCCGCCGAGTTTCGCCTTCTCGCGGCGCCCGTGCAGATCCTCGACGAGGCGCTGCATGCCGGTCTCGGTGCCGTGCTCGGTTTCCGCCGGAGCCTCGGCTGCCTCGCCCGAATGATCCGCCGTTGTCTCCTCGGTCGCCATCAGCGCCCCTTCCATTCCGGATCGCGTTTCTCGAAGAACGCGGTGACGCCCTCGATCGCGTCCTCGGTCGAGAGCTCGATCGTGAGCTGGGCGCGCAGGTAGTCGAGCGCCTCGACGAGCGGCATGTCCAGCTGCCGCCACATCGCGTCCTTGCCGAGCTTCATCACCAGTGGCGACTTCGAGGCCAGCTTCTGCGCCCAGTCGGCGACCGCGGCGTCGAACTCCTCGGCCGGCACCACCTTGTTGACGATCCCGGCCTCGCGAGCCTCCTCGGCCGTGAGGCGCTCGCCAAGCAGCAGCATCTCCGTCGTCTTCTTGCGCGGGACGTTCCGGTACATCAGCGCCATGATCATGAACGGGAACAGACCGACGTTGATCTCGGGCGTGCCGAACCCCGCCGTGTCCTTGGCGATGATCAGGTCGCAGGCGAGGGCGATGCCGAGCGACCCTGCCAGGACGTGGCCGTTGGCGGCGACGATCGAGGGCTTGCCGAGCTCCCCGAGCTCTTCGAAGACCTGGGGGAACAGTCCCGTGCCGAACCACTTGTGCGCGGTCGGAGCGTCGGCCGCGAACCCGCCGAGGTTGCCGCCGGCCGAGAAGACCTTCTCGTGAGTCGACGTTAGAACGACCACGCGCACGGCCTCGTCGGCCTTGGCCTCGCCCAGCGCGGCGAGGAGCTCGGTCAGAAGCTCGTCCGACAGGGCGTTGCGGCTGTCCGGATCGTCGAGCGCGATCGTGGCGATGCCGTCGGCGACCGAATAGCGCAGCTTGTCGTAGTCAGCCATATCAATGCCCTGCCAGGCGGGCAAACCTCCCTTCGCGCCCTGCGTCGCTCACCAGATAAGTAGGAAGTATTACTCTACACTTTCTACGCCACAAGCACGATCCCAGCCCGGAAGGACGAACCGTGACCACAGCCGTGATCAAGCCCGAGCACGAGGCCGCCCGCAAGCACTTCATCTTCAGCCAGGAGCACCTCGACCTGCGCGATTCGATGAAGGCGTGGGTCCAGAAGGAGCTCTGGCCGCATCGCAACGAGTGGGAGGAGACGCTGTGGCCGGACTCGGCGATGCGCCGGGCGGGCGAGCTCGGCTACCTCGGCCTCTGCTTCCCCGAGGAATACGGCGGCCAAGGCGGCGACTACTTCTACTCGCTGATCCGCGCCGAGTGCATGAGTTACTCCGGCTCGGGCGGGACCAACATGGGCTTCGCGGTCCAGACCGACATGGTCCTCCCGCCCGTCCACCTGCTGGGCACCGAGGAGCAGAAGCAGCGCTTCCTCGTCCCCGGCATCAGGGGCGAGCGGATCGGCTGTCTCGGCATCACCGAGCCCGGCGCAGGCTCTGACGTCGCCGGGATCCGCACGACGGCGATTCGCGACGGCGACGAGTACGTGATCAACGGCTCGAAGATGTTCATCACGAACGGCGCCCGCGCCGACTTCTGCGTGCTGGTCACCAAGACCGACCCCGACGCCCGACACGACGGGATCACGCTGTTCGTCGTCGACCTCCGAAACGAGAACGGCGACACGGTCCCCGGCTTCACCGTCTCGCGAACGCTCGAGAAGATGGGCATGCACGCGTCCGACACCGCCGAGCTCGCCTTCGAGGACATGCGCGTGCCCGCGGACGGGGTGCTGGGCGAGATCGGCAAGGGCTTCTACCACATCAGCTGGGAGCTCCAGGGCGAGCGCCTGGTCGCCGCCGCGGGTTGCTACGCGTCCTGTGAGCGGATGTTCGAGCGGACGCTCGAGTACGCGAAGCAGCGCGAGGCGTTCGGCCGGCCCATCGGCCGGTTCCAGGCGATCCGGCACAAGTTCGCCGACATGGCGACCAAGATCGAGGCGGCCAAGCAGATGGTCCACGCCACGGCCTGGCGCTTCGCGAACGGCGAGTATCCGGTCCGCGAGATCACGATGGCGAAGCTGTTCGCGACCCGCACCTGCCACGAGGTGGCCGACGAGTGCGTCCAGATCCTGGGCGGCTACGGCTATATGAAGGAGTACGAGATCGAGCGGGCCTACCGCGACCAGCGCCTGAACCGGATCGGCGCCGGAACCGACGAGATCATGCTGGACGTGATCGGGCGTTCCTACGGGCTCTAGGGCACGCGGAGCTCGGACAGCCCCCGTTCCAGGAACGACCGCTCGACCGGGCTCGCGGTCAGCTCCAGGGCACGGCGGTAGGCTGCGGCCGCCTCCGCGTTGCGGCCCAGGCGCCGCAGCAGATCCGCGCGGGCCGAGTGCAGGTGGGAGTAGTCGTCCAGCCTCTCGACCCGCTCGATCGCGTCGAGGCCCGCCGCCGGCCCCTCCGCCATCGCGATCGCCACCGCCCGGTTTAGCTCGACCACCGGCGACGGCTGGGCGCGCAGCAGCCAGTCGTAGAGGTGGCGGATCCGGGCCCAGCGCGTGTCCTCGGGGCGGCGAGCGGTCGCGTGCTCGGCCGCGATCGTCGCCTGCAGCGCGTAGGGGCCGGGCGGTCGTGCGGACGACGGGCGGCCCGGGCCGAGCGCCTGCTGCGTGAGGCCGATCCCCTCGGCGATCTGCTCGCTATTCCAGAGCGAGCGGTCCTGGTGGTCGAGCAGGACCATCTCCCCCGCCTCGTCAACCCTCGCGGCGCGGCGCGCGTCGTGCAGCAGCATCAGGCCGAGCAGCCCCGCGACCTCGCCCTCGCGGGGCATCATCTCGAGCAGAACCCGCCCGAGCCGGATCGCCTCGGCGCACAGCTCGCGCCGGATCAGCTCGTCAGACTCCGACGCCGCGTAGCCCTCGTTGAAGACCAGGTAGATCGTGGCGAGCACCGACGGCAGCCGGCCGGTGAGCTGTTCCGGCTCCGGTACCTCGTAGGAGATGCCCGCCTCGCGGATCTTGCGCTTCGCGCGCACAAGCCGCTGCGCCATCGTGCCCTCGCGGACCAGGAAGGCGCTCGCGATCTCGGCCGTGGTGAGCCCCCCGAGCGTGCGCAGCAAGAGCGCGACCCGGGATTCCGGGGCGATCGCGGGGTGGGCCGCCGTGAACATCAGGCGGAGCCGGTCGTCGGGGAGCTCGACGAGGCTGACGTCGATCGGCTCCTCGGACACCGGCTCGGTGGCCTCCAGCAGCCTGCGCTTCTCGGCGAGGACCCGCTCGCGCCTGACCCGATCGATCGCCTTGTTGCGCCCGACCCGGGTGATCCAGCCGGCCGGCTCGTCGGGCACCCCGTCGCGCGGCCAGCGCTCGAGCGCGACGACGAAAGCCTCCTGGACCGCCTCCTCGGCCAGGTCGAAGTCGCCGAGGATGCGGATCAGCGTGGCGACCGCCCGTCCCGACTCCCGTCGGAACAGGCGGTCGACTTCGGTCGTCGGATCCGCTATGCGCTCTCGACCTTCGCGTTCGGGTCGTCGTAGCCGAACTGGGTGTAGTCCATGACCGGGCGGACCTCGATCGAGGCCGGCGGGGTCAACGGCACCTTCTTAGCCCACTCCAGCGCCTCGTCGAGGTTCTCGCACTCGAGCAGGTAGAACCCGCCGAGCTGCTCCTTGGTCTCGGCGAACGGTCCGTCCGTGACCAGGAGCTCGTCCTCCGCCGGCTTCTTGACCGTGGTAGCAGTGGAGCTCGGCTGCAGTCCCTCGCCGGCGACGAACACGCCCGCGTCGGTGACCGCTGCGCCGAAGTCGTCCCACGGCTTCATCCCGGCCCGCATCTCCTCGGGCGTGACGTCGTCCCAGCCGCCCTCTTCGCCATACAGCGCCAATAGGTATTTCAAGCTGCCTCCTTGGACATCGTGCGGCCCTGAAGTTTCGGCCGCTTCAACCATAGGACGAATGGCGTGCGCGGGAATCGACACGGGTAGCGTTTCCTCCGTGAGCGACGAGAACGGACGCGGCGACGACCTCACCCCCACTCCGAGCCTGCTCGACCGCGAAACGGCTCCGGGCCTGGCGCGACTGGCGGCGGGTGCGTGGTGGCGAACCAACCTGTGGACCGCCCAGACGGCGGCGAGGGCGACCCGGCGCCTTGCCCGCGCGGCGCGCTCCGGGGATTCCGCGGCCACGCTGATCGACGACACCCGGCGCGAGGTGGCCCGGACCGGCCGCCGCCTCCTCGGAATCGGCGAGGACAGCCCGCCGCCCGACCGCGACTACCGCGCGTACGACGACGAGCCCCTGCGCCAGCGCTGGGACGAGCTGGTGGACCTCTCCACCGAGATCGAGGTCGACGACGTCGACGGGCATCCCGCCTTCGCCGGGATCCTCGGCCAGCTCCACCCCGACGAGGCAAGGATCCTGCGCCTGCTCTACACGGCCGGCCCCCAGGCCGCGGTCGACGTGCGCAACTGGCGCCCGCTGGGGATCGGCTCGCACGTCCTCGCCCCGGGCCTCAACATGATCGGCCAGCACGCGGGCTGCCTGATGGTCGAGCGCGTGCCCGTCTACCTCTCGAACCTCTATCGGCTGGGCCTGATCTGGTTCTCGCGCGATCCGATCGGCGAGGTCGGCCCCTACCAGGTCCTCGAGGCGCAGCCGGAGGTCAAGCGGGCGCTGAAGAGCGCGGGGCGCGGCACGACCGCACGCCGCTCGGTGCGCCTGACCCCCTTCGGCGAGCAGTTCTGCCTGGCGTGCCTGCCCGGCGACACCAGCGAGTTCGAGGCCGTCGGGGCGCCGGCGCGCGCGATCGACGGGGTCCCGCCGCCCGCGGACGACCCCGAGCCCGGCGCGAGCCGGTAGTGGCCGGCGTGATCAAGGACACGGGCGCGCGGGCGCTCCTGCCGCCGTTCACCGAGGAGCACGAGGAGCTCCGGGCGACGATCCGCCGCTGGGTCGCGGCCGAGGTCGCGCCCCACGTCGAGGAGTGGGACGCCGCCCGGGAGTTCCCGCGCGAGCTCTACCGCCGCGCGGCGGAGCTCGGGTTCCTCGGGCTCAAGTACCCGGTCGAGCTCGGCGGCCAGGGCGGCGACTACGTGCACGACTCCGTGTGGGCCGAGGAGCTGGCCGCCGCGGGCGCCGGCGGCGGGGTCGGCGCCGGGCTCGGCGCCCACACCGGCATCGCCACGCCGCCGGTCTGGAAGTTCGGGACGCCCGACCAGCACGAGCGGTTCCTGCGGCCCGCCATCGCCGGTGAGAGGATCGCGGCGCTCGGCATCACCGAGCCCGGCGCCGGCTCCGACGTGGCCTCGATCCGCACGGCTGCGCGCAAGGTCCCCGGCGGATACGTGGTGAACGGCGCCAAGACCTTCATCACCAACGGGGTGCGCGCCGACTTCCTGGTGTGCGCCGTGAAGACGCGCGAGGGCGACGGCCACCAGGGGATCTCCTTCCTGCTGCTGGAGCGCGAGATGCCGGGCTACGAGGTGAGCCGCAAGCTGGAGAAGATGGGCTGGCACGCCTCGGACACCGGTGAGCTCGCGTTCACCGACGTCGAGGTTCCGGACGAGAACCTGCTCGGCCCCGAGAACGGCGGCTTCCACCTGATCATGGCCAACTTCCAGTGGGAGCGGTTGCTGATGGCGCTCGGGGCGGTCGGCGCGATGAGCAGGCTGCTCGAGGTGACCCTCGCCTACGCCGGCGAGCGGGAGGCGTTCGGCCGGCCGATCGGGCGGTTCCAGGCGCTCCGCCACAAACTCGCCGAGATCGGTACCAAGCTCGAGGTCTCACGCGCGCTCACCTACCACGCCCTGCGCGAGTTCACCGCCCCGGAGGCGGAGCGCCGCGGGGCCATCGCCGCCGAGGACTGGGGGCACCCGTCGATCACCGCCGGACTCGAGGAGGTGACCAAGGCGAAGCTCCTCACCCAGCGGGCGGCGGTCGAGGTGGCCGACGAATGCCTCCAGATCCACGGCGGCTACGGCTACATGCGCGAGTACGGGATCGAGCGGGCGCTGCGCGACCTCCGCCTCGGCCCGATCGGCGGCGGCACCGACGAGGTGATGCGGGAGATCCTCGGCAAGCGGCTGGGGCTGTAGCCGCTAGTTGTCCAGGATCGCCTCGATCAGGTTGCCGCGGAACGGCCGCGTCCCGGGCACGAGCTGGAGCCCGCCGAACCCGTTGGCGCGGGCGTACGCGAGCTCGTGCGAGAGGTTGCCGACGCCGTTGGTCCCTGGCAGTGGCAGCACCTGCAGCGTGGCGAGAACGCCGATCGCCTCGCCGCTGTCGCTCAAAAAGCCGCTCCCGGAGTCGCCGGGGATGCCGTGGGTCACGGTCAGCACGGTCCGAGACCAGCCGTCGCCGACGCTTTGGATCACGGTGCCCTGCTTCGGCCGCAGCTGCGGGATCCCGAGCCGCAGCGACGAGTTCTGATACGAGAACACCGTGTCGCCCAGCATGCCGCCCGGACCGCCGACGCCGGTCGGGCCGCCGAGGCCCGGCACGGTCGGATCGACCCTGGGCAGATCGGCCGGGTCGAGCCGCACCAGCGCGAAGTCGTTGTGGGCGCAGGTGTTCTCGTCGGCCTCGCCGTTGGCCTGCATCGCGTTCCAGGAGCTGTAGGCGATCGTTCCCGGCCCGGTCGCGCCGTCGATCTCCACCCTGGTCCCGAGCGGCAGCGTGCCCGCGTCGCAACCATCGGTGTCGGTCGCGGCGCCGGTGCCCGAGCAGTGCGCCGCCTGCCCGAGGTAAGTGCCGCCGGAGTCGCGGAACACGAAGTTCGAGGTGCATTGGCCCGATCCCTCGGTGTTGGTCATGACGCCGGGATGAATCGGAGCGGCGTTGTGGTCGGCGGCTGCGGTGGCCGGCGCGACGGCTGCGACCAGCGCGACCAGGGCCGCGACGACCGGCGTGCGGTGCTTCATTCGGTTGAGCCCTCGGTTTCTGTCCCTGGGCCGCTTCCCCCCGCGCAACCCCCTAAGGCGCGGAGCGAGCCCGAATCGGCGGCTAGCGTCCCACACGGAAACCTCGGAAATCAAGCGACAACCGTCGCCTTCACGGCAACTTACCGGACGCCTGATCTGTTTTTCGACTAGCGTTCCCGCGCTCAGCTACGCAAACCAAGGAGGACATGGTCCGATGGGACTGCTTGAAGGCAAGAGCGCGATCATCACGGGCTCGGCGCGCGGGATCGGCAGGGCGACCGCTGAGCTGTTCGTCAGCGAGGGCGCACGGGTCCTGATCAACGACATCGACGGCGACGTGGCCGAGCAGGCGGCGGGCGAGATCGAGGGCGAGACGGCGGTGTTCGCCGGCGATCTGACCGATCCCAGCGTGCCGGACGCGCTCGTCAAGAGAGCCCAGGACGAGTTCGGCCACATCGACATCCTCGTCAACAACGCCGGCTACACCTGGGATGGAGTCGCGCACAAGATGACCGACGAGCAGTTCCAGGCGATGCTCGACATCCACGCCGTCGCCCCGTTCCGGCTGATTCGCGCGATCGCACCGGCCTGGCGCGAAGCCGCGAAGGCGGAGAAGGCCGAAAACCGTGAGGTCTTCCGCAAGGTCGTGAACATCTCGTCGATCTCGGGCACGATGGGCAACGCAGGCCAGATCAACTACTCCGCGGGCAAGTCGGCGATCGTGGGCATGACGAAGACGCTCGCGAAGGAGTGGGGCGCCCACAAGATCAACGTCAACGCGGTCGCGTTCGGCTTCGTCGAGACCCGCCTGACGCAGGCGAAGGAGAAGGGCGAGACAATCGAGAAGGACGGCGAGGCGATCGAGATCGGCGTCCCCGAGCAGATGCGCGCCATGGCGGCGATGATCATCCCGCTCGGACGCCCCGCCCAGCCCGAGGAAGCCGCCGGCCCGGTGCTGTTCCTCTGCTCCGCGCTCGCGAATTACGTCCACGGCCAGGTCCTGAACGTGACCGGCGGCCAATTCGGAGGGATGTTCACCTGACCTGCGCGCGCGGGCGGGCGGATCAAGCGCCCGAACTTCTGAGCGTCCCGGCTCGGGGGCCCGCCGCGACCGCCGATCAGTCCCGGGGCCGGCGCTCCTCGGCCGGGATCGAGTCCTCCCCGGTCCGCTCGCGGAACGACGCCGGGGGCCAGGATCCGAACCAGTCGTCGCGGGCCCCGTCCATGGTGATGGTGGTGCCCGAGAAGAAGTCGCCGGCGGGCGAGGCCAGATAGGCCACGAGCCACGCCCACTCATCCTCGGTCCCGAGACGCCCGAGCGGCACGGTCTCGGCGATGTGCTCGACGAACACGCTCGGGTACTTCGTCCGCAGCGTTTCGGTGTCGAACTGGCCGGCGGCGAGCGCACAGGTCTTGATCCCGTGCCGCGCCCACTCGATCGCGAGCGTCTTCATCATGTTCTCGACCGCGGCCCGCGCGGCGCCCGAGTGGACCATCCCGGGCATGCCGTTGTGGGGCGAGAGCGTGACGCTCAAGACCTTCCCCCCGCCCTGCGGGATGAACGCCTTGGTCGCCGCGGCGTGGGTCATCAGCCACGTGCCGAGGACGTTCAGCTCGATCACCGTGCGGAACCCCTTCGGGCTGATCGCCTCCGCGGGGCTCAGGAACTGGCCGCCGGCGTTGTTGACCAACACGTCGACCCGGCCATTGCGCTCGACCACGCGGTCGAACATCGCGTCGACCGCGGCCTCGTCGCGGATGTCGATCGGCTCCGCGACCGCCTCTCCGCCGAGCTCGCGGATCGCCGCGGCCGTCTCCTCGATCGGCTCGGGACGGCGCCCGCACCCGACCACGGTCGCGCCAAGCCGGCCGAGCTCGAGCGCGGTCGCCCGGCCGAGCCCCGAGCCCGTGCCCGAGACCACGCACACCTGCCCGGCCAGCAGGTCGGGCGCAAAGATGCGAGAGGGCTCGGCCACGCCTGCGGGAGCATATGCCCCTTGCCAGGGTGGCGAACTGGCTTTCGCGACTTGCGTCGCTCATCCAACCCCTGCCGCCGCTACGCTGGCCCGCCATGAGGCTGAAGGCCCACAAGCGCCGATTGGAGCAGCCGCTCGCCGGCGGCTCCGAGGGCGCGACGGTCGCGGTCGACGTGTTCGAGGTGGGCCGGGTGGCCTCGCC
>Ga0299914_10000641_pt1 | contig 21567 bp, 16 predicted proteins | sample RVTome_10_FD_201361 | JGI IMG/M metagenome (GOLD analysis project Ga0299914, IMG submission 201361) | Soil microbial communities from uranium-contaminated site in the Upper Colorado River Basin, Wyoming, United States - RVT153D57 (version 2) ...
CCGACGCCGCCAACAAACCCACCGACCATCGGCTCGCCGAGCTCACCGTCTCTGCTGCTGGCCCAGTGGATTCTCCATTGACCCGACTCGGGTTTGTAAAGACGAAGGCTCAAACCCTGGATGGGGCCCGTCGTTCCGTCGACATTGAGCTCTCCCAGGTTGGCCTTGCCATCCCAGATCTTGCGTACAACCGAGGTGCCCGAGTACTCAACCCAGGTGGTGGATCCGGTCAGGGGATCGATTAATCGCGACAGCTCGACAGTCCAGTCACCGAACTCGAAGTCGAAATCCTTACTCCCGTCGATGGTCATTGTTCCCCCCTCTCGGTGTCCTGGCCTGCTGATATCGTATCGATCGCCAAGCCAGTCGCCAGAAGGAACATTTGGGTAACTATGGGCAATGGACGCCGGAACAACCCGATCAGTGATTGCCCCCTCACCGCCGCTACCGCGGCGATGGGTGGCAAGTGGAAGCTGATCATCATCTACTGGCTCGCCGAGTCGCCACGTCACTTCGCAGGGCTGCGCCGGCTCATCCCGGGGATTTCCCAGAAGGTGCTGACCGAACAGCTCCGGGAGCTGGAGGCAGACGACATCGTCGATAGAAACTCCACCGGCCCGGTCCCCGCCCCTGTCCATTATTCGCTCACCGAATACGGGCTGTCCCTCGTCCCTCTCGTTAACGCCACCCGTCAGTGGGGACGAGGCCATATCGAGCGGTTCAGTGGCTAGGGGTCTTTCGATCCCGGACGACCGCATGGAACCGAGCAAGCGAAGCGGGTACGGGCCAATCGTCCGCAAGCGGCTCGAGGAGAATCTGGCCGGGAACGTCAACACGTGAACTGGTCGAACGTTCCTCTCAACACCCTGCTCTCCCATGCACTGGTCGCGTACACCATCGAGTTCGACAACGAATGGGAGCGCCAGCTTTTGGAGTCGAAACGGCCGAGAGTCTTCCTCCTTTCACTGGTGATGTGGGCCAACTACCTCCGGTTTCTCCCACCCGAGGGCCTTGCGGCCGACGAGCTTGAATCGCTGGCGCAACACCAGGTCGACCTGAATGGCCTGACCCGTTGGCGTTATGTGACTGTCGCCCCCGACCCGGCGGCGACATCCAAGGTTCCCAAGCGGGAATGGATCGTCCGCCCAACTGACAACTGCCGTTTCGCCCAGGAGTTGTGGCGGCCACTGCCGGAGCTGATCGATGAACGCTGGCGCGATAGGTATGGCGAAGCCAATTTGGAGGAAGTGCAGGGACGGCTTGCTGCTGTGATCGACCAACTCGGAGACAGGCGCACCCCTCTGTACCTGCCGGATGTCACGTCCCGGAACGAGATGTTCACTGAAGCTCCTGCGCCGCCTGGCCCCAAACCTGATTCACCACTTCCTCTTTATGCTCGCCTTTCCCGGGTCTTGCTCGAATTCACCCTTGACTTCGAGACGGACTCGACTGTGGCGCTTCCCATCGCCGCGAACACATTGCGCATCCTTGGCACCGGCCCGGTACCGATGCGGGATGTCCCCGGACTGGCCGGGGTGTCAAAGGAAGGGAGCGTCCAGGCGTTGACGGTGCTGCGACGCCACCATCTTGCGATCGTCGAGCCGGTACCCACCGATCGGGGCAAACAGGTCCGTCTCACAGTGGACGGCGACCGAGCCCAATCGGCCTACTACCGCCGCGTGGACGAAGTGGAAGCGTCCTGGCGATCGAGATTCGGCGACAAGACCATGACCGACCTGAAGAAATCCTTGGCCTTGCTCGTGGGAGACCTCGAGCTGGCATCGTCGCCCCTGGCCGAGGCGTTGGTGGCCCCGCCGAGGACCTGGCGCTCGACCCGACCCGCCCCTGAGCTCTTGCCATTCCATCCCATGGTGATCGGCCGGGGAGGCTGGCCCGACGCCAGCTGACTACATCCCCAGGTACGCCTTGCGCAGCCTTTCGTCGCTACTGAGCGCCGCGGAGGTGTCCTCCCCGACGATCCTCCCCTCTTCGAGCACGTATCCGCGTGAGGCAAGGTCGAGGGCGCCGGCCGCGTTCTGCTCTACCAGGAGGATGGATACCCCGGCCGCGTTCACCTCGCGGAGGACTTCGAAGATGCCCTGGACGATTATCGGAGCGAGTCCGAGGGACGGTTCATCCAGGAGCAGGAGCCGGGGGCGTGACATGAGGGCCCGGCCGATGGCCAACATCTGCTGTTCACCTCCGCTGAGGGTCCCCGCCTCCTGCCCACTCCGATCGGCGAGGCGCGGGAAGATCTCATGCACCCAGGCCACGTTTGAGTCCCGTTCGGGCCGGGCGGCTTTTCCGTAGGCCCCGAGGTCGAGGTTCTCTGCAACTGACATCTTGGGGAAGATCCGCCTGCCCTCGGGCACCAGCGCGACACCGTGGGCGCTCACCCGGTGCGGGGGAATCGCTACCAGGTCAACGCCGTCGAGCACCACCGAGCCCGCCATCACGGGCTGCACCCCTGCGATCGAGTTGACCAGGGTGGTCTTGCCGGCGCCGTTGGGTCCGAGGATCGTCACGATCTCGTCGACTCCCACGCTGAGCGAAATCCCGTGGAGCACTTGAGCCTTCCCGTAGCCGGCCGCCAGGCCCTGCACTTCAAGCATCGAGACCCCGATCCCCGAGGTAGGCCCTGATCACGGCAGGGTCGGCCATCACTTGCTCGGGCTCCCCCTCGACTATCACCTTGCCCTGGTCGAGGACGACGATGCGGTGCGAGAGGGCCATCACCGCCCGCATCACGTGCTCCACGATCAACAGGGTGATCCCGCGGGCATGGACCCGCTGGATCATCTCGACCGACTGATTGATCTCGGAAGGGTTGAGACCGGCCAACACCTCGTCGAGTAGGAGGAGGCTCGGCTGGGTGGCGAGAGCCCGGGCGAGCTCGAGGAATTTGAGCTGGTGGAGCGTGAGCTCGTTGATACCGGTGTCGGCGACATCCCCCAAACCGGTGAATTCGAGCCATTCCCCGGCTGCCTCTCTCGCTTCGGCGAGACTGTGCCTGTGTTGACCGAACATGTAGCTGACGGCGATGTTCTCCCTAGGGGTCATTGTGTCGAACGGCCTAGGTATCTGGTAGGTGCGCGCTATTCCCAGCGCGGCGACCTGATTTGCCGGCAAGGAGGTGACGTCGGTGTCAGCGAAGTCCACCCGTCCCTGGTCACCCGCATAGAAGCCACTCAGGACGTTGATGAGGGTGGACTTTCCCGAGCCGTTGGGGCCGACCAGGCCAAGTATTTCCCCTTCGTCGACTCGCATTGTCACACCATCGAGGGCGACCACGCCGCCAAACCGCTTCGCCACATCGGTGACTTCGAGCAGGCTCACGTATTCGCCTCCGTCAAGTCATCGGCCAATGTCTCGGGCGGCCCATCACCGCCGGTCCCGCCACGGTTCGCCCGCATCCTCTCCCATACGCCCGAGGGAACGAGCATCGCCAACGTCGTGGCCACCATCGCGTATGCGAAGTCGCTGATAAGAGATCCGTTGATGTCGAACAGGGTCACCAGTGCAAGGGCACCGAAGAAGACGGCGGCGGTGGTCACCCATCGGTCCCGCATCCGCAGATAGACACCCTCCCTGACCGCGAGCGCAAGGATGACCAACAGCGCACCAATGATGATCTGGCTGACGTCGGCGAGACCGGCACTATTGAGCCGGTCGGAGATGGTGGTGATGATCACGGCGCCGACAACCGGTCCCATCCAATGTCGCATGCCGCCGAGGACGCTCATCAAGATCACGAACAGCGGAACCCGTATGTTGAACACATCGTCGACTGTGACGAACCCGAGTCGTAGAGACCACAACCCGCCCATCAGCCCGGCAAAGAAGGCATTGGCTCCAAGGGCGGTCATCTTGTATCTGAACACGGGCACGCCGAGTCCATCCGCCACCTGCTCGTCATCTCGGATGGCGAACAGGCCCCATCCGAGGCGCGAGTCCTGGATCAAGTATGCGGCCATCACCGTCAGTAGCGAGAAGACCAACGTCAGCAAGTACATCGCAGTGGTGAAGTCGCCGAGAAATTCGGGTAGCGGCGTGCCGGTCATGAAGATGCCGGTGCCGCCATCGATAGCGGGCAGGAGCCGGGCGAGGGCAGCGAGGACAAAAGCGATAGCAAGGGTGGTCAGTGCGAAAATCTCGCCGCTGAGCCGACGAAGCCGGAAAACCACCATTCCGAGGAGGAGACCGGCCACGCCCGCAAGCAGTCCTGCCATCGGCAGCGCGGCCATGAAAGGCCAGCCATGCTTTCCGACGAGGACAGAGACCGCGTAAACCCCGATCCCGTACCAGGCTCCCTGGCCGAAGCTGAAGTAGCCGGCAAAGCCAGTGAGGATGTTCCAGCTCGATGCCTGAGCAACCCAGAACAAGGTTGTGAAAAGAAAGATCACATAAAACGTGGGGAGATCCAACGCCTCCTGAACTGCGGGGAAAAATCCGAGAATCACCGCGACCGCGGCAAAGCCGAGCAGGGTGCGCCGGCGCCGGTTCATGCCACGCTCCTTCTGGTGAGGAGGCCCTCGGGCCGGAAGAGGAGGGCTGCAATCAGGATCAGGAACGTCACCAGCGGAGCAGAGAGAGGCCCCCAGGTCACCGAGGCCGTGTTGGCCGCGACGCCAACGACAACACCGGCGGTGAGCGTTCCCAGGGTGTTTCCCAGCCCTCCCAATATGACGACCGAGAAGACAATCCCGAACCAGCCAACCGCCAGCCCGGGGAATATCGATTGGCCCACGGCTACGAACAACCCGGCCAGCGCCGAGAACGAAGTCGCCAGCCCGGAGAGGATGACAGCGACCCGCCGCGGATCAACCCCGTAGGCGCGGGCCATCGACCGGTCCTGGGCGACGGCTCGTACCGCTTTGCCGAAGTACGTGCGGCTGAGCAACAACGACATGCCCACCGCTATCAGCACTGCGGCGACAAATGCAATCAATTGTGAGACCGGAAAGGCGACCCCGCCAAAGGAGATCGACTGGGTCGCATACGGATTGAGCTCGATGCCGATGCGACGGAAGTCAGCGCTCCAGACTGTCTGGATCAGGCTCTGCAGGATGATGAAGATCCCGAACGTGATTATCAACGACTTGAACTCGTCGACGTCGACCGCATGGAAGAACATCTGCATCAGGGCGCCGATGACGAAGAAGATCGGGACGACTACAACCATCGCCAAAAGGGGGTCGATCTGGTAGCTGACACTCAGCTGGTAGACGATGTAGGCGCTGAGCAGGATGAACGAGAAGTGGGCCAGGTTGATGATCTTCAGCGCACCCCAGGAGAGCGAAAGCCCCAAGGACATCAGTGCGTACAGGCCGCCGAAGAGAACACCCGAGACGACTCCCTGCGAGATCAGGTCCACGCTTGTCCTTTCCTCATCAGGCCTTGAGCGAGCCTACCTTGGCCGGCCTGGGGGTTGTGGCCGGCCAAGGCAGCTACAGGGTCTATTCGTCCGGTGAGTAGATGAGCGAACGGTCCGGAGCGGCGAACTCTTCGGGGTACACGACCCACCAGTCACCGTCCTGGACCTGCTTCAGCTTGGACAAGTCCTCGAAGTAGTTTTGTTCATCGGGTCGGAACTCGATGTGACCCTGGAACAGAGTGTCGGCTCCGTTCTCCAACAGCCAGTCGCACATCGCCTGCTGGTCGAGACTTCCAGCCCCCTCCGCGGCTTGAGTCAGATACTCCCATGCGGTCCACGAAGCGGCAGCCTGAGTCTCCACCTTCGTGTAGGGGATGCCGGCGTCGGCAAGCGCATCGTTGATCAACCCGGAAACCTCCACCGCATCAGGATTGTCCGTGAACGGCGGATGCTCCTCGAAGATGGTCACCGACATTATCCCGTCGGCGCCCTCTGTCTGGAGCAGCGGGCCCGGAGCGGGCCACTGACTGAACATGCCCGCCGGCGAATAGTCGATCGCCTGCATCGCGGTGATGATGTTCGACGCGTTAACGCCCAACCCCGCGATATAGAGGAAGTCGGGGTCGGCATCCCTGATCTGGGCAGCGATGGGAGCCCAGTCACTGGTAGCCGTCGGGAACGTCAGGTCGAGTACCACGTCCCAGCCCCGATCTTCTGCCAGAGAGACTGCGCCTCCCTCGTCGGTTCCGTCCTGTCCATAGGCGATGAACATGGTCCCCGGGAACTCGTTGACAACAAACCCGATGGTCTCAGGCGGAGTGCCGGTGCTCTCCAGAGCGTCGTAGATCAGGTTGGGGTTGGTGATGTTGGGGTGTAGCCCCGTCGACCACGAGCTGAAGTGGCAGGCGTAGTTATACGCGTAGGTAAGACTCGCCGTGTGATGGGGGAAGACGTAGCCGTATCTTTCGGCGACTGCCATGGCCGAAGTGATGTTGCCCGTTCCATAGGGACCGATCACCAGGTCGACTTCGTCTTCTGTGATCAGTCGCTCGTAGGCTGCGGCGGACTGATCGGGGGCCGACTCGTCATCCAGGAGCACCCACTCCACCGGGCGCCCGAGGAGGCCTCCCTGTTCATTGAGCCGTTCTACAAAGACTTCGCCTACGGCCTGGTGAATGGCTCCGGTAGCGGCAAGGAATCCGGTCAATGCAAGCGTCCCCCCGATCCGGATCGGTTCCCCACTCGGCTCTTCCATTTCTTCGGGTTCAGTTGTCTCGGTGTCCGACGGCACCGTAGTTTCGGTGTCCGCTGGTGCCGTTGTGTCGGTGGTGTCGGTGGTGTCGTCCCCGCCACATGCCGCGGCAATCAGGGCGAGCACCAAGATCACGACCAGATATCTCCGGCGCCTCTGGGTTCTCATGCCAGGTCCTCCTCAGGATGCGTTAGTTCAGCAACACTACACAAACGGCATATGTCGTGCAGCGTCACTTATTGCCGATTTCTCGCGACCTCGCCAGTGCAGGACCGGGATAGCGGATGGGTCCATCCCTTTTCGAGACGTATTGTCCAGTATTGGTTATCGCTCGGCTCCACAACCGTTCTGTGAAGGTTTACCTACACCCTGTGTGTGTAAACACTCACAGAACGGGAGAGTCCTGTGCACACCCAATTCGACTTCAGGTCAATCTATGAGCGGCGATATAATCACCGATCCCGGCCATTGGCCGATGGGCCCATAGCTCAGCCCGGTTAGAGCGCATCCCTGATAAGGATGAGGTCCGTGGTTCAAGTCCACGTGGGCCCACCCTCGAACCCCTAGGCCATGGTCAAAAACCGTATTGACCAGGCAGAACACCTCCTCGCTGAACATCTCGTAGCGCGGATCACTACAGACCTTGTGCGCATCCGCGTACAGGATGAGGTCCGTCGTTCAAGGCCAGCTGGGCCCAACATTAGATCAGTTGGCATTTTCCAAGAAGTGGCCCACCAACCAGGCATGACGTTCAGGTCCTGCTCCAACTAACCAACAACATCACTTCGGCTTGTTCGACCTCGTTCCACTTGTTGTGTGCAACAGGCGTGCAACAGCCCTCTACATATTTGGGAAGTCAAATGGAGATCCTCAGGGAGCATGCCAAACGTCAACCGGCAAGGTCCAGGGTGTGTCCTTCGGCACAACGGGCCAGCCGGTCACGAGAAGCAAGTCAAACTGATCAGGCGATTCCGCGGACAGCCCAAGCAGTGAATCTGAGGACGATAGGTCCGTCAGATAGTACTTTGCGGCACGCCTCGCGTAGCTCCTCTCGGGCTTCGGAGGTCAGGGACGCGACATAGGCTCCGGCTGGCCCGACTCCGAAAGTGAACGGATCCCACCAGTCCTCAAAGTCGGGATGGGTCACCTCGATATCGAGGGCCTTCTCCCTGATGTCCGTGAGCCCGGCATCTTCAAAGAGATCACCGAGGTCGCCTTCTTCGGCCCCGGGCATCTCTACCTCGGTTTCGATCGCCAGGTCGAGCTGTCGTGCCGCATGCCAGAACACGGTCAAAGGAGTCTCATCGCGCGTGAAGTTCCAGACGCAAGCTGTGACTACTCCGCCTCGACGTGCAGTGCGTTTCATCTCGAAGAGTCCCTTGACCGGGTCCGACATGAAGTGCACGACGAGTTGAGCAAGCACGGCGTCGAACCAGTCCGCCGGGTACGGAAGCTCCTCTGCGTTCGCCACTCTCACATCTACTCCAGGTAGCCGGCCACGAACGTGCTCGACGAACTGCGGAGACGGGTCCACAGCTGAGACCCTGCTCCCTCCGACAAGCCGGACCAGTTCGCCGGTGAGGGCCCCGGTGCCGCAGCCAACGTCAAGGACCGTCTGCTCAGATTCAATGTAGGCGAACCTGCTGAATTCTCGTGCAAGCGGGACCGAGTACCTCCCCATGAAACGGTCGTAGTCGTCAGCGGAAATGAACATTCAGGCTCTCAGCACTGCTGCGGGAACAGAGTTTGCCTAGTGATTGGCAGCCTGGCATTGGAAAGGCATCGCGATCGTGCACTTGGCAAGTGCAGGGATTCGAGCCATGACATCGTCAATGGGGGAAGCCAGGCATTCTCAGCTACGGCCCAACGGTCAGCGTGTGTCCGAGCACCGTGTATTTGAAGACTTCGGCGCGGGGTTTGTCACGGATCTCGGAACCGCAACTGAAGTCGATGGTCCCGGGATGGAGTGTGATGTACCCGGAGTTTTCGGCATTGGGCTGGACGAGGGTCGAGATCGGGATGCCCCGTCCGGGCCGGCGGGCCCAGAAGAACCAGTACTCGGATGTGTCGTTCACGAATTCGATGCGGAGGGTGGTGCCCGCCTTGAGGTCGACCCCGCTGTCTGTGTAGGTGCAGTTTTCGCCGTCCCAGGTCAACGTGGCCGTCTCTGCCTCGACGACCCCCGGCGGGGGCAACACCTCACCGGTCGGGGCGCGCGGGATGGTGACCAGGCCCTCGGCTACTGGTGAACTGAGACGTTCTAAGTCAGTGAGGGTTTCGGCGGTCAGGTGCTCGGAGCGGGCCAAACCCATGGCTCCTCGATCGAGGCCCAGTGTTGAGATGCCCGGTTTCAGACCTTCGTCGAGATAGTCGTTGATGGTTTCGAAGACGGCGACATCCCACTGCCGGATCGCCGAAGTGAGCACCTGTGGTCGCAGATGTGGCTCTAGGCCAAGCGACCAATCGGATTCGGATCCGATGACCCAGCGATGGGCCCCGATTTGACTGCCCTGGTTGTAGGCAGCCTCGATGACGCCGGCGGTTGCGTCGCCAGCGAAGGCGAGCACCACATCGGCGTCCTGTTCGAACAGAACCTCGCCTGATGCTCGTCCTTCCTCGACGCTGCGACTGCCTTCGGTTATGGTGTAGATGGATAGGACCTCGACGTCGGGTCGTGTTGCGAGTGCCCCGGCTTCGAATCCGGCCCGCCAGCGCTCACTGGTGTCGGACTGGTAGTTGCCCACGAAACCCACGATGCCGGTCTCAGTGGTGAGAGCGGCCGCCGCACCGGCGATGTATCCGGCTTCTTCGTCGGCAAAGTAGATCGCGCGTGCTCCAGCAGGAGCCAGGATTCCGTTGATGACGACAAACGCGGTGTCCGGATAGTCGGCCACAACCTCTTCCACCCACTCGAAGCCTGACGTGCCGTTGTCCATGAAGATGAGGTCCACCCCGTCTTCGGCGAGCTCGCGGTACTTCGTCTCGAGGTCGGTGAATCGCCCGCTGAGATCCGCAACTTGAACGTTCAGTTCTCGCTCCGCTCTTTCCAACCCGGTTTGAGTGAGCCCTTCCTGTTCCTCGGGTAGGTTGGGCATGAGGACCGCGACCTGGGCGGGTTCACCGGCGAGGGCCATAGCGATAAGGACGGCCGAACCGGCCACTACTACGGCGATCAGCGTGACGACCACCCAGAGGCGGCGTCGCGCCGCCGTGGCTAGGCGGCGTTCGGTGGCAACACGTTCGGCTTCGGCGGACTCAATCTCATCCCGGACCTCGATCGAAGCCTGTAGATATTTCTGTTCGTCGGAGGTGAGCTGCATCTCTGACGCAGAAGCCCATTTCTCGTAGACATCGAGACGCGACCCCGACAGCAAGTAGTCGCGAGCCTGATCCGCCTCCACCCACTCGACCATGGCCGAGCGGAAGGCTGCATGACGACGAATGTCGTCACGGGCACTCTCGATCCACCCTCTGAGCCGTTCCCATTCGGTGAGCAGGGCTTCGTGGGCGACCTCGATTGCGGGGGAATCGGCCACCTGATCCCGATCCAGGGTGAGCAAACGGTTCTGGGTGTACGCGCTGATGACCTTCTGCAGGACAACGAGGTCCACGTCGAGAGCGGTGATCTCCGACGCCAGGACACGGCGTCGTCCTGAGCCGTCTCCGTCGGCAATCGCGATAAGACGGAGGAACAACTGTTTGGCCGCCGCCTTCTCCTTGTCTTCGAGCCTGTCATAGATGTCATCGGCTGTCCTCGTGATTGCGCCCTCGACTCCGCCCATCTCGCGGTAGATGTCCAGTGTCAGGGTGTCGTCGATTCTGCGATCGAACAGCTCGGTCAGGCTGAACTGGAAGAGGGGCAGGGCTCCGGGCTGGCCGACGACATCGGCAAGCAAGGTGGCAAGAAGCGCCGGCTGGAATCCGATGTTGGCTTGCGCCAACGGCTGTTGGGCGGCCGACTCGAGTTCATCCGGTAGCAATGGTACGACGTTGATTACTCCCTCTCCGAGCCTCGCTCCGAGCCGCGGATAGACAAGTGGCTGGCCATAGAAGTCGGAGCGAAGGGTCACGACGACCACGATCCGTCCGTGGGGATCGTCCAGCGCAGGGATGAGTTGGTCGAGGAACCGGGCTCTCGTCTCCTCGTCATCGACGAGCGTGAACAACTCCTCGAATTGATCGACAACGAGCAGAAGCCGAGAATCGCCGTCGGGCAGTACCCGGAGAGCGGCGCGGAGCAGACCGGTCTCGGGGACGGCGAGAAGGTCGCGCAGCGAGTCAGGTACGTCCAACGAGCTCCGCAACAACGCAACCTCCAGCTCGGCGAATGGATGTGATCCGGGCACCATCTGCGCCACCGACCAGGTTTCGGCTCCGCTGGATCCTCCCTTACGCAATGCCGGGATGACTCCTGCCTTGACCAGCGAGGACTTGCCGGAACCGCTAGGACCGACTAGCGCGATCAGCCGGGTGCCATCGTCGATCCGGCGCAGCACGTCGGCAACGAGGCGTTCCCGTCCAAAGAAGATCGATGCATCGTCCTCACCGAAGGTGCGCAAGCCTTTGAACGGGTTCACGACCGCGTCGGCGACGAGAGCCCTTCGGGTCGGGGCAGCGTGACTCGACTTGAGGCGCGGATCCTGGACCAGGATTTGTTCCTCAAGACGACGCAATTCGGCCGAAGGTTCGATCCCGATCTCCGACCCCAGGCGACGGCGGAACCGCTCAAAGGCTCGCAAGGCGTCTGCATGACGACCCGACCGATACAACGCCGTCATCAGTTGGGACACTGGCCGTTCTCGCAGGGGTTCAGCCTCACGCAGTGACTCCAACTCGCCGATCAGCTCCCGGGCCTGGCCCTGGTCCAGGCCGCACTCGATGCGGTCCTCGATTGCGCTCAGCCGAAGTTCCTCCAGATGTGTGATCTCGCTCTGGGAGAACTCTTCGTAGGTAACGTCCTGAAGAGCGTCTCCCCGCCAGAGTCCCAGCGCGTGGCTCAGCAGCTCGGCGGCCGCGGCGGGATCGGTCCTGGCCAGTTCATGTCCCCGTGACGCCTCCTGTTCGAACAGGAACGCGTCGATGCTGGCCGGGTCGACATTCAACACGTACCCGTGGTCCTTCGTCAGAAGGATGGAGCTCTCTCCTCTCGCGGTTCTGTCTGGCTCAAAGAGGGAGCGCAGGCGCGAGATGTAGACCCACAGGGCATTGTCCTTTCCGAAGGCTGCCTCTCCCCAGAGCTCTTCGAGGATTCGTTCGCTAGTGATGACCCGATTCGGGTGAAGCAGGAAGAAGGCGAGAAGAGCTCGTTGTTTGGGTGGGCCGAGGTCGACCGTCTGGCCTCCGACCGTTGCCACAGTCGGACCGAGTATCCCAAAGGTGGCGTTGATCGTTTCGGGTCTGACTCGTGTCACTGTTACCTCCAGGGAACCCAAGCAACACCAACTTACCGCGAACTTAACGGACGGGGCTCGTGGTCGCTATGTCCTCTGACTGACCGGGTTATGTCGCCGGGCGCACGGTGTGGCCGCCATCACCAACTAGGGAAAGGACGGCACCATGAGAAAACATCTCATCGAGACGATGGTCGTGATGGCACTCATTGCGACCGCGTGCAACACGGACCAGGGAGCCGGGCCAGCCTCCGAATCGACCGAGAGTCCAGCTTCGGCGGCATTCTCAGTTGATGACGCTGTATCAACGGCGAACGCCTACTTCACGGCGTTCAACAGTCGAGATGTCGACGCGGTCAAGGCCTGGTTTCCGTCGAATGCCACGTTCTCGGACAACTTCACAGGTTCGATTCCGCGAGACGCGTGGGAGCAGCGTCTGGTCTGGAACCTGGCCCAGGGAACGACTCTGGACAATCCGGACTGTGTCGCTGCTGACAGCGACTCCGACGGCAACAGATCGGTTACATGTCAGTCCGCCACGTTGAATGCGCAGACCCAAGCCGTTGGTGCGCACCCTGTGCCGACCGTCGTAAGTCTCCTGGTCACACCCAACGGGATCGAAGAGTTGAACGAAGACTTCGGCCAACCGGACTTCCTTCTGACGACGGTGCCGTTCATGGAGTGGATGAACGCCAAACACCCAGACGACGCGGAAAAGGTCGGCTTCGGTGTATGGGACTCGGTCGATCAAGCAGAGCTGAACGGAGAGCTGACCGCCGACTACTCCCGGCAATGGGCTGGCTATCTGGAGATGAACTGCGTTTTCATACCCGACCTCATCGACCCGGCCCGCGATTCGTATCTCGATGACTGTGGCTTCATCGGGCGCTAGGTCTCTGCAGATCCCGGCAACGGGCGTTGTGGGGAGCATGGCCGACCAGCGGGAATCGCCGTGGTGGGAGGGCAGGACGGACGTGGGAAGGGGAGGCGGAGGTATGCGGGAACGCCCTCCACGACACCCGAGGATATCGCTGGCTTGCCGAGACGCTCCGCGAGCGAGGGTGCGCCTTGAAGACATTCCAGACAATCCCGTGGGCATGTCCTTTGGGTTCCCACTCGATGTGCTCCATGCGGATGTGGTCCAATCCGGCGATTGCCCGCCAAGTACGACTCGTTCCAGTCGCCGACGTCCGATCCCTGGGGGAGGATGGGCTCGACCCGACTTTGATGCTCAATCGGGTCGAGCCCTGTCTGGGGTTCGAGCACCCATGGCGAGCATGCTTCCGAGTGTCTCAACACCACCGGTGCGTGTATAGGTCAGCTTGCAACAGGCGTGCAACAGGAACAGCGATTGATGGCCAATCCCCATGTAGAACCGAGAAGTCACCACACCGCGCATCACTGATAAGGATGAGGTCGGAAGTTCAAGTCTTCCTGGGCCCCACAACTCACTCACCAAGGATAAGGATCAGAAATGGCCTTTAACCTGGGACTTCGACGCACTGAAAGACGAGCTGGGTTGAAGGTCCAGCACCAGCTGACCACCATGCGGGCTCCCGTGACCTGAACCGTAGCCTTCCGTTCCAATACCCTGAGTTGGTCTTGCGGCATGTGCGCTCGGAGAGAAATGGCTGCCGGTATGAAAAGCCGGAGGTCGTCGCCGCGTGACAACCAAGAGAGCCGCCTGGCGGGCTTAGCCCGACGCGACCTCGAAGCCGTCCTTCGTAGGCGTCGCTTCCCTCCAAGGCGTTCACTCGTAGAGGCGGTGGTGTGGATGCCCGTAGGAGCGGCTGGCACTAGTCAAATCATCTTGAGTTCTTTGAGCACCTGAGGATGCGCTGTGCTCCGGCAGGACACGTGCCCGGCTTACTCCCCTTCGTCGAGGAAGATGCCCGCCAGCACGGCGTTGTGGCCGGCCGTCCGGTCCATGGTGATGGTTACGGAGGCGCCGGACGTCACGCTGATGGGGAAGTGCATCCAGGCGCCCAAGTTGAATGGGCTGTCGAGCACCATCTGCTGGGAGCCACTTCCGTCGTCGACCGTGACGATCTGCCTTCGTGAGGTCGTGTCCCAGTCGACAGAGTAGAGGTGCAGCATGCCGCTGAAGTCGGCGGTAAAGTCCAATCGCACCTGTAGTTGGGTGTCGTCATAGTAGGTGGCAGCGCGCCGATAGCTTTCATCCGGTGCCTCAAGCGCTTGAGGTGCACCTGGCCTCCAACACGTCAGCCGAGATAGCAACCGGCTCGAGCTCTCGTTCCTCAACCTCGGGCATCTCTTTGGGCATGAGCGATCGCTTCGATCCAATTGGTATTGCCGCCGCCGGCGCACTCGGTCTGGTGGTACTCGGTGCCGGGAAGGAGAGCACGAGTGTCGAGGCACACGGGTCTCACATATGCTGCTCTGGAGGTCCGCCACTCCTCGGCAATGCACTCGGTTCGAACCCCGCCGGGAATGGTCTCATCCTCACTGTCTGGCGGACAGTTTTGCGAAGCCTCCTGTGCGGCCGCCGACGGCGGCGATGGACTGATAATGGGGATACCAGTCGACGAGACACCCACTGCAACAACAAGCCCGACGATCAGGCCTCGAACCACGTGTCCCATGTTCCGACTGCTCAACGATCCCTCCTGTCTCAGGCCTTGACCGCGTGCCAGACTGGGCCTCCAGCAATGACAAGCAACCAGATCACGATCGACAGAAGGTCCATCGAGAGGGCAGTACGTGGCGACGACTTCATCGAAATCTGGCTTGCGTTTCGCACTCGTGACTGCTCCAGAGAGGAACTCGTTCATGCATTGAATATCGCTGACGAGAGACTGGATTTGATATGCACTGGACCGGCGATCACTCCTGACGGGTTCGCGTTCGGGCTCTCTACGTCCAAGGAGGGCCTCCAAAGTTGGCTTGCTCACCTGGTGGAGGAGCTGTCCGCCGTGGGCGTTTCAGGACTGATACAGGCTGCAGAAGAAGCCCGCGTCGGAGCGTGGCCCACCGACGATGCCACACCTGCCGGCTTCTTGGCGTGGAGCCACCAAATCAACCCGGACGTAACCGCCGTGGAACGTCAGTCGCACTGGCACGTAGAACCAGCCGCCACCAAAGCCATTACACAACACGCTGCCGGTTGGACAGCCGGTGGTGGCGATCACTCCATCGTCCACCTTGGGCTCTTCTCAATGGCCCTAGCTCCTGATGCTGACGTCTCCCCGATAATGGAAGCCTCGCTCGCTCGCAACCAGAACACGGCATGTATCCGGTACCGGCCAGAGGAGCGATCGGGCCGGACGGCCTACCTCTCATCAGGAGGAGAAGGTATCCTGCAGGTGATCGGCGCCAGTGTTCCCTGGCAACACCGGGTTGACGCCACCCGCACCGGTCTCCTGACCTGTCCGACCGAGGATCTCAACCTCGCATTCATACGCCCGGCCACTCCCCGAGCACAGTTCTGGTCCTCCATCCACATGCGCCAAGAGTTGCCAAACCTTCTCGAACACAACATCCGGTATAACCGGCATCTCCTCTCCCACTACACGCCCGACGCCCACGGAATCCAGATCCTCACCGGCAACCACCTCGAACTAGCCAACGACCTCGCCGCATGGAAGACTAAGAAGATCGGACCCGACCGCTACCTAGTCGAAGCGCCTGATCTGGCCCCCTGGTATTCCGAGCCACTACCCAACGACGAAGCGGTCGACCAAGCCCGGCGTGACTTCGGCGACATGATCCTCACCAAAAAGACCATTGCCGCCAACCCACCACCCTGGAAACCAGCCGCCTAAAAGCCAAGAGACTCCTCTTGGACTACTCGCACGAGATCCGCAGGTCATCTACTCGACCAACGCCGTGGAGTCACTGCACGCACGGATGCAGCGAGCCACCTGAGCTCGAGGCCACTTCCCCACTGAACAAGCAGCACTGAGATGCCTCTAAATCGTGGTGCGTGGTCTCGACCAAACCGGACCCGGTGGAGACGACGCTGGACAGTGAGATGGAAGGCAGCACTCAGCGCCTTCGCCATCGCATTCAAAGGCCGAATCCACCCCGCCGACAGCTAGAGATGCCAACGGCAGTTACACCGAAGCTCGGACAGTCTCACTCGTGGACCTCACGAGATTTCAACCCCTGACCCTTCGTTGCAATGAGGCTATCGATAGCCCTTTGACCCCATGAGACGGTTCCGGGTCACGCTTAGGTCAAGCTGAGGAGTACAGACCGGCAATAGAAGGAGCAAGCGAAAGAGAAGCAACGAGGCGAAGCATCCTTGGATTCGATGACTACTCGCACTCAGACAACGATCAAGACCCGGGAGAGTCGTCGATCTGATCACCGGACGTCGCGGGTAGGCGGGGCTTCTCACCGCCACCGCGCGACCCGACGAGACGGCGCCGGGACTCTCAATAGGAGGAGCTTTGCGTCTCCTGGACAGTTCGCCGTGTATCACAGGAGGCTCGTTCTAGCGGGCTCGTTCTAGCGCAAAAGCCCTGGTAGATCGCCTTGAGGCTATCGACGCGCGCATCTCTGGTAAGGATGAGGTCGGAAGTTCAAGTCTTCCTGGGCCCACAATCAATCCGATCCGCCAAAAACCCTGGCAGGCCGAGCTTTTCCCCTGTCGGCCCCGCCCGCAGGGCGGCGCGTCTCGACGTGCCCGGGTGACCTCCTACGTAGTGGTTGAGAGTATGTGAGTAGGTGACGTCGTCGTTGGAAGACGTCACCTACTCACGCTCGGCCTCGCCGACGTGGGACTGTCAGGAGACCCGGGCCAGTTCGGGCTCGTTGGACTGGTCGATGGCCGGGGCGCCGTCGATGTCGATCGTGGGGAGAAGACGGTCGAGCCATGACGGCAGCCACCAATTGGCATCGCCCATCAGCTTCATCGTCGCCGGGACCAGGACCATGCGGACCACGGTGGCGTCGATGAAGATCGCCGTCGCCAGGCCGAGACCCATCATCTTGATCGCTGGGTCGTCGCCGAGCACGAACCCGAGGAACACCGAGATCATGATCAGCGCCGCGGATGTGATCACCCGGGCGGTGCTCGAGATCCCTCTGATGACAGCACCCTGGTTGTCACCCGTGGCCAGGTACTCCTCGCGCACTCGTGACAGTAGGAACACCTCGTAGTCCATCGACAATCCGAAGAGCACGGCGAACATGAACATGGGGATGAACGAGATGACGGGCACCGTCGCCTCGAGACCGATCAGGTCCTTTCCCCAGCCCCACTGGAACACCATCACCAGCACCCCGTAGGCGGCGCCGATGCTCAGCAGGTTGAGGATCGCCGCCTTCAAGGGCACCAGAATCGAGCGGAACAAGACCACCAGCAGCAGGAACGACAGGGCGATCACCGCGGCGATGAACAGCGGGAGCCGGTCCTTCACCTGGCCGCCTATGTCCGAAAAGCTGGCAGTGGCCCCGCCGACATGCGCAGTCGCTGAGGTTCCCTCCAGGACCGCCGGGAACACTTCGGCGCGGAGACGCTCGATGGTCTCGACGGTCGCCGAGTCCTGAGGAGACGACGTGGGGAAGGCGACCAGTGTCGCCACACCGGCGACGGGGTCCACGCTCGCCGGAGCGACCGCGGCGATACCTTCGTCTCCGGTGACCGCGCTCACCAGCGGCTCGACCACCGAGACGTCATCGGAGATGTCGACGGCGATCAGCAGTGGCCCGTTGATCCCGGGGCCGAAACCTGCGGCGACCAGATCGTAGGCTCGCCGCTCGGTACGGGTCTCGGGCAGCGTCCCCTCGTCGGGGAACCCGAGCTGGAGGCTCAACACCGGTGCGGTCAGAGCGAGAAGCGATACCGTGACCCCGATGGCGTAGACCCAGGCATTCCGGGACACGTGCTCTCCCCAGCGTCTCCAACCGGAGCCCACCGTGGCCGATGGGGCCTTTCTCCGGAACCCGTTGATGCGGTGACCGGCGAGCCCGAGAAGGGCAGGGAGCAGAGTGACCGACCCGAGGACCATGATCCCGACGACGACGGAGGTGGCGACGCCGGCTGCGGTCATGAAGGGCAATCCGGCAACAGCGAGGCCGAGAATGGCGATGACCACCGTCCCGCCGGCAAAGATCACCGCCTTGCCTGCGGTGGCCACGGCACGGCCCGCCGATTCGGCGACATCCAGTCCCTCAGCAAGGAACTCACGATGCCGGGTGAGGAGGAATAGGGCGTAGTCGATGCCGACACCGAGCCCGATCATGCTGGCCATGTCCGGCGCCCAGCTGGGGATGTCGATTAGATAGGTGACCAGCCCCATCGAGGTGATTCCCAGTGCCAGACCGACGATTGCCATTCCGATGGGAAGCCCCATAGCGATCACCGAGCCGAAGACCGCCAGCAGGATGACCCCGGCGGTGATCAGGCCGATGAGCTCACCGACGCCGGTGGAGGCCTCCTCGAAGGAAGCGAAGAGATCTCCACCCATCTCTATCTGCAGTGGCGAGCCCGCGCCGGCCTCCTCACCGAAGGTCTTCAGGTTCTCCAGGTCGGTGACGCTGAGCTCTTCGAGCACCGGGTATTGGACCCGAATCAGCGCCACCCGTCCGTCGGGTGAGAGCGCGGGGTCGGGCGCATTGGTCACATTGGGCAGAGCGGCCAGCCCAGCCTGGAGATCGGCCAGAGCCTCCCGGGCCGGGGCCGACTCGGTGAAGGTCACGCCATCTATCGGCGTCGCCACCACCTGGGCGGTCAGCCCCGCCGAGTCCGACCGGGCGGCCGACAACAAGTCCACCGCAGCCTGTGAATCGAGACCTGGTACCTCCATCGAGTCCTCCAGATCCTTGCCGAAAGCAGAGGCGGCACCGACGACCACGAGGGCGACGGCCACCCAGGTGGAAATGACGACCCAGGGACGCCGTGCCGCGAAGTGGCCGAGCCTGTAGAGACGGTTTGACATGATTTTCTCCAATCGAGATGAGTGATGTCTCAATGGGCATCGTGTCGCACCGGCCGATCGGGCACATCAGCTGATGGGTCGGACTTGCCCTGGCCATTCGTGCGGTTCCGAAATTGGACTTTCGGCTGATTCGCCTGGTGTAGTCCTCACCTAACGTGGACGACTGATGACAAAGGCATTGCGCTCGCCCTGGGCGGAACCGAGAGCACCGGGTAACCCCGGCATCCTGTGGTGGGATCGCTGGCTGGTGGCGGGCTTGGTTGTCACCGCGATCGTCGAGGGAGTCGTGCGCTGGGACTCGCTGCTTTGGAGCCCTCTGGCGATCCTCTTCGCCGTGGCCCTCGCCGTCACGTTGCTGTGGCGACGAACGCACCCGCTGACCGTCGTGGTGATCGACTTCGCCGCGATCACCGTGATGAACGTGGTCGCGCTCATCACCTCCGACCCCGATTTCGGCCTCTACACGATGGTCTTCATCCTCATCATTCCCTATGCCTTGCTTCGCTGGGCCTCAGGCCGAGAGATCGTCATCGGGCTTGGCCTGGTCATGCTCGGGTTCGCCACCGGGCTCGCCGCCGACTTCACCGACGTCGGAGAGGCCATCGCCGGGTTCATCTTCGCGATGAGCCCCGTCCTCATGGGAGCTACCGTCCGCTACCGGTCGTTCGCCCGCTCTCGCGACCGTGACCAGGCGGTGCTCCAGGAGAGGGCGGAGTTGGCCCGAGAGCTGCACGACACCGTGGCTCACCATGTCTCGGCAATCGCCATTCGAGCCCAGGCCGGCCGAACCCTGGCGGGGACCAACCCGAACGCGCCATTAGATGCCCTGCGGGTGATCGAAGAGGAGGCGTCGAAGACCCTCGCCGAGATGCGGGCGATGGTGGGGGCGCTTCGCGGCGGGGAAGAGCCGGAGCTAGCCCCGGTGCCTGGCATCGCCGACATCGAACGACTGGCCCGCGACACCGGCGACGGGCCTGAGCTGTCGGTCTCCATCTCAGGAGATCTCGACGGAATCGCGCCGTCCGTCGACGCCGCTATCTACCGGCTGGCGCAGGAGTCGATCACCAACGCCCTCCGTCATGCCCGCCATGCCACCACCATCGAGGTTGCTGTCACCGGGGATGGCAAATGGGCAAGGCTCACAGTTCAAGACGACGGCGAGCCCCGCCACACCGGCAACCCGGAGCCGGGGTTCGGGCTCCTCGGGATGGGCGAGCGAGTCAAGCTCCTCGGAGGGAGCCTGGAGACGGGGCCCGGTCCAGTACGGGGATGGGTGGTCAGCGCCCGGCTGCCCAAGGACGGCTCGCCTCGATGAGCATCGGCGTGCTCATCGCCGACGACCAGGAGCTGGTCCGCACCGGGTTAGCGATGATCCTCGACGCCCAGCCCGACATTGAAGTGGTAGGCCAGGCCGTCGACGGCCGCCAGGCGGTGCAGCTGGCCCGGGAATTGCATCCCGACGTCTGTCTGTTCGACATCCGAATGCCCGAGATGGACGGGCTCGAGGCGACCCGATTGCTCGCCGGACCCGATGTCGCCGACCCGATGGCCATCGTCATCATCACCACCTTCGACCTCGACGAGTACGTCCATGGCGCACTCAAGGCGGGAGCCCGGGGGTTCCTGCTCAAAGACGCCGGCCCGGACTTGTTGGTCCAGGCGATCCACGCCGCCGCCAACGGCGATGCCCTGATCGCTCCCAACGTGACCGTCCGACTGCTGGAAGAGTTCGCCCGCGCGGGAGCGCGAAGCGAGCCAACCCAGCCGAATTGGCCGCTCACCGATCGGGAGGAGGAGGTGCTTGCGACCGTGGCTCGGGGATTGACCAACGCCGAGATCGCCGAGGCGCTCCACATAAGCCTGAGCACGGTGAAGGCCCACCTCTCCAGTCTGATGACCAAACTCGGGGCCCGCAACCGAGTCGAGCTGGCGATGTGGGCCCACGAGACCGGCCGGGTCTGATAGCACAGATCATCTACGTCAGGACCTGATCGAACACAAAGCTGCCACCGAACCGGAATCGTCGACTACGGACATGTATCCGCTCGCGGAGCTGGTCCGATCCAGCTACGACCGGCATCTGCGCAAGTCAGACGTCGTTGCCGATCCACATGTTCTGCGGCTCGTCGTCGATGAAACGCTCCGGTGACTGGACTTGAGATCCTCCGGCACGCCGATGCCTGCTCACCTCGTAAGCACACTCCCTGATCCTGGCGCCATCGGAGGGTTGAGCAAGACGGTCTCTTCCAACTGCACCATCCGAGTTCGCCGCCTCTTTGTTCGAGACGCCGTAGAACACGCTGAACGCGCTAGAGCATGGAGCCCATTCCCACCCTTTTCCCGGACGAAACGGGGGCGTGCACCCGTGACAACGGGAAGGGGTGTCGGGCATTGTCGCGAGGTGTCCGCACCTAGGAGGGAATTATGAGCGAGCGCAAAGACCTTGAGGCCGTCGAGGAGGCTGCACCGGGCGACCCGTCGGGTAGGCGCGAGATGGAGGAGCCAGGCCGAGGGCGAATGATCGCATTTCGCGTATTCGCAATCGTGGTTTCCCTGTCGCTACTGGTGTTGATGGTCTTCAGTCTCCTGGAAGCAGTCATCATGTGGTTGTCATGGGACACGCTGATGTCTTTCATCGACGACCTG
>Ga0299914_10000642_pt1 | contig 21553 bp, 21 predicted proteins | sample RVTome_10_FD_201361 | JGI IMG/M metagenome (GOLD analysis project Ga0299914, IMG submission 201361) | Soil microbial communities from uranium-contaminated site in the Upper Colorado River Basin, Wyoming, United States - RVT153D57 (version 2) ...
GCCCATCGGTCACGAGCTCGACCGTGTGGTCGTCGACCTTGTGCACCTCCTTCACCGAGGCGAGCGCGAATGACATCTCCGAGGCGTCCTGAGTCTGACGCTTGAAGGTATAGACCACGTCGTCGGCGTTGAACGGGTTGCCGTTGTGGAACGTCACGCCCTCTCTGAGCTCGAACCGCCAGGTGACGCCGTCGTCGCCTAGCTGCCACTCGGTCGCCAGGTCCGGCTCGAGCGAGAGGTCCGGCAGCCGGTGCAGGAGGCGGCCGTAGATATTGCCTTTCATGGCATTGGTGGGCCCCTCGTTGTTGGCGTGCGGGTCCAGACCCAGAATGTCGCCGGTGGTGGCGTAGCGGAACACCTTCTCCTGCGCGAGTGCGGGGAGCGCGAGCAGAGCGGCGCCGAGCGCCATCACGAAGCCAGTCGCCTGATACATGATCGTACCCCTTCTTGCGGGTTCGTCCCGGTGGCCTCTCCCGATCGCGATGCAATCCACGGACCGCCCTGACGGTCGAATGGGATCACACGCTTTCTGAGGCACGAAGTTAGACCCGAGCCCCGACCCGAAACAAGGCTCGAGTGCTCTTTGATTTCGACCGGCAGACGCCCAAGCGGGTCGGCGCTCGGGGGTTGACATCACCTGATGTCCTAATACAGGCTAATGCAACTCATCAACGCCGGAGAAAGTGCGCCTTGCAGCTCGACGCCGACGAGCAGGCGATGCTCGATGGAGCCCATGGCGAGGCCGCGCGGTCGGCGCTCGCCATGCAGGTCGAGGTCGGTCGCTTCTTCGGCGCGGAGCGCATGGTGCCGGTGTCCTGCGCCCACATGATGGGAGACATAGAGGTCATGGGCGAGGCCGGGCTCGAGCTCCTGCGCGCTTGGGCGGGCGAGGAGGCGCGATTTCGGGTCCCGATCACCACCAACGCCCGCTGCGTCGATTTCGCCGCCGCCGAACGGCTGCTCCAGGACCCGGCGATGGTACGCAAGGAGCGCGAGCTGATCGGCTGCCTGCGGGCGATCGGCATCAAGCAGACCGATACCTGCATCAATTATCAGACCGTCTACCAGCCGCATTTCGGCGAGCACGTCGCCTGGGGCGACACCGGCACGGTGATTTACGCCAACTCGGTGCTCGGCGCGCGCAGCAATTTCGAGAGCGGACCGGCCGCCTTCGCCGCCGGCCTTACTGGGCGCACGCCCCGCTACGGCTTCCATGAGACGGCGTGCCGCCGCGGCACAGTGCTGGTCGAGGTGACGGCCAAGCTCGAGGATCTCGCCGACTGGGGCGCGCTCGGCGCGGCGGTCGGGCGGGCATGCGACGACTACTGGCACGTCCCGGTACTCGACGGCATCCGCACCGTGCCGAACCCCGATCAGTTGAAGCACCTGGGCGCCAGTCTGGCGAGCTACGGCTCGCTCGCGATGTTCCACATGACGGGCGTCACGCCCGAGGCCCGCACCCTCGACGAGGCTTTTCGTGGCAAACCGCCCGAGCGCGTCGTCCTGGTCGACCAGGCGGCCCTGGATGCGGTGTTTGCCTCCTACCCCGCCGACCGGCTGGAGGTCGACCTCGTGGTGCTGACCGGCCCGCAGCTCTCGGTGTTCGAGCTGCGCCTGGTCTCCGACCTCCTCGACCGCCGGCGCGTGCACGCCAACACGCAGCTAATCGTCACGACCAACCGGCAAAACTTCGCGGCGGCCCGCGAGCTCGGCCTTGATGTGACGGGAGGACAGATGAGCGAAGAACGACGCGCCGGCCTGATCGGGCTCGGCACCATGGGCGCGCCGATGGCGCGTCAGATCCTGAGCAAGCACGGCGCTCTCATCGCCTACGACACCGATGCGAGGGCGCTCGGGAGCCTCGCGCGGGATGGCGCCCACGCCGCGGGATCGCCCAGGGAGGTGGGCGAGCAGTCGGACGCCGTGATCACCATGCTGCCGCATCCCGACGTGCTGAAGGAGGTGGTGCTGGGGGCGGAGGGTCTGATCTACGGGCTGAAGCCAGGCGCCACAGACATCGACATGTCGACGAGCGGCCTCGAGGCGGTCCACGCGATCGGCCGTGCGCTCGCCGAGAAGGGTATCCGGATGGTCGATGCGCCGGTCGGCAAGGGACCCTGGGCGGCCGAGAAGGGCGAGCTCACCGTCCTGATGGCGGGCGACGAGCGCGAGTGCCGTGCGGTCGAGTGGCTGCTCTCGATGGTCGGCAGCACGCTCTACTACTGCGGGCCGCTCGGGGCCGGGCAGGTCATCGAGCTCGCCAACAACCTGGTCGCCTGCGGCAACATGGCGATGCTCGCCGAGGCCTACAAGATGGCGGCCGAGGGCGGCGCGCGCCTGGACGTGCTATGCGAGATGATGCCCAACACCTCGGCCGACTCCTGGCAGCTCCGCCATACTTTGAACGGCAAGCTGCGCAAGGGCGACCTCAGCCCGATGTTCAAGCTCAAGCTGGCGCACAAGGACATGCGGCTGATCGTCGAGATGGCCGAGCGCCTCGGCACCCCGATCGCCTGCGGGCGCGCGGTGCTCGACTGGTACGAGAAAGGCTTCGAGGCCGGCTATGGCGAGCTCGACTGGGGGGCGATCATGCTGACCGCCAATCCCGAGCTCGGGGCGGACTGAGGTGCCGGCCGACCGGCACACCGAATCGGACCTGCTGAGACGCGACAGCCACGTCGCCCTGTACGCCCAGGTCGCCGATTTGCTCAAACGGGAGATCGCCGCCGTTCCTCATCCTGCGTCTGGACGGCTGCCGAGCGAGCATGCCCTGATGGCGCGCTTCGGCATCAGCCGGGTCACCGTGCGCCTGGCGATCGACCTTCTGATCAAGGAGGGTCTGGTCGTCCGCAAGCAGGGCAAGGGCACCTATCTGGCGGGCTCGACGGTCCGCCACGAGCTGCAGGAGCTGCGCGGCCTTTACGACGTGATGGTCGCCCAGGGCCTGGAGCCGGAAACCCGGCTGCTCAGGTTCGAGCTGGCGGAGCCGCCGCCCGAGGTGCTGGCGCGGCTGGGGCCGGAACGCGGCCGCCTGATGTTCCTGCAGCGCCTCTACAGCCTGGAGGGCGCACCGTTCGGCCTCGCCAGCACCTGGCTGTCGGCCGAAGCGAGCCGGGTCACCTGGGAGCAGGCGGAGACCCACCCGAGCTATTCGATCCTGCAGCAGCTCCTGGGCATCCGGATCGCAAACGCGCGCCTCGCGATCCGCGGCCGCCTCGCCGGCCGCTCCCTGGCGCGCGCTCTGAAGGTGTCCTCGAAGAGTGCCGTGCTGGTGCTGGAGCGGACCTCCTATGACCGCGACGGGCGCCCGCGCGAGCTCACCGAGTTCGTCGTCAACTCCGAAAGCTACGAGTTCACGCTCTCGGCCGAGGGTCCGCTGCCGATCAACTCGGGCCTGCGCGCAGCCTCCACGGCAGCCTGATCAGGTTCGAGCGGCGCTCCGTCCTCCCGGTCGGTCCAGCCTGGCCCATCCAGGCGCTTGCGCGGCAGCGCAGGTCGGGACGCGACCCCGCACGTGGAGCGCCGCCTTGCCCATGAGATGGGCGCTGACCGGTGCGGTGATGAACAGGAACAGCATGATCAGCACCTCCGGGAAGCGGATCTGCTCGCCATCCGAGCTGAAGTGGAGGGCCGAGGCGATCAGGAGACTGCCGACCCCGAGCGTCGTCGCCTTAGTCGGGCCGTGCAGGCGCAGAAAGAAATCTGGGAAGCGGGCAAGCCCGATCGAGCCGGTGCGCCCGCAGGACCGGGCTCATGAAGGGCGTGGACCAGCAGGAGCCCGTTCTCCTGGTCCAGGTCGGGCGACGGTTCCGGGCGTGATCGAGACGATCCCGGCCAATATCGCCATGCCGTAGGGATCGCGGCAGTCGAGCGGGACGACCATGAACCGAGGCTGCAGGCTGTGGGCGAGGCGGGTCAGGGTGAGCCGCGTCACCGTCAGGCTGGCCTTCAGAGTGTCCCAGTTGACGATGAGGAACAGTCGCCAGAGCAGCGGCAGCCGATGGAACGGCGGGCGGTCGGGCCCGAACGGCCGGGTCAGCAGTGGCAGAGCGAGCCCGAGAAGCGCGCCGAGCAGGATCTGGCCCGGCTGCAGGCTGGCGTTCAGCACCAGCCAGATCACGAGCAGGCTGGCCGAGAGCACCGGGTGAAGGAGCGCACGCCCCATGGAGTTCATCGTGACCTCCCGGAGGCCAACGCCTGGTCGAGCACCGCCCGGATGTAGCCCGTGGGATCGACGACCTGCTGCGCGGCCACCTGGGCATAGTCCACGATCGGGCCGGCACCGGCAGTCAGAAGCACGCTGCAGCCGATCAGGGCGAGCGGTGGACCGAGGGCTCCGGCCGTGGCGGCAGCGACCGGGCGATCGCCCGCCTGGCCCGCCGTCTCCCAGAAGACGAGATTGCCGGCACGGCTGCAGCCGATCAGCCCAAGCAGGCCGGTGAGCAGCAGGGTGGCGTAGATCCAGCCGGCCGATGGGAGACCCGTCGCGCTCTGCAGAATCATCATCTTGCCGAGGAAGCCGCTCAAAGGCGGGATGCCGACCGCCGCGATCGCCCCGATGAGAAAGCTCCAGCCGAGGAGATGTCGCGGCCTGATCGGCGGGCCGGGGGCGAGCCGGCCGCCGAGCTCGCCACGCTGTCGGCTGATCGGCTCGATCAGCAGGAAGAGACCCGCCGTTACGAGGGTGCTGTGAGCGAGGTAGTAGAGGCCGGCCATGATCGCGGGCAGCTGAACAAGGCGAACGCGGTCAGGAGCGTGCCGACGGAGGCGATCAGAAGGAAGGCGACCAGCTCGCCCAACGCGCGGCTCGCCAGGACGCCCAGCATGCCGAGCCAGAGGGTCGCCAGCGCGGCCGGCAGCAACCACGGCTGGGCAAGCCAGCTCAGCTCGCCGGCAAGCGGGCCGAACACCGCCGTGAACACGCGCAGGATACGGTATGCGCCGACCTTGGTCATGATCGCGAACAGGGCGGCGACCGGCGCCGCCTCGCCGTAGCCCTCGGGCAGCCACAGGTGCAGAGGCACCAGCGCCGCCTTGAGGCCGAACACCACGAGCAGCAGCACCGCCCCGATCCGGGCGAGCCCCGTGCCCGCGGAATCGAGGGCTCCCATCGCGCGGCCTAGATCGGCCAGGTTGAGCGTCCCGGCGACGCCATAGAGCAGCCCGACCGCGATCAGGAACAGAGCGGAGCCGACCAGGTTCAGGACGACGTAGATCGTGCCGGCGCGCAGACGCGCTTTGCCGCCGCCATGGAGCATGAGGCAGCAGGACGCGATCAGCAGGACCTCGAAGAAGACGAAGAGGTTGAACAGATCGCCGGTCAGAAAGGCGAGCATGCCCCAGCAACAGGACCAGACCGATCGCCGGGGCGGCTGCGGCTCCCGTTGTGCAGGCCGCGCGCCCCGCCCGGCTCAGGACCGGCGCCCCGATCGCGCCGAGGAACGGCAGCCCCGGAGCAGCAGCAACTGCATGGGCCGGAAAGTCTCTCGTTGATTGCAACGGACGGCCTGAACCGAGGCCGGCGCCCTGACGCCGTCGACGCCCGTTCGCGACACCAGGATAGATGCTAAAGTTCCGGGTCGGTTGCTCTGCCACTCTTTGATGGGCGAGAACGCCGAGGGTCAGTTGGCGCGAGCGCCGAACGTCCGCGGCCAAGTCCTGTGGAAGCCTCGTCAACGGCTCGCGGCGGCAATTGATAGCGAAGGTCGGCTCGCCACCGCGGTGCAACCGCACGTTCGGCGGCAGCGGCTAAGTAGGAAGCGTGCCTCGAGGCAGCGAGCTTTACTTACCCGATCGAGCGGTGTCTTGGCGGAGGGTGCCGCTCGGGCGTAGCGCGCTCACCGGTGACGGCGACAGAGCAAGTGCCAGTGGCGCAGCTGCCCTCGTAGGTCTCGCCTCGGATCAGAGCTGGGCTCACGATGCTCGCCGCCTATTGGGCAGGCTCCGAAACGGCCTCCGTGAGTTCCCTGGCCAGGCGGTCGCTCGGCGCATGCACGGCAAGATCGCCGAGCGAGGCGACGCCGACCAGCCGCTTTTCGCGATTCAAGACGATCAGACGTCGGATCTGATGCTGCTCCATCTTGCGAGCGGCCGCCTCGATCTGCTCGTCCTCGAAGCAATAGACCACGTCCCACGTCATCACGTCCCGCACGGGTGTGCTGTTGGGTCTCTGCCTTCCGCCGTGGCGCGCACCGTGATGTCGCGATCGGTCAGCATCCCGACCAGTCGGTCGCCTTCGCCAACCGGCATGACACCGCTGTCGAGTTCACGCATTTGCTGCGCCGCCTCCCGCAGCGCCGTCTCGGGGCTGAGCACCAGGGGATCAGCGGTCATGATGTCCTTGAGCTGCATGGCTCTCTCCCGCGGACCGGGTAGCGCGGATGATTCAACGACCCTCCATGCGCCGCGTTCCGAAGCGAAGCGGGCTTGCGCGACGATCGTGTCGGCCCATCGGCGGCGGTCGATCTGCCGGTCTGGCTTTTCGGCAACGCGCAGCTCTCGAAGGGAAACCCGATCTCGATCGAGGGCGTTCTTGGAAGGCGGGCACCGACGGTGATGGCATCGTCACGCCCGAGAGCCGATCAGACCTCATCCGATGTCCCATCAAAGGAGATGCATCATGGTGGCGCGCAGGGCGGAAGCCGAGTGGCAGGGAGACCTGCGTTCGGGCAAGGGGCAGGTGAGCCTCGGCAGCGGGGCCTGGTCGGGGCCCTACTCGTTCCGCTCCCGGTTCGAGAGCGGCGACGGAACCAACCCCGAGGAGCTGATCGGCGCGGCGCATGCGGGCTGCTTCTCGATGGCGCTCGCCGCCGGGCTGACGGCGGCCGGCCACGCGCCGGAGCGGATCCATACCGTGGCGACGGTCCATATCGAGCAGCAGGACGGCGGCTTCGCGATCCCGCGGATCCTGCTCGAGACCGAGGCGCGGGTGCCGGGGATCGACGAGGCAGGCTTTCAGGAGCAGGCTCGGGCCGCGAAGGCGAACTGCCCGGTGTCGAAGGCGCTCGCCGGGACCACGATCGAGCTTGAGGCCAAGCTCGTCTGAATCCAGGGCGGTCGGTCACCCCCGGTCGCTGCGAAGCACTGCCGCGCACCCGGCGAGCGCCTGAGAAGGAGCCACAGAGACTCAGAGCTGGCTTGGCAGCACGCGATCCGGCGGCCGATGGCCGTCGATGAAGGTCTTGATGTTGATGATCACCTTCTCGCCCATGTCGATCCGGCCCTCGATGGTCGCGGAGCCCATGTGCGGTAGCAGCACCACGTTGTCGAGCTCGCGCAGCTTGGGATTGATGGCCGGCTCGTGCTCGAACACGTCGAGCCCGGCGCCGGCGATCTCCCGGTTGCGCAGCATCCGGGTCATGGCGGCCTCGTCGATCACCTCGCCGCGCGAGGTGTTGACGATGATCGACTCCGGCCGCAGCAGCTTGAGACGGCGCGCCGAGAGCAGGTGATAGGTGGCCGGGGTGTGCGGACAGTTGACGCTGATCACGTCCATGCGGGCGAGCATCTGGTCGAGACTTTCCCAGTAGGTCGCCTCGAGCTCGTTTTCCAGCGCCTCGGGCACGCGCCGGCGATTGTGGTAATGGATCGCCAGGCCGAAGCCGCGGGCACGGCGCGCCACCGCGGTGCCGATCCGCCCCATGCCGAGGATGCCGAGCCGCTTGCCGGTGATCCTGTGGCCGAGCATCGAGGTCGGTCTCCAGCCGCTCCAGTCGCCCGATCGCGCCAGGCGCTCGCCCTCGACCAGGCGCCGGGCGACCGCCAGGATAAGGCCCATGGTCATGTCGGCGGTATCCTCGGTCAGCACGCCCGGCGTGTTGGTCACGGTGACGCCGCGGGCGTAGGCTGCCTCGGCGTCGATGTGATCGACCCCGGTGCCGTAGTTGGCGATCAGGCCGAGTTGGGCGCCGGCATGGGCCAGAACGCTGCTGTCGATCCGGTCGGTTACGGTCGGCACGAGCACCTCGGCCGCCTTCACCGCCTCGATCAGCTCGACCTTGGTCATCGCCTTGTCGGCCTCGTTGAGCCGGGTGTCGAACAGCTCCATCATGCGGGTCTCGATCACCTCGGGCAGCTTGCGGGTGACGATGACCAGCGGCTTTCTGCGCACCATGCGGGCGGCCTCCGCGTTCGAGCTGACCCCGGGACGTGGTGCCATGCCTACCAGAACTGGCATGTCAGCTGAAGCTTCCGACGCGTCACGCGCCTTGCCGAGAGGTCGCGTTGGTGGTTAAGCGTTTCCCGCGATACGATTGGTCAGGAGAAAGGACCACAACTCCATGGGTGCAAGACGAACCACGCATGCCTGCCTGCGGCTGATCGTGCTCGTGGCGGTCGGGCTGCTGGCGATGCAGCCGGGTCCCTCCCAGGGCCAGTCGCAGGCCGGGCGCACCACCGGTCTGCCCCTGCCGCGCTTCGTGTCCCTCGAGGCCGACCCGGTCAACGTGCGCTTCGGCCCCGGCCGGCAGTATCCGATCAACTGGGTGTTCGCCCGCGAGGGGCTGCCGGTGATGATCGTCGCCGAGTTCGACAACTGGCGGAAGATCCGCGACCACGAAGGCAAGGAAGGCTGGATCCACGCAAGCCTCCTGTCCAGCAAGCGCACCCTGATGGTGAGCGGTCAGATTCGCGAGCTGCGGCGGACCGCGAGCGCCGATGCCCGCGTCGTGCTGCGCGCCGAGCCGGGGGTGATCGGCGATCTTCTGGACTGCGATGCCGAATGGTGCCACGTCGAGATCGACGGGCGTCGCGGCTGGCTGCACCGCTCGGACTTCTGGGGACTGCTGCCTGACGAGGTCGTCGGCTAGCTCGCGGAAACCTAGAAGCCGGAGCCGGCCGCGAGATCCGCCGCTGCCGCGTGCTGCGAGCCGGAGCGCACCCTGGCGATCGGTCAGGTCTTGTCGATGCTGCGCAGGCGCACGATCACCTCGACACGGTCGATCGCCGTACCGCACGGCGGATCGGGCAGGCGGCTGATCGCGACCTCGTCGTCCGGGATGTCGGTGAGCTCGCCGGTGCGATCGTCGAAAAAGTGATGATGGTGCGAGGTGTTGGTGTCGAAATAGCTCTGGCCCATGTCGACCGCGACCTCGCGCAGCAGCCCGACGCTCGTGAACTGATGCAAGGTGTTGTAGACGGTCGCCAGAGACACCGGGATGCCGGCGTTGCGCGCCTCGTGGAACAGGTCCTCGGCGGTGACGTGCCGGTTGCCGCTCTCAAGGAGCAGCTTGGCGAGCGACAGGCGCTGCCGGGTCGGCCGCAGGCCTGCCGCCTTCAGCCTTTCCAGGACCATGGAATAGGTTCGAGTCGTCAGCACCGCTGCCTTCACCAGTTGAAGCCCAGGTCGCCGGTCGGCCGGCGTCACCAATCCGTACCTAACTGGTCCTGTTTGCCGACCTTGTCAAGCCGACAGCCTGATCAGTCGCCAGTCGAGATCCGATCGACCAACTGCCGAACCGTCGGGATGAACCCGTTCGAGTAGAAAGGATCGTCTCGAAACCTGAACACGTTGTGCCCGGCGAACATCAGCTCGTTCTCGATATCGCCGCCATGGGCGATGTCCTGCAGGGTCTTCTGGATGCAGAACGAGCGTGGGTCGGGCGGCCGGCCGGTGGTGTGCTCCTCGTTGCACGCCCAGTTGCTGAACTTGCAGGCGGACAGACAGCCCATGCAGTTGATCTGATCGCGCCGGATCTCGATCGCCTTGTCCGGCGTGACGTAGATCAGGGTGTCGTCAGGCGTCTTCATCGCCTGGCTGTAGCCCTCGGCCTGCCACAGCGCGACCTTCGCGACGTCCTCGGGACGCACGTAGACGAGGCGGCCGCGCGTGCCGAATGCCAGCGGCTCGATCAGCCCTCGCTCGGCATCCGGCTCGGCCGCGAAGGCGATCTGCCGGTCGGATCGCGCCTCCAGCTCCTTCAGGAAATCGTTCCGGACCGCTGAGGAGTAGAAGCCCGTCGGGCTGAAGCGCTGCAGCAGCACGTCGCCTTCCTCGAGCTCCACGATCCGCCGCTTCCAGGCCTCGGAGATCGGGCTCTCGCGGGTCAGGAGCGGCCGGGTGCCGAACTGGAAGCCGATCGGCCCGAGCTCCGGATTGCCCATCCAATCATGCCAGTCGCGCAGATGCCAGACGCCGCCGGCCATGATGATCGCGGTCTCGTCGAGGCCGACCTCGCGCATCGTGTCCCGCAGCTGGCGGACGCGCGGAAACGGTTCCTCGGGCCGGCGCGGGTCCTCGGAATTGGACAGGCCGTTGTGGCCGCCGGCGCGCCAGGGGTCCTCGTAGACCACCCCGCCGAGCCACTCCGATACCCGGTAATAGGCACGCTTCCAGAGCGCCCGGAAAGCGCGCGCCGACGACACGATCGGGTAGTAGTAGACGTTGTACCTGGTGGCAATCTCCGCCAGGCGATAGGGCATGCCGGCGCCGCAGGTGATGCCGTGAACCAAGCCCCTGGCGCCTTCCAGCACGCCGTGGAGAACTCGCTCGCAGGCGCCCATCTCCCACAGCACGTTCATGTGCAGCCGGCCTTCGCCGCCGCGCACGTCGTGCGCGATCCGGGCCTGGCTGATCGCCGCCCGGATCGAGTAGGCGATGAGCTCCTCGTGGCGCTCGAGACGGGTCTTGCCGCGGTACACCAGCGGCACGAGGCGGCCACGCTCGTCGATGTAGTCGCCGTTGACGCCGGAGAATGTCCCGATCCCGCCGGCGGCAGCCCAGGCGCCGCTGCTCAGGCCGTTGGACACAGAGATCCCCTTGCCGCCCTCGAGCAACGGCCAGACCTCGCGACCGGAAAGAATCAAAGGCTTCAGGGGAACCACTAATACTCTCCCATCCCCGGCCGGACCAACGGTCCAGCCGGTCTCGTCGTGCGCTCGCTGATGTTTACGCGCACACCAAAAGCCGGCGAGGCGTGCGCCGTCAACGTTTCCAGACCTGGAACATGGGGGTGGCGGGAAGGCATTGCAAGATCGCGGGGCGAACGCGGTACCGGCCCCGCCGGCTCACCCGGCGGGGCCTGCTCGCGCTAGCGCCTGGCTCGGGCTAGCTCGCCTGGCGATGCCGCCGCGGGCCGCGATCGCGGCGCGGCGGTCGCTCGCCCTGGCCGTCCGCCACCGGGCGGGGCTGGCGCGGCTCGACCGGAAGCTCCTCGCCGGTATCCTGGTCGACGGCGCGCATGCTGAGCTTGACCTTGCCGCGATCGTCGATACTCAGCACCTTGACCTTCACGACGTCGCCCTCGTTGACCACGTCGGTCACCTTGCCGACCCGCTCGTTCTTGAGCTCGGAGATGTGGCAAAGCCCGTCCTGACTGCCGAGGAAGTTGACGAAGGCGCCGAAATCGACCACCCGGACCACCTTGCCGGTGTAGATCCTGCCGACCTCGGGAACGCTGGTCAGCCCGCGGATCCAGTCGATCGCCTGCTGGCTCGCCAGCGCGTCGCTGGACGCGACCTTGACCGTGCCGTCGTCCTCGATGTCGATCTTGGCACCGGTAGTCTCGCAGATCTCGCGGATCACCTTGCCGCCCGGGCCGATCACCGCGCCGATCTTGTCCTGAGGAATATGGATCACGCTGATCCGCGGCACGGTCTCGCGCATCTCCGACCGCGCGGCAGTAATCCCCTTGGCCATCTCGTCGAGGATGTGGATCCGTCCGGCCTGCGCCTGCGTCAGCGCACTCCGCATGATCGCCTCGGTGATGCCGGCGATCTTGATGTCCATCTGCAACGAGGTCACGCCTTGCTCGGTGCCGGCGACCTTGAAGTCCATGTCGCCGAGGTGATCCTCGTCGCCGAGAATGTCGGAGAGTACCGCGACTCTGTCGGCTTCCTTGATCAGGCCCATGGCGATGCCCGCGACCGGGCGGACGATCGGCACGCCCGCGTCCATGAGGGCGAGCGAGCTGCCACACACGGTGGCCATCGAGCTCGAGCCGTTCGACTCGGTGATCTCCGAGACCAGGCGGATCGTGTAGGGGAAGGCCTCACGCGACGGCAAGAGCGGTCGGATCGCCCGCCAGGCGAGCTTGCCGTGGCCGATCTCGCGCCGGCCGGGTGGGCGCATGAAGCTCGCCTCTCCGACCGAATAGGGCGGGAAGTTGTAGTGCAGCAGGAAGTGCTCGCGGCGGTCGCCTTCGAGCGCGTCGATCACCTGCTCGTCCTGGCCGGTACCGAGGGTCGCGACCACCAGCGCCTGGGTCTCGCCGCGGGTGAACAGGGCGCTGCCGTGGACCCGCGGAAGCACGCCGACCTCGGCCGAGATCGGGCGCACGGTGGTGGTGTCGCGGCCGTCGATCCGACGCCCGGTATCCAGGATCGCATTGCGCACGATCCACTTCTCGAGCCGCTTGAATTCGCCCGCTACGACCGGCTCCAGCGCGCCGTCCTCGCCGCCGTAGGCCTCGAGCGCCTTCGCCCTGGCAGCCTCGACCAGCTCATGGCGCGCCTGCTTGGAAGGCTCGGCATAGGCCCGGCGCAGCTCGTCCTCCAGATCGGCCTTGAGCCGGTCGAACAGCTCGCCGTGCTCCTCGATCTCCAGCTCCCACGGTTCCTTGGCGCAGGCCTGGGCGAGGTCGATGATCAGGTCGATGACCGGCTGGAACTGCTGATGGCCGAACATGACGGCACCCAGCATGGTCTCCTCGGACAGCTCCTTGGCCTCCGACTCGACCATCATCACCGCATCCCGGGTGCCGGCGACCACCAGATCGAGCTCGCTGCCGGGGAGCTCCTGGTAGGTCGGGTTCAAGATGTACTCGCCGTCCCGGAAGCCGACGCGGGCGCCGCCGATCGGACCGAGGAACGGGATGCCGGAGATGGTGAGCGCAGCACTCGCGCCGACCATCGCCACGATGTCCGGATCGTTCTCCTGGTCGTGGGAGAGAACCGTGCAGATGACCTGCGTCTCGTTCTTGAAGCCGCTGGGAAACAGAGGCCGGATCGGCCGGTCGATCAGGCGCGAGGTCAGGGTCTCCTTCTCGGCCGGCCGCCCCTCGCGCTTGAAGAAGCCGCCGGGGATCTTGCCCGCGGCGAAGGTCTTCTCCTGGTAGTTCACGGTCAGCGGGAAGAAGTCCTGTCCCGGCTTGACCGTGCGCGCCGCCACGGCGGTGCACAGAACCGTGGTCTCGCCATAGGTGGCAAGCACCGCGCCGTCCGCCTGACGCGCCAGCCGGCCGCTTTCTAGGACCAGCCGCTTGCCGCCCCAGAGGATCTCTTTTCGGGTGATTTGAAACATGGTTGTGGTTGCCTTTACAACGGCCTAGGAGCGACCGCGACTCGGCGGCCGACCTGCCCGGATTGACGCCGGACCCGCTTGGATGACGGCCCGATGAACCAAGCGCCCCGCAAAGCCGGGGCGGGCCGCCGGATGAGTTGTCGCTTATTTGCGCAGGCCGAGCCGCTCAATCAAGGCCAGATACCGGCCTTCCTGCTTGCGACGCAGATAGTCGAGCAGCCGGCGCCGCTGGCCGACCATCATCAGGAGCCCGCGCCGCGAGGCGAAGTCCTTCTTGTGCTCCTTCAGATGCTCGGTGAGATTGGTGATCCGCTCGCTGAGCAGGGCGACCTGCACTTCCGGCGAGCCGGTGTCGCCCTGGTCGGTCGCGAACTGCCCGATGACTTCGGTCTTGCGCTCCTGAGTGATCGACATTGGTCCAGTTGCCTGATGGTCGGGTTTAAAGGTTGAACACGCGGACGGGGCTGAGCTCGCCGCCCTGCAGCCGGGCCAGCGCTACCACCTGGCCGGCCGCCATGGCGCGCACGGTGGAGTCGTCTTTGGTCTCGCCGACCAGCAGATGGTCCGCCACCCGGATCCGCTGACCGCTGCGCAGCCGTTCCGCCTGGGGGCCGGTGAGCGCCATGGCCGGCAGATCGTCGAGCGCTCTGCCGACCGGCACCAGCGCCTGGGGCAGAGCATCGTCGTCCACCAGCTGCGCCAGGGTCTCGAGCGAGATCGCGTCGGCAACGCGGAACGGGCCGACCCGCAGACGGCGCAGCTCGATCACATGCGCGAGGCAGCCGAGCCGCTCGCCGAGGTCGCGCGCAAGCGCGCGGACATAAGTGCCGCGCCCGCAGACAAGCTCGAGCACGACGTGATCCGGGTCGTGCCGCTCCACGAGCGCCAGCCGGTCGATCCGCACGGGTCGGGCGGCAAGCTCGACGGGCTCGCCGCGCCGCGCCAGGTCGTAGGCCCGCTCGCCGTCGATCTTGAGGGCGGCGAAGCGGGGCGGCACCTGCGAGATGGTGCCGACGAACTCGGGCAGGACCGCCTCGATCGCCGGCGTCTCGGGACGCGCCTCGCTGGTCGCGATCACCTCGCCCTCGGCGTCGTCGGTGGTCCGCGATTCGCCGACCCGCAGCGTGAAGCGGTAGTCCTTCTGGCCATCCATGACGTAGGCCACGGTCTTGGTGGCCTCGCCGAGCGCGATCGGCAGCACGCCGGTCGCCAGGGGATCGAGCGTGCCGCCGTGGCCGGCCTTGCGCGCGCCGGTGATCCGGCGCACCTTGCCAACCGCGTCGGTCGAGGTCATGCCCCTGGCCTTGTCCAGGCACAGCCAGCCGTGGATCGGGCGACCGCCGCGCTCAGGCCTTGCCACCGTCGTCGTCCTCGCTCTGACGGGCGAGCTGCGCCCGCTCCTCCTCGAGCAGGGTCTCGATCCGCGCCGCCTCGGCGAACGAGGTATCGGGACGGAACGCCAGCTCCGGCGCATATTTCAGGTGCAGACGACGGGCCGCCTCGCCGCGCAGATAGGGCGCCGCGCGCGCCAGCGCCGCGAGCAGATCGTCGCCGAGCTCGCCGCCGAGCCGGGTCACGAACACCGTGGCGTGGCGCAGATCGCGACTGGGCCTGACCTCGGTGACGGTCAGGCTCGCCTCGGCCAGGAGCGGGTCGCGCAACTCCCCGCGCATCAGCAGCTCGGCGAGGACGTGGCGCAGGCCCTCGCCGACCCGCAGCTGGCGCTGGCTCATCTCTGCACGGGCGGATGCCCGGGCACGGCCCATCGCAAGATTCCCTCGACCGGCGATGCTCGGAGCCGCGCGAAGCGCTGCCGGAGGTCGCCAGGTTCCAAAAGCCTCAGAGCGTGCGGGCGACCTGCTCAACCTCGTACGCCTCGATGACATCACCCTCGCGGATGTCCTGGAAGCTCTCGACGCCGATGCCGCACTCAAAGCCCTCGCGGACCTCGCGGACATCGTCCTTGAACCGCTTGAGCGAGCCCAAAGCACCTTCGTGGATCACCACGTCGTCGCGCAGGAGGCGTAGACGCGCGCCGCGCCGGATGATGCCGTCGACCACCCGGCAGCCGGCAATCTTGCCGACCTTGGTGATCGTGAACACCTCGCGGACCTCGGCATGGCCGGTGATGGTCTCGCGCGCGGTCGGCGACAGGAGCCCGGACAGGGCGGCTTTGATCTCGTCCAGCAGCTCGTAGATGATCGAGTGATAGCGGATCTCGACGTTCTCGCGCCTGGCCATCTCGCGCGCCTGGGCGTTGGCGCGCACGTTGAAGCCGATGATCAGCGCCTTGGACGCGACCGCCAGCGTGATGTCGGACTCGGTGATCGCGCCGACGCCCGAGTGCAGGACGCGCACCGCGACCTCCTCGGTGCCGAACCTCTCCAGGCCGGCCACGATCGCTTCCAGCGAGCCGTGCACGTCGGCCTTGACCACCACCGGCAGCTCCTGGAGCTCGCCGCTCGCCAGCTGGCTGAACATCTCCTCGACGCTGCTGCGCGGCGCCGTGGTCGCCGACTGCTCCCGCTTCTTGCGCAGGCGGTACTGGGTGATCTCGCGGGCGCGGCGCTCGTTTTCCACCACCACCAGATGGTCGCCGGCGTCGGGAACGCCGTCCAGGCCGAGCAGCTCCGCCGGCATCGACGGACCGGCCTCGGAAACGCTCCGGCCGTGATCGTCGATCATGGCGCGCACCCGACCCCACTGGCCGCCGCAGACGATGATCTCGCCGACCTTCAGCGTGCCGCGCTGGATCAGGGCCGTGGCGACCACGCCGCGGCCGCGGTCGAGCTTGGCCTCGATCACCACGCCCTGAGCCCCGCGCTCGGCGTTGGCCTTGAGCTCGAGGACCTCGGCCTGCAGCGCGATGGTCTCGATCAGCTTGTCGAGGTTGCGCGGCTCGGTGGCGCTGACCTCGACGCACATCACGTCACCGCCGTACTCCTCGGCGACCAGCTCGTGGCTGAGCAGCTCCTGCTTGACCCGCTCCGGGTCGGCGTCCGGCCGGTCGATCTTGTTGATCGCGACCACGATCGGCACGCCCGCGGCCTTGGCGTGGCGAATCGCCTCCACCGTCTGCGGCATGACACCGTCGTCGGCGGCCACGACCAGGACGACGATGTCGGTGACCTGGGCGCCGCGCGCCCGCATCTCGGTGAACGCGGCGTGGCCCGGCGTATCGATGAAGGTGACCGGACGGCCGGTGTCGAGATCGACCTGATAGGCGCCGATGTGCTGGGTGATTCCGCCCGCCTCGTGCGCCGCCACGTCGGAATGGCGCAGCGCGTCCAAGAGCGAGGTCTTGCCGTGATCGACGTGCCCCATGACGGTGACCACCGGCGCCCGCGGCCGCAGATCCTCGGGCCGGTCCTGGGCACCCTCCAGGCCGAGCTCGACGTCGGCCTCGCTGACCCGCTTGACCTGATGGCCGAACTCGGCGACCAGCAGCTCGGCGGTATCGGCGTCGAGCACCTGGTTGATGGTCGCCATGACGCCCATCCTCATGAGCCTCTTGACCACGTCGGCGCCTCGCACCGCCATGCGGTTGGCGAGCTCGGAGACGCTGATCGTCTCCGGCAGCACCACCTCGCGCACGATCGCGCCGGCGTCCTCGCCCTGGGCCTGGCGCTTTTCGCGCTCCTGCTTGCGGCGGATGGCCGCGAGCGAGGGGCCGGGCCGCTCGATCACCTCGGCGTCGCTGTCCAGGACCAGACGGCCGCGCGGCTCGCGGCGTCCGGCCACGCGCCGGGCTTCACCGCGATCGGTGCGGTCCTCCTCGCGCTCGGCCTTGCCCTTGAGCTTGCCCAGCGGGCGCGCCGTCTCGGCGGGCCGCGCTGCCGGGCGCGCGGCCTCGGCCTTGGACTCCGCAGGAGTGGCCGTCTTGGCCTCCTTGGCCTCGTGCCGGCGACGCTCCTCCTCCTCCTTGGCGAGCAGACGGGCCGCCGCCTCCTCGGCCTTGCGTCGGGCCTCCTCCTCGGTCCGCTTGCGCGCCTCCTCGCTGGCCTGGCGGTTGGCCGCCGCCTCCTCCTCGGCGCGCCGGCGCGCCGCATCGTCGGCCAGCCGCCTCGAATTCTCCTCGGCGCGTCGGCGGGCCTCCTCTTCGGCGCGCCGGGCGTCGGAGAGCGCACGGACCCGGGCGCTCTTCTCCTCGTCGGTCAAGGGCTTCAGCACCATCGGGCGTCGCGCGGGAGCCGCCGCCTCGCCGGTCCCGACCGGCGATGTGTCGCTGCGCGTCTTCAGCGGCTCGGCTGCGCCACCGGGCCCGATCCGGCCGCCCGCGACCTCAGGGCGGCCGGCGCCGCCCGGCCCGAGGTTGCGCTTGCGCTTGACCTCGACCGCGACCGACTTGCTCCGGCCATGAGAGAAGCTCTGGCGGACCATGCCGCTGTCCACGGTCTTCTTCAGCTCAAGCCGACCGCCGGGCCGCGCGAGCCCGATCCGCGAGTTCCGGTCCTGCTCCTTGGTGCTCGTCATGTCGCTCCGGTCGATTCCTGTAGCTCGTCACTCATCTGAGGGTCCGCGCCTGCGGGCCAGACCACAGCCTGCTGCCGAAAGCCGGCCAGCCGCTCGGCGTCCCGGAGCAGCCGCCGGGCCAGAGGTCCGGGGGCGACCGCCACGTGCACCAGGCTGTCGCGACCCAGAGCCGACCCGAGCTCCACCCTCGAGAAGCCCGCGATCAGAGGCAAAGTCGGCGCCAGGCGGCGCAGCTTCTCGCGGCCGTCTGCCGCACCGTCCGCCGCGCTCAGCAGCACCGCCACCGGCGCCGTGCGCAGGGCTTCGCGCACCTGCTCGAAGCCCATGGCGACTTGGCCGGCGCGCCGCGCCAAACCCAGCCTATCGAGCGCCCGCCTGACCAGCAACCGCTCGACCTGGCACGGTAGATCCGCATCGACCCGGACCGTCGCCCGGGCGGCCCTCGCGAACAGGTTCTTCGCGATGGCCTTGTTTAGCACATTCCGATCGGCGCTCAACCACATCCCGCGCCCCGGCAGGCGGGCGTCGACGTCGGGCCGGACCCGGCCTTCGGGATCGAGCACAAAGCGCAGCCCGCGGTCGCGCGCGAGCGCCTCGCGCGTGACGATGCAGCGCCGTACGGGCGACGCCGCGTCCACCGGGGGTTGCTGCTCGATCGGCATGCTCAAGATTCGAGTTCCTCGCGGCCGGCTCAGCCTCTGGCATCCGCGCCGGTGTCGTCACTTGCGGCGGGCGCATCGCCGGCCGCCGGGGCGCCGCTCTCCTCGTCGCCGAACCAATGGGCGCGGGCGGCCATGATGAGCTGGCCGGCCTGCTCCTCGGTGAGGCCGGCCTCGGGCAGCAGCTCGACCAGCTCGTCGGCCGCCAGATCGGCCAGATCGTCGAGCGATTTGACGCCCTTGCGCCCGAGCTCGACGATCGCCTCGAGGCCGAGGGACTCGAACTCGAGAAGGTCGGCCTGGATGCTCAGCTCCTCGGCCTCGGCGCGCAGCGACCGCTCCTGCTCCACCAGGTAGGTCTCGGCACGCTCGCGCAGCGCCCGCGCGAGGTCCTCGTCGAACCCCTGGATGCCCGCCAGCTCGTCCAAGTCGACATAGGCGACCTCGTCGACCCTGGTGAAGCCCTCGGTGACCAGCAGCTGGGCGATCACCTCCTCGACGTTCAGCGCGTTGACGAAGTACTCGGTGAGCTGCTTGAACTCGCGCGAGCGCCGCTCGGCGTCCTCGGTCTCGGTGACGATGTCGATGTCCCAGCCGGTGAGCTGCGAGGCGAGCCGGACGTTCTGTCCCCGCCGGCCGATGGCGAGCGAGAGCTGGGCATCCGGCACGATGACCTCAATCCGCCGGCTGTCCTCGTCGAGCACCACCTTGCTGACCTCTGCCGGCGCCAGCGCGTTGACCACGAAGGTGGCCGGGTCGGGCGACCAGGGGATGATGTCGATCTTCTCGCCCGAGAGCTCGTTGACCACCGCCTGCACCCGCGAGCCGCGCATGCCGACGCAGGCACCGACCGGGTCGATGCTGCTATCCTTGGACATCACCGCGATCTTGGCGCGCGAGCCCGGGTCCCGGGCGACCGCCTTGATCTCGATGATGCCGTCGTAGATCTCGGGCACCTCCTGGGCGAACAGCTTGGCCATGAACTGCGGGTGAGTGCGCGAGAGGAAGATCTGCGGACCACGGGCTTCCGGCCGCACGTCGTAGACGTAGGCGCGCACCCGGTCCTTGTTGCGGAAGCTCTCGCGCGGCACCATCTCGTCGCGCCGCAGGATCGCCTCGGCACGGCCGAGATCGACCAGGACGTTGCCGTATTCGGTCCGCTTGACCTCGCCGACCACGACCTCGCCGATCCGATCCTTGTATTCGCTGTACTGGCGCTCGCGCTCGGCCTCGCGCACCTTTTGCACGATCACCTGCTTGGCGCTCTGCGCGGCGATCCGCCCGAGATCAATCGGCGGCAGCGGCTCCAGTATGTGATCGCCGGCCTGCGCTGCGGGGTTGCGCTCGCGCGCCTCGCTGAGCGGGATCTGGATCGCCGGATCCTCGAGCTCCTCGACCACCTCCAGCTCGCGGTACAGGCCGATGTCGCCGGTCTTGCGGTCGAGCTCGGCGACGATCTGATGCTCCTGGCCGTATTTCCGGCGGGCCGCGGTCTGGATCGCCTGTTCCATGGCGACGATCACGTCCTCCACGTCGATGCCCTTCTCCTGGGCGACGTTCTCCGCGATCCGGATCAGCTCGAGCCGACCCAGGCCGGGCGCGGTGTCCATTGCGTACTCTGCCAAGGCTCTCAGCTCCTCTGCTCGGCCTGGGCTGCTGCCAGCAGCTCGTCGGTCAGCACCAGCTTCGCCTTCTTGATCGCGGCCAGCGGGATCGTGCGCTCGCCCTCGGCCAGCCGGATGCACACGTCGTCGCCGCTGAGCCCGAGCAGCCGACCGCGAAACCGGCGCCGGTCGTCGATCGGCACCGCGGTCTCGAGCCGTGCCTCGAACCCGGCGAAACGCTCGTAGTCGGCACGCCGGGTCAGCGGGCGATCGATGCCGGGCGACGTCACCTCGAGACGATAGGCGCCCGGGACCGGATCGGCGACGTCCAGGAGCGCCGAGACCGTATGGCTGATCTCGGCGCACTGCTCCACGGTCATTGCCCCGCGATCGATGCGCTCGGCCATGACCTGCAGGGTCGGCCGCTGCCCGCCCATCAGCAGGACGCGCACCACCTCGAAACCCATGTCCCCGAGGGCTGGCTCTATCAGGTCCGTAACCTTCTGGATGTCGGCCACGCCAATAAAAAAGTGGGCTCGAGGCCCACCACGCGATGTTGGTTGACGGGTCCCTATATGCGCCTTCCGGTTAGCGTCTTCAAGGTTTTTTCATGATCTGTTCCGGCTCGGCCAAGCGGGCGAAGCGCAGATAAACGCAAGCGTGGCCGGCCGCTTTCGCCTTCTTCTCGTAGCGGGTCGGCGGCCAGTCGGCGGGCCTCTCTCGCCAGTCGGACGGTCCGGCTGCGAGCCATTCGAGGTCGGCCCGCGGCAGCAGCGATAGCAGCATGGCCCGCGCGTAGCTCATGTCGTCGGTCGCCAGGCGAAGCTCGCCGCCGGGCACGAGCAGCCTCGCGAACTCCGCGGCCGTGGTGGCATTGACGATCCGGCGCTTGTGATGACGGACCTTGGGCCAGGGATCGGGGAACAGCACGAAGATCCGCTCCAGGCTGCCCGACGGCAGGGCCGCCAGCAGAAGCCGGGCGTCGTCCACCACCACCCTGACGTTTCCCAGATGCTCGGCGTGCGCGATCGACAGCAGCCGGGCCACGCCGGTGACATAGGGCTCGCAGCCGATCACGCCGACATCGGGATGGGCGGCCACCTGTGCGGCGAGATGCTCGCCGCCGCCGAAACCGATCTCGAGCCAGACGTGCGACCGGCCGGGGAACAGCGACGCGGGGTCGATGTGGCCGCTCTTCGGCACCGGCAGCTCGATCTTTGGAAGTCGCTCGTCGAGCAGACGCTGCCGGCCGGGGCGCAGCCGGTGGCCCTTGCGCCGGCCGTAGATCCGCCTCTGGACGGCCATGGGGATGTCGGCGGGGCCCTCAGCCGAAGGCGGCGCGCAGCTCGTCCACCAGATCGGTGCGTTCCCACGAGAAGCCGCCGTCGTCCTCCGGCGCGCGGCCGAAATGGCCGTATACCGCGGTGCGGGCGTAGATCGGCCGCGACAGGCAGAGATGCTCGCGGATGCCGCGCGGCGAGAGGTTCATGAGTTCCTGGAGCACGCCGCTCAGCCGGGCCGGATCGACCTCGCCCGTGCCCTGGGTGTCGACGTAGACCGAGAGCGGCCTGGAGATGCCG